>Ga0207433_10004228_pt1 | contig 26598 bp, 29 predicted proteins | sample YelNatPaOPGAMG01_FD_187559 | JGI IMG/M metagenome (GOLD analysis project Ga0207433, IMG submission 187559) | Hot spring thermophilic microbial communities from Obsidian Pool, Yellowstone National Park, USA - OP-RAMG-01 (SPAdes) (version 3) | ecosystem: Environmental > Aquatic > Thermal springs... | reverse complement strand
AAAAAAGAGGAAGTTTTTCCTATATATACGATGAAAAGACAAAAGAGATTTTAGGGATAGCTTTGCGCACGCGCAGTAATGTAAAGCCGGTATTTGTTTCAGCAGGTTTTAAAATAGAGCTAAATAAGGCAAAAGAGATCATCCTTAATTTATGTCGAGGCTTTAGAATTCCTGAGCCTTTGCGTTTTGTTGACCAGCTAACGAAAGATGCAACAGTATAAGGATTTTTCTGCTACCCATCTTTACTGTGATAATTGCGGTATGTCTATGCCGGTAAAGGAAAGGCTTTTGCTTATCCTTCCGGATGGTTATCTTTATGAGTATATCTGTTTAGGTTGCGGTAATTCTGTAGGAGATAAGAAAGTTTCTTTATCAGACGAGGATAAAATTTTATTTTAAGATGTCAGTCACTTTAGAGAAGAAATTAGAGAATTTAGGAAGACTTTCCCAGTTTGATGTTACGGGTATTAGCCGACTATTTAGTTTAAGACCATATTTAAAAAATGCCCCTTTTATCTATCCCGCGGTGGGTTTTAAGGGAAATTGCATAAATTTATTTAAGGTTTTACAGACTAATCTCTGTCGGTATAATTGTTTTTACTGCGCCAATCGTTGGCAGAGAAATTGCTTGCGTTTAAGTTTTTCTCCTAAAGAATTAGCCACTCTTTTTTTAAATTTTTATAAAAAAAGATATGTCCAAGGACTTTTTTTATCCAGTGCCATATACCCTGATCCTAATAAAGCACAGGAGAATATGTATATTACTTTAAGCATTATTCGGAAGCAAGGCTTTAAAGGTTATATCCATAGTGTGATTTTGCCCGGAGTAGATGATAATTTAATAGAAAAAGTAGCCCAACTTTCGGATAGGATTTCTTTAAATTTAGAAGCACCAGATGAAAAATACCTTTTAAGTTTAAGTCCAGATAAAAATTTTAAACAGCAACTTCTAAAAGGATTAGAAAAGATAGCACTTTTAAATAAAGAAAAACCCTTAAAAGCAGGTATAACTACCCAACTGGTTATAGGCGCAGCGGATGAAACAGACAGAGAAATTATTTCTTTAAGTGACTATCTTTATAAAAGATTTAAAATAAGCCGAGTCTATTACAGTGGTTTTGTTCCGGTAAAAGATACGCCTTTAGAGACAAAACCTCAATGTTTGCCTTTAAGAGAGACACGGCTTTATCAGGCAGATTTTTTATTGCGTCACTACGGTTTTAAATTGGAAGAGTTAGTTTTTGATGAGAAAGGAAATTTAATTAAAGAAATTGACCCAAAGCTTTCCTGGGCAAAAAGGCATCCGGAAAAATTTCCTATTGAGATAAATTCTGCCTCGAAAGAACAGCTTCTGCGTATTCCCGGAATAGGTAGGATTTCTGTAGAGCGGATTATTAATTTAAGAAGACATAAAAAATTTTCTTCTTTGGATGAATTAAAGAAAATAGGCGTGGTAGTAAATAAGGCAAGAAACTTTATTACCTTAAAAGGGAAGTTTTATCCTGCTTTAAAAAAGAAAGAAACCAGTTCTATAAAAAAAGAAAAGCAGTTATTTTTATGGGAGGAGCTTTAAGATGAAAAAGGATAATCTTGATTTTGAAATCTCTTTTTATGAAGGACTAATTCAAAAAAAACCGGATTTTTTAGAGGCGCTTTTTCTTTTAGGAGACCTTTATACGAAAAAGGGTTTATACGAAAAAGGCTTAGAGGTCGATAAAAAATTGTTGAAGTTAAGGCCTTATGATCCAACAGTATATTATAATCTTTCCTGCGATTATTCCCTTTTAAAAAGAAAAAATCTTTCCTTAAAAGCATTAAGGAAAGCATTAGAGTTAGGTTTTAAGGATTTCCGTTTAATTGAGAAAGACCCGGATTTAGAGTTTTTACGCAAAGATAAAAGATTTGAACTGCTTATCTTAGAATTTAAGAAGACAATAAAAAGAAAATTTAAATCTTTTAAAAAAATTAAAAGCAAAGATATTTTCTAATACTGAACGAAAATAACGAATTCAACGAAATTAACGAAAATAACAACCAAACGATAATAACGAATTAAATTTTGAATAAATTAGAAAGGATCATTTACTCGTTAGGTACAAGCAACCGCAGTATTGAGGAATTTTTAGAAATACTTAAAGCCTATTCTATAAATTTAGTGGTAGATGTGCGCAGATTCCCCACCTCAAAGTTTGCGCATTTTAAAAAAGAAAATCTAAAAAATTTTCTTTTAAAGGAAAACATAAAATACCTTTATTTAGGGAAAGAATTAGGTGGTTATCGTAATGGGGGCTATGAATCTTATATAAATACTGAAGAATTTAAAAAGGCAATTGAGTTTCTAAAGGAATTGTCTCAAGAAAATACCTTATGTATCATCTGTGCAGAAAAAATTCCTTTTCGATGTCATCGGTGTTTTATTGCGCAGGAATTAGCAAAAGATAAAGAGTTAAAAGTAATCCATATCTTAGAAAAGGGAGAAACTTTTTTATGCAGCCATTATACTTAAAAACCTATAAAGAATCTAAGCTTAAAGAAAAGATAAGGATTTTAAATGCGATGCTTTCCTGTTGTACCCTCTGCCCCCGTCGATGTAAAGTCAATCGGCTTAAAGGAGAAAAAGGATTCTGTCGTGCAGGAAAAGAAGCAAAGGTTTCTTCCGTGTTTGCCCATTTTGGGGAGGAGACCTGCCTTGTAGGTAGATTTGGTTCAGGAACGATATTTTTTTCGCATTGCAATTTAAGATGCGTGTTCTGCCAGAATTATGAGATTAGTCATTTGGAGGAGGGAGAACTGGTAAGTAAAGATGAACTTGCTGATTATATGTTAAAACTTAAGTCTTTAGGATGCCATAACATAAATTTGGTTACGCCCACGCATTTTGTCCCTCAGATTTTAGAAGCTTTAGAGATCGCTATTGAAAAAGGATTAAATCTACCTTTAGTTTATAACTGCGGAGGATACGAATCAGAAGAAGTAATTGAGATTTTAGATGGAATAATCGATATCTATATGCCGGATGTAAAATTTTCTTCGGAAGCAGTTTCAGAAAAATTTTGCCATGCCAAAGATTATTTCAAGAATTTAAAAAAGGTTTTAAAGATAATGCATAAGCAGGTAGGAGACCTAAAGATCGAAAATGGGATTGCTCAGAGGGGTTTACTTATAAGGCATTTAGTTATGCCAGAAGGTTTAGCAGGTACAGAAGAGATTATGGAATTTATTGCTAAAGAGATATCCTTAGATAGTTATATCAATATTATGGCGCAATACCGACCTTATGGTCAAGCTTATAAATTTCCGGAAATTAATCGCAAGATCACTTCTGATGAATACGAAAAAGCAAAAGAAATTGCCCGCTCTTTTGGTTTATATAGATTTGATTAATTCCTTTTATAATTTGAGCGCAGTTAAATCCGAAGGGATAATTACTTTTCCGGAATAGTTCTTCCTTATCTCTTTTATTATCTTGCCAAAATCATATTTTAATTCTCCAGAAAAATGTATGGGGATAAGATTTTTTGTTTTAGATAAATAAGCGATTTTCCCTAAATTTAGACTTGAAGTATGCTTCTGATTAAGCAGGGGATATTTTTTAAAAAATTTTTGTGGTGCAAAGCAATCATGGATTAAAAAATCGCAATTTTTTGCCTCTTTTATAATATTTTCATCAAAAGGACTGTCTCCTGAGATTACTAAAACTTTATCTTTAAATATAATCTTAAGTCCAATAGAATCCTGGGAATGTTTTGTTTTAAAGAAAAAAATAGATAAACTACCAGATTTATAAAAAGGTTGTTTCTTTCTTTTTAAAGGATGAAAAGCCAGTTCGGGATAAAGTTTTTTATCCTTTAAAGAAAATATTTTCTGTAAAATTTTTATTAACTTAATTACTTTTCCTAAGGCATAAATATGGATTTTATTTTTAATTTTATATTGGGAATGGATTAAAGAAACTATACCGTATAGATGATCAGGATGAGAATGGGTGATGATGATATTTTTAATTTTACGGAAATCGATATTTATTTTGTCTAACTTAGAGACCAGACTTCCCGGTGTGTCAATAAGGAGGAGCTCTTTTTTATTTTGAATTAAAAAACTGGTATTGTCTCTTTCTTTTGAGCCAACCGCACCGGATGTGCCTAAGAATATCAATTTAGCCATAGATAAATTATAGCAGAAAATAAACTTAGTAGGTAGTAGAGAGTAGGTAGGATTTAGGGAGTTTAGGGAGTTAGGTGAGTTAGGTAAAGTTAGGGAGTTAGGTGAGTTAGGTGTTTAGGTTTTAAGGTGTTTAGGTATTTAGGTGTTTAGGAAATAAGAAAAGAAAAACTATACGCTAAACGCTATACGCTATTAAATGGTAGGTAGTATGTAGGGATTTTTAATTGACTTAAAATTTTAAAAGAGATAGAATTTATTTTAAAGTAAATAAAAGTTAGGGAGTTAGGTGAGTTAGGAAGTTAGGAAGTAAAAACGAAATTAACGAACTAAACGAAATTAACCAATTATTAATTAACAATTAGGAGGATAAAAATGGAAGAGATGCTTAAAAATATATTCTGGTTAGGCCATGCAAGTTTTAAAATTAAAACTGAAGGATTAGTTATCTATATTGATCCCTATCAAATTAAAGATGATAAAGAAAAAGCAGACCTTATCCTTATTACTCATCCGCATTTTGACCACTGCTCACCTGAAGATATAGAAAAAATTATTAAACCCTCTACGGTTATTGTGGGCTCGCAAAAAGTTAAAGAAGTTTTAGCCAAAAAGAAAAAGGAAGTTAAGGTACTTCTGCCTAAAGAAAAAATTAATCTAAAAGGCATAGAGATTGAAGGGGTAGCTTCCTATAATCTTAATAAGAATTTCCATCCCAAGGAAGAAAATAATTTGGGATTTATAATTAAAATTAAAGATATCAAAATCTATCATGCAGGAGATACAGATTTTATTCCTGAGTTAAAAGACCTTAAAGTAGATATTTGCCTTATACCGGTAGGAGGAACCTATACTATGGATGCCAAAGAGGCAGCGGAGTTAGTCAATACCATTAAGCCAAAGGTAGCCATTCCGATGCATTGGGGAAGTATTGTGGGAAATTATAAGGATGCGGATACATTTCTTAAGTTATGCAAACTTAGAGTAGAAATTAAGAAACCCATCTAAATATGAAAATAATCACCTATCAATTAAATCTAAACACAAAAGGAAAGGGAGATTTAATTGATATTACCGATGAGATCCAGAGGTATTTAGAAAAAACTAAATTATCTTGCGGACAGGTTACGGTATTTGTAGTTGGTTCAACCGCAGCCATCACTACCTTTGAGTATGAGCCTGGGCTTATTAAGGATATTAATGAATTGTATGAGAGACTCATCCCTTCTAATAAATCATACGCCCATGACCAAACCTGGGGTGATGCTAATGGTTTCAGCCACCTGCGTTCTGCTTTACAAGGACCTTCCTTAGTTATCCCCTTTAGTAGCGGTAAACTTCTTTTAGGGACATGGCAGCAGGTAGTTTTAGCAGAGTTTGATATAAGAAATAGACAAAGAAAAATAATTTTACAGTTTATCGGAGAATAAAAGTTAAGTAAGAATTTCTTAATTTTCTTTGACAAAATTTATCTTCTATGTTAAAGTTAAATCTATGATGAAAAGGATAGTTTTCTTTTTTTTAATTATCTGGGTATTTTCTGTAAATTTGGCTTTTCCTTACTGGATATGGACTCCCAAAACCGGCAAATGGGTAAATCCTAAATATGCGGTAAAACCCACACCCAAAGAGCAGTTAGATTTTGCTTTATCTTTATATCAGGAGAATAAATTAAAAGAGGCAAGGGAAGAATTTAAGAAATTGATTAAGTATTTTCCCCGTGCAAAAGAAGCAGCGGAAGCACAGTTCTATTTAGGGCTGATTGAAGAAAAGAGCAACCGATTATACGAGGCATTTTTGGAATACCAAAAAGTTATTGATAAATATCCTTTTTCTGAAAGAATTCAAGAGATTATTGAGCGTCAGTATAAGATCGGTGAGGCATTTATGGAAGGTAAGGCAAAGTTAAATCCCGCCAAGAATATTTTAGTAGAGCATCCCTCTATTGAGATATTTCGCAAGGTAGTGGAGAACTCCACTTATGGTCCTTTAGCTCCGATAGCTCAATATAAATTGGGTCTGGTTTTGAAAAGTTTAGGTAGATTCCAAGAAGCAGAGGAAGAATTTGAAAAGGTACTCTCTAATTATCCCAACAGTGAATGGTTCTCTGCGGCTAAATTTCAGATCGCTTCCTGTAAAGCTTCTCTTTCCCGCAGTCCTGATTATGATCAAGAAAGGACAGCGGAGGCAAAAGAGATGTTTGAGGAATTTTTGAAGGAACATCCGGATGCGGTACTTTCAAAGGATGCCCAAAAAAATATTGAAGAATTAAAAGAAAAGGAGGCAAAGAGTAATTTTGATATCGGTTTTTTCTATGAAAGACAGAAAATCTATGATTCCGCAAAACTCTACTATAACTTTGTAATTGAAAATTATCCGAAAAGTATCTGGGCAGCCAAAGCCTTTGAGAGACTGCAGGCATTGGAAAAGAAAAAGAGATGATATACCAGAGAAAAAAAATACAGATCGTTATCCTATCTGCTATCTGCTATTTACTATCTACTATCTTTATGGGTTGCGGTTATACTACCCGTTCCTTAATTTCTTCAAAATATAAGACCATATATGTTAATCATTTTGTAAACAAAATTGATATTGCTAAAGAGACAGAATCTATACGTAGGTATAAATTGTATAGACCGTTACTTGAGCAGGATATCCGCAGACAGGTAATTGAGAGATTTAATCTGGATGGCAATTTAAGGATCGCTGGTAAAGAGGAAGCGGATTTGATTTTAAACTGCTCTGTGCTTGATTTTCGCAGAGACGCCTTAAGGTATAGAGAAAATGATGAGGTGGAAGAGTACCGCATAAGTATAACCGCTCAGATAGAACTTCAAGACAAAGATAAAAATATAATTATAAAACAGACCACTATCACCGGTGATGCCACCTATTTTTTAACCGGACCCCATGCCAAAGCAGAGCCTCTTGCCATAGATGAAGCAATAAAAGACCTTGCCTACCGGATAGTAGAACGGGTAGTTGAGGAATGGTAAAGGAATGGTTTACCTATTTTTCGGTGAAGATGAACATTCCAAAGATATCTATTTAGAAAAGCTGAAACGACAGTTATTTAGCAAAGAGTTAGAGCCTTTCAACTATGATGTTCTTTATGCTAAAGAATTGCATCTTTTAGAATTTCAAGAAGCATTAAAAAGACTACCCCATAAAGCAAAAAAAAGAATCATTATTATTCGTCAGGCAGATTCTTTAAGGCAGGAAATTAAAGATTATTTTATTACCTACCTAAAAAGACCTTTCAGTTCTAACTTAATAATCTTAGATTTTAGAGAGTTTGACCAAAGGGATGAGTTTATTAAGAATATTTTAAAATACGCAAAAGTATTTCATTTTCATAGCAGAGAAATCCTAGATACCTTTAAACTCTCTAAAGAGATTGACCGGCGTAGGATAAAAAACGCCTTTAAGATTTTAAATACTCTGCTTTCGGAAGGAACAGAACCGGAGATGATTTTAGGTGGGTTAAGATACTGCTTCCAAAATTCTAACCTTAGTTATGAGGAGAAAAAAAGGAGACTCTCTTTGCTTTTAGAGGCAGATTTAGATATCAAGACGGGAAGATTAAAATCACCTGCTTTGGCTTTAGAGAAGTTAATCTTTAATCTTTGTTATTTTTAAAAGAAACCTGGCTAAGCGAGCTTTTTTTCTTGAAGCCTGGTTTTTGTGGATTATATTTTTTTTGCTGGCTTTGTCCAGGCAAGAATAGACAAGATTCAGTTGTTTTTTTGCTTCTTCGATTTTTTTCTCTTGGAGCAGTTTTTTAAATTTTTTGATTTTGGTTTTTATATCGTTTTTAATTTTAAGATTACGAAAGTGTCTTTTTTTATCTTGCCTTATTTTTTTTAACGCACTATGACGATGGGGCATTTTTTCCTCCTTTTATTGGGGTTAAATATAACATATTAAATAGAATATGTCAACAAACAAATCTATTATTCGCTCCACAGGTATTATTGGCGCTTTTACCTTTTTATCCCGCATTTTAGGTTTCTTAAGAGATATGCTGATCGCCCGCATATTTGGTACAGGGATGGCTATCCAGGCATTTGTGGTCGCTTTTAGAATCCCCAATCTTATCCGTGAACTTATCGGCGAAGGTTCAGCTAATGCTGCCTTTGTTCCGGTTTTTTCCGAATACCTTATAAAAAATAAAAATGAATTGTTTAAGGTAGTAAATATTATCTTTAATCTTTTGTTTATTCTTCTCTGTTTGATTACGCTTTTAGGTATATTTTTTTCTCCGCTTATAGTTAAACTGATGGCTCCGGGATTTATAAAGGATATCCAAAAATTAAATCTCACCATTCTGCTTACCCAATTTATGTTTCCGTATCTTGTCTTTATTGGTTTAACCGCCTATGCGATGGGAATCCTTAATACCTTTAAGGCGTTTGCTCTTCCTGCATTTGGACCTGCACTTTTAAATATCAGTTTGATTGTTTTTGCTTTAATTTCCGGTTTTTTTTCTCAGCCGGTAATGGCTTTGGCTTGGGGAGTTTTGGTAGGAGGGATTTTACAGTTAGTAATTCAGATTCCTTCTCTGTATAAAAGAGGGTTTAGATTTAGATTATTTGAAATTAGACTAAGCCATCCTGCGGTAAGAAAGGTGGTTCATTTGCTTACTCCCCGTATTTTTGGTTCAGCCATATACCAACTGAATGTATTTATGGATACTGTCTTTGCTTCCTTTTCTCATATTGTAGGTGAGGGGGCGGTTGCCGCTATTTATTATGCTAATCGTCTGATTCAGTTTCCTTTGGCAGTTTTCGGGATTGCTTTATCGACCGCAAGTCTTCCGGTTATGTCCCAGCAGGTAGCAATCCAAAATATAGCAGAACTTAAAAAAACAGTTTCTTTTTCTTTGCGCAGTATCTTTCTGATTATGCTTCCTTCGAGTATGTTTTTATTTTTGTTATCGACTCCCATTATTAAGGTACTTTTTCAAAGAGGTAATTTTGATGTGTACTCTACTTCTATTACCTCTTATGCACTTATTTTTTACAGTTTAGGGCTTACTTTTTTTTCTGCGGTTAAGGTGGTTTCCTCGGCATTTTTTTCTCTCCAGGATACCTCTACACCGGTAAAGACTACTTGTTTTTGTTTAATTATCAATATTATTTTGAATTTTATCCTGATGTGGCCATTAAAAGTAGGGGGATTGGCTTTAGCCAGCAGTCTCTCATCGTTTTTGAATTTTTTACTTCTTTTTTATTCGTTGGAAAGGAAGATAGGAGAGTTAGAACGCAGGCAAATAATCGATTCTTTTTTAAGAATATTATTAGCCACTTTAATTACGGGGTTTTTTATAAGTATTTTTTGGCAAAATATTTTTTTAAATCTTGATGAATATTTAAGGCTTATAACGGTTATAGGTTTGGCTTCTTTAGTTTTTATTTTAAGTTGTATTTTATTAAAGGTAAAAGAATTAAAGGTCTTTTTAAGTTAGAATGGAGCTTAAAGAAAAGATAAAAAATTTACCTTCTAAAAGCGGGGTATATATATTTAAAGATAAAGAAGGTAAAATCCTTTATATTGGCAAAGCAAAGGATTTAAGAAAAAGAGTATCTTCTTATTTTACCAGACCTTTGGATAATAAAACTCAAGCCCTTATTTCAAAAACCGAAGATATCAACTACATTGTTACTGCTTCGCCTGCCTATGCTCAACTTTTAGAAGCCAGTTTAATTAAAGAAAAATTACCGCCTTATAATATCTCCTTAAAAGATGATAAGTCATTTCCTTTTATCTGTATTACGGATGAGGATTTTCCCCGTATTTATATCTGTCGGCGAAAAAAGATAAAAAAATATGATCGATCAATTTACTTAGGACCTTATACAAATGCTAAGCTTTTACGTCAGGCATTAAAGGTGCTCAGAAAAATTTTTGGTTTTCGTTCCTGTAAAACTTTACCTAAAAAGAGTTGTCTTTACGGAAGACTTTCTTTATGTCCTGCTCCCTGTGAAGGTAAAATAGATTCATCCCAATATAAAAAGATTATTAACAAGATAATCCTTTTTCTAAATTCAAATTATCACCAATTATTAGAAAAACTTACTGAGGAGATGCAAAGGCTGGCAGAAGAAAAAAGGTTTGAAGAGGCTGCCTGTATAAGGGATCAGATCCGAGCGATCTCTGTTTTGGTAAATCCAGCTCAGGAGCCCGAAGAATGCGATGAGTTATATGCCTTAAGAAATTTAGTTAATTTAAAAAAATTGCCTTTAAGGATTGAGGCATTTGATATTTCTAATATGGGGGGTAAAGAATCCTGCGCAGCGATGGTAAGTTTTTATAAGGGCAAACCGGATAAGAGTAATTATCGCAGATTTCGGATAAAAACAGTAAATAATATTGATGATTACGCGATGTTAAGAGAAGTAATTTATCGTCGTTATAAACGTTTAATTGAAGAAAAAAAAGAACTTCCGGATTTAATTATCGTTGATGGGGGTAAAGCCCATCTTAATAGTGCAAAAAAGGAGCTTAAGATATTAAATTTAGATATCCCGATAATTGCTATTGCGAAAGAAGAAGAAAGATTATACGCTACTACAAGACCGCAGCCTATAGAATATAAAAAACAAAATCTTGCTTTTAATCTTATTTTAAAGATCCGTGATGAGGCACACCGTTTTGCTGTTGCTTATCATCGGATATTAAGAAGGAAGAAATGTCTGGGGAAATAAAGTTAAGTCCTTTTGCTTTAAAGGTCTATAAGGTTGTATTGAAAATTCCCTTTGGTCAGGTACGCACTTATAAATGGGTAGCCAAAAAAGTAGGCAAGCCAAAAGCTTTTAGGGCAGTGGGGCAGGTTTTAAAACGCAATCCTTTGCCTTTAATTATCCCCTGTCATCGGGTAGTAAGTTCAAACAAAAAAATAGGAGGTTATATCTGGGGAAAACGCATAAAGAAGAAAATTTTGGATTATGAGAGAAAAATTTCTAAATTAATGGTATAATAGTATTCAATGTAGGAGGTAAAGGATATGGATATAAAAAAGTACTTTCAAATGATGGTAGAGAAGAATGCTTCAGACCTTTTTTATCGTGTGGGTTCAAAGGTAGCGGTGAGGATCGATGGTGAGGTAGTGTATATAGAAGATAGGATATTATCGGTAGATGAAATATTCCAAACCATAGAAGAGTTAACTAATGAAAGACAAAAAAGAATTTTGGATGAAAATAAAAACGTAGAGCTTACCTATCTTTCGGATGAACTCGGGGCGCGCTTTAGGATAAGTATTTTTATCCAACGGGGATTCCCTTCCTTTGTAGTGCGCAACCTTTCTCAAAAGATACGTAGTTTTGAAGAGTTAAATCTTCCCGCAGAGGTATTAAGAAGACTCTGTGCGGAAAAAAGAGGTTTGGTGCTTCTTGCAGGTAGTACAGGTTCAGGAAAATCAACTACCATCGCCAGTATGATTGAGTATATCAATTGTAATTTTCGCCGGCATATCCTTACTATAGAAGAGCCTATTGAGTTTGATTTTCAGGATAAAAACTGTGTAATTAACCAGCGAGAAATCGGGACTGATGTTTCTTCTTATGAATCTGCTTTAAGAGCATTTGCTCTGCAGAGTCCGGATGTGATATATATCGGCAATATCCGTGACCATGAGACGATGTCTGCAGCACTTACCGCTGCCGAGACAGGGGTTTTGGTTTTAAGCACTATGCATACGGTAAATGCTAGCCAAACTATCGAACGTATAGTTAATTTTTTTCCGCCGTATCAGCATCCTGAGATACGCAGTCAGATTTCCCATATTTTAAAAGGAATTATTTCCTTAAGACTTGTCCCCCGGAAAAATCAAACAGGCAGAGTTCCCGCCTGTGAAGTAATGCTACTTACCCCCACTATTAGTCGGCTCATTCGTGAAAGCAAGACAGAGGAAATTCTTCATTTTATTGAAGAGGGGAGGGTTTTTGGAATGCAGTCATTTACCCAGTCGCTTATAGATTTGGTAAGGAAAGACCTGATTACCGAAGAGATGGCTAAAGAATTCTGTGATAACAAAGAAGAGTTTGTGCTCGCATTAAAAGGGATTAAGAAAGTATAACCTTATAATTAAGGAGGCAATAATGTTAAGCCAGATGAAAGAGAAGATAGAGAAAGTATATAAACTTATAGAAGAATTAAGGGGGTATCTTTGAAGTAGATAAGAAAAAACAAGCAATTGAAGATTTATCTAAGAAAATGTCTGAGGCCTCCTTCTGGCAGAATGAAACAGAAGCTAATCAGATAGTAATCCAACTAAAAAACCTTAAAAGCACAATCCAGCCCTTTCAGGATATAGAAACCAAATTTAAAGATTTAAAGGAACTGGTACATATGGTAAAGGAAGAAGAGGACCCCTTTTTATTGGAAATAGATAAAGAACTTAATGAACTTTTAAAAAAATTAGAAGATTTAGAGTTTAAGAGTATTTTAGGAGAAGAGTTTGATAGATGTAGCGCTATTTTAAGTATAAATGCGGGTGCAGGGGGGACTGAGGCTTGCGATTGGGCAGGGATGCTTTTGAGGATGTATCTAAGGTTTGCAGAGGATAAAGGCTATATTACTAAAACTACTGATATCCTCATGGGTGAAGAGGCAGGGATAAAAAACGTTACGGTTTTAATCGAAGGAGAATATGCCTATGGGTTGCTTAAAGGTGAAAGGGGAGTACACCGCTTAGTAAGGATTTCTCCTTTTGATGCTAATAAGCGTCGGCATACCTCTTTTGCTTCAGTAGATGTGATTCCGGAAATTAAGGAAGATATAGAACTGGATATTCAGGATAAGGACTTAAAGATTGAAACCTTTCGTTCCTCTGGCCCCGGCGGACAGCATATGCAGAAGTCTGATACCGCAGTAAGGATTACCCATCTTCCTTCAGGAATTGTGGTTTCCTGTCAGAATGAGAGGTCGCAATATCAGAATAAACAGACCGCTTTAAAGATCTTAAAGGCAAGGCTATATCAGTTAGAGAAACAGAAAAAGGAAGAAGAACTTTCTAAAAAAGTGGGAGCGGTAAAACAGAAAATTGAGTGGGGAAGCCAAATCCGTTCTTATATCTTACATCCCTATAATCTGGTAAAAGATCACCGCACGGATTTTGAAACTTCTGATGTAAATGCGGTTTTGGATGGAAAGCTCGATGGTTTTATTGAAGCATATTTAAAGGCAAATTTAAAGAAAAGATGTTAGGTTGGTTTAAGGATAAGATTATAAAACAGAAACAGTTATATCTAAAAAAACATTTTCCAGATTTAAATATTGTATTTCATTCAGAGATACCTTTGGTTTCGGTAAATAAGATTGTCAGTTTAGCCCCGATTGTAGATAAAATTAATAAACTTGAGCCACAGATCAGCAAATTGTCAGATTTAGAATTGCGCAAGAAAACAGAATTTTTTAAAGACCATCTGCTTAAAAAAGTCAAAGAATATCAGCCCCAGATCGATGAATTAAAAGAAAGGTTTATTTCCTCTGCTACCGATACTGAGAAAGAAAAGATAAAAGAGATGATTAAAGATACTTATAATAAGATCTTTGAGGATATCCTACCCGAAGCATTTGCGGTGGTAAGGGAGTCAGCCAAACGCACCATCGGGATGCGCCATTTTGATGTGCAGATTTTAGGCGGGATAATTTTACATGAAGGAAAGATTGCCGAGATGGCTACCGGTGAAGGAAAGACTTTGGTGGCAACCCTGCCTGCCTATCTAAATGCCCTTTTAGGAAAAGGGGTACATATCGTAACGGTAAACGATTATTTAGCCAAGAGAGACCGGGAATGGATGGGTCCGGTTTATGAATTTTTAGGTTTAAGTGTAGGAGTGATCCAGCATGATATGGATGATGAAGAGAGAAAAAGAGCCTACGCTTGCGATATCACCTATGGAACAAACAATGAATTTGGCTTTGATTATTTAAGGGATAATATGAAGTATAGGTTAGAGGATTTAGTCCAAAGACCTTTCTATTATGCGATTGTGGATGAGGTGGATTCTATTTTAATTGATGAGGCGCGCACACCTTTAATTATTTCTGGACCGGCAGAAGAATCTACAGATAAATACTATATTGCCAGACGAATTGCGGATCAACTTAAAGGAAGACGCATTACGGAAAAAGATGAGATTGAAGCAAAATATAAGGGGATAGATTTGTCAATTGGTTTTGATTATCTTGCGGATGAGAAATCCCAGACCATTTCTTTAACTGAAGAAGGAGAGAAAAAAGCCTCTCAATTATGGGGAATCGAGGGGATGCATACCTTAGAGACGATAGAATACCGACACCATACTTTACAGGCATTAAGGGCAAAGGAATTCTTTAAAAAAGATGTGGATTATGTGGTAAAGGATGGTCAGGTAATTATTGTGGATGAGTTTACGGGAAGACTTATGCCCGGCAGGCGTTGGTCAGATGGTCTGCATCAGGCAATTGAAGCAAGGGAAGGCCTAAAGATAGAAAGAGAAAATCAAACCTTAGCTACGATTACTTTTCAGAATTATTTTAGAATGTATGAGAAATTAGCGGGGATGACGGGAACCGCCTTTACTGAGGCAAATGAATTTAAAGCTATTTATGGTTTAGATGTAGTAGTTATCCCTACAAATCGTGTCCTTATCCGCACCAATTATCCTGACTGTATCTATAAAACAGAAAAAGAAAAATTTAATGCGGTGGTAGAAGAGATCGTTGAACTTTATAATAAAGGAAGGCCGGTTCTGGTAGGGACAATCTCGATAGAAAAATCAGAAAGACTCTCCGAGATGTTAAAAAGAAGAGGAATCCCCCATCAGGTGCTGAATGCCAAATACCATGAACTGGAAGCCCAAATTGTTGCCCAGGCAGGAAGGCTAAAAACCGTAACCATTGCCACCAATATGGCGGGAAGAGGAACCGATATACTTTTAGGTGGTAATCCTGAGTATCTGGCAAGAAACCTTTTAAAACAGAAATCCTTTCCCGATGAAGCCACCTATATCCAAGAATACCAGCGTTTATTAGAAAAATTTAAAAAAGAAACTGAAGAAGAACATAAGAAAGTAGTGGCTTTAGGAGGATTACATATTATTGGTACTGAACGCCATGAGGCAAGAAGGATTGATAACCAACTGCGCGGAAGAGCAGGAAGACAGGGTGATCCTGGATCTTCCCGTTTTTATATTTCTTTAGAGGATGACCTGATGCGACTTTTCGGTTCTGATAGATTGATTAATATTATGGATAAACTTGGCTTAGAGGAAGGTCAGCGTATAGAGCATCCTTGGATAACCAAATCCATTGAGATTGCCCAAAGAAGGGTTGAACAGCATAATTTTGAGATAAGAAAGCAACTCTTAGAATACGATAATATAATGAATAAACAACGCGAAATTATCTATAACCAACGCAGGCAAATCTTAGAAGGGGTCTCTTTAAAAGAAGAGATCTTTGAAGTGGTAGAAGAAATTTTGGATAACTTTATAGAGATTTATCTCGGTAAAGAGATGGTTGATTATTCCGGTAAAGAATCTCTAATAGAGAGCATAAACTTAAAATTCGGAGTAAAAATAGATATAGAGCAAATAAAGGATTTAACTTTGCATGAGTTAAAGGATAAACTTTATCAAAGTTTAATTGCGTTTTATGAAGAGAAGGAAAAACAGATTGGCTCTGCAATCTTAAGACAGTTAGAAAGAGAAGTATTTTTGCAGATCATTGATTCCAAATGGAAGGATCATCTCTATGCGATGGATGAATTAAGGGAAGGGATTGGCTTGCGTTCCTATGGACAGAGAGACCCCTTGGTTGAATACCGTAACGAAGCATTTTTAAATTTTGAAGAGATGGTTAAGCGCATAAGAGAGGAAAGCGTAGAGGTCCTTTTTAAAATCCAACCTTTAAAACCAGCAATTTTTAAAGGTGTATTTAGTAATATCAATCAAGAATTGATGCATCCAGAATTGGGGCAATTCCAGAGTAAGCCTTCTTTAGTAGCGAGTGATTCTTCGGTGCAAAAATCAGATTTATCTAAAGGAAGTAATTATACTTTTGAGAAAAGATTTCCCAAAGTAGGCAGAAACGACCCTTGCCCTTGCGGTAAAATCGATCCCCATACCGGAAAGCCGATAAAATTTAAAAAATGCCATGGAAGAAATTTATAAAATTATTACCCAACGCAGAACTATTAGGAGATTTAAGCCGAAAAAGATTCCTTTAAATATATTAAAAAAATTAGTAAATTGTGCAAGGCTGGCTCCTTCTGCAGGTAACCTTCAAGTCTTAGAGTACATCATTGTAAACGATAAAAAATTATGTGCTAAAATTTTTCCTTATTTAAGATGGGCGGTTTATATCCATCCAAAAGGAGTTCCTCCGCCAGAGAAAAGGCCTTCTGCTTATATTGTAGTTTTGGTAGATATGAAGAAAGCAAATCAGGAATATTTTGCTTATGATGTGGGTGCAGCAGTAGAAAATATCTTGCTTTTTGCTTATTCATTAGGCATAGGAAGTTGTTGGATGAAATCTATCCAAAGAGAAAAGATCGCTTCTCTTTTAAAGGTGCCTTCCCATATAATGGTTGATTCGGTAATCAGTTTGGGTTTTAAAGATGAATTACCGGTTATAGAAGAATTTAAAGACTCTCACCAATACTGGAAGGATGAAAAACAAACCTTACATGTTCCCAAAAGAGCTTTAAAGGATATCCTTCATTATAATTATTATAGAAAAAGATGATAAAAATTTTTTTAATCCTTTTCTCCAGTATAGGACTGGCTTTAAGCTTTTTTCCTTTTAAATTCAGTTGGTTATTTGCTTGGTTTGGTTTTGTCCCTTTTTTTTTGGCAATAGTCAATCTTAAGAATAAATTTAAGGTATTTGTATTTTCTTATCTTGAGGGGATTCTTTTTTGGTTATTTACTATTTACTGGTTAGTTTATGTCACATTTTTAGGATACCTCCTTTTAGTTTTATATTTAGGATTATACTTTGCTATCTTTGGGCTCTTTTTTTATAAGTTTAAAGAAAATAATTTCTTAAATGTCTTTTTTCTTTCTTCCTTATGGGTTATAGAAGAATTTTTGCGCAGTTATTTATTTAGTGGATTTGGCTGGGCACTTTTAGGATATTCGCAGTATAAGAATTTAGTCTTAATTCAGTTGGCGGATATAGGAGGGGTCTGGCTGGTTTCTTTTTTAGTTATGGCAGTAAATCTTAATTTGTATTATCTTTTTCAAAAGCCTATTTTAATTAAAAAAACAAAATATATTTTATGCATTTTATTTCTTATGGGGATAAATTTACTTTACGGATATTACCAGCTTTTTTCGGTTTCTATAAAATCAGAATTTCCAAGGCAGTCTTTTAAAATTTCTTTGATTCAGGCAAATATCCCTCAGGAAATCAAATGGAAAGTTCAGGAGCGCGATTTTATTTTAAATAAATATTTTAATTTAACTAAAAAAGTTTTAAAGGAAAATCCAAATTTAGTAATTTGGCCAGAGGCAAGCCTACCTTGCGTTTTGGAGGAAGAGCCTATTTATTTTGAAAGGGTAAAAGATTTTGTTAAGGAAAATAAAATCAGTTTACTTTTGGGTGCGGTTACTTATCGCAGCGGTCTTTATTATAACAGTGCCATCCTTGTTTCTGCTGATGGCGAAATTATAGAAAAGTACGATAAAATTCATCTTGTTCCTTTTGGCGAATACATCCCCTTAAGAAAGATTTTTGGATTTTTGGAAGCGATTGTTCCGATTGGTGATTTTGCTAAAGGAAATGACTATACTGTTTTTAAACTTTCAACCCTCAACGATGAATTATCCGCTTTCTCTGTGCTTATCTGTTTTGAGGATATCTTTCCAGAGATTTCGCAAGAATTTGTTAAAAGAGGAGCTGGCTTTTTAGTAAATATTACCAATGATGCCTGGTTTAAGAAAAGTCCGGCTGCTTACCAACATTTAAGTGCTTCGGTTTTTCGGGCAGTGGAGAATAGATTGTTTTTAGTCCGTTGTGCCAATACAGGTATATCGGGTTTTATTTCGCCTACAGGAAAGATTAAAGCAGTTGTTGAGGATGAAAAGAAAAATCCCTTATTTGTAGAAGGATTTCTTAGCCAGCGGATAAAAAAGACTTTACTTTCTTCATTCTATAATCGCTATCCCTATTTATCTGGTGGGGTATTATTTTTTATTTTTGTCTATGGTATAATAAATAAATTATGGAAAGAGAAAAGACTATAAAGAGGATCCTTATTTTGGTGCTTTTTTTAAACTGGCTGGTGGCAGGAGCAAAACTTATTTTGGGTTTTTTTATAAAAAGTATAAGTATGATTGCGGATGGTTTTCATTCCTTCTCGGATGGTGCCTCTAATATTGTAGGTTTAATTGGGATAAGTATGGCTTCCAAACCTGCAGATAAAGAGCATCTTTATGGACATAAAAAATATGAGACCTTTGCCTCTTTAATTATCGCAGGGATTTTATTTTTAGTTGTCTTTAACCTACTGCGCGAAGCAGGAAGGCGGTTTTTAAATCCCTTAAAGCCTTTGGTGAATATTTATGCTATTTTAGTAATGCTTATAACTTTAGCCATAAATATATTTGTTTCTAAATACGAATACAAGAAAGGAAAACAGCTAAACAGTGATATTTTAATTTCTGATTCTTTGCATACCCTTTCGGATATTCTTACTTCCCTTTCGGTGATCATTGCCTTAATCGCTTCAAAGATGGGTTTCCCTCTGTTAGATATATTTTCTTCTTTGCTTATTGTTTTATTTATTACCTATGCAGGAATTAAAATTATAAAGGAAAGTTCAGAGGTTCTCTGTGATACCGCGGTAATAGAGACCGCCAAAATTGAAGATATTGTAAGAAGTGTAGATGAAGTTTTGGATTGTCATAAGATAAGGACAAGGGGAAGAAGGGATGATATCCATATGGATTTGCATGTGGTAGTAAAGCCTGATATGCATATGGAAAAAGCCCATAGGATAAGTTATGAGATTGAAGAAAAAATCAAAAAGGCATTCCCTTATGTTACCGATATTGTAGTGCATATGGAATCATTTATAAAAAAGAAAAATAAAAAGGGAGTTGGGTGAGTTAGGTAAGTTAGGTAAGTTAGGAAGTTAGGGAGTAAAAACGAAAATAACGAACTAAACGAAATTAACCAACTATCAATTTAACAATTTAACTATAAGGAGGTAAAGATGCTGGAACTAAAACTGATTAAGATTGAAAAGCCCCAGGATGTCAATATCATCTTAGGTCAGGCGCACTTTATAAAAACCGTGGAAGACCTCTATGAGGTTTTGATAGGAGCCAGTCCTCAGATAAAATTTGGTCTGGCTTTTGTAGAATCTTCGGGTGCTTGCAAAGTAAGGGTAGAGGGAAATGAGCCTGAACTTAAAAAGATTTGTGCAGAAAATGCTTTAAATATAGGAGCAGGACATAGTTTTATTATTGCTTTAAGGAATGCCTATCCTATAAATGTTTTAAATGCAGTCAAAAATATCCCGGAGGTCTGCCAAATCTTCTGTGCCACTGCCAATCCTGTAGAGGTAATCATAGCAGAAAGCCAAAACGGTCGGGGGATTTTAGGGGTGATTGACGGGTTATTTCCCAAAGGAATTGAGAATGAAGAGGATATCCGCTGGCGTAAAGAATTCTTGCGTAAGATCGGTTATAAAATAAAGGAATAATTTTTACTTGAAATTTTATTAAAATTTGTTATAATCTCAAAATGTCTTTTAAAAAATTAACAAAATCTTTTAGGAGAACTTCTGCTTGGTTAGGGTTAATCTTCTGTTCTTTGATAATTAAGGTTTTACCGAGATGCCTGCTTTATGGTTTTGCGGATACGGTTGCGGGTTTAGGTTATTATCTGGCGACAAGACAGCGCCGGATAGCCAAGGAAAGTTTAAATATTGCCTTTGGGAAAGAAAAAACTCCCCAAGAGATAAAAAAGATAATCAAACTTTCCTTTAAGTATATGGCAGAAGGCGGGTTAGAACTTATGTTTTTACTGGAAAGGCCTTCGCTGATTAAAGAGATGGCTTTTTTGGAAGGAGAAGAAAGACTTAAGGATTGTGTGGGAAGAGGCAAGGGAGTGATTCTGGTGACCGCTCATTTTGGCAATTTCCCTTTAATGATGGCAAGGCTAAGTTTAGAAGGCTATCCGGTATATGGAATAATGCGTCGGATGCGCGATGAACGGGTAGAAAAAATATTTTTTAAGAAACGAAAGACTTTGGGAATAAATACTATATATAGTCAGCCCCGCAAAACCTGTATAGATGAATCTTTAAGGGTATTAAGAGAAGGAAAACTCCTTTTTATTCAACTTGACCAGAACTTTGGCACAAAAGGAGTATTTGTAAATTTTTTTGGTAAAAAAGCGGCCACTGCCACCGGACCGGTGGTTTTGGCTTTAAGGACAAAGGCAGCGATTCTTCCGTGTTTTATCTTACATAATAGTAATCGCACCTATCGGATTATCTTTGAGCCGGAATATAAGATAAAATTGGCTAAAACTTTAGATGAAACAATTCTCTTGAATATTCAGGCTTTAACTGGTATAATTGAATCTTACATAAGGAATTATCCTGAAGAGTGGAGTTGGATTCATCGCAGGTGGAAATCCCGACCTAAAGAAGAAAACCAAAATAGTTAAATAGCAAAAAGGAGGTGTGAGGATGGCAGAAGAGGTTAAAACCGAAGAGAAGAAAGTAGAAATAGGCAGAATTATCTCTACAATCCTTAAGGTTATCTTAGGATTGGTCTTCTTAGCCTTAGGTGTGTGGGCAATTGTGGTTTGGTGGAAAGACCTGATTTTAGTAATTAAAGGCTGTATCGGTCCATTCTTAATTTTGGCAGGGATTATTACCTTAGCCATTGCCAAAGAATAAAATTAAATTTTAAGAGGGTTAAATACGGTCTTCCGGGAGAGAAATTTAAAAAAATTCCTGGAAGGCCAGATTTAGCCCTTATTTTTTAGGGAAATGTTTACTAAAGTTAAAAGCAAGTTAGCAGAAATTTTTTTAGTAAATTTTCTTCCGCTTTTAAGGTATCTTTCTAATCGCCAGATTGTTGCGCTTACCTATATTGCAGAAAAAGTCCTCCTGCGCGATGACCCCATCGTGAATAAAGCAATAAACCAGATAAGGATTTATTTTAAAGAAAATCATCCTTCCATAGAACTGGTAAGAAGGATTTTAAGCGACCTTAATCCCACCTGTAAGCGCAAACTCATTAAAAATTTCTTTGTTAATGCGATATTTAAAGGAGTAACCAAAAGTAAGGAATATCAAGAAAGATATGGTTTCTCGCCTCCTTGGTTTTTGGTTTTAAGTCCCACGATGCGCTGTAATTTAAACTGCGTGGGTTGTTCTACCCGACGCTATACCAAAGAGGATGACCTTTCTATAGAAGTAATTGATAAGATCCTTAATGAGGCAAAGGAGATGGGGATATATTTTATCGTTACCCAAGGTGGAGAGATGTTTGTTTATGAGGAGATGCTTGAGGTTTATAAAAAGCATTCAGATGTTTACTTTCAGGTTTATACTAACGGAACTTTAATTGATAAAAAGATGGCCAAGATTTTAGCCAAACTCGGCAATGTTGCCCCCATGATAAGTTTAGAAGGCTTTGAGGAAACCACTGATAGAAGAAGAGGGAAAGGGGTATTTAAGAAAGTGATGCAGGCAATGGATAATTTAAGAGAGGCAGGTTGTTTCTTTGGCGCTTCAGTTACACAGACCCGTCTTAATAGTGATGAAATTACTTCCGATGAGTTTTTCCAGTTATTATTAAAGAAAGGCTGTTTTGTGATTTGGTTCTTCCAGTTTCTTCCTATTGGAAAAGACCCTGATTTAGACCTTATGGCTTTACCCGAGCAAAGACATAAACTTTACCAAAAGATTTGTCAGATTCGGGAAAGACTACCCATCTTTATTGGTGATTTCTGGAACGATGGTCCATTTGTGGGAGGCTGTATTGCCGCAGGAAGGAGATATGTGCATATAAATAACAAAGGAGATGTGGAGCCCTGTGCTTTTGTACATTTTTCAACAGATAACATAAAAGAAAAATCTTTAAGAGAGGCTTTAAACTCGCCTTTTTTAAAATTACTGCGCCAGCTTCAGCCTTTTTCCGATAATTTACTTACTCCCTGTATGATTATTGACCAGCCAGAAATTTTGCGCCAGGCAGTCAAGAGGACAAATGCCCGTCCCACTCACCAAGACGCAGATCTTATCCTTGACGGTATTATTGGTAAAGGGTTAGATAATTATGCTAAAAGAATGCAGGAGATTACCCGTCCGATATGGGAAAAGATAAAGGATAAGGCAGTCAAATGGCCTACATAGTCTGGCGTAAACTCTGGCGTATCAGTGGTTTGATTTTTCCTGTTATCTATATAATTTATGGCTCTAAAAAAATTACTTTCCTTTTTAGTTTTTATGTTTTGTGTTTTTTCTTGTTAATAGAATTGCTCCGCTTTTTAAATTCCCATTTCAATAGTTGGCTATTTAAAAGATTTAAACTCATCCTTAAAGAGGAAGAGCTTAATCGTCTGCTCAACACTACCTTTTTTCTTATCTTCTTAAATCTGGCAGTTTTTTTCTTTAGAAAAGAAGTTGTAATATATTCTGTTTTTTTTGTAATCTTGGGGGATATTTCCTCAAGCATAATGGGAAGATACTTCGGTCGGATAAGAATAAGGAATAAAACTTTGGAGGGAGCGGTTGCTTTTTTTCTCACCTGTTTATTTTTTGGTTATTTATTAAATGCAATTACTCCTATAAAATTACCTATGGTGGTAGTTTTTTGGTCTGCTTTGACTGCCAGTAGCGTAGAACTTTTCTCGATTATTGATGATAATTTAAGTGTAGGCCTGGCTAGTTGTATTGTGATGGAAATTATTTTAAGAATGTTTTTTAGTAGGTAGGATTTAGGAAGTTTAGGAAGTTAGGTATTTAGGTGTTTAGGTATTAAGGTATTAAGGTATTAAGGTTTTTAGGTATTTAGGTATTAAGGGATAAGCGAAGAAATTTTAATAAAAACTATACGCTAAACGCTATTAATAAGTAGTGAGTAGTGAGTATCGAGTAGTGAGTAGTGAGTAGTGAGTAGTGAGGGTTAGGAGTTAGGTAAGTATGTAGTATATAGTATTTAGTATGTAGGGAAAATTTTAAATGACAAAGTAAAAAAATCAAAGCACAAAATAAATCTAAGTATTAAGTATAGTAAACGAAATTAACCAATTAATATAGAGAATGATCTTAGAGAAATTATTTCATCTTAAAGAGAACCACACAGATTGGCGTCAAGAGATGGTTGCCGGTTTTACCACCTTTATGACGATGTCTTATATCATCTTTGTGCAACCCGCGATTTTAAGTATGGCAGGAATGGATTTTGGTGCGGTGATGGTCGCCACCTGCATTGCTTCCGCAATTGCTACTTTACTTATGGCATTCCTTGCTAACTATCCGATTGCTTTGGCTCCTGCAATGGGCCATAATATCTTTTTTGTTTACACGGTTTGTTTAGGAATGAAGGTTGGTTGGCAAATTGCTTTGGGAGCAAATTTTATCTCCGGAGTAATCTTTATTATTACTTCTTTATTTTCTTTTCGCCAGCGTATCATTGAAGCAGTGCCTCATTCTTTAAGGCATGCGATTGCGGTGGGGATTGGACTTTTGATTGCGGTAATTGGCTTAGAATGGTCAGGGATAATTGTCGGAAATCCTGTCACTTTAGTTACCTTAGGTAATCTTAAATCTTTACCGGTTATATTAGCAATTATGGGAACACTTTTTATGGCTATACTTTTAGCCCGCCAGATAAAAGGAGCGATTCTTTTGGGGATTTTATTTAATTTAATTTTGGGAATGATTTTTGGTTTGATAAAATTTGAAGGTATCATCAGTAAACCTCCTTCCATTATGCCTACTTTTTTAAAATTGGATATCCTTTCTGTCTTTAAAGGTGGAATAAATATGTTGGTAGTAATCTTTGTATTATTTTTTCTTGACCTTTTTGATACAGTGGGTACACTAATTGGGGTAGGCCAGCAAGCAGGTTTTATTACCAAAGAGGGAAAACTTGCCCGCGCCCAACAGGCTTTGCTTTCTGATGCGATTGGAACTGTAGAAGGAACTCTTTTGGGAACCTCTACCATTACCAGTTATATTGAAAGTTCAGCAGGAGTTGCCTGTGGAGGAAGAACCGGTTTAAGCAATATTTTTACTGCTGGATTATTTTTATTAAGTTTATTCTTTTATCCATTGATAAAAGTAGTAGGCGGTGGTTTTAAGGTTTCCGAAGGTGTGATACTTTATCCGGTGATCGCTCCTGCTTTAATTATTGTAGGTTCTTTGATGTTGAAAAGTGTCCAATATATAAACTGGCAGGATTATACAGAAAGTATTCCTGCTTTTATAACTTTATTAATTATGCCTTTGAGTTTAAGTATTACCGAAGGAATTGCTTTTGGATTTATCAGTTATTCTTTATTAAAAATTGCCTCAGGAAAAGCAAAAGAGGTTTCTGGTTTAATTTATCTTTTTAGTTTCCTTTTTATATTAAGGTATATATTTTTAAGATGAGATTAGCGATGATAGGTGCGACTTTAAATAAAGAGATAATTACCAGTAAGATAATTTCCCGCATAATTTTAGTTTCTTTTTTTGTATTATCTCTTGCTTTTTCTGTGCACATCCGTATACCTTTACCTTTTAGTCCTGTGCCTATAACTTTACAGACATTAGTGGTATTTTTATGTGCGGGGCTTCTCAAGGAAAAATTGGCTACTTTAACTACTTCAGTCTATCTTATTTTGGGAATGTTGGGTTTACCCGTATTTAGTCTTAATCCTTGTGGTATATTTTATCTTTTTGGTCCAACGGGTGGCTATCTTTTAGGTTTTGTTTTGGCTTCCTTTTTGGTAGGCAAGTTAATCTCTTTATTTAAAGAAAGAAATTTTCTTTTACTTTTTCTTTTTATGCTTTGGGGAGAATTGGTTATACTTAGTTGCGGAACTTTTTGGCTTAAATTCGTTTTAAATCTTACCTTTAAAAAAGCATTTCTTTTAGGAGCCATTCCATTTTTACCTTTTGACTTATTAAAAATCTTAATCGCGGTAAAAATTTTTCTCAAATTAGAACCCCGCATAACTAAAATTATTTAAAATTTAAGGAGGAAAGTTATGAAGATAAAAGAGATTATGGAAAAAGAGCTAATCAGTCTATCTAAGGATACCAAAATAAAAGATGCATTTTTAAAATTACTTAAAATGCACATCAGTGGACTTCCGGTTTTAGATGAAAATTCAAAACTTTTAGGGATGTTTACAGAGAAAGATATATTAAAAGCAATTTTACCCGGATATTTAGATAAGGTAGGCAGGTTCGTTTATGAGGCAAATCCCAAGATTGTAAAGAAAAAACTTTTAGAGATTCAGGATTTAACTGTCGGTGAGCTTATGCGTCATGAGGTAGTAACCGTTGATGAGGATACTACCTTATGCGAAGTAGCCCACCTTATGCTTACCCAGAATGTGCGTAGGATCCCCATATTAAACAAAGAGAAAAAAGTAGTAGGGATTGTGGCAAGGGAAGATATTTTAAGAGAGTTTGCCAAAGAGGTAGGTTTAATTTAATATGTTAAAAAACAAACTGTTGCTTAAGACATTAATCTTATTTTTTATTTCTTTTGTCTTGGGATTGACAGTAAAATCCTTAGGTTTTTCCTATAAGCAGGCATTAAGTATCTCTATATTTTGCCTTTCTATTTTAGGAACGCTTTTTTTCTGGGATTTTCGTTTAAGTTTTGCTTTTTTAGGAACAAGTATCTTACTATTTAGCCAAACTATCGATTTAGATAATCTTATAAAGTTTGCGTCTTTGGAGATTATTTTGTTTTTGGTGGGGATGATGGTTTTGGTGGGGCTTCTTAAATATAGCGGGTTTTTTGCCTGGCTGGTGAGTTTAATTTTAAGGATACCCAATCTTAGCGCCAAAAAATTTGTGATTTATATTTGTCTTATCTCAGCATTGCTTTCCTGTGCGGTGGATGAAGTTACCTCCATTATCTTTATGGTAGCAGCGATCTTAGAAATCTGTGATTACTTTGAGGTAGAGCCAACCCCTTTTATAATTATCTCTATTTTCGCCACTAATATTGGCTCCTCCGGCACGGTTTTGGGAAATCCCATTGGAATTTTAATTGCTGCCAAATCCGGGCTTACCTTTGAGGATTTTATCCTAAGGGCATTTCCTTTGATGTTTATCTGTCTTTTGGCTACTATCTTTATAGTGCTTTTTTGGTATCGTAAAAGCATTAAAATATTGGATAATCAGATTAAAAAAATGGGTGCAAATGAGATGTTGATTAAACTTCTCTCTGTTCCACCGGAAAAAGAACTCAA
>Ga0207433_10004215_pt1 | contig 26621 bp, 24 predicted proteins | sample YelNatPaOPGAMG01_FD_187559 | JGI IMG/M metagenome (GOLD analysis project Ga0207433, IMG submission 187559) | Hot spring thermophilic microbial communities from Obsidian Pool, Yellowstone National Park, USA - OP-RAMG-01 (SPAdes) (version 3) | ecosystem: Environmental > Aquatic > Thermal springs... | reverse complement strand
GGGGGGGGGGGGGGGGGGGGGGGGGGGGGGGGGGGGGGGGGGGGCGGCGGTTTCGTCGTGGTGATCTGGTCCTGGATCGGCGGGATGGCCGGGGTGGTGGTGGCAGGGTTGGCGAGCTTGCTGGTGTCGGTGCGCGCGACGAGCAGCGACACCGACACCACGAGCGCGATCGCCGCCACGATAGCGGCGACACCGACCACCCACGGCCAGCGCGGAGCGTGGTGTTCGTCGTCCGGTTCGGACGCCTCGTCGTAGTCGTCGTAGTCGTAGAGCCGAAGATCGGCCGGCATGTAGGGGCCACCGGTGAAATGCTCGGACTCCGGCGCCGAATAGGCCCGGGAGTACGCGTCCGTCCGACCGCCCCGCTCCGCGGCCGCGATCTCGGCGTCGTCGAAGGGTTCGAGTTCCTCCGCCTGCCCGGCTTGGTCGCCGGGTTCCGGGTCGCCGCCGGGTCCGCTGTCGGAATGCGGTTCGGGACTGAGCTTGCTGACGGAATCGGGTTCTTCAGGTTCCCATCCCGGGGGGTTCGGCCCGCTCATCTTTGCCTGCCCTGTCCAACTGCGTCACAAGCGCGCGGGGCTCCGCGGTCAGATCGTTGCGCGCGCACTTCACAAGTTCTCATCCTGCCTGGACAAACCCTACCGAACCGAAAGCGGCAAGAACGTCCCGGCGAACGGGCCACCGGTCACGTGATCCGATTGTGACCTTCGGGTCCCGCAATCAGTGCTTCTCGGGCCCGACGTAGTACTCGAAGACCAACCCGCCCACCGACGCGAGGATGAAAACCACCCCCGCGGCAAGCAGCCACGGCAGCCACAGCGCGATGCCGACCGCCGTCACCGAGGCGGACAGCGCGACCATGATCGGCCACCAGCTGTGCGGGCTGAAGAACCCCAATTCGCCTGCGCCGTCACTGATCTCGGCGCCTTCATAGTCCTCGGGCCGGGTGTCGAGCCGGCGCGCCACGAACCGGAAGTAGGTGGCCACGATCAGCGCCATGCCGCCGGTCAGCGCCAGCGCGGCCGTGCCCGCCCACTCCACCCCACCGGTGGCGTACAGCGAAGTCAACACCCCGTAGAGCACCGCCACGATGACAAAGAACCCGGCGACGAACTCGAACAGCCTCGCTTCGATATGCATTGCGCGTCCTCACCTACTGGCTTTTGATCAGTTCACCGCGGCGGGTGTCGAACGGATGGGTGGTCACCGCCACCGGGGACTGGTTGATCGCCTGCAGCGCCTGGGCGTTGGTCTTGCCGTCCATACGTTGGTGCAGGTAGGCCTTGAAGTCGTTGGCCGACACCACCCGGACCTCGAAGTTCATCATCGAGTGGTAGGTGCCGCACATCTCGGCGCAGTGACCGACGAACGCGCCCGTCCTGTCGATCTGCTCCACCTGGAAGACGTTGACCGAGTTGTTGGCCTTCGGATTGGGCATCACGTCGCGTTTGAACAGGAATTCGGGCACCCAGAACGAGTGCACCACGTCGGCGGATGCCAACTGGAACTCGATGCGCTTGCCCTCGGGCACCACGAGCACCGGGATCTCGGTGGTGGTGCCCAGGGTTTCGACCTTGTCGAAGTTCAGGTAGCTGAGATCCTCACCGTGGAGCCCGTGGATCGGCCCGACGAGCTCATCGCCGTGCCTGTCGATGCCCACCGGCGTGGGCGCCACGGCCTTCTTGCGGGCGGGGTCGGCGCCGTCGTAGGTGAAGGTGCCGTCCTTGAAATCGACGCGCTGGTAACCGAACTTCCAGTTCCACTGGAAGGCCGTGACGTCGATCACCACTTCGGGGTCCTTGGCGATGTGCAGCACCTTTTCCTGAACCACGACGGTGAAGTAGAACAGCACCGAGATGATCAGGAACGGCATCACGGTGAGCACCAGCTCCAGGGGCATGTTGTAGCCGAACTGGCGGGGCAGCTCGGTGTCGGTTGCCTTCTTGCGGTGGAAGGCCGACGACCAGAAGATGAGCCCCCACACGATGCCGCCGACGATCAGGGATGCGATGACGGCGCCGATCCACAGCTGCCGGTTCAGGTGCGCCTCCGGGGTGATGCCTTCCGGCCAGCCCATCCCCAGCACTTCCGACCAGCTGCAGCCACTCAAGCTGACCGCAAGCAGTCCCAGCATCCCGGCCAGTGCCAGTGGCCGGAGACGACGGGACAGACCCCGCACGCTGACGGGAAGGCCGCCCGAAAGCCGTCGAAACCTGCCTTGCGACAAACGGTGCGAACGGACCTGATCGCGAGGTGTCACGTTGGCGCCTCCATGCTCGGATATCGAATACTACGCAGCGTAGACCACGGCGCTGACACCGGCGACGAAACCCCGGCCGGTTAAGCGGTGCGGCACGTCACGGGCCCGTCGCGGCATGTCACGCGCGGCGCCCAAGTGCGGCATACTGGGGCGCCGTGTGTGGACTGCTGGCTTTCGTCGCGGCGCCGGCGGCCGCCGACGGTGCCCCCGCGGCGGCGCGGGCCGACGACGCCGTCGCCCATGCGTTACGCCTGATGCGTCACCGCGGGCCCGACGAGCCGGGCACCTGGACCGATCCGGACGCCGACGGCGCCGTGGTGTTCGGTTTCAACCGGCTGTCGATCATCGACATCGCCCATTCGCACCAGCCGCTGCGCTGGGGGCCGCCCGAGGCTCCCGACCGCTACGTGCTGGTGTTCAACGGCGAGATCTACAACTACCTCGAGCTGCGCGACGAACTGGCCGCCCGGCACGGCGCCGCGTTCGCCACCGACGGAGACGGCGAGGCCATCGTGGCCGGATACCACCACTGGGGCACCGAGGTGCTGGGCCGCCTGCGGGGCATGTTCGCGTTCGCGCTGTGGGACACCGAAACCCGTGAATTGTTCTGCGCCCGTGATCCGTTCGGCATCAAGCCGCTGTTCATGGCCACCGGGACCGGCGGCACCGCGGTGGCCAGCGAGAAGAAGTGCCTGCTCGACATCGCGGACCTGCTCGACTTCGACACCGGGATCGACGAGCGGGCGGTGCAGCACTACACGGTCCTGCAATACGTGCCGGAGCCCGAGACGCTGCACCGCGGGGTGCGCCGGCTGGAATCGGGCTGCTACGCCCGCATCGGTCCCGGCCGGCAGCCCGACGTCACCCGGTACTTCGTGCCGCGCTTTGCCGCCACGCCGTTCACCCGCGACACCGAGCAGGCCCGCTACGACGAGATCACCGCGGTGCTGCAGGACTCGGTGGCCAAGCACATGCGCGCCGACGTCACGGTGGGCGCTTTCCTGTCCGGGGGGATCGACTCCACCGCCATCGCGGCGCTGGCCATCCGGCACAACCCGAGGCTGATCACGTTCACCACCGGATTCGAGCGGGAGGGCTTCTCCGAGATCGACGTCGCGGTGGCCTCCGCGGAGGCGATCGGTGCCCGCCACATCACCAAGGTGGTCAGCCCGGACGAGTTCGTCGCGGCACTGCCCGAGATCGTCTGGTACCTCGACGAGCCGGTCGCCGACCCCGCGCTGGTCCCGCTGTTCTTCGTCGCGCGCGAGGCGCGCAAGCACGTCAAGGTGGTGCTGTCCGGTGAGGGCGCCGACGAGCTGTTCGGGGGCTATACGATTTACCGGGAACCGCTGTCGCTGAAGCCCTTCGACCACCTGCCGGGGCCGCTGCGGCGGTCGATGGGCAAGGTGTCGCGGCCGCTGCCCGAGGGCATGCGCGGCAAGAGCCTGCTGCACCGCGGGTCGCTGACGCTGCAGGAGCGCTACTACGGCAACGCGCGGAGCTTCTCCGACGCGCAGTTGCGCGCCGTGCTGCCGCGATTCCGCGAGGACTGGACGCACACCGACGTGACGGCGGCGGTGTACGCCCAATCGGCCGGCTGGGACCCGGTGGCCCGCATGCAGCACCTCGACCTGTTCACCTGGCTGCGCGGCGACATCCTGGTCAAGGCCGACAAGATGACGATGGCCAACTCGCTGGAGCTGCGGGTGCCCTTCCTGGACCCGGAGGTGTTCGCCGTCGCGTCGCGGCTGCCGGTGGAGGCGAAGATCACCAGGACGACCACCAAGTACGCGCTGCGGCGCGCGCTGGCGCCCGTCGTGCCGGCGCACGTGCTGAACCGGCCCAAGCTGGGCTTCCCGGTGCCGATCCGGCATTGGCTGCGCGCCGGCGAGCTGCTGGAGTGGGCCTATGCGATGGCCGACTCGTCGCAGGCCGGCCACCTGGTCGACGTGCCCGCCGTCCGCCGGATGCTCGACGAGCACCGCAACGGCGTCGGAGATCACAGCCGCCGGCTGTGGACGGTGCTGATCTTCATGCTGTGGCACGCCATCTTCGTCGAGCACAGCGTGATACCGCAGATCAGCGAGCCGGTCTACCCCGTGCAGCTGTGACGGCGAGCAGACGCAAAATCGCCCTGAAACACCACGTTCAGGGCGATTTTGCGTCTGCTCGCGGGAACTAGGTGAGTACCGCGGTGATCTCGGCGGCCGCCTCGTCGCCGTAGGCGCCGGCCAACCGGGTCTTGGCGACCTCGTGGTCCCACGTCCACTCCTGGGTGCCCGTGGACTCCAGCACCAGCACGGCCACCAGCGAGCCCAGCTGCGCCGAGCGCTCCAGGCTCAGATCGGCGCTGCGCCCGGTGAGGAAGCCGGCGCGGAACGCGTCGCCGACGCCGGTGGGGTCGACCTGACTGGTCTCGGGCACCACGTCGACGTGGATGCTGGTGCCGTCGGGCTGCACCACGTCCACCCCCTTGGGGCCCAGCGTGGTGACCCGCAGACCGATTTGCGCCATGACGTCGGCTTCGGTCCAGCCGGTCTTGGACAGCATCAGGTCCCATTCGTAGTCGTTGGTGAACAGGTACTCGGCGCCGTCGATGAGCTTGCGGATCTCGTCTCCGGACAGCCGGGCCAGCTGCTGGGACGGGTCGGCGGCGAACGGGAGCCCCAGTTTGCGGCATTCGTCGGTGTGCACGACCATCGCCTCGGGGTCGTTGGCGCCGATGATCACCAGCTCCGGCTTGCCGATACCCGAGATCACGTCGGCGAGCTTGATGTTGCGGGCCTCCGACATGGCGCCGGGGTAGAACGACGCGATCTGGGCCATGTCGACGTCGGTGGTGCAGGTGAAGCGCGCCGTGTGCGCGCTGTCGGAGATCAGGACGTGCTCGCAGTTGACGTTGTGGGCCAGCAGCCATTCGCGGTAGTCGGCGAAGTCGTCGCCGGCGGCACCGACGAGGGCCACCTCACCGCCGAGCACCCCGATGGCGAACGCGATGTTGCCGGCCACGCCGCCGCGGTGGATCACCAGGTCGTCCACCAGAAAGCTGAGCGAGACCTTCTGCAGATGATCGGCCAGCAGCTGTTCGGAAAAGCGGCCGGGGAACCGCATCAGATTGTCGGTCGCTATCGAACCGGTCACCGCGATCGTCACGAAATCTCCATCCTCAGTTAGTAAGGTTATCTAGCTTACCCGCGTGCACCGACCGTCGTTGCGTCCGCGGTCTGCGGGAGCCGGTGCGCTAGCCTGCCTACAAACCTGACCGGTCGCCGAGACCCGAGCGCGGGCGGTTGCCGTCCCCGACCCTTACCGGGCGCCCCAACTACCACCGTAGGAGACCCACGATGGCCGGTCCGCACCCGCCGAACCACACCGTCGGCAACGACCGTCCGGGGCCGCACGCGCAGTCCCGGCCGCTCGAATACCCCAACGAGCACGCCACCGGCGACCCGGCCTTCGGTCCCGCGCCCGGGGGTCCCGCGGGACCCCCGCCGCCCAATTATGCAGGTCCGCCGCCGGCGCCGGTCGGCTACCCGCGGCGACGGTCCAACCGGCGTTTGCTGGTCAGCGTCCTGTTGGTCATCGCCCTGGCGGCCGCGACGACCGTGGCGATCGTGTACGGGATCCGCACCAACGGGGCCAACACCGGCGCGACGTTCTCCGACGGAGCGGCCAAGACGGCGATTCAGGACTACCTGGACGCGCTGGACCACCGCGATCTCGACGTCGTCGTCCACAACGCGCTGTGCGGCATGTACGACGGGGTGCGCGACAAGCGGTCCGACCTGGCGCTGGCCCGGCTGGCCAGCGACGCCTTCCGCAAGCAGTTCTCCCAGGTCGAGGTGACCTCGATCGACAAGATCGTGTACCTGTCGCAGTATCAGGCCCAGGCGTTGTTCACGATGCGCGTCTCACCCGCGTTCGGTGGCCCGATGCGCGGACAGGTGCAGGGCATCGCTCAGCTGCTGTTCCAGCGCGGCCGGATCATGGTGTGCTCGTACGTGTTGCGCACCGGCGGCTCCTACTAGAGCCCGCGCACCGGGGAACCCGTCGATGGGCCAGGTGAATCGATGGGTCAGTTGAAGGAGTCGCCGCAGGCGCAGGAACCGGTGGCGTTGGGGTTGTCGATGGTGAAGCCCTGCTTCTCGATGGTGTCGACGAAGTCGATCGAGGCGCCCTCGACGTAGGGCGCGCTCATCCGGTCCACCGTCAGGGTGACGCCGCCGAACTCCGCGGTCAGGTCGCCGTCCAGCGCCCGATCGTCGAAAAACAGGTTGTAGCGCAGGCCGGCGCATCCCCCCGGCTGAACCGCGATGCGCAGCGCCAGGTCGTCACGGCCCTCCTGGTCGAGCAGGGACTTCGCCTTGGCGGCAGCGGCCTCGGTCAGGATCGCGCCGTGAGTCTTGGCGTCCGACTCGTTTTGCACCGTCATCGCTTCTCCTAGATGCCTCATCGGTACCGCATGCGCACGCATGCTCATCGGTTGGGTGGGTCGGTTTCAGCAGGGCCCGATCGGCCCCGGAAAACCCATACGGTCAACGATACCTCGCAGGACCGCTATTCCCGAGTCGTGCCGCCACCTGCGAGGCCAGTCCCATCAGCTGGTTGGCCGCGTCGGCCTGCGCGAGCCGCGCCGATCCGGCGTAGTCGGCGATCGACAGGGCCGACATGATGCCCGCCGTGCGCACCGCCGAGTTGTCCAGCTCGACCTGTCCGGCCAGCACGATCACCGGGATGCCCCGCGGGCGGGCCCGGTCGGCGAGGCACCCCACCACCTTGCCATGCAGGGACTGCTCGTCGAACCGCCCTTCCCCGGTCAGGATCAGCTCCGCGATCTCGAGGTCGTCGGCCAGGTGGGTGTGCTCGGCGATGATCTCGGCTCCCGATTCGCACCGGCCGCCGAGCGCCAGCAGGGCCGCGCCGATGCCGCCGGCGGCGCCCGCGCCGGGCTCGGAGCTCACGTCACGTCCGGCCGCGGCTTCCAGTTCGACCGCCCACGCCTCGAGGCGCACCTCCAGGGCCGCGACGGCGGCCGTGTCGGCACCCTTCTGCGGCCCGAACACCCGGGCGGCCCCCCAGGGCCCCGTCAGGGGGTATTCGGTGTCCGAGGCGATGATCACCTCGACACCGGCCAGTTTCCGGCGGGCGGCGTCCAGCCCGCCGAGTTCGGCGATCATGCCCCGGCCGCCGTCGACGCAGGCGCTGCCGCCGAGCCCGACCACGATCCGCCTGGCCCCGTAGCGCAGCGCCTCGTCGATGAGCTGCCCGACTCCCCTGCTGTGGGCCGCCAGCGCGGTCTCCGGGGTCGGCGGTCCGCCCAGCAGAGCCAGACCACACGCCTGGGCGCATTCCAGGTACGCCGTCGAGGAAGCGGCGTCCAGCACCCAGTCGGCGCGGACGATGGTGTCCAGCGGCCCGGACACCTTCAGGCGCCGCTTCTGCCCCAGCCGGTTGGCCAGGACCTCGACGAAGCCCGGGCCGCCGTCGGACTGCGGGGCCACGATGAACCGGTCGCCCGGGCGGGACCGCGTCCAGCCCGTCGCGATGGAGGCGGCGGCCTGCACGGCCGACAGGCTGTCGCCGTAGCAGTCCGGGGCCACCAGGACCAGCATGGCCGGTAGCTGGAGACGACCTGGCCCGAGGCCGGCGGCGGCACCATCGGAGGGCATCGAGCCGTCGTCCATCACAGGCAGCCGTTCAGCACAGCGCTAAGAGTAGGGCCATCCTCGTCACTGGCGCATGGCTAATAGCAATGCTTTCCGGGGCGATTCCGCGCCGGGCCCGGCGCGAAGTAACCTGGCGGCTGTGAAGCTACTGGGCCGCAGGAAGGGCCACGACGACGACCTCGGGGAAGGCACACCGGAGCCGGCTTCCGGTTCCGGCGACGCGGCCCCCGCCGAGTCGCGCCGTACCGCACCCAAGGGCCGGCCCACCCCCAAGCGCGACCACGCCCGGCGCAGCGCCAAGAAGGGGCCGGTCGCGCCGGCACCCATGACCGCCTCGGAGGCGCGGGCCCGGCGCAAGTCGCTCGCCAAGCCCAAGCTCAGCCGCGAGGAGCGCAGGGCCGACAAGGCCGCCGGCCGGGCCCGGATGACGGAGCGCCGCGAACGCATGATGGCCGGCGAAGAGGGCTACCTGCTGCCGCGCGACCAGGGGCCGGTGCGCCGGTACGTGCGCGACGTGGTGGACGCCCGGCGCAACCTGCTCGGGCTGTTCATGCCGGCGACGCTGTTCCTGCTGTTCGTGATGTTCGCGGTCCCGCAGGTGCAGCTCTACATGTCCCCGGCGATGCTGGTGCTCATGGCGGTGATGGCTGTCGACGCGCTCATCCTGGGCCGCAAGGTCGTCGGAATGGTCGACGCGAAATTCCCGAACAACACCGAAAGCCGTTGGAAGCTCGGCCTTTACGCTGCCAGTCGGGCTTCCCAGATGCGCAGGATGCGGGCGCCCAAGCCCCAGGTCGAGCGCGGCCGCAGTGTCGGCTGAGCATCGCCGGAAAGCCGCCTGACCCCCATGCGCACGCTGGTGCTCGGCGGGATCAGGTCGGGCAAGTCGCGCTGGGCCGAGGAAGCCATCGCCGGGGCGCTGCCGGCCGGCCGGCCCGTCCGCTACCTGGCCCCGGGCCGGGTCGACGACGCCGACGCGGCCTGGGCGGAGCGGGTCGCGCGGCACCGCGGCCGGCGGCCCGCGCACTGGGCGACGGTGGAAACCGCGGAGGTCGCGGCCCAGCTGCGGCAGTCGCCGGACACGCCGGCGCTGGTCGACGATCTCGGCGCCTGGCTGACCGCCGTACTGGACCGCAACAACGCGTGGGGAAACGGTTCGCCGGCGGTCCCGGTCCACGAGACGATCGACGACATGCTGGCCGCCGTCACCGCCTTCGCCGCCCCGCTGATGCTGGTCAGCCCCGAGGTCGGGCTGACCGTGGTGCCGGCCACCGCGGCGGGCCGCCGGTTCGCCGACGAACTGGGCGGCCTCAACCAGCGCGTCGCCGCGGTGTGCGAGCGGGTGGTCCTGGTGGTGGCCGGGCAGGCGGTGCCGATCAAGCCGTCGGGAATCTGATGGAATTCCCGCCGATCTCGCCGCCGGATGCGACCGCCGCCGCGGCCGCCCGCGCCCGCCAGGACATGCTGGCCAAGCCGCGTGGCGCCCTCGGCCGCCTCGAGGACCTGTCGGTCTGGGTCGCGTCGTGTCAGGGGCAGTGCCCGCCGAGGCAGTTCGGACGCGCCCGGGTGGTGGTGTTCGCGGGCGACCACGGCGTCGCCCGCTCCGGCGTGTCGGCCTATCCGCCCGAGGTGACCGCCCAGATGGTCGCGAACATCGCGTCCGGCGGGGCGGGGATCAACGTGGTGGCCGAGATCGCCGGCGCGACGGTGCGGGTCGCGGACCTGGCCGTCGACGCCGACGCCGCCTCCGAGCGGATCGGCGCGCACAAGGTGCGGCGCGGCAGCGGCGACATCAGCGTGCAGGACGCGTTGACCCACGAGGAGACCGTCGCCGCGATCGCCGCGGGCCGGCGCATCGCCGACGAAGAGGTCGACGCCGGCGCCGACCTGCTCATCGCCGGCGACATGGGGATCGGCAACACCACCCCGGCGACGGTGTTGGTGGCGGCGTTGACCAACACCGAGCCCGTCGCGGCGGTCGGGTTCGGCACCGGAATCGACGATGCCGCATGGGCGCGCAAGACGGCCGCGGTGCGCGACGCCCTGTTCCGGACGCGGCTGGTGTTGCCCGACCCGGTGGGGCTGCTGCGCTGCTGCGGCGGTGCGGACCTGGCCGCCCTGGCGGGTTTCTGCGCGCAGGCGGCGGTGCGGCGCACGCCGCTGCTGCTCGACGGCACGGCGGTGACGGCCGCGGCGCTGGTCGCCGAGCGCCTGGCCCCGGGTGCCCGGCAGTGGTGGCAAGCCGGTCACCGCTCCACCGAGCCAGGCCACGCGCTGGCTCTGGGGGCCCTTGCGCTGGAGCCGATTTTGGACCTGGGGATGCGGCTGGGCGAGGGCAGCGGCGCGGCGACGGCGCTGCCGGTGCTGCGCGCCGCGGTGGCCACGCTGGGGTCCATGGCGACGTTCGGCGAGGCCGGTGTCTCCGACCGATTATCCTCGTGATACGTTCGCTGGCAACGGCTTTCGCGTTCGGGACCGTGCTGCCCGTGCCCCGGGCCGGGCCGATGGGCCGCGGCGCCATGTCCGCGCTGCCGGTGGTCGGCGCCGCCCTGGGGGCGCTGGCCGCGGCCGTCGCGTGGGGCGGTGCGGCGGCGTTCGGGCCGGCCAGCCCGTTGCCCGGGCTGCTCGCCGTGGCGGCGCTGCTGCTCGCGACCCGCGGCCTGCATCTCGACGGTGTCGCCGACACGGCCGACGGGCTGGGCTGCTATGGGCCGCCGCAGCGCGCGCTGGCGGTGATGCGCCAGGGATCCACCGGGGCGTTCGGTGTGGCCGCCGTCGTGCTTGCGATCACGCTGCAGGGCTTCGCGTTCTCGGCCCTGCCGCCGGCGGGGATCGTCGTGGCGGTCTTCGCCGGCCGGGTCACCGCGGTGCTGGCCTGTCGCCGCTCGGTTCCGGCGGCCGACGGCAGCGTGCTGGGCGTCCGCGTCGCCGGCAGCCAGCCCGCGCCGGTGGTGGCGGCGTGGGTCGCGGTGTTGCTCGCCGCCTCCGTGCTGGCCGGGCCGCGGCCGTGGCAGGGCCCGGTGGCGGTGCTGCTGGCGGTCGGCTGCGGGGCGGTCCTGGCCGCGCAGTGCGTGCGGCGGTTCGGCGGCATCACCGGTGACGTGCTGGGCGCCGCGATCGAGTTGACGACGACGGTCGGCGCCGTGACGCTGGCCGGCCTGACGGGCTGAGCGCCGCCCCAGCGTGACGACGCGGTCACGTTCGGCGGCCATGGGCTCAGCCCAGGCGGGCCATCCAGCCGTGGGTGTCGACGAAGGTGCCGCGCTGGATTCCGGTGAGCGTGTCGCGCAGCGCCATCGTCACCTCGCCGGGCTCGCCGTCGGCGATGGTGAACTCGCCGTCGCCGTACTTGACCCGCGACACCGGCGTGATGACGGCGGCGGTGCCGCAGGCGAAGACCTCGGTGATCTCGCCGGCGGCCGCCTTCTTCTGCCACTCGTCGATGTCGACCTTGCGCTCCTCGACGCTGAAGCCGGCGTCGATTGCCAGCTGCAGCAACGAATCCCGCGTGATACCGGGCAACAGCGAACCGGACAGCTCCGGGGTGACCAGCCGCGCGGAGCCGCCGCTGCCGAAGACGAAGAAGATGTTCATCCCGCCCATCTCCTCGACGAAGCGTCGCTCGACGGCGTCCAGCCACACCACCTGGTCGCAGCCGTTGTCGGCGGCTTCCACCTGGGCCAGCAGCGAGGCGGCGTAGTTGCCGCCGAACTTGGCCGCGCCGGTGCCGCCCGGGCACGCCCGGACGTACTCCGACGACACCCAGACGCTGACCGGGCTGATGCCGCGCTTGAAGTAGGCGCCGGCCGGGGAGGCGATCAACAGGTAGCGGAACTGCTTGGCCGGCCGCACCCCCAGTCCCGGCTCGGTGGCGATGATGAACGGCCGCAGGTACAACGCCCCTTCCCCGCCGGCCGCGGGCACCCAGGCCTTGTCGACGCCGATGAGCTGACACAGCGAACCCATGAACAGCTCATCGGGCAGTTCGGGCATCGCCAGGCGCCGGGCCGACGAGCGCAACCTGGCGGCGTTGGCCTCGGCACGGAACGACACGATCGAGTCGTCGGCCCACCGATACGCCTTGAGGCCTTCGAACACCTCCTGCGCGTAGTGCAGCACGATCGCCGACGGGTCCAGCTCGATCGGCCCGTACGGGATGAGCCGCGCGTCGTGCCAGCCCCGGCCGTCGGTGTAGTCGATCGACACCATGTGGTCGGTGTGGTATTTGCCGAAACCCGGGTCGGCCAGGATGGATTCGCGTTCCCGGTCGGTCGCCGGATGCGGCGAGCGTGAAACCGTGAATTCAGGGAAACCGCTCGTCATGGCGCCGATTGTATCTCCGGATGCGATGGGGCTTCGGCCGCCGTGAACGCGACCGCGGTTAATGGGTTTTCGCCGCGACGAAAGGCGTTCGCACGACCTCGCATTCGGCGGGGCGGCCACGGAGGTCGACGGTGACGCGCCGACCGTCCTCGATCCCGGCGCCGGTGTCGATCAGCGCCAGCCCGATGCCGGCCTGCAGGGTGGGCGAGAACGTGCCCGAGGTGGTGATCCCGACGGGGGCGTCCCCGTCCAGCACCGTGAGCCCCGGACGCAACACCCCGCGGCCGACCATGCGCAGCCCCCGCAGCAGCCGCCGCGGCCCGGCCGCCTTCTCGGTCAGCAGCGCGTCGCGGCCGAAGAAGGCGGACTTCTGCCAGCCGACCGCCCAGCCGCACCGCGCCTGCAGCGGCGAGATGTCGAGCGAAAGTTCGTGCCCGTGCAGCGGATAGCCCATCTCGGTGCGCAGGGTGTCGCGTGCGCCCAGGCCGGCGGGCTGGCCGCCGGCGGCCGTGACCGCCGCGAGCAGCGCGTCGAACACCACCCCCGCCGAATCCCAGGGCGGCAGCAACTCGTAGCCGTGCTCGCCGGTGTAGCCGCTGCGGCAGACCCGCACCGGCACCCCCGCGAAAAAGGCATCGGCGTAGGCCATGTACTCCATGTCGGCGGGCAGGCCCAACTCGCCCAGCACGCCCGCCGACGCGGGCCCCTGCACGGCCAGCACCGCGTAGGCGCGGTGCTGGTCGGTGATCGTCAGGCCGGCCCCCGAACCGGCCTCAGCCGCCGCCCGCAGCGCCGCCACGACGGCGGCGGTGTTGGCGGCGTTGGGTACCAGGAATATCTCGTCGTCGGCGACGTAGTAAGCGATCAGGTCGTCGATGACCCCCCCGGATTCGCTGCAGCACAACGTGTATTGCGCTTTCCCCGGCCCGATGCGGCCCAGGTCGTTGGTGAGCGCGGCGTTGACGAACTCCGCGGCGCCCGGACCGCGGACCAGCGCCTTGCCGAGGTGGCTGACGTCGAACAGGCCGACGGCGTTGCGGGTGGCGTTGTGTTCGCTGACGGTGCCGGCGTAGGACACCGGCATCAGCCAGCCGCCGAATTCGCCGAGGCTGGCGCCCAGCTCCCGATGGCGGTCTTCCAGTGGTCCGTGCAGCAGCTCTGACCCGTCGCTCACGCCATCACACCCTAATCGGCGCCGTGAGGCTGCCGGGCTGAGCCCCACCTCAGGTGACTAGGGTGATTGCCCGTGACCACCGAACCGGGCTACCAGTGCCCCGCCGTCAACGTCGCCACCTCGCTGCCGAAACGCGGCGCGGGTTCCACCGTGCTGCTCGTGCCGGTCGTCTCGACCGGCGAGGAGGACAAGCCGGGGGCGGTCGTGGCGGCGGCCGAGCCGTTCCTGCCCGCCGAGGCGGTCGCCGAGATCGAAGCCGGGCTGCGGGCCCTGGACGCCACCGGCGGCGCCGAACAGGTGCACCGGCTGGTGGTGGGTTCGCTGCCGGTGGCCAGCGTGCTGACGGTCGGACTGGGCAAACCGCGATCGGAGTGGCCGGCCGACAGCGTACGCCGCGCCGCGGGTGTGGCGGCACGCTCCCTGGGCAGAGCCGAGACCGTGCTCACCACCCTGGCAGAGCTGCCCGGCGACGGCGTCTGCTCGGCCGCGGTCGAGGGGCTGATCCTGGGCGGCTACCGGTTCACCGAGTTCCGCAGCGCCAAGACGGCGCCGAAAGACAAAGGGCTGCGCAAGATCACCGTGCTGTCCGGTTCGAAGGACGCCAAGAAGCAGAGTGCGCACGGCGCGGCCGTGGCGACCGCCGTCGCCACGGCACGCGACCTCGTCAACACCCCGCCGAGCCACCTATACCCTGCCGAATTCGCCAAGCGGGCAAAGGCTTTGGGGGAAGCCGTCGGCCTGGACGTGGAGGTGCTCGACGAAAAGGCCCTGCACAAGGCCGGTTACGGTGGGATCATCGGTGTCGGCCAGGGCTCGTCGCGCCCGCCGCGGCTGGTGCGGCTGGTCCACCGGGGGTCGCGGCTGGCCAAGAAACCACAGCAGGCCAAGCGGGTGGCGTTGGTCGGCAAGGGCGTCACCTTCGACACCGGCGGCATCTCGATCAAGCCGGCGGCGTCGATGCACTACATGACCTCGGACATGGGCGGGGCCGCCGCCGTCGTGGCGACCGTGGCCCTGGCCGCGCAGCTGCAACTGCCCATCGACGTGATCGCGACCGTGCCGATGGCCGAGAACATGCCGTCGGCCACCGCGCAGCGCCCGGGCGACGTGCTGACGCAGTACGGCGGGACGACCGTAGAGGTGCTCAACACCGACGCGGAGGGCCGGCTCATCCTGGCCGACGCGATCGTGCGGGCCTGCGAGGACAAGCCCGACTACCTGATCGAGACGTCCACGCTGACCGGCGCGCAGACGGTGGCGCTGGGCTCGCGTATCCCCGGGGTGATGGGCAGCGACGAGTTCCGTGACCGCGTCGCGGGTATCTCGCAGCGGGTCGGGGAGAACGGCTGGCCGATGCCGCTGCCCGACGAGCTCAAGGAGGAGCTGAAGTCCACGGTGGCCGACCTGGCCAACGTCAGCGGCCAGCGGTTCGCCGGCATGCTGGTGGCCGGGGTGTTCCTGCGCGAGTTCGTCGCCGACGGGGTGGCGTGGGCGCACATCGACGTGGCCGGTCCGGCCTACAACACCGGCAGCCCGTGGGGGTACAGCCCCAAGGGCGCCACGGGCGTGCCGACCCGCACGCTGTGCGCGGTGCTCGAGGACATCTGCGACAAGGGCTAGCTGCGCCGGTCACCGCGTCAGCAGCGAGATCACCGCGCGGCTCATCGTGCGCCGCGGCGGGCCGGGCCAACAGATTGGCCAGTCGCACCGCCTCGGCGGTGCCAAGTGTGCGCGGCGGCCGCACCATCGGGCGCACCCGGGGGAAATGCCAACATCGCGCCCAGCGGCGGCGACTTGATCGGTTGCCAGAATTCAACCGCGCGCCAACAGTTTTCGCCGTCGGCGTAGTCGCGGCGCGCCAGTTCGGTCGCGGTGCGGGCGGGGTCGCGGACGATGATCGGCGGGTCGTCGTCACCCCCGCCGCGGGCGTGTACCACCACCGTCGGCGTGCGCGACCAGCGCAGCCCGTGCTGCCCGGATGATCACGGCACATCCTTTCGCTGCCCGGTTCTCGCCGACGGGACCCGCGCCGGCGGGAGTCACGCCGCCCATCCGGCGACTTCCGGGGGCCAACTCCGGGTTTACCGGCGGCCTACAACGGCTAACCACGTAGCGATTTCATCCGCTGACGACGAGAGGCGAGATCGTGACGGTGCGACGGTTGATCATCGGAGCAGGCGCCGTGCTGCTGCTGGCCGGAGTGATCGGTTTGCTGGTGCCGGTCACCATCTCCGACACGAACGGCAACTCCATCGGGTGCGGAAACGCTCTGGCAGCAAACACGCAGAGCGCCCGCAACGCGACCCAGGCCACCAACAACCAGACGGGGGCGAACCTCCCGGTGGTCGGTCAGTTCGCGCAGCATTCGCCCGACTACGTCGCCCAGTGCCAGTCGTCGGTGGGCAGCCGGCGCGCGTGGACGATACCGCTGACCGTGGTCGGTGTCCTGGCCGTCGCCGGCGCGCTGCTGATGCGGCGGTCCGAGGGCGCGGCCCCGTCCGTCTAGGACGTCCTCAGATCACCCGCAGCCGTGCGGTGCTGCGCAGCGCCTGCGGCGCGAACCGGGAGATCGCGTAGAACGCATAGGCTTCCGGCGCGACCGGGCGGATCGGCTTGTTCTTCCTGGTCGACGACAGGATCGCGTTGGCGACGTTCTCGGGTCCGTAGTGCCGGAGCGCGAACAGCATCCCCAGTTGTCCGCGCCGACCGTCGACCTGCTCCCCCTTGCCCGTGGGCGCGTCGATGCGGGTGGTCTTGATGATGTTGGTGTTGATGACCCCGGGGCAGATCGTGGTCAACCCGACGCCGGCGGCGTCGAGTTCGGCCCGCAGGCAGTCGGAGAACATGAAGGCCGCCGCCTTGGAGCTGCAGTAGGCGCTCAGCGACTGCAACGGGGAGTAGGAGGCCATCGACGCCACGTTGACGATGTGCCCGCCGGTGCCGCGTTCGACCAACCGCCGCGCGAAGGACCGGCAGCCGTTGACCACGCCGCCGAAGTTGACGTCCATCACGCGGTCGAACTCCTCGGCGGGGGTGTCCAGGAAGCCGCCCGCGTGCCCGATGCCGGCGTTGTTGACGACGATGTCGGGGACGCCGTGTTCGGCGGTGACCCGCTCGGCGAACGCCTCGACCGCGTCGCCGTCGGACACGTCGAGCACATAGCTGTGCGCGACGCCGCCGCGCGCGGCGATCTCCGCCGCGGTGTCCTTGACGGACGCCTCGTCGATGTCGCTGATGACGAGCTCGGCGCCGTGGGCGGCGAAGGCGAACGCGGTCTCCCTGCCGATCCCGCTGCCGGCTCCGCTGACCGCGACCAGGGTGTCGCCGAAGTCGCCGCGGGGGCGGCCGACCTGCGCGCGCAGCAGGGCCCGTCCGGGCTGCCGACCTTCGGCCAGGTCGGCGAAGTCGTGCACCGCCGCCGCCATCACCTGCGGGTGCGACATCGGGGAGAAGTGGCCGGCCCGGATGTCACGGCGCCACAGCCGCGGCACCCAGCGCACGGCGTCGTCGTAGCCGTAGGGCCGCACGTAGCGGTCTTTGGTGTTGACGATGAGCTGCACCGGCACGTCGACCACCGGGATCGGCCGCTTGCGGGTGAACGACCGGAAATAGTTGGCGCGGTAGGTCTTCACCGAGCGGGCGGCGTCGGCGGCCAGCTTCGCGGAGTGGTGGATCTTGTCGTCGGGGATGCCGTCGACCAGGTGGCGCCGGACCGCCCTGCTCGTCAGCGCCAGCCGCAGCACCAGCGGCGCCAGCAGCGGTACGGAGAAGAACGCCATATAGGTCAGCCGCAGCGCCTGGCTGAGCGCGCGCGCGAAAGCCCGCGGGCGCCACGGCCGCCGCAGGCCCCCGAAGATATACGCGGCGAGCTGATCCTGGCTGGGGCCCGACACCGACGTGAACGAGGCGACCCGGTCGCCCGCACCCGGGCGGCTCAGGTACTCCCACACGCCCACCGAGCCCCAGTCGTGGGCCAGGACGTGCACGGGCCGTCCGGGGCACAGCGCGCCGGTGACCGCGGCGAAGTCGTCGGCGAAGCGCTCCATGGTGTACTCGGAGGCCGCCTTGGGCGCCGACGAGGCGCCCACCCCCCGGTTGTCGTACCGGATGACGCGGAACCGCTCGGCCAGCAGCGGCACGACACCGTCCCACAACACGTGCGAGTCGGGAAAGCCGTGCACCAGGACGACGGTCGGGCCCTCGCGGTTGCCCCCGTCGTAGGCCGCGATGCGCACCCCGTCCCCGCTGTCGACGAAATGTCGGACTACCTGCTGTGTTGACGCCATCTGACCTCCGCCACCCCGATGAGCTCCGACTGCCCCTGCCTGGCACCGCGACCAGCAGTGGCCACACCGTAGCAAGCGGGTCGACGGTCGCCCCGGCATCGACGCGCGGCCGCCCTGGGTGTGTGCCGGTCCCGGGGCGATGACAAGATAGCGACTGGACAGTCCCGACGACCTGGTTTCCCCGGCGGTACACCACCGCGCGGTGAGTCGGACGTCGACCTGCGCCGACCCACGAGCGATTCGAGGAGTCAGAAGAGATGGCCTTCTCCGTCCAGATGCCGGCACTCGGTGAGAGCGTCACCGAGGGGACGGTCACGCGCTGGCTCAAACAGGAAGGCGACACGGTCGAAGTCGACGAGCCCCTCGTCGAGGTGTCCACCGACAAGGTCGACACCGAAATCCCTTCCCCGGCGGCCGGGGTGCTCACGAAGATCGTCGCCCACGAAGACGACACCGTCGAGGTGGGCGCCGAGCTGGCCGTCATCGGCGACGCCTCCGACGACGCCGGGGCGGGCGCGCGGGCGCCCAGCCGGCCGGAGCCCGAGGTGCAACCCGAACCCGAACCCGAACCCGCGGCACCTGCGCAACCGCAGGCCGCGCAACCCGCGCAGGCGTCCGGCGACGCCACCCCGGTGCTGATGCCCGAGCTCGGCGAGTCGGTTGCCGAAGGCATGGTCACCCGCTGGCTGAAGAAGGTCGGCGATTCGGTGGAGGTCGACGAGCCGCTGGTGGAGGTGTCCACCGACAAGGTCGACACCGAGATCCCGTCACCGGTCGCCGGGGTCCTGGTCAGCATCACCGCCCAGGAGGACGCCACGGTTCCGGTCGGCGGCGAGTTGGCCCGGATCGGCTCGGGGACCGGCGCCACGGCCGCACCCAGCACGCCGGCGCGGCCCGAGCCCACACCCGAACCCACGCCCCAGCCCCAAGCCGAGCCGAAGCCGGAGCCCAAGGCGCAGCCGAAGCCCGAGCCCAAGCCGGAACCGGAACCGGCGCCCAAAGCCGAACCGGCACCGGCCCGGCCCGCCGCGGAGTCGCAGGGCGAGGCGACGCCGTACGTCACCCCGTTGGTGCGGAAGCTGGCCCACGAGAACGACATCGACCTGACCGCGGTCACCGGGACCGGCGTGGGCGGCCGGATCCGCAAGCAGGACGTGCTGGCCGCCGCGGAGCGCAAGCAGCAGGCCGCCGAGCCGGCCACGGAAGCGCCCCCGGCCGCCCCTCCCGCCGGCGCGCAAAAAGCGGCCGTGGACTTCGGACGGGCCGCACCCACCCCGGCGCCCGCGCTGGCGCACCTGCGCGGCACCACGCAGAAGGCCGGCCGCATCCGGCAGCTCACCGCCGCCAAGACCCGGGAATCCCTGCAGGCCACGGCCCAGCTCACCCAGACCCACGAGGTCGACATGACCAGGATCGTCGGGCTGCGGTCGCGGGCCAAGGCGGCGTTCGCCGAGCGCGAAGGGGTGAACCTGACCTACCTGCCGTTCATCGCCCGCGCGGTGATCGACGCGCTGAAGACTCACCCCAACATCAACGCCAGCTACAACGAGGACACCAAGGAGATCACCTACTACGACGCCGAGCACCTGGGCTTCGCCGTCGACACCGAGCAGGGCCTGCTCTCCCCCGTGATCCACAACGCCGGCGACCTGTCCCTGGCCGGACTGGCCCGCGCGATCGCCGACATCGCCGCGCGCGCCCGTTCGGGCGATCTCAAACCCGACGAGTTGTCCGGCGGCACCTTCACGATCACCAACATCGGCAGCCAGGGCGCGTTGTTCGACACCCCGATCCTGGTTCCGCCCCAGGCCGCGATGCTGGGCACCGGGGCCATCGTCAAGCGGCCCCGGGTGATCGTCGACGAATTCGGCAACGAGTCGATCGGAGTCCGCTCGGTCTGCTATCTGCCGCTGACCTACGACCACCGGCTCATCGACGGGGCCGACGCCGGACGTTTCCTCACCACGATCAAGAACCGGCTCGAAGAGGGAGCGTTCGAGGCCGACCTGGGGCTGTGAGAGCGTGGCACGGGCTGGCGACAAGGGCGTTGTCGCGATCGCGGGTTCGTCCGGCCTGATCGGCTCCGCGCTGGCCGCCGCGCTGCGCGCCGCCGACCACCGGGTGTTGCGCATCGTGCGCCGCGCACCGGCGAATTCCGAAGAGCTGCACTGGAATCCGAACAGCGGCGAGTTCGATCCCGACGCGCTGAGCGAGGTCGACGCCCTGGTCAACCTGTGCGGTGTGAGCATCGACCGACGGCGCTGGTCGGGGGCGTTCAAGCAAAGCCTGCGGGACAGCCGCATCACTCCGACCGAGGTGCTGGCCAAGGCCGCCGCCGACGCCGGCGTCGAAACGCTGGTCAATGCCAGCGCGGTGGGGTATTACGGGGACACCCGGGACCGGGTGGTCGACGAGAACGCCCGGGCGGGAAGCGGATTCCTGGCCCAGCTGTGCCAGGACTGGGAGGCCGCCACGCTGCCGGCCCAGTACGGCGGGGTCCGTGTCGTGCTGGCCCGCACCGGGGTGGTGCTGGGTGCGGCGAGCCAGGCGCTGCGCAGGATGCGGCCGCTGTTCTCGTTCGGCCTGGGCGCCCGCCTGGGCAGCGGCCGTCAGTACATGTCGTGGATCAGCCTCGAGGACGAGGTCCGCGCCCTGCTGTTCGCGATCTCGCAGCGCGCGCTGTCCGGCCCGGTGAACATGACCGGGCCGGCGCCGGTGACCAACGCCGAGTTCACCACCGCGTTCGGCCGTGCGGTCAACCGTCCCACCCCGCTGGTGCTGCCCGGTGTGGCGGTGCGCGCCGCGCTCGGCGAGTTCGCCGACGAGGCGCTGCTCATCGGTCAACGCGCCATCCCCGGCGCGCTCGAGCAGGCCGGTTTCCAGTTCCACCACAACACGATCGGCGAGGCGCTCGACTACGCCACCGCCCGGCGGGAACGCGACTAGATTCGCGGCGGCACCGGGGGTGTACCGTCGCCACCGTGACCGCACCCCTCAGGTCATCCATCAGGGCCGAGCCGACCCCCATCGACGTCCGCCGGCTGGGCACGGTGGACTACCGCACCGCCTGGCAGCTGCAGCGCGACCTGGCCGACGCCCGGGTCGCCGGCGGCCGCGACGCACTGCTGCTGCTGGAGCACCCACCGGTGTACACCGCGGGGCGGCGCACCGAGCCGCACGAGCGGCCGGTGAGCGGCGCGGGCGTCGCCGAGGTCATAGACACCGACCGCGGCGGCAAGATCACCTGGCATGGCCCGGGCCAGCTGGTCGGCTACCCGATCGTTGGGCTGGCCGAACCGCTCGACGTCGTCAATTACGTTCGGCGGCTCGAGGAATCCCTGATCAAGGTGTGCTCAGACGTCGGCCTGGAAACCGTCCGCGTCCAGGGCCGCTCGGGCGTGTGGGTGCCCGGCGACGCCGCACGTCCCGCGCGCAAGATCGCCGCCGTCGGCGTGCGGGTGTCCCGCGCGACAACGCTGCACGGGTTCGCGCTCAACTGTGACTGCGACCTGGGCGCGTTCGGCGCGATCGTGCCGTGCGGCATCAGCGACGCCGGGGTGACGTCGTTGTCGGCCGAACTGGGACGTACGGTGGGCGTCGACGACGTGAGCGCGGCGGTGGCCGTCGCCGTGTGCGACGCCCTGGACGGTGTCCTGCCGGTGCGGGACCATCCGGTCGCCCGCGTAGCATCGGTGATGTGACTGTCGCACCCGAAGGCCGCAAACTGCTGCGGCTCGAGGTACGCAATGCCGAGACCCCGATCGAGCGCAAGCCGCCGTGGATCAGGGTCCGCGCCCGGATGGGACCCGAGTACACCCAGCTCAAGGCCCTGGTTCGGCGGGAGGGTCTGCACACGGTCTGCGAGGAGGCCGGCTGCCCCAACATCTTCGAATGCTGGGAGGACCGGGAAGCCACCTTCCTGATCGGCGGTGACCAGTGCACGCGGCGCTGCGACTTCTGCCAGATCGACACCGGCCGACCGGCCGAACTGGACCGCGACGAGCCCCGCCGGGTCGCCGACAGCGTGCGGACGATGGGCCTGCGCTACGCCACCGTCACCGGCGTCGCCCGCGACGACCTGCCCGACGGCGGGGCCTGGCTGTACGCCGCCACGGTGCGTGCCATCAAGGATTCCAACCCGTCGACCGGGGTCGAGCTGTTGATCCCCGACTTCAACGGCGACCCCGCGCGACTGGCGCAGGTCTTCGAGTCCCACCCGGAGGTGCTGGCCCACAACGTCGAAACGGTGCCCCGGGTCTTCAAGCGGGTCCGGCCGGCGTTCACCTACCGGCGCAGCCTGGACGTGCTGACCGCGGCGCGCTCGGCCGGCCTGGTCACCAAGAGCAACCTCATCCTCGGCCTGGGCGAGACCCCCGACGAGGTGCGCACCGCCCTGGCCGACCTGCATGACGCCGGCTGCGACATCGTCACGATCACCCAGTACCTGCGGCCGTCGGCGCGCCACCACCCCGTCGACCGCTGGGTGCGGCCCGAGGAGTTCACCGAATTCGCCCGTCACGCCGAGGAATTGGGCTTCTCCGGGGTGCTGGCCGGGCCGCTGGTGCGCTCGTCCTACCGGGCGGGACGCCTCTATGAGCAGGCCGCCCGCGGCCGCGCCTCGGCACCCTGACCGGCACCGCATATCCTTGGTGATTATGGCTAAATCCCGCAGTGCCGCCGAGAACAAGGCCGCCAGGGCCCAGGCGCAGGCCGCCCGCAAGGCCGCCGCCAAGGAGCGCCGCGCCCAGCTATGGCAGGCGTTCAACATTCAGCGCCAGGAGGACAAGCGGCTGCTGCCGTACATGATCGGCGCCTTCGCGCTGATCGTGGGCGCCGCGGTGGCCGTCGGCCTCTGGGCCGGTGGGCTCACCATGCTCACCCTGATCCCGCTGGGTGTGCTGCTCGGCGGGTTGGCCACGTTCATCATCTTCAGCCGCCGGGCGCAGAGATCGGTGTACAGCAAAGCCGAGGGCCAGGCGGGTGCCGCGGCGTGGGTGCTGGACAACCTGCGCGGCAAGTGGCGGGTGACCCCCGGCGTCGCCGCTACGGGCCACTTCGACGCGGTGCACCGGGTGCTCGGCCGGCCCGGTGTCATCCTGGTCGGCGAGGGATCTGCGGCCAGGGTCAAACCGCTGCTGGCCCAGGAGAAGAAGCGGCACGCGAGGCTGGTCGGCGACGTGCCGATCTACGACATCGTCGTCGGCAACGGGGAGGGCGAAGTGCCCCTGGCCAAGCTGGAGCGCCACCTGACCCGGCTGCCGGCCAACATCACCGTCAAGCAGATGGACACCCTGGAGTCGCGGATGGCCGCGCTCGGATCGCGGGCCGGCGCCGGGGTCATGCCCAAGGGCCCGCTGCCCAACTCCGGCAAGATGCGCGGTGTGCAGCGCACGGTGCGCCGCCGGTAAGCGGCGCAGCCGGGCGCAGCGGGTCGCCGCCGTCGGATCCAGCGGCGATCGCAAGCGCGGCGCAGCCGGGCGCAGCGGGTCGCCGCCATCAGACTCAGCGGCGATCGCAAGCGCGGCGCAGCCGGGCGCAGCGGGTCGCCGCCGTCGGATCCAGCGGCGATCGCAAGCGCGGCGCAGCCGGGCGCAGCGGGTCGCCGCCATCAGACTCAGCGCCGCACCACCGCCGTGCCCGTCACTCGGTCGTGGAGGCCGCGGCCGTCGAAGTCGGTGAACAGCGCGGGGATGACCATCGCGACGAGCAGCCCCCGCACGGCCAGCCGCACGACACCCACCGGCAGTCGTCCGTCCACCGCTGCCACGCCCAGTCCCAGCGTCAGCTGGCCGGGGGTGGAACCGAACAGCCGCACCGCCACCACCCCGAGCACGAACCAGATGACCAGCACCGCGGTCGCCAGACTGCGCTGGGACAGCAGGCCGAAAGTCAGTGCCAGCGCCGCCAGGCCGTAAGCGATCAGCCAGTCGATCAGCAGCGCGGCGAGGCGGCGTCCCATCGGCGCCAGCGAACCCGGCCCGCTGTCGGGCAGGCCGAGCGCCTCGCCCGGGTAGGTGGATCGCGATCCGGGCGTCATCGGAGCCGGCCGCGGCTCGGCTCCCCTGCACGCGGACGCGAGGGTACGGTGTGCATGGCCCCACAATAGAGCCCTCGGCGCCTACCGCCGACCCGGCCGCTTTGGCAAGCGGCATGGTCACTTAACGTGCGCGCAACACGGGGTTGACCGGCGGGCAACATCCGGTCCATAGCGTCAGGCCGCGGATTTCACCAAGTAAAGGAGCATTCTGTGACAGAAACGACGACGCCCGACGACATCTTCAAACTCGTCAAGGACGAGAACGTCGAGTTCGTCGACGTCCGGTTCTGTGACCTGCCAGGCATCATGCAGCACTTCACGATTCCGGTGTCGTTCTTCGACGAGAGCGTTTTCGAGGACGGGCTGGCCTTCGACGGCTCCTCGATTCGCGGATTCCAGTCGATTCACGAATCGGACATGCTGCTCCTGCCCGACCCCGCGACGGCGCAAGTCGACCTGTTCACTGAAGCCAAGACGCTGAACCTCAACTTCTTCGTGCACGATCCGTTCACCCTCGAGGCGTATTCGCGCGACCCGCGCAACGTTGCCCGCAAGGCCGAGAACTATTTGATCAGCACCGGTGTGGCCGACACCGCCTACTTCGGCGCCGAGGCCGAGTTCTACATCTTCGACTCGATCAGCTTCGACTCGCGCATCAACGGCTCGTTCTACGAGATCGACGCGATCTCGGGGTGGTGGAACACCGGCTCGCCCAACGAACTCGACGGCAGCCCCAACCGCGGCTACAAGGTCCGCCCCAAGGGTGGGTACTTTCCGGTCGCGCCCACCGACCACTACGTCGACCTGCGCAGCAAGATGCTGCAGAACCTCATCACGGCTGGCTTCACCCTGGAGAAGGGCCACCACGAGGTGGGCACCGGCGGTCAGGCCGAGATCAACTACAAGTTCAACACGCTGCTGCACGCCGCCGACGACATGCAGCTGTACAAGTACATCGTCAAGCAAACCGCGTGGCAGGCCGGCAAGACCGTTACCTTCATGCCCAAGCCGCTGTTCGGTGACAACGGCTCCGGGATGCACACCCACCAGTCGCTGTGGAAGGACGGCAATCCGCTCATGTACGACGAGACGGGCTACGCCGGTCTGTCGGACACCGCGCGCCACTACATCGGCGGCCTGCTGCACCACGCCCCGTCGCTGCTGGCGTTCACCAACCCCACGGTGAACTCCTACAAGCGGCTGGTTCCCGGGTTCGAGGCGCCGATCAACCTGGTCTACAGCCAGCGCAACCGCTCGGCGTGTGTCCGCATCCCGATCACGGGCACCAACCCGAAGGCCAAGCGCCTGGAGTTCCGCTGCCCCGACTCGTCGGGCAACCCGTACCTGGCGTTCTCGGCCATGCTGATGGCCGGCCTGGACGGCATCAAGAACAAGATCGAGCCGCAGGCGCCGGTCGACAAGGACCTCTACGAGTTGCCGCCCGAAGAGGCCGCCAACATCCCGCAGGCGCCCACCCAGCTGTCCGCGGTGATCGACCGTCTGGAAGAAGACCACGAATACCTCACCGAGGGCGGCGTTTTCACGCCCGACCTGATCGAGACGTGGATCAGCTTCAAGCGCGAGAACGAGATCCTGCCGGTCCAGGTGCGGCCGCATCCCTACGAGTTCGCCCTGTACTACGACGTGTAAGTACTACGACGTGTAAGCACTACGACGTGTAAGCACTACGACGTGTAAGGACGGGTAAGCGGATCGTCGGACCGGTGCCGGGCTCACTCAGATTTAAAGATGCTCGGGTGCGCCCGCATCCGACTCATCCTGCCCCGCCGGCAGGACACGATGCTCTATCCTGCGGGGGTGGATCGTGCACGTGAGCGCGGGCCCGGCGCCGGTTCTCCGCGGTCCGGCCGACCGGGCCTTTCGCAGACCCTGCGGGACCGCACGGCCCAGGCGCACCGCACCGCCGAGGCGACCATGCCGTTCGAATCCGGCCACCCGGATGCGTCGGAGTACCTGGGCGTGCTCACGGGCTTGCTGACCTTCCATACCGCGGTGGCGGAATTCAGCCGGGCGACGGTCGCCAAAGAGCTGGACCCGGACGTGACCCTGCTGAGCCGGCTGCCGGCGTTGCGCGCAGACATCAGGCTGATGTCTGCGCAGGTGCCGACCGCGGCTGCGGAGGAACGCGTTTTTCCGAGCGGGCCCGTCTTGGCGCATCGGCTGCGCGGCGGGCGCGAGGAGAGGATCGGCGCGGCCTACGTCGCGGCCGGATCGGTGCTCGGCGGCCGTGTGATCGCTGCGAACCTCACCGCATCCGGGTGCAGCGACTTTCCGCAATCCTTCTTCGCCTCCGACGGTCTCGAACTCGGCCGGCTCTGGCGTCGCTTCACGACCGCTGTGGATGTCTTCGGCGAATCCGGAGCCGACCCCGCCCGTGTCGTCGAGGGCGCGCTGGCCGCTTTCGCGTTGATCAGCGACATCATGCGCGCACCGGATGCCTCGCCGGTGACGACCCGGTGACCGCCCACGCGCATCCGAGCCCGGATGTCCCACTCGACTGCGCGAGTGAGCAACTGCACCTGTCCGGCCGCATTGAAGCCCACGGAGCGCTGGTCGGCGCCGACCTGCGGGACGGCCGCATCACGTTTGCCAGCGCCAACACTGCACGACCCGCTGACGGGGCTACCAAATCGCCGCCATCTGAGCAGCGTGATGGCCGCCATGCTGGCGCGAGCAACGCCGAGCGAACCGGTGGCCGCCATCTTCATCGATCTCGACCGCTTCAAGGAAGTCAACGACGCGTACGGGCACGACGCCGGCGACTGCGTGCTGCGCGAGGCCGCGCGCCGCATTGCCGAGGTAATCCGCGCCCGGGGTGATGTCGTGTGGCGGCCGGATGGTGAAAACCCGCCCA
>Ga0207433_10004211_pt1 | contig 26647 bp, 38 predicted proteins | sample YelNatPaOPGAMG01_FD_187559 | JGI IMG/M metagenome (GOLD analysis project Ga0207433, IMG submission 187559) | Hot spring thermophilic microbial communities from Obsidian Pool, Yellowstone National Park, USA - OP-RAMG-01 (SPAdes) (version 3) | ecosystem: Environmental > Aquatic > Thermal springs... | reverse complement strand
CACGCCTGTTGTGTCTGGCAGTTTGATGTCTATTAGGGCTATGTTGAACAGTTTGGCTTCAGCCTTTTCGGTTGCCTCTTTGCCTGTTGCTGCTGATTCCACGTTGTATCCTTCGCCGGTTAAGATTTCGCTACGACTTTTCTTATGCTTTCGTCATCGTCTACGATGAGGATGCTTGGCTTTGGCGTGTTCAAGTTTTCTTTGGCTTTTTTCTTCAGTTAAATTCCCCCCCCACGTGTATATTGTTCAGCTAAGCGGATAAGCTCTGGAAGGCTGACGGTTTTTTCCTGAATTTTCAGGTTTAATTGTGCGATGAGTTCTTTGGCTATTGCGTTTAATAGGAGTCTGCTTCCTTGAGGGCCGAAGATTTGTTTTAACGCTTCTGTGAAGGCTTCTGGGTTTTTGTGCCACATGCTTCTTTTAAGCTTAAGGGCTTTTTCAATATGGTAGTATGTGGCTTCTCTCCCTGAATCGCCGAGGAGAAGCATCGCCCTGTCTAAGGCTGACATGAACACTTCCTGAAAGGATGCTTCGCGAAACTGTGAAAGGGCGCTCATGGCTTTGTGCTTTCCCTTCAGGCTTAAACTTTTGTTTGAAGCTTAAAAATAACTTATGAATCCAGAATAATGATTAAGCATAGAAGAATCTTCTATAAGGGCTTTCCACAAAATTTAAGGCAAGATTGGCTAAAATCGTGTTTAGTCGGGCAGGCGCACTCTGCGTGTAACGGGAGCATGCTCCCGACCCGTGCCTTTGCCCAGCGGGCACGTTAAAACACGGGCTGGGCTGAGCGGGTACTGGAGCCGCTAATGGCGAGCTAAATCCCGTGATAAAAACCGAATGGAAAAAGGAAGTGGCGGAATGAAAACAAAATTGATTACAGCAATAATGATTACGTTGTTTCTGGCAGGCATGGTGGCAATAGTAATTCCTGTAAAGGCTGATTCAGGCAGGTTCGCTGGAATGACTTATGAATATAGGGTAGCAACGCCGGATGAAGTTGCTGCCCTGCCACATATTATCGATGCTACTGGAAAAGACATTGCAATATTGGTAGAAGGGTCAGGACTGACAATTGAGGGTTTGATAATTCATGATGCGGAGCAATTCGGCATAGCTGTTGACGCTCAATCAGACGTTAAAGTGACTGGTTGTGAAATATACAATATTGGACACCATTCAGGCGGGCGTTTCGATCCGAACGGCGCTCAATACGGCAACGCAATCTATTACTACGGAAGTTCAGGGGAAATTTCCTATAACACTGTAGGGAACTATCAGAAAGGGGGTATTATTGCTAACCTCCCATCACCTGACGGAGAACCAGTCAATATACTCTACAATACTGTAAGAGGGCTGGGTCCAGTGACCTTTATTGCACAAAATGGCATACAAATGGGCTGGGGTGCAAAGGGCACAATTAGAGGAAACACTGTATCTGGAAACTACTACATCAGCTATGAAGTTCCAGGAGAAGGTAAGGCGATCGGTCAGCAAGATTGGGTATCATGCGGAATCCTCCTGTACTTGGTTGAGCCCGGAGAAAACGGGGTTAAACCTTCGCAGAATAAGATTCAGGACAACCAGGTCCCAATTTATGTCTATCCCGTGCACTGATTAGGCAGCCTCAAGATATCTTACAAACGCATACTTCCCCCTTTTCTTTTGTTGCTGATTCAGATTTTGCCTTGGTGAATGTCAGCCTCGGGAAATGCGAAGTGTTAAATACGAAGTGTTAAGCTATTTGAATGGTAGAAAGGACATAGAAATAGTGAAGCTTGAAGCAAGACAAGTGAAAAAATAAAGGGTAAAGGCACAGTTAGACGCTGCAACAAGTATACAATCTTCAGAAGCCGTAACCACTTATACATTCAAGTTTTGCCAGAACAAGTAAACTTTTGTTTGCATTAGGAAGCCACATACCTTAATTAAATGTGCAAGCCTTTCAGGGTTGGTTTTCAACACTTCTTTGGCATAAGCCTCTTTTCTCCCGAATGGCATGTGGCAGAAAAAGTATTTCATGAAGCGCATATGAGGATGCTTGATGAAGGCTTCTCTTATCTTGGCTATGCTTTCAGCGTTTAGGGTTTGCAGTTTAGTTAACACGTATTTTTCGCTTCCCAAAAGTTGAATGTTAAAGCCGAGTTGCTGCAGGATCTCTGCTATTGCTAAGGCTTCTTTTGGCGGCGGCTGCTCCGCTATCGTCCTCATTCCAGCTTTTTCTGCGAAGGGATTGTATTTTGCCATGACTGCTGGCATTTCCACATAAGGCGTTCCAGCCAATGGCAACGTTTCCTTGACGAGTTTTGCACCTAAGCCTATTGTTCGGTATTTTTGGTGCACAACCACTCGGCTGATAATGCTCAGTTTCTCATTCAGTTCTTTCATGCTCATTTTTGGCAAAACAAGCCCACGCCCAAAGGCTGTTGGCGGAGGATAACAGTAAACAATGACTCCGCAAAGCTCTTCGCCACGTTTGAGGCTGAAGATTTTTCTTGGTGCAGCTATTTTGTGACTGCGATAGTGAAAAACTGCGAGTTTACGCCAGTCTTCTGTTGTGCCCTGCTCTATGTGCATTTCTTTGGTGAGGCTGCATTCTTTTGCTGGCATGTTTGTGTAATAGTTTACGGTTATCTCCTTTCCGAATCGCTTGTGTATATACACTGAAGGATTTAGGTCCTCGAATAGGTCTGTGTGAGTTGTTGCTGCTAAAACTGCCTTGCTTTGTTGTCTTGCAAGTTTCTGAAGGTTGTAGGCTACGATTTTTGCTGTATCACGGTCGAGTGTTGCTGCAAACTCGTCCATAATCCAGAATTGTGCTTTGCTTTCAATCATTTTCGCAATCTTGTAACGGTACTTTTGTCCATCACTAAGCTGTTCATAACTGCGCAGAAACAGAAAAGCGTCATTCAAGCCTACCTTGCTCAGAAGCTCCAAACCTTCCTCAAGGGTTTCGCCGACTGTTTCGATTAGGGGCTTTTCTGCTTCAGGCTTAATGTCTGCAATGTTGATGCAGCTTAACTTCATGTCTTGCCGTATGTCTTTTTCTAAGGCTTTGAGTAGAACACTTTTGCCTGAGCCTGAATCGCCTGTTATGTACACTATGTCAGATGGTCCTATTTTCAACTCAACATTATCATAAACAAGAAACTTTTCCCATTGGTCAAGACCTAAACCGAAGCCTTCAGCAACGCCTACAACTCTTTCCGTTGGATCTGGAGCAGCAGTTTCATAGCTTATGTTGATTATGAATTTGCCTGTTGAAGTGTCGAAGCGTTTCAGGCTTATGTTGCGTATGTGGAAAAGTTCTTTTTTCCTGTTTTGCATAGTGTCCACTGACAGCAAAAATTTAATGTTTAAAAAACGGTTAATGTTTGGTTTGTTTTGCTTTTTGAATTATTTCCATGGTGGCTATGCGGTTGCGTACAGCAGTGTTAATGTCTTCAAGCACTATTTCCTGCATCCATTTTGGCATGCGTAAAATGCGGACACCAAGATTCTCCCACATTCGCATCCACTTTTTCCGCAGTTCAGCATCTCTGCCCCAATTTTCCAGAACACTAACTTCACTCATTTTTGCCCTTTAAGCCTCCTTCAACTGCACATTAAAATAGCGAATATTTCCAGCGCCTACAAGCCGCATTTCAATTTGCACATTCACCACGTAAACGCTTGTGGCGCTAAGCTGATAGCGATCTCCCTCATTAACCGTGAAGGTTACCGTGTCGCCTAACTGCAGCTTATTCCGCAAATACAAGGCTGCACTGCTACTCCAAGCCACATCTTTCTCCACGCATGAAAGGCTCCAAACTCGTTTAAGCCCATACACGAAGCGTTTCAATGCTAAAGCCTCGTTTTCCCATGCATCCCACTCGCTTGCAGTCGGCTGGCTCTGCTCACTAAAGTCTGTAACGTTAAGCGTGTAACTGTCTATTGTGAACGTCATTGTTCAAGGTCCACTCCAATGTAAGGCGTAAAATCAAAACGTTCCGTTAAGGGCGATTTTTCCTGTCGAATTTGGTTAACAAGCGTTACAATAACATCTTTAGCATCTTGAACAGTTACATTTCTACCCAAAACTTGCTTGACAGTTTTCAGTTTCTCCACAATTTCCGCCAGTGGAATCTGCACGGTTCTTGTGCCTTCTGGAAAACCGTCACATTGAAACGTTAAGGTTATTTCACCATTCACAGTTGAAACTGTGGTAAGTTTAATCATCTCACATCTACCCCAATAATGGACAGGCAGCCGCCGTAACCGCTAACAAGCAAAACACAGTTTGACACTTCCACGCTTTCAAAAGTGTAATTCCATGATAAAATGTCGGTTCCGCTTCCTGTAGTGTAATAGTCTGTTGTGTCGCCGAAGCTGACGAACCTTTGTTTTCCAAGCTTCAAGGTTTTTGTGGGGTTTTGCCATAACGGTTCAGCAGTTACGTAAAGCGTGCTGCCCTGTGGAAAATTGAGGCTTAGAGGCTGATGTCCATCAATTAGAAACCATGGGCATAAAATTGTGGATATTACAACTTTTGCAGTATAGGCTGATCCGAAGCCGTTGTAAGCCTTAACTTTCAGCGTGTGACTTGTGCCCGCGTCAACCGCTACATAATACCTTCCATGTGCACCTTCAGCATAAGAAAGCGAGCTGCCTGCAGTGTAATCGTCTTGCCGTTCTTTCCAGCCGACTTCAACATCATCAAGATAAAGCCTAAAATTCATTTTGCTCGCTTCATTTGTGTCTGCTGGATTTTTCATTGTGCTCGGTCTGTAATCAACCATGCAGGCATAGACAGTCGTGATAAGCGCATATTGTTTAATGTTTCCCACAGCGAGTTTTCGTGTTGCTGGAGCTGTAATGTTTAAGGTTGCAACAGTCACGGTTTGTCCTGCGCCAACACTTGTCGGCGATGGCGCATATTTTGTTCCATCCACGTCTGGAAAACCCACGGTTGCAATGTAAAACTCTTCAATCCGCACCTTTTCATTACTGTTAGGGCTGTGAGCAACTGCTGTTTGCAAGTCAAACTGATGGTTTCCCGCTGCAAGCCACATGAATAGTGACTGTTCACTTGTAGTTCCCAGCGGCAAAAGGGGATAAACAAGCACAGGTTCGCTATTGTGCAGAAGCCTTATGCTTCCTGTTGCGTTGCTGCCTAAGCCGCGCCCTTTGAACCGTATGAAGACAAGGCTTGCTTCAGAAAGCGTTATCGTCTTTGTTTTCCGAGTTGCCCAATCATGCAAGACTGGGCTGTCATAAACTGTTTGGTCTAAGTAAAGCGACTGTTCTTTGCTTATTTGCCGAACCATTTCACTGAGCAGCATTTTATACTATGCCTCCTGAAATGCGAATCCGCTTAGTCGGTGCAGAAGCTGAAGAAGCCTCAATCAAAACTGTTTTCAACTTCGCCTCCAACAACTGTGCTGCATACTCTGCCGTGCGCTTATCCGCTGAACCTTCAACATTCACAAGCGGAGCAGAGATGTTAACAGTTAAAGGCGCAGTAGCAGGCGCTGGAACAATTGGCGCACCAACGCCAGTAACCCCGCCTCCAGCAACAGTTAAACTTGGTTTCCCAACCTCAGCAACAAAGCCTTTAACACTTTCCACACCTTCACTCATGCTCCTGTCAACCACGTCAACCCACTTGTCAAGGTCTTTAACACTTGACTCAACAGCATTGTGAATGGCATGGGCAAAACAGATGCTGCCTATAAAACCGCTTATGGCGTTCCAAGCGTTACCCATAGCGGAGCTAACACCACTGGCCCAATCGCTTAAAGTGCTGCTTCCACTGCTTACTGCCCCACCAATTGCGTCGGAAATTTGTCCGAAGGCACTTTGAACCCCTGAAACTAAACCGTTCACGGCATTTGAAACGGTTGAAGTTATACCATTCCAGATTCCGCTTACAGTATCAGCTAAACCGCCAAAAAAGCCAACAACAGCGTCACAGAAACCCTTAATCGTGTTTACAACTGGTCCAACAACAGTGTTCCAAATTGCGCCTATTCCTTGGCACAGGTCAAGCCAGACGCTTCCGCCGATAAGCCATCCGAATAAGGTTTTGAATATGCCGTAAATCGTGTCTGCAAACCATTTAACCGCGTCAGCAACAGGCTTAACGAAGGTGTTCCAAGCCCAACCTATGCCACTGCAAAGGGCATTCCAGACTTGGCCAAGCTGATTTATTATGCCTATCCAAAACATGAAGGCGCCTTGAATACTGCCCCAAATAAAATCCACGATTGGCTGAATGTAAGTGTTCCAGAACCCACTTATTGCAGAAGTAACCGTGTTCCAACTGTTCTGTAAATTCCCAAGTACGTCAATCCAGAAGTTTAAAGCTGTGATAATTCCACTCCAAATGAAGTCAATTATCGGTTTAATGTAAGTGCTCCAAAAACTGCTTATTGCTGAGGTTGCCACGTTCCAAGCGTCACAAAGCCAGTTTACAGCAGCAATCACTGCATCAATTGCTGGTTTGAAAAAATCATACAAGGCTTTCCCAATAGCGTTTACGGCGTTGCGGAAAGGCTCACAAGTTTCATAAGCCGTTATGAGAACACCGATTACGAGGCCAATTGCCATCACTACCGCCATTAATGGGTTAGCAGCAAGAAAAGCAGTTGCCTTATGAACTAAATCAATGGCTCCGTGGAAACTGTTGAAGGCTTTAACGCCACTGTCAACCATTGTAATCATGGTGGGAATAATGCTTAAAGCCATACTCATTATGGCTTGGTTAACATTGCCCTGAGCTAAATTCGCCCTTTCACACGCTACCTGATAACGTTCTTGAGCTAACTGCAAGTCTTTCGCTGCATCCTTCGCTTTATCACTGTCCGCTCCGTATTTTTCCACAGCATCATTATACTTTTTCTGCGCATCCTCAACCGCGTTAAGACTTGATTTTACAGTGAGGTTTGCACGGTCAAGAGCAACTTGACTTTTTTCGATACGGTCGACACTCATGTAAAGGCTGAAGCCTGCTGTTGCCAAACCACTGAAGCCTGTAATTAAGTCACGTGTGGAACCGCCAAGTTTCCGTTGGCTCTCGCCTGCAGCTTCACTGCTGCTTTGTATAGCGTCCATGCTTTCTTCAGCTTTAGAGCCCACACTCTCGAAAACACTTGTTGCCTCATCAACTGCTCTGAGGCGAATTTCAAGCTCTTGACTGCTCACTTCTTACTGCTCCACTTTATCCATTCAAGCAAAAACACAATTTGAAAAGGAGTTAAATCGCCGATTTGGCTTAGCGAATAACCATATTCATGGGCTATGAAGCCGATTACCTGTGCATCACTTGAAGCATCTATCCATGCGGCTATTGCGTCTGAGGTTGCGTTAAAAAACCCATGTCTCTGCTGATTGCTGTTAAAATTTTCGCTGCAACATCCATCGGCAAATCTTCAACATCTTCCAATTTTAATGTTGGATAGGCCTTGCGAAGCATAAGCCAAAGCATCATGCTGCTCCTCTGCTCATTAGACTCTGCCTTAGCAAGCACCGTGGAATCCCGCAGAGTTAAAACGCCATAGTTTACTTCGCCAATGTCTTTCACTTGCACTTTGCGGATTGCCTTTGCTGATGCAACTAAATCATTAATGTTGAAGGCTTTCGCTTTCTCAGCCTTCTCCGCTTCATACTTCTCCAGTTTTTTAGCATACTCTTTGGTTTTATCTTCCATTTCCCATGACCTTCCGTTTCGCAACTTTCCGCCTTAAATTTTCAAGCTTGCTTTTTCCACTCAGGGTTCAGCGCCTCCAGTGAATGTGGTTTTAACTTTAAAAACAGGGTTTCCCACATCCTGATTGGATGGGGGTTCTTTCAGAAGCTTCAGCCGTTTTGCAGAAACTGTTTGGTAAACAATTTTTAAACCTTTACAGTCGCGATTAATTATGGCTTGAAGCTTCTCAATTTCCCGTAAGGATCCTACAGCTATTAAGCCGAAGTTTAAGATTACGTTTTTGTTTCGTTCCAAATTTTCCATGAAAAATTCAACTCGCCAAGAAACCTTAATGGAATAAACTTATAGAAGTATGTTCTATGTTTGTGTGCCGAAAGCTATTGTTTTGCCTTCGCCTTCGATGCTTTCCATTATGATGCCGTCTTGTTCAATGCTAAGTTTCCAACTGTTCAAAACCACGTTGGATAAAGTTATCTTCTGTTTTCCAGTTCCTGTGCCTTCTGGGCGAACTTCAATGGTTACGCTTGTGCCGTTTAAAACGTCATCAGCATACGTTTTGTCAATGTAGGCTTTGCCAATGCTTACCTTGAAGGTTTTATTTCCGCTTGCAAGCACGTCAGGCGTGTCTGAACCTAAGAAATACTGCTTCGTTATGCTCGCATCAATCGTTACACCCACGGTTTTGCAGAATCCAATTTGCGTAGCTCCCTTCATTATCACAGCTTCTCTTCCAATTAATGGTGCGCTCACTTTCTGTTTTCACCTCAATTTTTGGTTTGCGAGCCTCACGCTTGTTGAGGCCCATTGCAAACAAGCTTTAACGCTTCAAGTTTTGCCACGCTTGGCTAACTGCTTCACTTACCGCAAAATTGAACACTGGAAGCTGCTCCTGAACCGCCCTTGTTAAAAAGTAACGGGGCATCATGTAACGTGTCCCATACTCCACAAACATGGCGTAATACACGTAAGCGCCCAACGTTAACACCAAATCCCTTGACAAGTAAGCATATATGCTGGCTCTCAAGGCTCCTGTGCGCACAGGCGCATAAGCACGGGCCCGCACAACAGTTTGCCTTGCTGCTTCACTTAACCCGTTGTAAATGTTTTCACGCATATCTTCAGGCATACGCCTTAATGCTTTGCTGAACTCTTCAATGTCCTTAAGATCAACTTGCAACTTGACAGTCATGGTTTCGCCTTGAAACTTAAACAATTGATTAAAAGGCTTACACGCACCAAATCAGGTGACTCACTTTTGTTTCCTTCACTTTTCACATGAACCCAGCTGAACCCATGCGTGCCCTTGCTTGTTTCAAAACCGTGCATTACACGGTAAACCTCCGCTCGCATAAGCTCACGCTTGTCACAGGCTTGCTGAACCGTGCCCGTAACCTTGCAGACCACGTCTACAACAATGTTTTCCTCAATTTCCCACAACTCGAACGTTGAAGGCTTTGAGGAGGCAACAGTCATAGGTGCATAGCAGGCTATAACATAGTTTTTGCCTATGCGAGTGAAGTCGACAGCTTCAACTTTGCTTGCTGCCCAGTAAACATCCGTTTTAGCAGGCGAAGATAAACTCCAGTTGTCGTTGAGAAGCTGCATGATGGTTCCTGCTGCATCCGTCATGGTTTCATCAAGTCTCCACGATATGTTGGAACTTCTTCTGCTGCTGATGCTTCAGCAGCTTTAACGGGAAGTGTTAAATTGATTATTTGCCTCATTAAATCTTCAGTTAAGCCTCGGATTGTGCGTTCAATCGCTTCCGCATATGGGCCAGCCCTTGCAACACGTAAATCGCCGAGGAAATAGTCGAAGGCTCCTATCATTGCGCCGCCGCTTGAAACAATCAATACTCGCATGCAGGCTAAGTTAAGCGCCGCCAACTTCGCTATGTTGTATTTTGGATCATCTACGGCTAAGTCTCTGCCAAGCAAAGCGTTGACGTAAGTGTTAGCAAAATCCACATGTGCGTTTACGCTTGCTTCAGTGATGGTTAAGCCGTAAACTGTGTAAACGTGATTTCCAGCATCATAAGTCATGTTTAATTGTGCTTGCACGTCTGAAACTGAAACGTAATTTGCCATTTCACTCTCACTTTACTCCTGCCATTATGGAAGCCGCACTGCACAACTGTTAATTCACGCTAACCCTGAGAGGAGAAAGGTGCAGAACACGAAGGCTTCCACAATGGTTTCAGGCAGAGAAACATGAAAAAAGCAAGTTTAGGGTTTAGCGGTGTCAATGAGTTTCTGCAGCCAAACCGTGATTGCTGTAGGTCCAACCAGAGCAGTGTACACGTCTGCTGTTATGCCAGCCATATCTAAACCGAATGCTGAAGCAGCACCGATAGCTACTGTGCGCAGAAACTTTTTCCAGTTGAAAGGCTTATCCTGCGCTGAATAGCCTAAGAAAGCGTAGATTAAAGCTGCAGCAGCACCTAAACTCACATGCGTTATATCCATTTGTGTTTTCAACCTCCCATCCTATTGTTTCGCCTGAAGGGCAAGCCTTACAGGCATTGAAACCAAAATGGGGAAAAATAAAGTGGAAACTTTCATGGTGCTTAGCTTGACGCTAACCCTGTCACTTTGCAAATTGCTTCTCCACAAGTTACCACAGGACTGTAACGTGTCGTCAATGTTACGTCAACTGCGTCAAATGGTTTTTGGATGTCAACCTCAGTCATTAATGGGCGTTTTAATCCGCTGGTATGGGCTAATCCACACCATTTACGAAAAAGCCCATGGGCGAATACGCAGCTGAAAGGTTTTGTCCAATGCTTAACACGTAGCCTGTTCCAGCTGGAACCACTGTGCTTATGTAAACGTCCATTCCGTAGATTTTGCCAATGCTGCCTGTTTGAATTACAGGTTCTCCATACTGTAAATGTAAGGAGAACTGGGGCAGATACATTACGTCTCTTGCGTTAACTGGGTTTAACAGTATGGTGTCTGGAATGAAATTGTAGCCTTCAATCAGGCTTTTAGCTTTTAAAATGTCTTTGCTTCCCATTCCGCCGCTTATGGTGAATTCTGTGCCTGTGGCGCTTAAGCTTGTGCCTGTTGCCGCGAAACTGTTTCCAGCTGCAGAGTCGATGACTGTTTGGCAGTCTTTGTCAATTGTGTAAGCCATTCGCCTTGCTATGCGCCTTAGCTGGTCTTCAATTATGGGTATGTACAAGTCTTCAATGTTTTCTCGGCTTATTCTTTCTCGCAAGCCTTTCTTGTAAGGCGTCACTGTCACGGTTGTGTAGGGCGTGAAGTCCATCGGGACATAGTGGTCTTATTTTACCAGAAAAAACTTTCACTTCCCTCAGCAACTTCAGTTATTGCAGCTGCTCTTGAACCGCTTTGCTTAACGAAAGTGGCGGTTTTACCCGCAACCAGTGGAAACTCTGGAAACAGTTTCTTAATAGTAAGCGCAGGCATTGTTAACTCAATTATTTTCTTATGCAAAGCTGGATACTGCACTGCGCCAGTGTCAACCCAGCTGAGTGCATCTCTTACAAAAGCCATCCTGCATCACTTTTTTATGGAATGCAACTTATCAAAGCATAGATCACGTCGCCGTCAGCGGTTGCCGCTGTTAATGCTCTGCCAATCCACTGTTCAGTTTTATCTAACTCTGCCTGTATGGTGGCTTCAGCATAAGTTGCTGGAGCATCAAGCGCTGCAACTGCCGCCACTTTTCCGCCTGCATCGCTGGAAATTCTCGAACCCATTGTGATGCTGCCTGAAGCTGTTACGCGGACAAGTCCACGGCATACAACCGTGATTTTCTTGCCTGCTGTACCGCTTGTTAAGGCTACGCCGATTACTGCTTTGCTTGCGCCCGTTGTAGGCTTAACTTTCGGTATAGCGCCAGCTGCGCTTATGTACACAACTTGCCCCATTGTGACTGTTGCGTTTGAATCCACTTCCGCCGTTATCAAATAGCGGTCGCTAACAAGTGGTGTTGTTCCTTCAAAACTCATGTTATGTCACTTTATTGGAAACCAACAAGCCTCTTATGCGCTTTCAATAAATCCTTGAACCAGTCATAATTGCCCAGCATGTCCCTGCTGATTTCGTCAACTGCAACTATGCCTTTACCGCTTGTGCGTTTTGCTTCTTCAGCTTCAGCCTCGCCTTTCTTAGCCTCTTCAGCTTCAGCTTCTTCGCCTTCTTTTTCAAGCCACTTTGACAATTCGCTTATTTTTTTCGATAGCGAACGTTTTGTGGCTCTTTTAGCAACTTCACTTTCCAGCTCGGCTACTTTCTTTTTTAAAGCTTCAACTTCAGCGTCGCTGACTTGTTCGCCTTTAATTTGCTTTTCAAGCTCTTGCAACTGCCGTGTCAAATTTTCATATTCAACCTGTTTCGGCGCCTGTTCGCCTGGACCAACATTAACTACTGCTTGTGCCTGTTGTGGAGAAGCCTTTTCATCCGCTTTAACGGACATTGGCTTCACCTCATTTTGCTTGTTTAAATTTTTGTTTTCAGGTTCTTGCAGCCTTTCCACAGGCTTAGAACCCACATTATCACTTTTATCAAGAAGTGACTCTGAACGTGTTACAGTTTTAACAGCTGCATCCCACTGAGCATTATTCATTGCTGCGTAAAAGCCAACAGGCGTAAACTCCGTGGTTTTATACGCTGGCGAGGCTACTATGCTTAATTCTCTGGCTGTGGGCTTATGCACAATTTCCCATGCGCCTGGGCATAGGTGAACCAGCATGCCTTCCCTGCGTGTAGGCCTCTTGCATTTGCTGCATTCAACCTCTTCACTGTCCACTTGAACACTTACATGCGTAACATAGCCACGGAGAATCTTCTCAATGAGTTTTTCTTCGCCAACTTCAGCTCTGAACAGTACTTTGTCGCCTTCACGTTTAGCCTCTGCAACTTTGCCAACAACCATCAACGCGCTTTCAGCGTGATCCACGCGAAGTTGAACGCCTATGAGGCTTTCTGCAAGAAAACCAAGGTCTTCGCTTGGAATTTGCCACTTGTTCGCGTTCACACTTGTATCGATTGCAATGCCCTCTATGTTTAACAGCTTCTCCTTGAGTGCGTACTCTGCCTTAACGTCTTCCTGAGCCTTAAAAGGCACATAATAACGCAGCTGCATTTTAAATCGCTTTTATACTGTTATAATTCGTTTTCCACGAGCCTTAAACAGGGTTTCCTGCCAAGCGCGGAACGCTTCATAATCTTCAAGTATGCTTTTCTTTTCCATTTTACGGGCAGAAGCTTTGCTTGGCGACTGTTCCTTCATCTTTTCTATTTTATAACTCATTTCCATTTCACTTTGATGCTTGCTTATTGATGAAAATAATTACATGATAATTGTCTGGTTTGTTAAGCCTTCACCAATATTATGAGCTTGTCCTGCTGTTGGCGGCGTAAATGTTACTCGTATGGCGACAACGTCAACGTAGCACGTGGTTTTACTGCCAATAGCCATGAACGGCGGTCCAAGGTCTTGCTGCCGCTGAAGATTCAAACCTATGTTTTGTAAGGTTTCCAATTCGTTTCTGTGCAGTGTTTTACTAAATACGCCGAAGTCTTTTTCTATGAAGCTTAACTTGTACGCTTTGCCTGTGACTGTTTTTAGTGCTGCCTTTTCAATTTTGAAGGGTTTAACTGTCCAGCCGAACCATAAATGTTTAATGTACCAGTCAGCACCGTTTTTAATTTGATTATACAATTCTTCTGCAGACAATTTTATGCGTGTTTTTGAGTCGGCAGAAAACACGTGGAACGGCTGCACCTTTGTCACTGTCACGTGCGCTTTCCAAACAAGACTCTTTCCAAGGTTTAAGTGTGTGCCAAGGTCTAACTCGCCACTCCAGATTTCCACAACATCCTCTTGCACAAGGTTGCGGACGTCTATGCCTAAAACTTTGCTGAACCTCATCCAATCAGAAACTTTACTTTGCCCTAAAGGCTTAACACTGTCATAGTCGCAGATTAAAACTTCGTCGCCAACTTTAACGTCACCTATACTTTTCAGGATTCTTTTACCGTTTTCGAGGCATATAACATAACACTTTTCATCTTCAGTTTCAACTTGGCATCCGCCGTCATTTTGCGATTCATACATTTTAATTCTGAAGTCAGCATTGTTAAGTTTTGTCAAATCCCAAGACTCTAAATATGTTATGTCCATCCAGTCCCAAGTCAGCGAACTGCGAGGCGTTGGATAAAAATTACTAATGCTGCCGTTTGTTCGAATATATTTTAGACACGTGTAATCTGTGTAGCCTGAAGGTGGGCTTTCATAATGTTTAGCGCCGATTTCCACTTTGGTTATTGTGCTGCCTTCTGGAATATCGCTTGTCGTAAAACCCCAGCCGCCATACTTCTGCTCGGCATTGTTAACGCTTGCATAAGTATTCACGCCGTTTTCCGTGTAGGCATTAGATGGATTAGTCCACCCAGCCACAATTGTCTGATTTGTTGTTGGATTTTTAGTTACAACTGTCAAGCTTGCACACCTGAAACACTATAATCACACGTGCCAGCAGCATCTAAGGCAAGCACAAGCGAATCTGAAGCGTCGCTTTCCCATGGGCGAACAAAACTTTTAATGGTGCCTGTTTTAGCTGCTAATTTGCCTTTAAACAGGTTTTTGCCGCTTGTGCCAAAATAAAGCCTCACTCCCACATCTGCGGTTCCGCTGTTCCATAAGCTGAAATCATAAACTCGAATAACCTTGCCTGAAACAGAGCTGATTATTGTTGTGCTTCCCGCACCTGTCGGTGCATAAGTTCCGCTATATTGGTTAGCATCTATAATTTTGTTTTCTGGAAGAAGCTCTATTTTAACGTCTGGATAGTCGCCCATGAAAAAATACTCCGTTTATTTTACGTTTAAGCTATGCTCTTCTTAAACAGCTGGTAGTCAAAGGACCTGTTCGCAGCTGGTGCAGAAGCCATTTTCGCTTCAACTTTCAAGCCGTATTTTGCGGGTTTCGTGACGATGTGAAGCAATGGTACATCTTGAGCACCTGTGTATGTGACGTCTGCATATTTGATCATGCTGCCTCCGCTTTTAACAGTCATGTATTCTATGATTTCAAGGCTTTCGCCAGCGGCTAATGCTGTAAGATCAATGTAGCCGTCAACAACGTGCTGCTTGTTTGTACCAGTTGTATCAATTAGTGTAACCGTCTTTGGATAAGTGTCGCCTGTGTTAAAAGTCGCTGTTCCCTCCGTGGGTGTTGTATGCGCTTCCATATTGGCTAAACGATCAAGGTATCCTGCTCGAGTTGACGTGTAATCCGTTGCGCTTGCTCTGCTTGTAACAGCAGCGTCTAAATTGTCAAGTTTCGCTGCTCTCGCGTCTGTCCAAACTGTTGGATCTAAACCTTTTCCTGGTGGATAATCTGGCATTTTTCTTTTTCACCTCTTTTTTCCTTCTATTCACTCCATTCAACAACAAACTTGGGATTCGTAACAGTTTGAGACGCATTAGTGAATAACACGTCTGTGAAGCGTCTCTCCATGCGGTAACCATCCGTAACCTCATCACACGCATATTCAACAGTGCTGCCGTCGCTGAACTTCATTTTCAAACTCCACACGCCACTGCCAACCGTCATAATCATGAGTTGACTGAAAACTTTACCTGAAGGCAGTAAGCCTTCTTCCACAAGGCTTTTGTCACTCCTCGCCGTGGACAAGTCAACAATAAATTTTCTTGCTCTGTTTGGGACAAGACTGTCCACCAAAGCCTTAACCATGTTATGAATTGACTCGCCACCCCAAACACTCACCGTTAATCAACCCTTGAAATAGCCAAGTAAGCCCTAAGCATCCGCTTGCGAAATTCATTCCACGCCTTAAAATCAAGCAATGTTTGGATTTCACTTTTCAAATGCTGATCAAGCCATTTCCGCACGGTTTCCGCATCTTTGAACCGTTGCTTGTCAAAAATGTAATTTTGCACTTCCCAACGATCCGTGCCCTTCACTCTTCCAAGCGTGATTTTAACGCCTTCCGTGATGGGTTTCACTCGGAACTTATCAAACTTTTCAGGGTCTTGAACACGGTAACGAAATGTATTCTCCGTCTCATCTAAACCTGGCATAACTTATTCTTCCTCGTTAACGTCAACAAGTTCAAGCCAGCAGCGGCAATTAGGATGCACGTTTGCATGCCACGTGTCCAACTCCTCGTCAACCTGCTCTGCATACTCGAAATACCGTGTTGGCTTATCATCTTCTTCGCACACAAACTCTTGATTGTCAAGCTGTGAACATTCATCGCAGACTTTCTCGTCAGCTTGAGTTCTTAAAGCATAAATGCGTTGTACACCACGCTTTGGAAAACCCCAGAAACTCAAAGCTTAACCCCCGTAACTACTTATGCCCCTTAAGTCCACCATTCCGCTGCAGAATCGCCTGCAACTCTTCAGGCGTGCTTAACGGGTAATCTTCGCTGAAGCCCAATTCGGTTCTGGCTTCTTTAGGCAAAATAATTCCTTTATCCACAAGGTCACCGAGAAACTTGGCTTTATCCTGAATTGTTGGCTCCCAGATGGGTCGCCAACTCACATGTGGAATTTCTACGCCTTCGCCGAATTCAGCTTTGATAAGTTGCTTAAACAAGTCTGTTTCCAACTTGTCGCCGATAATTTCCTGCATCATACGAAGCCTTGTCACATACTCTTGCATGACGACCTCGGCGGTTGCACGGTTGGTTCCCTCGCTTTGTCCCAAGAAGATTTTAGGCACTCCTAAAACTGCTTCCCGCTGCTTGTAAAGGTAGTCAAGCCACCATGTAATGTTCACGTCTTTCGTTAAGCTTGGAACCACATCAACGGTTACATCGCCACGCACAAACACGTCCGTTGCAGGTTTACGGTCTCGGAAAGCTTCCATAAGTGACTGCAGTTGCGTGTCACTGAAGGGTCTTTCAGGTGTTCCAGCTTTAACAACAAGCATGGGTTTAGCATAAGTGTGCACTATAACTGCCATGTCATCTTCCAACTGGTCGATTAGGGCTTGAATTTTTAAAAGCGGGCGGAGAAGGCTTGTGCCGTATGAAAATTCGTACCACCAGCTTTTAGCTCCCCAACGGAAATGCACAACATCGTCTGCTGGAAACACTACAGGCGGAAAAGTTAAAAGTTGAATGTAACCGAAAACATTGCCATAAGCATCACGCCTAACACGAATATGCACAGGGTCCAATGGTTTAAGCCATAGGATTTTGCCTGTTGCTTCGTCTCTGCACATTTCCACGTAGGCGCTTCCGAACACAAGCATGTCTGTTGCAGCTACACGCAATGTTTGAAGAATGTTATGTTCATCAAGCCAATCCGTAAGCCATTCTCGAACCGAGCCATCTCCGCCTTCCAACTCGAAGCCGTTGCTTATGGCAAGGTTAACCGTAACGTCGATGCTGGCCTTAACGTAAGGTGTGAAAGCGTAAAGGTCCTTGTACTTAGGTAAGTCTTCAATTGGGACCGCTCCCCAAAGCCTTTCCCAATATGCAGTGTAAGGTGGAGTTACGAAGCCTGCGCCTGATCCCTTAAGCATGTATTTTGTAACGTAACCCCAGAGCATGTTGTCGGCTTTCCAGCTTATCGGCACTTCTTCCTCAATCTGCCGCTGCTGAATTTCTGAAGGAACCTTACGTTGAGCAACAAGACTGTTAACTCTCTCTCTTACACTACTGAAGCCTTTGCGAATTCTATCCGCAATAAAACTCATTTTTATATCACTTTTTTGAACATGTGTTCATATTTTAATGTGGAAGCATAACTGCGCCTTTTCCAGGCAACGGCGCCTGAACACTTGCATAAATGGCGAGGCATGTTGCCCAAAACACGTCATCATGTGAGCCTTCAGGATGACTAAAGCGAATGTGCCCCGTTTTCATTAACTCGTATTTTTCCACGTTTAATTCTGCACATAAATCAATGTCTTGCACGGTTCTCGCAGGTGAATAGGGAATTTTCACTTCGCCTTGCCGCATTTTCTCCCGCAGTATGGTTGCCATTTCCTCTTTGCTTTGCAACGTGAATAATACGCCGTTAACGTTTGTTAACTCTGCCTTGTGCATGTCCTCAACAACATAGTCGCCGACGCCTGTGACATCGCAGTAAACAGTTGCCACCGTGTGCCAACGGTCACAGAGGCTTTTCACATAGCCTATGACGCTTGCATACTCGGTTTCAAGTGGAAAACGGTGCACATGCACTAAATATAGTGTTTCGTGTCGTCGTTCAACCACTACGATTACGCTGTGATCCTGATGTTTCCCGAAGTCAACACCCGCATAGAAACTGCCCTGAGGCTGGTCCGCAAAGTCATAGGGCTGCAATTCCGAGTCTATGCATTTGACAATTAGGCTTTGCGTCAGCCAAGCATTCACGTCCTCGACAAATTTGCTTTCAAACTCTCGTTGGAACCGTTCTGCAGGAAGCGCCTGTCGCATTTCATCAATGAAGCTTTGGCTTATCAGTCCGCTTTTCACTGCGTCATCGCATGTAACTAAATGCTGGCTGTATTCGGGGTTCATGCACATGCGGTAGAAGATGCTGTCTGTACTCCATGGTGTACTGCTAACTACAAGCGTTCCATCGGTTGTGCTTAACATGGGCATTATAACGTTGTAAACTACAAGTTCGTCATCACGGAAGAAAGCCATTTCATCAAGAATACACATGTTCGCCGTGTAACCTCTTAGTAACTGTGGGCTATTTGGAAGGGCTACGATGCGACTGCCATTTTTAAAGTGTATAACAGTGCGTTGAAGCTTGCCAATTGTGGCTCGTCTTGTTTCACGGGGCAAACTGGTTAAGAAATCTTGCAGTTTATCTGCCAAAATCATGCTTTGCCTTAGGCTTGGCGCCACTATAAGCGTTAAGGTTTTCGGATGTTTAAGTGCGAACCAAATGGCACGCAGAGCAAGGATTGTTGTTTTTCCAGCTTGACGACTCCAACGGACAACAATACGTTTTTTATCATCACGCAAAAGTTTAGCTTGATATTCCTTAGGCGAGAAATTGAACCATACTTGGCAAAACTCAACAGGGTCATCCTGCACTTTCAAAGGTGCATTTTTAATGTTTTTACGTTTAAGCCTTTCAACTCTCTTCTTCAGATTCTTCAAGCTTGCGAATTTCATCTTCAACAGCGTCAACCTGAACATCCTTTAAAACACCAGCGAGAAACTGGGCAAGTTTCGTGACGGTTTCCATAGCTTTCAGACGGATCTTCACGTTTTCATGTTTGTTAGCTATTTCCTCAGCCTTTTCCAGAAGGCTTTTAACTCTGCTGTAAAGGTTCTCCCTTTCCGATGCCACTTCAAAACGTAATGGTTTCAAGCTTATTTTAATAACCCGCATCAACAAGCCTCTTCAACTTTAACAAAAGCTTGAAATCAGCGAACAGCACATGCCAGTTTGCGCCAAGCTCATGGGCAAGATAGTTTACTATGCCAGACCGCTTTTTATCCACTATAAACCTCAGAATCGCATCCCTCTCTCGCCTTGTAAATATATGACTACGCAAATCAAACCGCAACCTGAAATTCAAGCTACTTGAATTTGGCGCAAAAAATTCAAACTACCTGAATTTTTTCCACCCTAATGCTAAAATGAAATTCTTAGTGCTGAAATGTTTAACAGGCATGAGCAGGTTTTTGTTTGGCACGTCAACATGTATGCCTAACACTTCCATGATGTCAACGCCGAGCAACGCGTCAAACCCTTTCTCGTAGGCAACCCAAGCGTAAAGCCTTTTACCGGCAAACTCGAGCACGGCGAAGCTTGTGTCCAATGGTTTTTGGCTTCCATCAGCCATCACAGCCACGATTTTGCCTCGGCTTTGCAGCTTTAATTTTTTCGCTATGCTCTCTGGTATAACGCAGCCTACAGCTCCAGTGTCAGCAATAAACTTTACATTCTGCCGTAAACTCTGCCGTAGCGGGTTGATTACCGTAACGTCTGCGTGTACGTATCTTCCAGTTTTCCTCAATTCACCCTTAAGACTTTGCATTTTAGATTCTCTGCCCTATGATTATGCCTGAAACCGTGCCAATCAAGCCCGTTATTGATGCAAAAACTTCACTGTTCCACTTGCCCAAAACAATCAAGTGCACAACTTCCAACACAGTTAAGCATACAACCATGCCAAGGCTGAACTGCACAATGATAACAAGGCTGTTATTAGGCGGAACCCTTACACGCTTACCCTTCAACACAATGGTTTTAGTTAGCAAATTACGAATGTTAAACTTCAACGGTTAAGCCTCTGCTGGAAACTGCCTTGCCCGCGGCTGTCAACAAGAACCTCACCCCTCACTATGTCTGGAACGTGATGCACTTCTATTGCAGGCGCATTCAGCAAGCCTAAAACGTCCACTCGATTAAGCATTGAAACAGTTTCACACCGCACACGATCAGCGTAAGCGAATGTGAAGATTAACTTGCGAATTTGCCTTTTCTGAAGGCTGGCTAAGCTTCTTTTATGCATTAAGACTCACTGCTAAGCGCCACTCTCTCTGGCGGCGATAAACGATAACAGCACATATTTCTTTGACCTACTGACAAAAGAAGGTTATTGCAGGTGAATTTTTAATGACAGTAAATAACCTTAATATATGATGCAATTCATATTTTTTCTGATCTGGTTTGAAACGCGGCGCAAAAGATGCTGCAGCCGAAATTCTTGAAGAAGCAGTTAGATCACCGCGTCTTGCGGTGACGCGCATTGTTGCAAGAACCAGCGTCAACTATCAGTTCTTGAAAGTCATAGCGAAAAATCAGCTGGTTCAAATAGAGAACGCTGGCAAAAGACGGAAAAAACTGGTTGTAACAGATAAGGGACGCATGTTTCTGCAGCATTACCGCGTATGCGATATGCTGTTCCCACAAGAAGCCTAATAGAAGAGATAGGCAGCTCTGCACGCAAATAAACGAGCGACAATACGCATAAAGCCAAAGCCTGATAACAGATAGAGTGCACGGAAAAATTTAGGGAAGTGTTGTTTTTAGTGTTTTCGTTTTGTTTTACGTTTTATTGTTATGAAGATTGTCGTTAGGATTGCTATCAAGGCTATGTGTGTTGCTATGGGCGTTAATAATGTATATTTGTTTATGGAATACGCGTATCCTCCAACTGGGACCGTTGCGACTGCTATGCAGGCAGTTTCGGATTGTGCTGTATTTGCTTTGGCGTCTGTGACTTTTAGGTATATGTAGTATATGCCGCTTGTTGTTGGCATGAAAGTCCATGAACTTGAGGTTGCGCCTGAAACTGGAGCACCATTGAGGAACCATTGATAGCTGTATGGAGTGATTCCGCCAGAAACTGTTGACGTGAACGTTACAGATTGACCTATGAGGATTGATGCTGAAAGCGGGCTTATAGACACTGAAAACGGAGGCGGAATAAGCGAGAAAACAGCCTTTAACGTATGGGCTTTATCCATTAGAACTGTGTAGGGGTTGGCTGAGCCTACGTTGACGCCGTCAAGCTTCCAATACTCGAACAGGTAATTTGCCTCTGGAATCGCCGTAACCTCAACTGTTGAGTTGGCTGTGTAACTATACGTTCCAAGGGCTGGGTCTGTTGTTCCACCAACGGTTGTAGTGATTGTTAGGTTATATGTTTGGGGTGGAGAAGCACCATACGGATTCATCAATGGATAATGATCCACGTTTAACTCGTTTATGATATATGGCGAATCACCCATACAGTCACTCCCGGGCAAATCTTGGTTGGGACCATTTTTAATATCAAAACCGACGTAGTCACTCCAGTAGTTTCCGCCAGAAGGATAACCATCATCCCAAACATTAGACGAGTTGGATATGTAAAATTGGTTGGTATTGGTTAGCAAGTTGTTATGGTAAATATGGTTGTTTGAAGAATCTTCGAGCCAGATGCCATATCCGTTATATGCAATGGTATTCTCGGACACGTTGTTGTGGTTTGAAGAGTAATCAAACCCGATACCGTAGCCATAGTTCACTGTTATGTTGTTTCTCGAAATGCTGTTATAAGTAGAAGACTTATGAAGACCAATCCCCCAGCCGCCTCCCGATATGTTGTTTCCAATTATGATGTTGTAAGAAGACTTGTAATCAATCATCACGTTGTATGAGTTCTCAGTCATGTTGTTTCCAGAAACAATATTGCTTAAGGATTCGAAAATGTACAACCCCCACCAATTATTCCCTATTATGTTTCCAATTATACGATTCTGCAAGCCAAAGCGAAAGATGCCATAATGAAATCTTTTAATCTCCATATTGGTTATCGTTATATTCTTTCTTCCCGATAGATCTATTCCGATGTATCCTGGTGGTCCTCCGCCTATTCCCTGAAGCATGTATCCTGCTCCGTCAAGCGTCATATTATCTCTCTCAATCACAATTCCGTCAGCATCGCTGGTGATGTTGCCAGTTAAGGTATAAAGGTCTCCTTTTCGCCAGATTGGTGCACCTGAAGGGTCAACACTTCCATCAGCTCTAATGCAAATGGTTTCATGCATAAATGGTATCCAAGGATTCATAAGCGGATACTTATCCTGATTATTCACATCAACAAAGTACGGCGTATCTCCTATTCCATCACTACCAGTCTCATTTTGATATGGACCACTATAAAAGTCAACACCAATATAGTCACTCCAATAATTTCCACCGGAAGGATAGCCATTGTCCCAAACATTTGCAGACTCGTAAATATCCAAGGGGCCTTCTATGTTATTATGGTAGAATACATTACTTCCCCATTCCAGTACGGCAAGGGTTTTCCATCCCCCAGGCGACAATCTTGATAAATTGTTACCTACAATCCTGTTGCCAGTTGATATATCTAAGTAGAGATTGCTCCAGTTATCTCTTAAATTATTGTACGTAACATTGTTGTTATTGCTTCCATACGTGATATAGATACCCCAACCCCTACTCATTTTTGTTATTTCATTTTTGTTAATGCGATTAGAAGATGAATGCCAAAGGTAAACACCGAACCCCCATTCTCTACTATTTGTTATTATGTTCTCGGCTATTGTATTGTTAGAATTGTAATCCAATCTGACACCGAAGTAGCATGACAAGATAATATTATCGCTAATTATGGTGTTCGAACCACCTATTACAATAGCAGAGTCAGTCCCACTCATTCCACTTTTTTCTATAGTAAATCCAGATATCTTGACGTTATCAGCAGTTAGAGTGACAACCTTTCCTGTCCAATTTCCGTCGATAATCGTTGCTGCTTTGTTTTCTCCAGTAAGAGTCACTGTTTTGTTTACAACAATATTTTCATAATATGTTCCATTTTTAACAAATATGGTGTCTCCTTCATTTGCTGCATTAATAGCTTCTTGTATTTTCGGATAATCGTCTGGAACTATAATAGTTATAGGCTCAGCTTTCACTGGTTGAATGTTAAATGCCAACGTTAACATGCCAGTTAACAGCACTGTCAACATTATTCCACAAACTGTTCTCTTCATGCCTTCTCCCTTAACAATATATGCCTTAGAATTCAACTTAAAATTTTGCGTATAATATTTTATAGAAAAATGTTCTATATCGGGTTGTCCACGTTATCTTGCAGTTTGTGTGTGCGTGTGTGTGCGTGCACGCTTTCGCCTACACTAATAGTCTCTCTGTTTCTTAAAGAATCAGGTTTCTTCTTTATGATGAATAATAGCCTCTCCGCTATCTAATCTCTATGTTATTCATCTTCGTTTCTTCTCTCGTGAGCGTGTTTAGTCTCTCTTCAGCCTCTCTGCACACGCACACACTAAACTTTCTCTGCGTTCACCTCCTCTTCTCTTAGGCGTACATCCAAGAGCGTCAGTTGTTTCAGCTTCTCTTTCAAGTGTTCACTGACATACTGTTCAATTGTTGGAATGTCTATTCTGTAAATTATTATTCCCAAAGGATTCCTTGCCGAAGTTTCCAGAAACCCTAAGTCTTCTGTGAGCATTTTCATGTACTTCTGTATTGTCCGTTTGTCAGCTCCAACGTGAACCTTAATCAGCTTCTCAACAAGGGTGGAAGGAATCTGCAGTCTATAGCCTTCCTTAAGCATCTCCTCAACAAGCTCAACGCAATTTCTGAAAGCCTTGCTTACCAAATGTGTTCACCTTCTAATGCAGGGTTCATGGATGTGTCGGCTTTTCTTCGAAGACTTACAAAACATCCTTTAGAGTCTTTAGCTTTCACTGCGCATTTTTTCGAGCAGAAGACAACGTTGGAGTAGCTGGGTAACACTTGAAATTTTACGCCGCAGATTGGACATGTTTTCAGCATACGGTTAACCTGTTGCCCTTTTAAGCCGAGGCGTCTATGTCTGTTGTCCTCATCGCTAATGTATGCGAAAATTCTGGCAATTTTCTCCTCTAACTCAGCCTTTAAGACAGGCGGGAGGACTTTTCCAAGATAACAATACCTCACGTATTGGCTGAAATGGGGTGACGCCTCCTTAATTGCATAGCTTTTTAAGCCTTTCTCCATTAGCAGATGATATTTCACGGGGTCAAATTTCGTCCGTTTATGGGAAATGAAATAGTAGGGTCCGTACCATTTGCCATTGACTTTCTGTATTTGAGCATTCAATTGTCCGCCTTCACCACACCTTGGACAGTGAACATATTTTATGTAGAAAGTCTCGCTTTTCTCAAAGTGCTTAGGCAAGTTTTCACCTCTCAGCTTTGTCTCGGTAAATTTCAGCTTCGAAATCTTTGGCAGGTTTTTCCTTATGCTCATAATCGCAAAGGTGCTCATCTATGACTTCCCATGCGACTTCGCGGGCTAAACGCCGAATTAAACGCTGAAGCTGCTTCCGGCTTTTGCATTTCTTCTTCAAGTTTTTATCCCTCTTTTTTCGGCTTGTAAAGTTCGCATTTCTCTGCGAAGTATGGCGGAACCCTTTCTGGAAGGCTCATGTTTTTTGGGCATCGGTAACGGTTCACTATTTTTCCTGTGTCAGCATCCTCGCCGATTGTTTGTTCAAGATGGGTGCAGCTCCAGCAACGCGTATGCTGTATTGGAATTTTAACAACTGTTTTTGTTCTACCCATTGCGGTGCACCTGACGCCTTTTTATTGGGAAAATTTCAACCTTGACGGGGCTGGTGGAAAGTTTGTTTCCGCATTTTGGGCATTTCAAGCCTATTTTTTGGGTTATGAACTGTTGTATTGGCGGGTTCGCTGTTTTCCTGCGGTTTCTTCTTGTCTGATGCGTAAGTATGTCTTCAGCCTCGTACAATGTGGCTCCACATCTGCTGCATATAAACTGGAAGGGCATTATTTCACCAGCATTTCAGGCGTTAGGGGCTTGCGTTTCCATTTTGGCTCGAAGCCCACTATGAAATCGTGCAGGGTTATGTTTGGTTTTGGTCCTGCTGTCCAGCCTACGTCGCCTCTGAGCCATCTTGTAAGCGTGTCGCTTAAGGCTAAGGCTTGGATTATGGCGCCTAAATGCCCTTTCAATTGTATGCCAACTCTTTCCAGAAGCGAGGCTATGTCGTCTTGGTCTTCTAAAATCCAGAGCGTATAGCGTAAATGTTGAAGTATTGGCTGATTCAGCAAATCTCGTGTTAAATCCGTTTCCACATACGCCAAAACCACGCACCAGCCTCCTTGGCTTATTTGCCTCTTTCGCTTAACAAGCCCAAACCTGAAAGGCGGAGGCGCCATGTCGGTAAACTTTCTGTATAAGATTGTGGGTAGGGGCTGATCTTGAGGCCAGTAGTCAAGGATTTCAAGAAGCCTTCTTTCGCTTCCGTCGTAGGCGATTTCTCCGCCTAAGTTGAAGTATCCGCCGTGATGGCTTATCAGGTAAATCCACCCCAGAAAGCCCAAAGTCTTGTTCACTGGATAATTTTAATGAAGCCTTGAAACTCGTCAATTTCAATGTTGCTAACCTTATGGCCCATAGCTTTGACGATTCCTGCAAAGCCCTCATCCACTTTGCCAACAAACTCGACAATGCGGGAACCGCTGAAATAAACAACCTTTGTGATGGTGCCTTCGCCGTCTGTCTGATAAAACACTGTGCCAAGCTCGTGTATGCTCTTCCGCAGGAGCTCAACATCCGTTATCCTGGCGACAAGCTGAAACCTCAAAGCAACAGTCCCTCCTCACGCAAGATTTTTTCAAGAGCTTTCTCAAGGCTGCCGCGAACCTTCAAGTAATGCTCGTCGCAAAGGTGCATAAACCGGGGAAGCTTAGCAGCCACAAAATACCTAACATGGCCTTCTTCATGGCAGACCTCGCATAAACCCTGTCTTGAAGGGACCTCAGCAACACGAGCCCTCTTAAGCTGAAAAGCTACAATCCCACTCACGCGACTCATACCTGCACTCTCCCTCTCATTACTCCGTTTTCACTTGATGCCAGCTCAGAATTTGACATGCCCAACTTTTCTTCGATAACTTTGATTCTGCGTTCATGTTCAGCGAGGACGTCAAGCGTATCCTTTAAGGCGTAGGCTAAATCCTCTGTTGATTTTACCAGAATCTTGTTTGCGTCACATTTTGGCTTCATTTCACCCCTCCTTTAGGACCGTGTATTCTCTGAAGAGGCTTCGCAGGGCTTCCTTGACAACTTCGGTTCTGCTTACGAATCCATGCTTGCCCACAAAATTGTCGATTTCGTCAACGAGGTTTCTTGGCAGCTTTATAGTTACATACTTATTGCCCATCATCACGCCCCAGTTAGATTTATCGTAAGGTGTAGACTATTTAAAATTGATGTCATAGATTAGTAATAAGCTACACGCTTATAGCTACGTAAGTTTACAGAAAAATTTATACATTCAAATTAACCATATATGACTAACGGATGAGTAAAATGAAATCTGAAAATAAACAGCCAGATCACGTGACAATCAAAATCCCCCAAGAGCTCATTGAAGAGATGGACAAGCTGAAAGGCGTAATGGGTTTTAGAAGCAGAGGCGAAATCGCAAAAGAAGCCATACGCCAACTCCTAAGCCA
>Ga0207433_10004199_pt1 | contig 26715 bp, 28 predicted proteins | sample YelNatPaOPGAMG01_FD_187559 | JGI IMG/M metagenome (GOLD analysis project Ga0207433, IMG submission 187559) | Hot spring thermophilic microbial communities from Obsidian Pool, Yellowstone National Park, USA - OP-RAMG-01 (SPAdes) (version 3) | ecosystem: Environmental > Aquatic > Thermal springs... | reverse complement strand
TCATCAAGCCAGTAGACAATGCTTGCACTTTTTCCTCTTCGCATTGTTTTAATCTCCCTTTAACAATGTGTGAAAGGTGCAGATGAAAGAATTTAAATGCTGATGCTGGTTTATGCTTCTGTTATTGCGAGGGCGCTGCTATGGTTAAGTATATTTTTGTCACAGGCGGAGTCTTAAGCTCTGTTGGTAAGGGTATTGTAACCTCTTCCATCGGCAAGATGCTTCAGGCGAGGGGCTTAAAGGTTACAGCCGTGAAAATTGATCCGTATGTGAATGTTGACGCTGGAACTATGAATCCATACATGCATGGAGAGGTTTACGTGACAGACGACGGTGGTGAAACAGACCTTGACCTTGGCTGGTACGAACGTTTTTTAGATTTAAACCTTCGGAAGGATAATAACATTACGACAGGCTTGGTTTATAGGAGTGTTATTGAAAAAGAGCGTAAAGGCGATTTTCTAGGAAGATGCGTCCAAATTGTGCCACACGTGACGAACGAGATTAAAAGTCGCATACGTGCAGTTGCGAAACACGCTGAAGTTAATGTTGTCTTAACAGAGGTCGGCGGAACAGTTGGCGACATCGAAGGCTTACCATTCCTTGAGGCTATTCGCCAAATGCGTTTGGAAGAGGGCTACGAGAACACTCTTTACGTGCATGTCGCCCTAGTCCCAATATTGGATGTTACAAAGGAGATGAAGACAAAACCCCTTCAACACAGCGTAAACGAGCTTAGGCGGATAGGTATACAACCAGACATAATCGTTGCAAGATGTTCCGAAATGATAGACTCTGAGGCTCTGCACAAAATAGCCCTTTTCGGCACAATCCCAGAAAACGCTGTCTTCTGCTCCTACAACGTTGAAACAATCTATCAAGTGCCACTAATTTTAGACGAGCAGGGAATGGGCGAGTTCGTATGCAACAGACTTGGGTTTCCGCAACGTAAACCAGAGTACAGCGAATGGAAAAAATTCGTTGACGCTATATTAAAGCCAGAACATGAGGTGAAAATAGCCCTTGTCGGAAAATATGCTGGATTGGCGGATAGCTACGTGAGCATGAATGAAGCGCTGCGCCATGCTGGTGCTGCGTGCAGGGCGAAGGTTTGTATAAGCTATATTGAGGCTGAAACCTTTGAGAAAAACCCAAAAGAAGTAGATAAACTAAAGGAGTTTGATGGAATTTTTGTGCCATATGGTTTTGGTCCAAGAGGCACCGAAGGAAAGATTTTGGCAATAAAGTTTGCAAGAGAAAATGACATTCCATTCCTCGGTATATGCTACGGCTTTCAGCTGGCAGTCATAGAATTTGCAAGACACGTTTGCAGCTTAAAGGACGCCAGCAGCACGGAAATTAACCCCTCAACACTATATTCAGTCATCGATCTAATGCCCGAACAACGAGGAATCGAAATTAAGGGAGCGACAATGCGCCTAGGCGCACATAAAATTCTTGTTAAGCCATGCACAACGGCGTATACCCTTTACAAAAGCGAGGAAATTTATGAGCGCCACCGCCACAGATTCGAAGTTAACCTCGACTATTTAGAGGCACTTGAAAAAAATGGCTTGGTTTTTTCTGGAAAAAGCGCTGATGGGAAAAGGATGGAAATTCTTGAACTACCAAGCAACTTCTTCTTTTTTGCTTCACAGTTTCACGGTGAATTTAAAAGTCGCCCTGGAAGGCCAGACCCAGAATATTACGGTTTTGTCAAGGCATGCCTAGATAAAAAATTAGGCAAGTCAAAGCCAGAGTTTCAGTAACCGCGATGATAGGGTCTTAAAAGCTCCTCCAGAATTGAAAGCATAGTTGGAACTTTCGCCACAATGTCGCTGAAGGTTATTATGCCAACAAGCTTGCCATCATTCATAACTGGAAGGCGCTTCACTCGTTTTTTTGCCATAAGCCTTGCAGCCTCTTCTATGCTTGCATTTTCGTTTATTGTCTGGACAGGGCTTGTCATTACTTGTCTTGCCGTTAAGGTTTCAGGCGCTAGGCATGGTTCGACAAGACGTCTAAGTATGTCGCGTTCCGTTATTATTCCAACGGGTCTTTCACCTTGAATTACTATTATTGAGCCTATGTCAAACTTGTTCATGGTTGCAACAACTTCTTTAACCGTTGTGTCTGGGCGCACAACCCTAACGTCCTTTGACATTGCATCTCTAACCAAAACTATGCCAGCCATAACGCTTACCTCCAACAACCATAACATTTTATGGTTTTGTCCCTTATTTGTTTTGGCATGCATTTAAAAGTTGAGCTTCAACATTTCTATAGAGACGAAACGGAGTGGTAGGGTATGCATATAAGCTTTGGAGAATCGCGAAGCGAAGATTTTAGGAAACGGTTAGAAGGGGCAAAGAATTATAGTGAAATTTGGGATGTTGTTAAGGACACCGTTGAGTTTTCGATACATAGGCGTAGGGGTGGAATGATGCTTTTTCTTGACGATTTACCGCTTCAGCTTGGCGCTTATCACCCGCTTGGAACAAATAATATTGTTTTGAATAGACGGCTTGTTCAAATTGTTGAGGAAGCCATCAAATCAAAGCGTGTTGTTAACGCTTTAATCTACAATCTTCTTTTACATGAGTATCTTCACGCCTTGGGTGCATACTCAGAATTTGAAACCAGGCAGCTTGTTTATGAAGTGGCGAGGCAATGTTTCGGTGAGGAACACGTAGCGACGATCATTGCAAAAAGGAGTCCATGGGCTTTGCTTAGAGATATACCATTAGAGGCAATTAAACTTCCAAAAAGGGTTATGGAAATCGTTAAGGACTTTGAGAAAACAGACAGATACCTAGTATAGTCTTTTCCCTTTTTATGAAAAGGATAAATCTTGACGACGCTAGAGTTTTTTATGAGGAACTATGAACGATAAACGCGAAATTGGCAGAAATATGCCAAACCAGCTTGTGGAAGGCGATAAAGCGCTAGTCAGCAAAGTCACCTTTAAACAAGATTTAAAAGAGAGCATTTTGCACACTGTGAATTTGATCGGAGGCTTTGGAAAGATCATAGAGAGTGGCGATGAAGTTCTTCTAAAACCAAACTACAATAGTGCAGACCCTCCGCCAGCATCAACAGACCCAGAATTCCTAAGTGCACTTGTGGAACTGCTTTATGAACATGGCGCTGGAAAAGTTGTCGTCGGCGAATCTTCTATGCAGACGCTTTCGACAAGAAAGGTCATGGAGAAAACTGGAGCTTTAAGGAAATTAAGCACAAGCGGAGCAGAAATCGTGTTTTTTGATGAAGGCAAATGGGTTGGGGTTGATGTTGGCGGAAAATACCTAAAAAGGGTGAGTTTACCACAAAGGGCTCTGCATGCTGATAAGCTGGTTTATTGTTGTTGTATGAAAACGCATTTTAAAGCTGATTTTTCGTTAAGTCTGAAACTTGCAATAGGCTTTGTTAAGGGCAGTGAGAGAATAACCTTCCATCTAATGCATCTAAAAGAGAAAATCGCAGACCTGAACCTTGTGGTGCATCCAAACCTTATAATCATGGATGGAAGAAAATGCTTTATCACTGGCGGACCGTTTAATGGGGAGACGCGCGAGCCAAACGTTATAGTTGCTTCTGGAGACCGCGTAGCTATGGATGTTGAGGCGATAAAGATAATTGAAAGTTTTGATGGTGCAATTTTAAAGGATGACCCGTGGAGTTATACGCAGATAAAGCGTGCTGTTGAACTGGGCTTAGGCGTTAAAAGCGAAAATGACTATCACGTCGTTTTTGGATAAGCCCAGCTCTATTTTAGCCTTTCAAAGCGTATGATGCAAACAAGTTGGTTTTCGTCCCACTCCCCATAACGCGCAATCCACTTTTTCTTAAACTCCTCCAATGTGTAGCCGCCTTCCCTTCTTGCATCCTCCTCATCAAAATACTTCAGCTTCTTTCTCTCCACAGCAATGACACGCAAATCTGCGACATATGGTTCCCATATAACAGCACGTGCTGTTGCGCCAACTTTAACTCTAGGGTCTGGCATTTCAATGCTTGTGCTTTGCGTTTTTAAGCCTTCAAGTAGGGGTTGTTTATCCTCTGCCGTGAAAGTCATCTCAAACGGTGCGCTTTTAACGTCTTCAACTATTTTTTCTATGGGCTTTTCTGGTTCAAGGGCAATCTTCTTGATGAGTTCTTTGCGCTCCTTAACTGGAAGGCGCTCTTCAGCCAATTTCCTAATAACCTCAACCTTCCTTTCAGGCTTTTTCACTGAACGCCCAATAGCAACTGCTGTTTGGTAATCAACTTTTCCCTCTGGCACTTGTCTAGAAACCGTTGAAGGTGCAACGTACTTTTGCGCCTCTTCTGGGATAACTTCAGCGGCTTGAAGCCAAAGTGAAACCGTGTTGACGCTTACACCTATTTTTTCGGCTAATGCTGTTTTTGACGGGTATTTTTCGCGGCAATTTTCAAGCAGATACCTGCAGACTTTCCCTTTTTCAATTGCATTTAAGTCTTCTCGCTGAATGTTCTCTATTAAGTTTAGTTGGACAACTTCGTCGTCGCTGTATTTCCTAACTATTGCTGGGGTCTTCTGTAACCCCGCTTGCTGCGAAGCCCTATAACGTCTCTCACCGACAACAACTTCGTAAGCGTCTTCGCCTGCTGGTCTAACAATTATGGGTTCGAGCAGACCGAATTCACGTATGCTTGTAGCCAACTCGTTCAAGCGTTCAATGTTTAACCCTAACCTTGGGTTAAGCTTGCTTGGGTGAATCTTCTTCAACTCTATTTCTCTGATTGACTCATTCATGGCTTGTGCACCATGTTTTCATAAGCTTATTTCAGAAGCCACTTCCTTCAAACCGTTTAAGGCTATCGCGAAAAATGTTTCCCTCGGAATGCCAATTTCCTCACATATCAGAATCCTTTCTCTCTCAGCGCCTCTGGCAAAGTCCTTATCCTTAAACTTTTTAGCAACGCTCTCCACTTTTACGTCAACCAGTTTTTTGGAAGGCATAACCAAGGCACATGCAACAAGCAAACCTGAAATGGCATCGGAAGCTATCAACGCCTTCTCCATGCGCGTTTCCGGCAAAACGCCAGTATGCATAAAATTGTGAGCCTTAATTGCCTTAATCATTTCTTCCGGAACAAGCCCCTTCAAGATTTCTTCAGCCAAAAGGCTGTGCTTATCTGGATTTGCCTCTGTTTTTTCATAATCTATGTCATGAAGTAAACCAGTCAAGCCCCAAACGTCTTCGTTTTCTCCAAAATGTTTTGCTAGACTTCGCATTATTGCCTCAACAGCAAACATGTGGTAGATGACGTTGCATTTGGTAACGTTTTTCTTGACAAGGTTTAATGCTTCGTCACGTGTTAGCATGGCATCACCATAAACCTTTCATTTCGGAAGTTTCTCCTTATAAATTCTCATGTTTACGGATTAATATTCCAGTCTTTTGCGCGCAGCGATTCTATTTCTCAATTTTAAGTAGTATTGTAGTGGATTTGGGTAAAGTATATAATGCTGCTTTAAGTCCATTTTGCTTCATTGTTGGTGCAAAATCCTAATGACTTCACCAAAGTTCAAGCTCACTTGGAAAAACTTGCTTCTTCCAGCAGTAGGGATAATTGCCTTCATAGTGTACATTTACCTTTTTAACGTTGATATATCAACAATAATTCGAATAGCTCAGCGAACAAACTTATACGTTTACTCTTGGGCCATAATCCTTTTGTTTTTACAGTCCTTCCTTTTCGCGATTTCTTGGCGTTTCCTAGTGAACTTTTTATCAGTTAAGCTTTCAGTTGTAAAATCCTTACTCTATGTGTGGTATGGCATCTTCATAGACATAATAATACCTGGAGAGTCCATCAGTGGAGAGGTTTCGAAAGTGTACCTGATCGCGAGGGAACAAAACGGCACGAGTGGAAAGGTTGTTGCCTCGCTTGTCGCTCAAAGGTTCATTGGCATGGCAATAAATGTGGTAACACTGCTTGTAGGCCTGAGCCTTTTGATACTTAAAGGTCAACTGAGCGGTGTAATTTTAAACCTTGCAGTTTTCCTAACAGTAGCAATAACCGTCTTTCTGTTGATACTGCTTCTTCTATGCGTTAAAGAGAAGTGGACCCAGAAGGTAGTCAACGCAATTTTAAGGTTTGTTGAGTGGCTTGGACATGGACACTTAAAGCTGACAAAAATTAAGGAGGAAACCGCTCGAGCACTGCGAATGTTCCATGATTCAATGAAAAGTTTTAGACATGCCTACAAAATACTTTTTGCATCCTCCACATTTCTCGTTGCCTCTTGGGTTCTAAGCCTAACAATAGATTACCTAATCTTCCAATCCATAGGCTACCCAATAACATGGGAAGTGATAATAGTTTCCAACGCAATTTTTGTCGCTGTAAAATCAATCCCCGTAGGTGTACCTTTTGAAATTGGGTTGCCAGAAATAGCGATGACAACATTATACGTTGTTCTTGGCGTGAACCCTGATATAAGTGCAACAGTGACCATTCTCAATAGAATTTTGACCTTGTGGCTTAGGTTTTTCGTTGGATTTGCAGTTCAAGAATGGCTTGAAATAAAAGCGATGAAAATGTTTAACCAAAACAACAGCGAAGAAACGAATAAAAGCTAAATTCCACTTTTAACTGTTTTCTGGTAGGCTATTGCAGATGCAGGTAACCATAGAAGACGCGTCGACAAAGCACTTAGATAAACTTCACGAGATTGAAATGAAATGTTTTAAGAGCGAAGCCTTTACAAAACAGCAAATCGCCAATTTAATCACTGATTATAACTCAATAAGCCTAATTGCAAAAGCTAACGGAGAAATAGTGGGCTTCGTAATTGGCATGCTGTACAAACAGAATGGCAAAACGGTTGGACACATACTAACGGTGGATGTACTGCCTGAATATCGCAGGAGAGGAATAGGGTTGAGGCTTTTAAATGAGATTGAAGGCATTTTTAAGGGGAAGGGTGCAAGCCTCTGCGTCTTGGAAGTGCGCGAGGACAACATTGCTGCTTTGAGGCTTTACCAAAAACTCAACTATAAAAAGGTTGCAAAACTTAAGCATTATTATGGCAGTGCACATGGAATATTTCTACAAAAAGACTTAACTTAAAAGTTTCAGCTTCGTCTTCTCATCTAAAGCTCTTCGTAGAACAGTGTTTGCCACCTCAATCATTACTAGTTCTGCAGTTGCGCCCACAATGGAGTTCTTCATCAGATGTCCGCCGAAAGCTTTGCCTTCCTCGTTTGAAACGACAATGTGCGCGTGAACTATTGTTTCATTGCTCTCGTCAACTGCGATGTTTCCCATACAAGAAACTATTTCTAAAGGTCCATCCAGATGAATGGGGTGATATTTTCCCTCCTTATAGTATCCAAGCATTGCCTCCTTCAAACTTCCAATGAGAATAAACATTCCGGCTTTTACTCCGTTTTCTTCCGCTCTTTTCTTAACCGCATCAGCTAAATCTTCGTCTTCAGATATGCGGAAAACGTAAATCTTTCCAATTTTCCCTCTTAACATACACTTTTCACTTCCGTATATTTTTCGAAACGTAAACCCTAAAAGGTTTGCCGTTAAAAGTATAGTTTGTGAGAAATATTGCAAAACAAAAAGAAGCGTGGTGAGACGCATAGGCTTGTTAAAGCTATAGTTGTACTTATTCGGAATACCACGTGGAGATGCGGTAGGCTTGAGAAGTCTATAGTGAAGCATCTTTACGTGCGTAAAGCCAGTTTTGGGCAGCCCGAAGTGCCAATTAATGATATGATTAAGAGTTTTAAATTGTCTGGAAAAAAGAGAAACGAGTTTTTGGACGCTATCAAAAGGTTAGAGAGAAGGAATATAATAAGAATCTTAACATTATGAACCGAACACTAAATCTAGCTTAAATCCCTTTCAAGATTTCTCAGCGAGCTTCTTTGCCTCACTAATCCATTTGCCAGTTATCTTTGGTGAAATCTTAAGCTTTGAAGCCAAGTTTTCAGCAGAAGCTTGGGCTAAGTCCTCAATTGTGTTTATGCCAAGAGCCTTTAGCTGTTCTGAACGCTTTGCGCCGATGCCCTTAACTTTTGTAAGTTCTGAGGTTGGAAGCATCGACGCTGAAGCCACTTGAGCAGCTTCAACTGTTATCTCGGTTTTCTCTTTTGTTGTTTCCGTAACGGGTGTTGGCGTTGGTGGTGCAGGTTGCACCGTCGCTTGAGCTCTTGGTCTTTGAGTGTAGCCCAATCCGATAAATAGAAATCCTAGAACAGTTGTGGTTACTATCCAGACTCCTTCAGGCTCCTGGTTGGTTGTAACCACTGCTAATGTTATGATGAAGAATATTATTGCTACGGTGTAAAGTGCATAGTCTGAACGCATATCTTTTTCTCCCTACTTCATCTATGTTTTGTGGAAGAGTTTAAATAATTTTCTGAATTTTTGAAACAAAAAAGCGGAAAATCAGCATTTTTAATGTTTTTTGCCTATTCCAGCGCTATTTTAGCAAAGTTTCTTCTGGCGGCGGTTTCTTTATCAAGCCATGCTTCATAAGCAACCGCACAGATTCACGAGCATTTTGTATTATTGCAACGGCCCTTTCATAAAGCTCTTGTCTGCTGGGCTTTACTCTGGCAACGCCTTGCTCTATGGACTTGAGAGCGCATGCAACAGCCTCTCTTGGGAATACTTCCCACTCCTCCATCCTTGGAAGAATATCCTCCTCGTGCATTCCGCGTTCTTCGGCAAACTTTGCAAGTTCTTGAGCTGCAGCGATACACATATCGTCAGTAACTGTTTTGGCTTTAACATCTAAAACTCCTCTGAAGATTGCCGGAAAGCCGAGGCTGTTGTTAACCTGATTTGGGAAGTCGCTTCTTCCAGTGGCTACTATTCGGGCTCCAGCTTCCTTGGCTTCCCATGGCCATATTTCCGGAATCGGGTTTGCACATGCAAAGATTATTGAGTCATCAGCCATCGTTGAAACCCACTCATTCTTTATCGTGCCTGGTCCAGGCTTTGATGCGGCTACAACTGCGTCGACACCTTTGAAGGCTTCTGCTATGTGGCCCCTTCTGCACTCGCCGTTTGTTACTTGCGACAACTCATATTTCCACGGGTCTTCCTCTTTTTTGATGTCTTCTCTTTCAGGATAGATTATACCTTTCGTGTCTACCATGATTATGTTCCCAGGTTTTATTCCCCATCTTATTAGCACATAGGCTGTCCTGATGTTGGCTGAGCCTGCCCCTACGAGGGTTATGAGGCTTTCTTTTGGTTTTTTGCCGACTATTTTGAAGGCGTTTATTAAGCCTGCAAGTATGACGGTGGCTGTGCCTTGCTGGTCGTCGTGCCAAACTGGGATTTGAAGGCGTTCTCTTGCTTTTTCAAGTACATAGAAACATTTTGGCTTTTCAATGTCTTCCAGATTTATTCCACCGAATGACGGTTCAATAAGTTCGCATGCGCGGATTATCTCTTCTGGGTCCTTTGTTTTTAGGCATATTGGAAAGCCGTCCACACCGCCTAAATATTTGAAGAGTAAAGCTTTGCCTTCCATTACGGGCATGGCCGCTTCTGGGCCTATGTCTCCCAAACCTAAAACGCGTGTGCCGTCTGAAACCACAGCTACGTAGTTCCACCTGTTTGTCAGTTCAAAAGACTTGTCTGGGTTCGCTTGGATTTCCTTACATGGCGCGGCAACGCCAGGAGTATACCATATTGCAAAATCAGCTGGGCTAGTGATTGCACATTTCGGCATAACTTGAACTTTTCCTTCATAAAACTTATGCATTGGCGGAGCGAGCTGCGATGGTTTCTTTGCTTTCGCTAACAATTCTTCCACTGTTGGTTTTCTTTCTTCTTTTTTTGGCGCCATATTTGCATTCTCCTTTTAAATCAGATGCTACTTTTCAGATTTTAAGGCTTTAAAAGATTACGGTGCCCTAAATGAAAACTCAAGGTGATTATTGAAGATACTAATTTCTAATTATTAAAGCGGAAATATGAGGGTTAAAGATGCACTTAATATACAAAGCTAGTGGTTCCCGATAACTGCATTAGCAGTGGTTTATTTTTCAAGGATACTACCCCAATTTTATCCGTCCTTTGAGTTTCCTCAGTTATTGCTGGAATCTCTGTGGTGTTCTCTTGTTTTTCATTACAGAAATACTGGAGTAGGTCTAAAGAGTTTTTCCGTTACGCGGATATGCTTTACGATTCGTCTGTTTCTGTGGTTTATTAGAGAAGCGATATAGACGAGTCATACACTTATCTGAATGTTGAATTGTCCCCATTCACCTGTTGCAGATGTTTTCTGTTAAGCGGTTGCACGCGCGCCTTTTTCGTCACTCTGTAGTTTTATGTTAAGATTCTTAGTTCAGCATTAACCAAGAAAATGGTAATTGCATCCTTTTTGGGACCCTTAATCTTCACAGATGGTGGATTAGGCAAAGAGAGAAGGACTATACGCTTTTGGATCGCGTGAAAGATGCTGCAAAAAATGTTGAGATATAAGCATAGGCCTGACTACTTCATGGGTTGGAGAAAATGCGGGAAGGGAGAGACGTTTAAACCTAATATCGTCTCTGGCGGTATCCGCCTCTTCTCTCTCTTCCGCCGAAGTCCCTTCTTCCCCTAAATGGGCGTCTCTGCTGTTCGTAAACCTTGCTTGACATGTTGTTTTCAGTGTTAACTTCGACAGCTAAGGCTTCTTTTGCAACTTCTAACGTGCCAAACCTTCCAACGTTCAAGCGCATGTTGCCCTTAAACAGCGTCACATAGCCATTGCCAACGTTTATAGTGTCTCCTTCGTTTATTTTCTCAATGTTGTCATCCCAAAGCGTTAGATAAACACAGCCCGTTTCATCGCCTATCAATGCGTCGCAAACGCGATGCGGCGCGCCGTCTCTTCCTGCAGCTATGTTACGTGTGTCACTTTTTGAAACAACTTTCGCTTTCACGTTTACAGCTCTTGAGGCGGGACTTAACTCGGCTATTTTCACGTCTACTGGTTGTCTACTTCCTGAAAAACTTTCAACGGCCAAACTTTTCAACACCTACATATTGACAGACAAAAAATAACAACCTAAAACACTTAAGGCTTTTGGTTAAAAGTTGGTGGAGACGCGGCTTATATTAGGAATTTGCCGTTTTTGTAGAAGATTTCGTCATCAGCGTATATTTCGCCATCCTTCTTCATGTCTTTGAGAATATCCCAGTGGATTGCCGATTTGTTTACGCCTCCAGATTCTGGGTAGGAGTTCCCAAGCGCCATGTGCATTGTTCCACCCATTTTCTCATCGAAAAGCATGTTCTTCGTAAAACGCGTTATCGCATAATTAGTTCCAATAGCAATTTCGCCTATGCAATCTGCACCTTCAACTTTAAGGATTTCTCGAAGAAATTCTTCTCCCTTTGAGGCTGAAGCCTTAACAACTTTACCGTTCCTGAACGTTAATCTTACATCTTCAATTTCTCTACCGCTGTAAATTCCTGGAAAAGTGAACCTTATAGTGCCGTTGGCAGAATTCTCAACAGGCCCTGTGAAGACCTCGCCGTCTGGCATGTTCTTTTCTCCGTTACAGTTTATCCACTTTCTTCCTTTAACACTTAGCTTTAGATCCGTGTCCTCACCTACAAAGCGAATCTCATTAACCTTGTTTAGGAAGTTGCATATTCTCTCTTGCTCCATATGTATTTTCATCCACTCACCCACGGGGTCTTCCTTATCAACTAAACAACTGTTGTAAACGAATTCTTCATATTCTGGCAGCGCCATTGCTGCCTCTTGCGCTTGTGCCTCAATTGGATATGGCAGCAAGTTCCATCGAAGTTTCCCTTCAACTTCCCTTTTCATGCGTATTTCCACAAGTTCTCTTCTTGAAGTTGCTCGTATGCGCATTTTCGACGGATCTATGCTTGTGAGCCTTTTTGGGTTTGGTTCGCAGAAAATGCCTATTTGCACATCGATATTTTCAGCAATGAATTTTTCGAAGGGTGAGATGTATATTAGCTGGTGCTCTTTCGCGTATCTGAAGAACGTGTAGTCTGTTTCCAATTGTGGCATAACCATCGGGTAGGCGTCGCTTATCAAACACTCCTTATACAACTCGTTTATTAAAGGTGCAGCAGCCACGCTTCCCACTATTAGCACCTTCTCCCTAGGTTTAACTGCAACGCTATATTGGACGCAGAGCTTTGCAAGTTTCTCAATTCTATGGTCAACCATGCTGTTCATCATTTTGAAAGAACTACACAGAAGTAAAATGGAATTTAAAAGCCTATTGGTGCAACTAGAGCGACTTAAGCCTCGGTCCTTTAGACGCAACATTGTAGGGCAGAGCGTTTGTTTTGAAAATAACGAATTTTTCTCCAAATTCTGAAAGATATGCCAAAACAAGTTTTTTTCCCTTCGCCGTTAGTGCATAAACTGGTATGGTTATGCCAAGCTGAATTAATGCTTCTGTACCAATTTTTTCTCGAAGTATTTTCGAAGCACCTGCACAGGCAATGTCCGCCTTTGCTATATACTGCACTGCAGCATCGTCTACACATGTGTTGCAGACAGAAAACACCAGAAGGTCAGCTTCTACCTCTTCCTCGAAACGTCTAATTTCGCTTATTGCCTTCGCTTGGAATCCTGCGACGCTTACTGCAATTCGCCTAAAACCCAAGTTGAACGCTTTTTTGACGCCTTCAACTTGGTCGATTCGTGCACTTTTCTTATCTAAAACCGTGCCACCTTTGGCTTCGATGCGTTCAATTGTGGATTTTATCGGCGAAGTCCTAATTATTCCAGTTAACCTTGCACCTATGGCTTGCACAAGCTCCCCATTTGTTGTTATTACCGTTCCAACTCCTTCACAGACAACTACGGTGCAATCCATGAGGCCTTTTTCAAGCCAAACTTGCATCATTTCCGAAGCCCCATAAGCCACAACTGGCTCAGTGTTTAATATGCGGTTTTCACAGCAAAAGCCATAACCAGCAATCTTTCTCGCGACGGTTTTTTGCACGGTGTCAGCATCGATCTTTTTTGTTCCATAAAGTGCTTCGTGCAATGGGCAGTATTCAACAGTTGGCGGACTTAGTAGCTTTATGCCTTCCTTTTCTGAAATTCGCACTCTCGCCCCGCAGCAGTAAATTTCATGTTCACCCTTAACCTTCATATGTTAGACTCTCGTAAGAATCGTGTATAAACAAAGAAACGTGGTCCCCTATTTTTCCTTATTTACCATTTCGTTTATTTGTTGTTCCATCATGTGACCGCGGCAGTAAACCAGTGCTTTTTTTACTCCCGAAACACCCTGCGCAGTGTTCTTAACGTCTACGGCTAGTTTGAAGGCTATAGGGCAGAATGGGCTTGAAGGTATAAAGTCAACTTTAATAACGCCGGGCTCTTCCTCTTTAACGTTTGTTATTATATGCATCTCTGCGAAGCTTAAGCCTGTTTCCGGATCTATTATTTTTCCGACAGCCTCCCGCACCTTATCTTCCAATTCTGTCAAATATTTTCACATCCACTACTTTGAATTTATAAGGCTTTGATCAGCCATATAAATTGTTTCTGCATCTTCAGACCTTCTGCTCCATTCTTTTCCTGTGCATGCGCCAACTCAAAGTCATTGTTCTCGGATGTGAAGCTTTCACCTCGTCTAAACGTGGAACTGCAACATTGTGTGGCGCTTTTATGACAATTTCTGGGTTGCCATAAGCCTCTTCGCTTATCCTTTGCATAGCCTTAACGAAACGGTCGATCTCTTCCTTTTCAAAAGTTTCAGTCGGCTCAATCATCAAAGCCTCCTCAACGATTAGTGGGAAGTAGACCGTTGGCGCGTGTATTCCGTAATCCAAGAGGCGCTTCGCAATGTTTAGGGCTGAAACTCCAGTCTCATTTTTCATGGGCTTTGCGCTGAATACGCATTCGTGTTTTCTAGGCTTTTCGCTGTTATAGGGAAGCGCCAACCCCCTAACCGCCTTAAGCTTCTTCATCAAATAATTGGCGTTTAAAACGGAGATTTCAGCAACCTCTTTTAATCCATCAAAACCCAAGCTCAAAATATAGGCATAAGCCTTAAGCAAAACCGCGATATTTCCATAAAAACTCCTAATCTTCCCAATGCTATATGGCCTATCATAGTCTAGGCGATACCACGTACCGTCAAAGACTATTCGCGGAACTGGCAAGAATTTTGCTAATTCCTTTGAGACTCCGACCGGTCCTGCGCCTGGCCCGCCTCCGCCGTGTGGTGTACTGAATGTTTTGTGAATGTTTATGTGAACTATGTCGAAGCCCATGTCTCCTGGTCTAACCTTGCACAATATTGGGTTTAGGTTCGCCCCGTCATAGTATAGGAGACCGCCAGCCTCATGAATTATCCTTGCTATCTCATCTATGTTTTTTTCGAATATGCCCAAAGTGTTTGGATTTGTTAGCATCAAGCCCGCTGTGTGTTCTGAAACTGCAGCTTTTAAGGCGCCTAGGCTTACGCAACCTTCATCGTCTGAAGGCACTACAACAACGTTGAATCCAGCCATGGCTGCGCTTGCGGGATTCGTGCCGTGAGCTGAGTCTGGGATGATTATCTCCTTTCTTTTTTCAAGTTCGCCATTCATTTTGTGGTGAGCTCTAATTAACAGTGTACCTAGAAACTCGCCTTGGGCGCCAGCAGATGGATGCAGGCAAACTTCGTATGTGCCTGTTATTTCTGCAAGCCAACGTTCAAGTTTGTAAAGGATTTCTAGGATTCCCTGCACTGTTTGCTCGTCTTGGTATGGGTGCAGAAAGTTAAGGTTTTGCAGATTTGCAAGTTGTTCAGCTATTTTTGGGTTATACTTCATTGTGCAGCTTCCAAGCGGATAAAGTCCGCAGTCAACTCCATAATTCATCTGTGACAAGCGGGTGAAATGGCGAGCAACCTCAACCTCCGAAAGTTCTGGGAGCCTCGGCGCGTTTGTGCGTTTCATTTTTTGTGGTATAATGGCGTCTAAATCGCCAACAATGCTTTTAACATGGTCTTCTACCGTTGGCAGAAGATGCCCTCTTCTTCCGCTTTTTCCAAGATTGAATATTATTGGTTCATCCCAACATGCTTGTTTAAACATGAACTTTCACCTATTCCCCCAGAATCCGGTCTATGGCGTCTGCTAAACACTCAATTTCTTCAGCGGAGTAAACTTCTGTTACGCAATAAAGCGCAGTTTCACCTAACTCTGGAAACTCTTTTGAAATGTCCTTTCCACCGTGAATCCCGCGTTGCAAAAGTTTCTTATGCACATCTTCAACGGTTAATCCAGCCTCGTCAAAGTTAACCGTAAACTCTTTGAAGTGCGTTGACTCAAAAATTGGTGCTTTCACGCCCTTTACGCTTGACAGCAAATTCATCGCGTAATTAGCTTTATACATTACGTTTTCGCCAAGTTCTCGAAATCCATGCGGTCCAAGAAGAGCCATATAAACTGCAGAGGCAACAGCGCACAAGGACTCGTTTGAGCATATGTTGGATGTAGCTTTCTCACGTCTAATGTGCTGTTCCCGCGTCTGTAGCACCATACAGAAACCTTGCCTTGCACCATCAACAGTCGTTGTTAACCCAATTATGCGACCAGGCATCTGCCTAACTAAACCTGTGTCGTCACGACATGCAAATATTCCCAAAAGCGGACCGCCAAAGTTCATGGCGTTTCCAAGCGGTTGAGCCTCGCCGACAACAATGTCCGCGCCATACTCGCCAGGAGGCTTTAAAATTCCAAGCGATGTTGGGTCAACGCCAACCACGAAGAGCGCACCGTGCTTATGCACCTCTTCCTCTATTTCTTCAACTTGGGTTTCAATAAAACCTAGATATGAGGGATTTTCTATGTAAACAGCCGCTGTTTCGTTGGAAATTTTGCTTTTCAGATCTTTAAGGCTTATTTCGCCAGTTTCCCTCTCGTAGGCAACATTTTCAACCCTTATTCCAGCTGGTTCAGAATAAACCTTCAATGTGGCTAGCCTTTCTGGATGGATAATTTTTGGAACCAGAATTTCTTTTCGCCCAGTTACTCGCGCCGCCATTCTAGCGGCTTCGCCCATGGCGGAAGCCCAGTCATACATTGAGCAGTTGGCAACATCCATGGCTGTCAACTCGCAAATCATGCTTTGATATTCGAAAAGGGCCTGAAGCATTCCCTGCGAAATTTCTGGCTGATAAGGCGTGTATGCAGTAGCGAACTCGCTGCGTTGAACAATTTCCCTCACTACGGCTGGCACGTAGTGTGACCAGCATCCAGCACCTAGGAAGGTTGGCATGTTAGTGCATGTCTTGTTTTTTGAGAGTAGGGCTTCAACGTGCCTTTTCACTTCAAGTTCTGACATGCCTTCTGGAAGGTTCAGAGGTTTTTTCAAGAAATATTTTTCTGGAATGTCGGCGTAAAGTTCAGCTATGTCTTTTATGCCTATTTCCTGCATCATTTCCTCTCTTATTTTTCGTTGAGAGTTTGGAATGTATGGATGAGCACGCTTATCCAAACGTTTCACCGCTGAGAAATAAACACTAAACTGCTTGGCTTCTTTAAGCTTTTCAGCTCCTTGAAAGAGTTTTCAAGATAGCCTTCAACAAAACCTCTGTGCTTTACCTGACAGATTGCCGTAAAAGGCTTGAAGCAATCCATCCTCTGCTAGAACATCCGAAATTACCTGAGCAGAAGTAGCTTCAACCCCTCTAAATTTGGCAACAGAGAAAATTGCGGATGTTTCCATACTCAACTTTCACTTCTGGCGGAAGATAGTGGTAAGAGGTTTCTTCATCGCGAACAGCCTCCGTTACAACAACCATGTCACAGGTTTGAGAAATGTTTGCAGCCCTCCAGACAACCCAACCTCGAATATTATTTTTGCTCCACAAGCAATAGCTTCTTCAAGTGTAAAGGCGCGCGCAGATCGTCTATTGAAACTTTGCGGTTTTCAATATAGCGGATGGTATCGTATGGATTCATATAGCTTCATCTTCAAACAATTTTCTTCACCACAATTAGGGGGCTAGTACTGTATTCCTTTTGTTGTAACGAAATCCTTGGGCATTTTCACGTCGACTATTTCGTTTACAAACTCTGCCCTATCAATAAGCTCTTTTGGGGCATACCTCCCAGTTAAAACGACATCCGTCCTCTTTGGAATTTTGTCTAGAAAAGCTAAGACTTCTTTGACATCCAACAGTTTGCAGTATAAAGCCAAATTGATTTCGTCCAAAACAAGAAGGTGCGGCTTCTTCTCTCTAACAATTTTTTCGGCAAAGTTTAAAGCCTTTTTTGCTAGTTTTTTGTCTCTCTCGTCAAGGTTGCTTAAACCGTGCCACCCCTTGCGTCCAAACTGGTAAATCTCATAGTACGGTGCAAGCACCTTCCGAATTTTGTATTCACCAGTGTTTTTCCACCATTTTAGAAACTGTATTATTACAACTTTTCTTTTGTGCCCTATGGAACGAAGCGCTAAACCCAAAGCGTTTGTGGTTTTTCCAGCGCCCGTGCCAGTGTAGAGATACACGTAACCCATCAAATCATCTTCTCGTGATACTCATTTTGCCTAAATGTGTTATTAAGTTTTAAATAGTATGCTGTTTCATGTTTTCTTGGAGAAAACGCGGATGAAGTATGACTATGAAGAGTTGCTGAAGAGGGCGCGTTCGCAAATTCCAGAAGTAACATTGAAACGTGAACGTTTAGAGTTGCCGCCGCTACGACACTCGGTGATTGGCATGCGAACCATAATCCAAAACTTCAGCGAAGTTGCTGACGCCCTAAACCGTGACCCACAGCATCTGCTAAAGTTTTTAACGCGGGAAATGGCTACTGCTGGCATGCTTCAGGAGTCCAGAGCAATTTTTAAGGGAAGTTTTTCGCGTGAAACCTTCGAGAGGCTTATACAACGGTACATGGAAGTCTTCGTCATATGCCCAGTTTGTAAACGCCCAGACACCAAGATTGTGAAGGAGAAGCGCCTATCCTTCCTTTTATGCGAAGCATGCGGGGCGAAGTCCGCTGTGCAACAACTTTAGCATGGTTGTTTAAATTGGAAGTTTACATGAACCTTAGAAAAATTGGAAACAACGTTCTTCTCGCCATATGCGACGCTGAAATACTGGGTAAAACCCTTCGCGAGGGAAAAATAGTTTTCACGGTTAAAGAGGAATTCTACAAGGGTACAAAGGTGAGCGCCGAGGAGGCTGTTGAAATGATAGCCAACAGCACAATAGTGAACATGGTTGGCAAAAACATTGTTCAAAAAGCCATAGAAAAGGGCTACGTGCATCCAGAAGCTGTCTTAAACATCGAGGGAATTCCGCACGCCCAAATTGTTAAGATGTAAATCTGCGTGTAGAAACATTTTTGGAGTATGCTTTTAAGGAAGTTAATATACCCTTTAATGAGATAATGACGATACGTTAACCGTTTGAGGTGGCTGATTGGGTAAAAAGAAGGTGCTAAGTGAAGAGGAACTAAGCGAGATGGTTTACCCATCTCCAAACGATGTTTTAGGCATAGCCGTCAAACTCCTAGGTTTTGACCGTGTTCTTGTCAAATGCCAAGATGGTCATGAACGTTTATGCCGAATTAGGGGCAAAATGAAGAGACGCGTTTGGATACGCGTCGGCGACGTTGTTCTAGTCTCTCCATGGGACTTCCAATCAGACACTCGTGGCGACCTGATTTGGCGTTACACTAAAGCCCAAGCGGATTTGCTCCGCAAGAAGGGTTATTTAACAATTTCTTGATGGAGAAAGCCTCATTGTCTTTTAAGAAGATCGTCAGCAAAAAGCTAAACAAAAAGGAAAGGGAGTACGAAACTGAACAGTTAATGAAAGAGAAGCGAAGCGAGGAATACGAGGTTTTAGAGGAAGTTTTTGACCGCTCAACACTTATGGTAATCTACGACTTTCTAAACAAAGGCGTAATAAACGAAATTTACGGCGTTGTAAAGGCTGGAAAGGAGTCAAGGGTTTATTGGGGAAAGGACGCCGAAGGAAACGAGTTGGCAATAAAAATATACTTGACGGTTTCAGTTGAATTCCGAAAGGGTATATTAAAATACATAGAAGGAGACCACAGATTTAAGGGTGTAAAAAGGGACACACGCTCACTGATTTTTGCATGGGCTCAAAAAGAATTCAGAAATCTCGAACAAGCAACAGCCGCGAAGGTTAGGGTTCCAAAGCCCATAGCCGTAAGAAATAACGTGTTAATAATGGAGTTTATCGGCAAGGAAGGCGTCCCCGCTCCTTCAATGAAGGAGTTACCGCCAAAAAACCCAGAAAAGATCTATAAGATTCTCCTGGAATATTTGAGGAGGCTTTATCTTAATGCTGAACTTGTTCACGGAGACCTAAGCGAATATAACATCATGATTTGGAGGGGTCGCCCAGTGATATTTGATATATCGCAGGCCGTTCCAGTCTCGCATCCAATGGCTGAATTTCTCCTCCACCGTGACTTAACCAATTTAAATAAGTATTTCAGTAGATTAGGCGTTGAAGTGCCAACCTTTGAAGAATGCTACATGAGGGTTACAGGCATTGGCAAAACCTAGCACATTCATTAGGATACCGAAAGAACGCGTAGGCGTCCTAATAGGTCCCGAAGGGAGAACAAAGAAAACGATAGAGGAAAAACTTGCAGTAGTGCTCCAAATAGAAAGCGAAGCAGGAGGCGTAACAATAACGCTTACCGAGAACGCAAATGACCCCTCAACGCTTTTCAAGGCTAAAGATGTTGTAACAGCGATTGGGCGCGGCTTTTCGCCTGAACATGCCTTCCGCCTAATAAGGGATGATGATGCCATGCTGGACATGATTGACCTACGCCTAATCTTCGGAAAGTCAGAATCAGACATTCGCCGCGTAAAAGGACGCATAATAGGAATGGACGGAAAAACACGCAGGATAATTGAGGAGTTAACAGAGACAAGCATATGCGTTTATGGGCACACAGTAAGCATAATTGGAAACATGGAACAAGTGCAAGCGGCAAGAGAAGCAATCCAAATGCTCATCGACGGAAGCTCACACGGCACAGTGTATAGGTTTCTACACAGAAAACGCCGCGAACTTAAAAAGAAAATGCTTGAACTATGGGAGAAACCAGAAAAATAAATTTAGGGTTGGCGGGCTCTTCGCACTCAAGATCCCAATCATTTATGGTTCAGCGGGGCCAGAGTCGTCATCGCCCTGCCAAAAAATTTAGACATAGACTAAAATAAAAAGTTATAGGAAAACCTTGTGTGTTGAATGTTCATGTTAAACAAAATTCGTGTTGTGCCTTTGGCTGCTGAAAGTTTTGGTGTTAGGTCTATGTGCACTTATGTGGAGACGCCAGATGTCAGGATGCTTTTGGATGCTGGTGCTTCCCTTTGTCCAATGCGTTTTGGTTTGCCTCCGCATCCGATGGAGTTCAAGGCAATAATTGGGGCTCGCAAGAAAATTGCCGAAATGGCTGAGAAGGCTGATGTTGTCACCTTAAGCCATTATCATTTTGACCATCACACGCCTTCTTATGAGGATTGGCTTTGCAACTGGACTGCGGAAATTGAAACTGCCAAGCAAATTTACGAGGGAAAAACTGTTCTAGTTAAGAATCCTAGGGAAAACATAAATTTCAGCCAAAGACGCCGAGGGTGGCTTTTTCAAAAGACCAGCGGAAAATTTGCTAAAAAACTTGAAATTGCAGATGAAAAAACTTTCAGTTTCGGCAAATCCACAACCATAAAGTTTTCTGAACCAGTTTTCCACGGACCAGAAGATTCTGCCCTTGGCTGGGTCTTATTAACAACAATAGCTTATGAAGACGAAAAGTTCATGTTTGCGCCAGACGTTCAAGGTCCAATGTCCAATCGCACACTTAAAATAATCTTTGCGGAAAAGTCCAAACTTATAATGCTCGGCGGGCCACCACTATATTTGGCAAGGTTTAAAGTTGACGAAAAGGAAGTACAAATCGGCTTAGAGAACCTTAAAAAAGTGGTTGAAACTGTGCCCTTCACTATACTTGAACATCACATCTTAAGAAGCGAAAACTGGAGAGAAGAAGCAAAAGCAATCTTCGAGTCCGCTGAAAAGAGTGAGCACAAAGTTTTCACAGCAGCAGAGTTTCTCGGCGAACAGAACAGCTTTCTAGAGGCTAGACGAAGAATGCTTTTTGCTGAAAACCCGCCTTCAAGAGATTTTGAAAAATGGATGCGCGAAAGCCTAAATGCAAGAAAAAAGATTAAACCACCTATTTGACAAGCTTGTCCAACTTATGCGCGTCATCCTTTAGTCGCCTATAATTCACTCCATAGAAAGGTGCAGAAACCCCAACTTTATCTAAAGCCAAGCGCAACTCCTCAACGAGTATTCCTGGGTTTTCATTCACGCCGCAGCTTGGGCTGCCGTCAACGCCTATAACAACTTTCAACCTTATTTCATTTCGCTCATATTCGCTTATCTGCTCCGCAAGTTGCTCGGCAATCTTCCTGCACAAACTCCTAAACCTCAAGTTGTCATACTGCTCCCTTGTTTTAGGCGCCCTTGACAAACCAGCATAAACAAGTTCTGGACACGGCATCTGAATTACTCCAACACCGTTTCGCATCAAAACCCTCACAACTTCGCCTATCATGCTAGCCCTTTCAGCCAAACCAAAAACGCGAGAGTTCTGATTCAAAACGCAATGTGCAACCAATGCCAACCGTCTACCTCTTCTATCTGTTTCTACTTTACAATCTCCTTTTTTAAGAGCTGCATGAATTGTCAGTTTAACTTTTAGATTGTGTTTTTTCCCCAATTCTTTCCCATCCTGCCGCAGCGAGGGTGCCATCGATATTTTCTGAAAATTTCCTTCGTTCTTTTATACCGCACCGTAGACATTCTCTTTCGCAAAAAACAATTTTTTGCATCTTTTTAGTTGTTCCTGGAATAAATCCAGGTTCTTGCCATGTGATCAATACTTTTTCTCCTTGGTTTTTCCATTTATGAAGTCCTAGTTTACAGAGTATGAGGACAATACATCACCTTTCCTGATTCTTCTTTGATTTTTCCAATCATGTTTTCGACAAGCTCCTTTTTTGTTGCTAGTCTACCAATTGCATGGTGGCTTCCGCCAGTAATATTGGCAATAAGTTGTGTAACTACCAATCCATAAGTTTCGTGCCCGTAAAAATGCGGGTTTGTGTTTATTATTATCGTGTGAATCCCTTCGCGTCTAACCATTTTCGCCACAGACATTACGTCTTTCACAGCCAAGTCTTCATATTCCCTAACAATTATTCGAACTTCCTCTATATGGCGAACTTCGCCAGTTTCAATGCTTCTTTTTAGGGGAACGTTTGCGCTCCCATCTGTTATTATAACCATGACTGGCATCGTGGAAGAGTCTCTTCTTTTAGCTTCTTTCAGAACTTCCCAAGCTTTTAACATTCCAGCAGCCAATGGAGTATACCCACTTATACGCAAATTCAACAGCTTATTAGCTACAACCCTAAGATTTGTTATGGGATGTTGAACAACAACAGCGCTTGTTCCTTTTAAAGCCACAATCCCAACTTTATCTCTAAATCTGTAGGCGTTACCGTGAAGCTTAAGCAAAGCCTCCTTAACAGCTTCCAGATTAAGAAGCATGGACCCACTGAGGTCAACAACAAAAATCATTGTTAAAGGCGCCTTATAAGACCTAAGCTTTTCACGCACGTCTTGAAGGCAGATTTTCAAAGAAGTTTCTAAAGGTTTTTCCCGACTTCTTTGTTTTCTGGCCGCCTCGCGGATGGTTGCTGGAAAATGCACATCTGTGGGTTTTCCTTGTGGAAATTTCCATCCGTAAGGCTTGCCTTTATGAATGGTTGTTATCGCTTGAGCGTGTCTCCCAGCGTAAACCCCTCGTTTTCTGGTTTTAATTTTCCTCATTTTTATGAAAAAACTGGATGGTGAAACAATCTTCTTCTCTAAACTGCTGATTATTGGAAAGCCCTTAGAAACCTCTGATGCTTTGGCGTCATCGCTAACTGTTGGAATTCCTTTTAAATTTCCTGTTCCCTTTTCAACAGTCTCCTCATATGTTTCTCCCCTCAGCCTATCCGAACCTATTTGAAAGCCATCATTGACGGGAGCGTTTTTAGGATTTCTTTTCAGCCTCTTTCCAAACCCAAAAACGACTCCGCCAAAAATTCTATTCATGGAAAAAAGAAGACTTGCACGCTTCCTCTGTAGTTTTTTAAAAAAATTTTCTTTGTTAGCATTCTCTTCCTCCTTTTCTGTGGCTTCTTTTTTCGCCCAGAAAACAGCTTTTCCCTTTAAAAATTTTCTTTTTTCAACTTCCTTTTTTGTTGTTTCCCCAGTTTTTTCAAAATGGAAAACTTTCTTCACAGTTGCGGTGAAAACCTCACTTATTTCTTGTGGTGTTGCTGGTTCTAGGAACCCGCCTTCTCTTGTCCTGTGGCTTAGGGCAAGTTCCGCCGCAACCAAAACATCGTCTAAGGTTACTTTCGTCCTATTTTCGAAGGCTGCGAGGGCTGCAGATGCCTTTGCGATTACTATGTCTGGGCGTAAACCGTCAACTTTCAAGTCTAGGCAGGCTTTGCAAATGCCTTCCAGAAGATTTTCTGGAACCACCACATCCTTCAAAGCAACCTTCGCCTTTGCTATTCTATCTCGCAGTTCTTTTTGTAGGGGTTCAAACTTTTGACAGAATTTTTCTGGGTTAGCCTCAAACTCCATGTTTCTCTTAACAATTTCAACCCTATCCTCTACAGAAGCTATCCTACCCACAGTAACCGAAAGTGGAAAACGGTCAAGAAGTTGTGGTCTCAATTCTCCTTCTTCCGGGTTCATTGTCCCAATGAAAATGAAGCGGGATGGATGACTTACGGATATGCCTTCCCTTTCAACAATGTTCCATCCAGTAGCCGCTGCATCCAATAAATCGTCGGCTATGTGGTCTGGAAGCAAATTAACTTCATCAACATACAGTATATTCTGGTTTGCCTCAGCTAAAATTCCAGGCTCTAAGGCTTCTATGCCATATTTTATTGCCTTCTCTACATCCAAACTTCCAATAACCCTATCCTCAGTGGCGCCCAATGGCAAATCAACAACAACCATTTCCCTCTCTTCGACAGGCAATTTTCCTCCCTTTTCGTATTTTTCGCTGCATCTGGGACACATGTTAGAAGGGTCATGGGGATTACAGTTGAAGGGGCAGTCTTTTACAACTAAAATTTTTGGAAGAATGTCAGCCAAAGCCCTGACAATAGTGCTTTTTCCAGAACCTTTAGGTCCTTTTATAAGGAGACCACCAATCTTCGGATTTATGGCATTCACTAAAATAGCTAGTTTAAGCTTATCTAAACCAACGATTGCGGAAAAGGGAAAGACAAGTCTCTTTCTTTGAGTGCTCAAGTTAGCTCCTGTTTTTATATAAACAAATCTAATCTATTAGCTTTGCCGCAACACAAACATTCTGCTCCGGGGGCTAAAACCTTGTAGGTGGGGCCGAGGCCGGGATTTGAACCCGGGCGCTAGGCTCCACAGGCCTATAGGCTACCAGGCTACCTCACCTCGGCCACCTGGCGGTAGCCTCGACCATTTTTAAACGTTAGCTGCCTATTTTCTTTTTCTGAAGAGCATTGTGCCTTCATGGTGGCAGACGTATTCGAAGCCCACTTGGATTAGTTTGCCTGCCTCCTCTATTGTTTTCGCTGTTGCAAAGTGGAATTGGTCGCTGTTTTCATCGTTGAAAAGTTTGCGTTCTATTGTAATGTATATTTCAGTGTTTCTAACTTCTTTGTGTCCAAGGAAGCTTTTCACATATGGGATGTCTTTTGTTCTGTGGTATTCCATGGTGGCTTTCCAGTGGCGAAGCGTGTGGAAGCTTATCTGCGTTAGGCGTGGGTTTTGAAGCTTATACGCCAAGCGTTTCCTGACCTTGAGAAAAGTTGTTTTGAGGCTGTTGATTGGTCCATCTCCAAACACCCTAACGCCGTCCCTTGGCAGAGAGTTTAGCATTCCAATGAGTTTCGAGCTTACCTTCCATATGCGAGGTAAGCTGTTCTTTTCTGGATCGTTGAGCCGATGCATTGGCCTTCAAAGTCTATGTTGCTCCATTTGAGCTTCTTCGCCTCGCCGCTTCTCATGGCTGTCTCTTTTAATAGTTGGAAGGCTGCAAACTTTCTTCCTGAGCCAGCAATCAGAGCGTCAAGTTCAGCTTCGGTTGGAATGAAAGGTAGCTTCTGGAATCTCGCCTTATAATACAGTTTTTCCCATGTTAAGCCAGCATACTTTACGAAGCTGTCGTAGGCGATTATAACTTGCGTTTTCTGCTTTCACTCCATTTCTGTTTAGCTATAACCTCTTTGACCAACTCTGGATTAAGCAAATCAGCTCCTCTTTCGGCTAAAACCTTCAAGGCGATTCTGTGAAGACGGATAGTGCTTTCAGCGTATCCTTGCTTCTGCGTATGGAAACAATATTCGACGATTTTACCCCTAACTTGTTCTTCGCTTGCGGCTCCCGCATCCCGCTTTTCAGCCCTTTTCATTTAAGGCCATGACGGAGCCTCTTCCGGGCGGATCCCATCCTCCCAGGGCTTCAGCCCATTTAGTCAGGGGCTTTATTTTTCTTGGCTCCGACACCGCCGAGACCTCGGAGCCGCATCCACTATAATTTTCTGCGTCTTCGCCTTTTAAAATCAACGTATCAACAGTTTCAACATGTTGAGTTCTGCTTGGACTGTTCAGGCTTCTTTTTGTTTGGTTCGGATCCGTGAACCTGTATGCGCAGTTTTTGCATAGCCATCGTTGGATTGCCTCTCCATTTGCGAGGTAGCGCATTGCGCGCGCCGCACCTAAAAGGGTGACAAGGAATTGAAAAACGTTTTAACTTAAAGTGGATATTCCCGCCAAATCTCATTTATGACGGAAGCTTCTTTATGACAAGCATTGATTATTTCTAATAAAGTTTGCACGAGACTCACCTCAGCACACTCCAAAACTTGCCTCACACCTTTCTATATGTCTTTTAGTAGCGCACAAAAGCTCTCTGAAAGTATGGTTTTTTGCATTTTGGATGGCATTTCTAGTTAAAGCTTAATTATTGTGAGTTATATAACATTATTATGGGTTTTGAATGGCTAAGTTAAAGGTTTTTGTGTGCAGTTTCAGGGTTCCAACGGTTGGTTTTGTAGATAAGGAGGGAGCTATGCATGCATGTGCCCGTGCTCAGAAAACAGCTTTTGAGGGGTTGGCGCAAGTTTCAAGCATTCTCGGCAATCGTTACTTAAGTGATGAGGATGCGGAGGCTTTGGAACGTGTAAAGAAGTTTTGCAATGATAATGGTTTGGAGCTTGAAGTTGTGGATGTGGGCGCCATGAACTTTCTCCAGAAGTTGCGATTAAGATTGCAGGGTATTAAATCTCCTGCAGTTAGCTATGGGGATAAGATATTTTTAGGCGTTCCAAGCGAGGAAGATTTAAAGATGCTTCTTGAAGGACAAAACCAAAAAAGTGGACATTTACGTTAAAAGCATACAAAAATTTTCCATAGAAACCTATCAGGAGAAAGGTTGCGAACACACAGCAACAGGGCAAGTTGACCTATGTAGAACCCAACAGTCATGATTCAAAATAGCAAAATAGAGAGAGCAATGAACAAAGAACAATTAATAAAACTATAGAAGCCAAAAATCAAAACGAAAGCAAAATACGAACGATTAATTCTTCAACAATTTCCAGCAATTCCTTTAATGTCTC
>Ga0207433_10004195_pt1 | contig 26739 bp, 25 predicted proteins | sample YelNatPaOPGAMG01_FD_187559 | JGI IMG/M metagenome (GOLD analysis project Ga0207433, IMG submission 187559) | Hot spring thermophilic microbial communities from Obsidian Pool, Yellowstone National Park, USA - OP-RAMG-01 (SPAdes) (version 3) | ecosystem: Environmental > Aquatic > Thermal springs... | reverse complement strand
AACTTCGGGGGAAAGGTTTATCCGATAAACCCGAATGCTGATGAGATACACGGATTCAAGTGCTATCCCTCCGTTAGGGATGTGCCGGATGAGATAGATGTTGCAATAATTGCTGTTCCTTCGAAAAATGCGATAGAAGTCGTAAACGAATGCATAGAAAAAGGCGTAAAGGGCATCATCATTATCAGCGGGGGTTTTGCAGAAGGATGGGAAGGGGGAAGGAAGATCGAGGAAAAGATAGTCCAAATTGCAAGAGCCAAAGGTGTGAGAATCATTGGACCGAATACTATGGGTATTCTTAATCCCGAAAGCGGTTTTACCTCCTTTTTCTCGATGCTCAGAAAAATAAATCCGGGAATCATAGGAGTGGTTTCGCAGAGCGGCGCATTTGCGAATTTTATGTTACTGTCCCTGCATCATATAGGGATCAGCAAAGTCATTGCAATAGGGAACAAATGCGACGTCAACGAGATTGATTCGCTAGATTTTCTGCTCAGAGATGAAAAGACGAGGGTAATTGCAATGTACCTTGAAGGCGTAACGAATGGTAGAAGACTTTTTGAGTTATTGAAGAATGCTAAGAAACCGGTAGTAATTCTAAAGGCCGGTAGAACTGAAAGTGGAAAAAAGAGCGCGATGAGTCACACGGCTTCTATCTCGACCAAACACGAGATCTTCCAAGCTGCATGTAAGCAAGCAAATGTTCTGAAAGTTAGAGATTACGAGGAATTGATCGATTCTGTTAAGGCCCTAGCGCTCAATCCCATTCCAATGGGAGAGAGAGTTGCGGTCATTCAACCATCGGGAGCAGAGTGCGTTATGTCTGCAGATGCTGTGGAAGAATTTGGGCTCAGACTTGCGGACTTTAGCGAAAAAACCATGGAAAAACTACATGAATACGCTCCAGAGTGGCATTCGGTAGGAAACCCGGTGGATTTATATCCAATTATCGAGAAATCAGGAGACCAAATATTTTTCAATGTACTCAAAATTATATGTGAAGACGAAAACGTGGATGCTATAGTTTCCGGAATCTTCATTCCAAGTCTCCTAACTTTGGACCTCGATTTGGGATGGCTTAAGAAGTACTCAAAACCGATATTCTTCACTCTCAAGGAGGACATAGAGATTCTGAGGGAGATTAGATTAAAGATAGAGAAATTCTTCCCCGTTTACACAACACCAGAAAGGGCCGTAAGAGCTCTGAAGAATGCTTTGGCTTTCACAAAAAAATCCACAGTTGTCCCTTCTATTTAAGGGAAGATCTAAATGAGAGGGTTGTTGATAGCAGTGGAAGGGATAGACGGAGCGGGAAAAACAACGATAGCCAATCACCTATGCGATTTTCTCTCAAAAAAAGGATATAAGTGTGTCGTGTTAAAAGAGCCCTCGGAGAGCATTTACGGCAAGATGATAAAAAGCTTAAAAAGCCGGCCAGATCCGGAAACAGAGATGGAACTTTTTCTGAAGGATAGGGAAATGGATGTTAAAGATAGGATACTGCCCGCGCTTGAGGAAGGAAAAATTGTTATAATGGACAGATATTATTACTCTAACATAGCCTATCAGTCAGCTAGAGGTCTGAATGCTGATAGGATAAGGGAGCTGAATGAGAGAATAGCTCCAAAGCCCGATTTGGTTATACTGCTCGATTTGAGTCCATCGAAGGCGTTGGAGAGAATAAAAAACAGGGAAAAACTCAGCATCTTTGAAGAGAAAGATTACCTCGAGAACGTCAGACAGAAGTTTCGCGAAATAGCAGACGAAAGAACAGTGATCATTAACGCTGAGAGGGATTTAGAGTTCGTGAAGAGAGAGGTCGAAAAGGCTGTGATGAGGCTTATGGAAAAATGAGATCAAAAAATCACGGGCTCGACGGGATTTGAACCCGCGACCGACGGGTTAAAAGCCCGTCGCTCTACCTGGCTGAGCTACGAGCCCCCAAAAATTACAGGGCAAAGGATTTAAATTCTTTTCGTTGAGTTCTCGCCATAATCCGACTTTAATTAGCTTGCTATAGCAAAGCAAGTTTAAAATAGAAAGATTTTTATTCTATCCTCTGTCGAAGCTTTATGGCTGAGCCAGATTATAACGATGATGAATTTGAAGAGATGCTTGATAGGCTCGGGCTATGAATTTTTTAAAACTTGCAATCCAAAACCTCCTCTATGCAGAGGATAAGCGATGAAGAAATAAAGAAGAACTTGGGAGGGGTTGATTTCAAAATTGCGGTAATGAGCGGAAAGGGAGGGGTCGGAAAGTCCACCATAGCAGCCTTGCTAGCGCTTCACTATGCGAAAAAAGGGAAGAAGGTTGGTATCTTCGATGCTGATTTCCTTGGCCCAAGCATACCAAAACTTTTCTCGCTGGAAAAAGAGAAAATTTTTCTAGTTGGCGATAAACTGCAACCCGCAATATCTACAAGATACGGGATAAAGATTGTATCGATCCAATTTCTGCTACCATACCCTGATCAACCGGTCATTTGGAGGGGGCCATTGATTGGAGGAATGATAAGGGAACTGATTGGAAGGTCTGATTGGGGAAAACTGGACTACCTTATCATTGACCTCCCCCCGGGAACCGGAGATGCTCCTTTGACAGTCCTGCAAGATATAAAACCGAATGGAATCCTCGTAGTAACAACACCACAAGATCTAGCAATTTCCATTGTTGAGAAATCTATAAAGATGGCAGAAGAACTTAAATCAACAGTTCTAGGAATTGTGGAGAACATGAGCTATTTTGTTTGCCCAAAGTGCGGAGAGAGAACTTATCTGTTTGGCAAGGGAAAAACCGAAATACTATATCGCAAGTACAGGCTGGAATTCCTAGTTAATATACCTCTCGATCCCGAGCTTCTAAGACTGGCAGAAATGGGTAGAATTGAAGAATACGATTTCGACTACTTTGAGTTCTTCCCATACTAAAAACTAAAAAAGATTTAATTACTGAAACAAAAAAGTTTCGTGAAACTGTTGATTCTCCTACTTTTGGCTGGAGTTCTGGACTCATCTTACCTGCTCTACACACACTACATTCTCTACAACTCACCTTTTTGTCCCATTGATGCATGCATCCCGCCAGATCTTCCCGTTCCAAGTTATTTATTCGCCTTTATCGGTCTCTTATGGTTTTTGGCCGGATTTTTGGCGAGCAGTATAAATTCAAAGAAAGTACTTAGAACGTGGCAAATCCTCGGTCTAGCCGGAGCTGCTGGGCTGTTTAGCTATTCAATCACAATTGGCTACTACTGTCCCTACTGTTACATTGCACATTTTCTGGGAGTGATGTCTGTGATAGCATCCGAGAAGAAGTGGTAGCTAAAGCTAGGAGATTCTGAAACTGAAAGCTAGACTGTGGAAAACTCTGACCTCCTCCCCGCCTAAAGGGCAAGTCTTTCATTGTAAAGGGTGACCGGGCTAAGCACCTGAAGTAGAATTTTTCAATCGAATTCTTTCAATTTAAAACAAGATGAATTTTCGAAAAGTTAAAGTCTTAGAAGAGAGGCTTTAATTAATGCCCCGATGCGTTTATGTTGTAAAATACATTTTGCCTGCTTTGCGTGCAAGCCTGGCGAAAGAGCTATTTAACAAAGGTTTTAAAATAAAGGAGATCGCAGAAATGCTTGGATTGACACAGGCAGCAGTTTCACAATATTTAAGCAGTAAAAGAGGGCAAAAAGGACTAGAAATTATTGAAAGAAGCGAAAATGCTAGAGAAATAATACTTGAACTAGTCGAGCTAATAGTTCAAAGAAAAGCCAGCATAAATGATGAAAACCAGTACCTTTGCAAAATTTGCGAAATTTTAGAGCTTAAAGGCAAAAATACAAATACAAAATCCCGACTCAAACTATGAATGTTCTCGTCGTTGATGCGGGTGGAAGAGGAAATGCGATTGCACACGCTTTTTCCAGAAGCGAGAAAGTTAAAAAAGTTTATGTCGCCCCAGGAAATGCTGGAAGCGAGTTTTTCAGAAAGTGTGAAATGGCAAAAATCGACGGAAAGCAAATTCAATCTATTAGAAGTATTGATGAAATAGTCAAATTTGCAAAAAACAGGGTCGATATCGCCTTTATTGGTCCTGAGGAGCCATTAAGTCTAGGCATTGTAGATAGACTTGAAGAAGAGGGCATACCCACAGTTGGACCGAAAAAAGAAATCACCTGGCTTGAGGCAAGTAAGTGTAGAACCAAGGATTTCCTAAAAAGCATAGGTGTCCCGATTCCAAAATATAAAAACTTCGATAACGCCGAAGAGGCCAAAGAATACATATTGAATTCCTCGGGGAAACTGGTGGTAAAAGCAGACGGCCTAGCTGCGGGAAAGGGTGTTTACGTTTGCGATTCCATTGAAGAAGCTATAAGAGCTGTTGATGAGATAATGGTAGAGAGAAAGTTTGGATCGGCGGGGGATAGAATAGTTATAGAGGAAAAACTAAGCGGGATAGAAATAGCTTTTACAGCAGTATGTGACGGAAAAAATGCCGTCTCTTTCAGCCACGCAAAGGATTATAAGGCCGCATTTGATAGCGATGATTTCGAAGGTTTAAGAGACTTCTATATCGGCCTCAGGAAGAGATTTTACAAAAGAGAAGAAATTGAAGCTCTTTTTAGACAAGGAAAGCTGATAAATCCAAATACCGGAGGAATGGGAGCCATAAGTCCACACCCGGAAGTTGACGAGGAGATTGAGAAGACGATAATGAAAAAAGTTGTCGAACCGATTGTTAGGGTAACCGGATTCAAAGGTGTGCTTTACCCAGTAATAATGCTCGTAGACGGGGAACCAAAAGTTCTAGAAATAAACATCCGGGAATGCGATCCGGGTGCACAAGCAAAACTTCCAAGGCTTGAAAGCGATCTCCTAGATATCTCGAGAGCGATAATTGAGGGAAATGTAAAAGATATTGAGATAAAATTCAGTGGAGACTTTTGCTGTGCAGTTTGTGCCGTTAGTGGAGCTTTAAAAGGTAGAGAGGGGCTAAAGCCAGGATATCCTGCCGATCACTACACTAGCCAGCCCATATCAGGGATAGAGAGAGCAAGAGAGATTGCGGAAATATACGCGAACGGAATTGCAAAGCCAAATGGCTACGTAACAACTGGAGGGAGGGTTTTAACAGTTGTCGGAAGGGGAAAAACGGTAAAAGAGGCAAGAGAAATAGCTTATAGAGCTCTGAAACTCATAAATTTTCCTGGAATGAGGTATAGGAAAAGCATAGGTCTAGAGTACGTTTCTTAGAACTTCTAGCTCCCCAAGGTAAAAAACTTCATCCTCTATTGCATAAACTTCGATCTTTTTTGACTTCTTAACTATCGGCGAAAGAAAGTCACCCTGCAAAACATCACTTCCGGCCACTATTTTCGAAAAAGCTGGCAAAACTATTTTCTTCCCGTCCAAAACCAAAAAGCATGGAAAAGAATAGCTTGCACCCCTAACGCGAATTTTAATTGCAGGATGTTCATGGGCCAAAATTATTTTTTCCCCCTCGCAATCTAGGTGACCGTGAACCACTGTGTAGTCTTCAACGAATTCCATCTCCTTGAGTTCAATGGAGTATTCCGAAAGAATCGCTGGAAGAAAATTGTCATGATTCCCTCTGACCACCGAAATTTCAACGTCTAAGGAGTTCAAAAAACTTCTAACATCGTCCCATTCATAGGGAAGATTTTCACCAAATTCATGCTTCAAGTCACCAGCAATGATGAGCTTTTCAATATCATAACCATCTATTATTTCTCTCGTCCTTGAGATAACATCCATTATCTGCATCCTCGGAACCGCTATTCCGGCTTTTTGCATGGCATTCTCTATCCCTAAATGAAGATCTGCAATTATTGCAGTCTTTTTAAGAAGTAGAGCCCTTTCCGGAAGCATTCTGAGCACAGTTACATTTTTGCAGAAAAATTTAAATTTCTTTCTCGTAATGGAACTGAAATGTCCTTCTTACTACTCCTAGGACAGCCAGGAGTTGGAAAGTGCAGGCTGATTGAAAGCATTGTAAACAATTATGAGAATGTTGTCTGGATTACAACAACTTATACCGCCGAGAAAATCAGAAAAAAGCTTGGAGATAAAATTTGGGTGATCGATGCTTTTAGCTGGGGACCAAAGATAGAGATAAGGGAAAAAGATTATATCCTAACAAACCCGGTAAATCTCAACGAGATCAGCCTAGCCTTTTCTAAAGTTCTGGATAAGATAGAGGGGGACTACATTGTAGTCCTGAACTCTATTTCCGGCCTTGCGGCATATAATCCACTTCAAAAGGTAGCAAATTTGCTCCGGGTTCTTATCACAAAAATAGAGATCGATAAGGCGAAAGCGATTTTTACCCTCGTGAGCGGGGCGCAAGATAAACAATACGAGATCGGAACTATGATTTTCTTTCCGAACATCGTTGAGCTTTTTGAGAGAAGTGTTCGGGTGCTCAAGTCTTCTAAACGCGAAATAGAAAAAGGAGAATATGAAGTCGAAAGGGCAAAAGAGATATTAATTAAGTTGCTTGAAAATTAGCATGGAAGTGTTCTATGTCGATTCTCGTGCAATAGTTTTGAACCCGGAAGAGTGGTATCAGCCAAGGCTCAGTCTTGTAAGCAAGCTAAAAAGGCTTCTTGATGAGACCCAAATGCTCGATTCTATAGGCAGTGGAGATATAGTTGCAGTAAAAACTCATTTCGGCGAGAGAGGAACGACGAAGACTCTTAGAGTTTCCTTCATAAGGGCAGTTGTAGAGAAACTTCTTGAACTGAATGCAAGACCATTTGTAACAGAAACAACAGGTTTAGGACTCACAAGGTTGAGAGCTTCGGCAATAGGTAGGCTCCAAATAGCCGAGGAAAATGGATATACTCAACAAACACTAAAAGCACCTATAGTAATAGCCGATGGTCTGCTAGGTCTTGATTTCGTGGAGGTTCCTATTAATGGAAGATATTTAAAAAAGGTTTACGTAGCAAAAGCTATAGCAGAATGCGATGCAATTGTTTTCTGCACACACTTCAAGCTTCATATGGAGGCCGGAATCGGAGGGAGCATTAAAAACGTTGGCGTAGGCTGCGTTGCCAAGCCATCCAAATTTGACGTACATGCCAACGGATTTCCAGAAATAATTTCAGATAAATGCACAAAATGCAACAAATGCACCGAAATTTGCCCTGCAAAAGCGATAACATCAGATTACAAGATACTGGAGGAAAAATGCCTAAAATGTACCGGTTGCTATGAAGTGTGCGATTCTGAAGCCATAAGAATAAACTGGCTATCGGGAAAGGACGTTGGAGAGAGAATTGTAGAGTGCGCAAAGGGAGTCAGTGAGCTGAAAAAAGAAATGGTGTTTCTCAATTTTCTAGTCGATGTCACTCCCCACTGCGACTGTCATCCATACAGCGATAACGCATTAGTTCCCGATTTTGGAGTTCTTGCTTCTAAAGACATGGTTTCAATAGACTCCGCGAGTTACGATATCTACAGGGAGTTACCGTTGATTAGTGATATTCTAGAAGGAAAAAAATTCTGGCCCTGGACAGACCCAGAAAGAATGCTAAGCTATGCGGAAGAACTTGGAATAGGAGAGAAGAGTTATAAGCTTATAAAGGTCGATTGAAAATCTCTAATTTTCTAAATTCAGCTGGTTGCAATAGCCAGAGTTCTAGCCAAGAGCCCGCGGTTCTACTCTTAGATGAACCTCTAGGCTCGCCTGATCTAAAGCAACACATGATGAGGAGCTGAAAAGAATTCAAAAAATGGAAGACAATCTTTGTTTATGTAAGTCAAGATAGTAAAGCTTATTAAAATTCAAGAATCAGAGCTCAAAAAGACAAAAAGGTGACAGAATGAGATCAAAGCTGGGTTTGGTGGTTGCAGCAATTTTTCTTTTGTGCTGCGTCCAACAGAGCCTTTCAAGTGGAGGGAATCTGGTTTCTAACTGTCAGTGTCACGAGGAGCCTTGGAAATACGAAAAACACTACGCAAATTTAACCAGCTGCAAAAGCTGTCATGGAAATGAAATACTGCCTTATCACAAGAGTCTCGCAGACTGGAAATGGGAAAATGTTGCAGAAGTGTCGTGCACACTTTGCCACGATCCATCGCTTCTAGCCAACCACGGAGGAAAATGCGAAACCTGCCACAAATCTATAAAAGAAACGCATGAAAAGTTTCTACAGAAATATATAAAGAGGTGAAAAAATGAAAAAACAGCTTTTTATCCTAATTATCGTCGGATTGGCAATATTTTATCCGATGAGCGTTAGAGGAGAAGTTCAGAAAAGTTATACTTGTGATACTTGTCACAGCCATGCAGGTATATACAAAAGCCATCTAGACGGTGGAAAATACTGCCAGAAATGCCATGGCGAGATACATCAAATACACAGCTTTAGCTGCGAGGCTTGTCACTCAAAAAAACCATTGACAATTCTCTGTCATTCAGCTCCGAGTGATACAAGGATTCTAACCCCTCCTCCAGAGAAGAATGCTGTATGCGAGAACTGCCATATAAACATAGTTGAAGTTCACCAAGGCGACTGCCAGAAATGCCACACTGAAAGTGTAAACGAAATACATGCAAAGGCAAACTGGAGGTGATGCTGTTTGCTCGAGCTAGCATATTATGCGATCCTGATAATTTCCCTTGCAATTTTTGCAATAGGAGTCAAAAAAAATATAGACTTCGTTAATTCAGGGCAAAAGAGTTCTGAAGAGAGGCTAGACAATCTCAGAAAAAGAATTAAAATAATGCTAAAGGATTCTTTGGCCTTAGTCAGGCTCTATCGCAGGGAGAGAAAAATTTCCATTGCTCATCTTCTTGTACTTTGGGGCTTCATAATTCTTTTGATTGACATACTGTTCATAACAATCCTCTACGCTTTTCCAGAGCTAATCAGAACAACATACATATTCTTCAAGCTTTCCATGACTGTTGGGGGAATCCTTTTCACACTAGGACTTTTAATAATGGCCTTTAACCGATATGCCCTAAGACCTCCAAGGTTTGAAAAGAAATACGATGCAAAGGATGACAATCTGGCCCTTTTGATTTTGCTTTTTGCAGCAATCTTTGGATTCGTTTTGAAAGAATTTTTCAGATTTTCGGAATACACAAACAGTTACGTTACCCAGGTTTTATGGTTCGCCCATGCCATTCTTATACTTGCCTTCGTTGCATACATTCCGTACTCGAAGTTGATGCACATAATTGCCGCCCCGCTGAGCATTCTTACTAAATCAAACAGGCACCCGGGAATTACAAGACCGCCCCAGAACAGAGAAGATTATGTTGGTCTGGTAACTAGAAAAGATTTAACCAAAAGGGACTTGCTTTCAAGCCTTGCCTGCATGAGATGTGGCAGATGCCAAGACGCTTGCCCAGCTTTCAATTCTAAAACGTCCCTTTCACCTATGTTCCTAATTCAGAATATTAGAAGAATAGACAAAATAGCAAAAGGAGAGGCGAAGATCCTCAAACCCTACGAAGTAAAAGTCGAAGAGAATGGGGGAGAGGGGGCTGGAGAAAAAGAGGAAGCAAAAACAGAAGTGCGTTTGCTGGATACCCTTTTGGACATGCATGCAGTCTGGGCATGCACGACTTGCAGAGCCTGTATGGAAATGTGCCCGGTTTACATTGAGCAGATGGACATAATAATAGAAATGCGCAGAGGTATAATAGAGAGCGGCGAGGCGCCCCCGGATATAAGAGATCTGCTTACTAATATACAGAAACAGAAGAATCCATGGGGCGAGGCAAAGTTTAAGAGAGATCAGTGGATTAAAAAGGCTGAAACGACTGTAAAACTCGCAAAGGATGGTGATTTTGATTGGCTTTGGTTTGTTGGTTGCGCGCATAGCTTCGACAACAGAAACATCCCGATCACAGCAAAAATTGCCAAGATCCTCAGCGATATAGGAATCAATTACGCTGTACTTGGAAGGGAGGAGGGCTGTTGTGGAAACGATGTTCGAAGAGTTGGGGAAGAAGGGCTATTCCAAGTTTTGAAAGAGGAGAACGTTGCACTCTTTGAAAAATATGGAGTAAAAAAGATAATTGCCACTTCTCCGCACTGCTATAACACGCTGAAAAACGAATATGATGGCTACGATGTCAAATTCATACTCGAAATCATCCACGATGCGATAAAAAGTGGTAAATTGAAGCTAAAGAAGGAAATAAAGAAAAAAGTGACTTTCCACGACCCCTGCTACCTTGGCAGGTACAATGGAATGTACGAGTTGCCCAGAGAAATACTAAAGTCTATTCCGGGAATAGAACTAGTTGAAATGCCAAGAAACAGGAACAGAAGCTTCTGCTGCGGTGCTGGAGGTGGAAATTTGGTTAGAGAGTATCCGGGTGAGTTTAGACCAAACAATTTGAGGGCTAAAGAGGCGGCTGAAACCGGCGCCGAGATACTGGCTGTAGCATGCCCATTCTGCATGATAATGCTCGAAGACGGTGTTAAAAGCGAGAAACTTGAAGATAGAATAAAGGTCCTAGATATTATAGAGCTCGTATACGAATCAGCATACGGTTGAAAGCTTTAATTTTTTATTTTGTAAAAAAATATTATATTTGGTGATCAATTCTTCAAGCATCGAATAATAAAGCTCCCTGTCCTTCGTCAGATTTGTAAAGCTGAAGCTTGCATGGGGATGATAGAACTCGTCGATTGCAATTGTCTTTATTTCAGAGAAATGTTTCAGTGCAGAAAGCATTCTTGAGAGATAGTACGGGAGAAATCCAAGAAATACAGCCAAATCTACTTTCTTTCCGTTTATCTTGAAATCTTCGTCGAGCAAAAACTGAGTTATCTGATGCAAGGTGAATGTCTTGAAGAGCGGCTTCACGCTCCTCTCGATCAGAGGTTTGCTTGAGCCGCCTGTGGCAATCACTGGAATGCCCTTCTCATAGAATTTAACAGCGATTTCAACGTGGAATTGATTTAAGAGCGGCAAAAGCAAGACTTGTTACGATTGCTGCTGCATCGGCGCATCGGCGCACACAGCACATGCGAGACATCTTGTGGATCATTTAATCGAGGAGTTTGGTGAGGATTTACGAATTGATCTTGGTGGAGACGTTAACGTTGAAGCTCCTGTAATAAGAACTGTAGTTGGCATAAAGCCGAAGACATCGGGAGAACGCTCGAGAAGCTTGTGATCCCATTCTCTTAAATCTATGATTCCAGGTTTAGGCGTTTCACCCAGAAAATTTTAGATTTTAAACTAGATATACCCAACTCGGTTTTCCAGTGTTAAAAAATCATCTTTCAGTGCTACCTTCTTCTCTAGCCAAGATAATCTGGGATGTGACTCCTATTATTCCCAAAACTAGCCACAGCAGGAAATACAGCGGCGAGGCAAAGGCTGCGGAAATTAAAACTTTTGGATCGTATGATACATTGAAAATCTCGCCGCTTATCAACGCATAAACGGCAAAGGTTATTGCAGTTGATCCTAAAAAAGCAGTCAAAATAATCAGAAGAGCTCTTTCAATAAATATTGTAACAATGCCGAAAAATGCTGCGGTTGGTATTGTGTATATCATCCTTCCCGGCAATATGGCATCCGAGAACATATAACCTATCATTGATCCTGTCAGAAACAGCGCCACTCTATAGAATAGCCAAAAAACAACCGCAAAAGTTACTCCTAAAACCAAAGGAGTCCAAAGACTCTCAAGAGTGTACTGGGAAACATAGTGGCCAAGAATTATTCCAATAATAAACCCCATAACTGCCGAATAAAGCCTAAAAAGTTTGAATCCAGCAAAGCAAAGCACTAACCCTGTAACAATTAGTATTGCGAAAGTTAACATTGGGGGTATAGATCTTATAAGGTCGTAATACATATATGCACACCTTGCGAGCTCATAGATCGTGAGCTACCCTCGCCTTAAAAGGCGGGGCTTCCGGCGTTAAGGGAGGGCTTTACGCCCTTCTCCTCACCTGCCGGTTCAAAGCCAAGCTCCCCCATCCCACAGATCTCGTTAACCTGTGGGCTATTTGGGCAACATGCCCGTATCTGTAATTTTTAAAATGCTCTATATTTAAGCTTTTCTCCTCAAGTCCTGAAGGGCTAGTTTTCGGTTATAAAAATAGCGCATTCGCAAATCTTCATCAAATCTTCTATTTAATAATTAGTTCCACCAATCGTTACTTTAAAGCCCTCTTCCCCTAGAATTTTCTTCATGTAATGGATAAACCCTGTATCTCTAACTTCAAGGTCATACTTTCTCCCCAGCATTCTGTATTTCTTCTCCCCAAGCCTATGATATCTCAAAAGATCTATTTTCTCCACATCTGCATTTCTGCATATTTCTGCAAGTTTAAAGACGTCACTTTCATCTTTGAAGTTATAGCCCTCCACTACTGGGACTCTAACAACGGTCTCACACTCTGTTGCAATCTTTTTCAGATTTTCAAGAATTAGCTCGTTTCTAACTCCGGTTAAAACAAAATGTCTTTCACTGTCACAGGATTTAATGTCAAAAAAAATAAGATCCACATATTGGAGGGTCTTCTCTATTTTCTCCCATTTAGCATATCCGGAAGTCTCAACTACAACACTCAATTTTTCTAATTTTGAGAGCTTAGAGAGCTCTAGCAAAAACTCCGACTGCATAAAGGGTTCACCGCCAGAAAAAGTTACCCCGCCATTTTCAGAATAGAAAACTCTATCTTCCAACACCTCCTTCATAACTTCATCTACGCTTAACAGCCTTCCAACTACTCTCAAAGCGTTCGTTGGACATAATTCCTGACATTCCCCGCAAACGTTGCAAATGTCGCGATCTAACAATACCTCATCAGTGTGTTTTAATGCTCCTTTTGGGCAAATGCATTTAAAGCATCTAATACATTTTTCCTCATTAAACATCAGCTCGGGAGTTGCTTTCTGCGATTCTGGATTGCAACACCAAACACAACGAAGGGGGCAACCTTTAAAAAAGACCACAGTTCTTATTCCGGGACCATCATGCGTGCAAAAGTGTTGAATATCAAAAATCATCCCCTTCATACTTCTTCTAGGATTCTTCTGATAATTTCATCCTGTACTTCTTTTGTGAGATCCACAAAATACGCGCTGAATCCCGCAACTCGAACTACTAAATCTCTGTACTTTTCAGGATTCCTCTGCGCTTCAATCAGCTTCGATGCATCGACCACATTAAAGTGGCAATTCATACCACCAAGCTCGAAGTAGCCCCTGAGCAATGCAATGAATTTTTCTTTGCTCTCCCTCCCTCTAAATATGTTAGGAGAAATGTTAACAACATAGGACACCCCATTCATGAATTTCTTCTGTTCTATGCTCGCAACGCTTCGCATAGCGGTGGTTAAGCTCCTCGCATTCTTGGGTGCGATACCGTTGCTGAGGGGCTCTCCAGCTTTTCTACCGCTTGGCAAAGCACCGGTGAGCATGCCAAAACCTACATGCGTACTCATTGAATAAATTCCAGGCAAATATCTTCCGCCTCTAGAATTTCGATACTTCATGACCTCGCTAGCAAAGATTTCTGCAACGATTTTTGCATAATGATTTGCCAGTTCATCTCTGCCATATTTCGGAGCCTTATTCAGCAAAATCTGCCTTAGTTCCTCATAACCCTCAAAATTACTCCTAAGCGCATTTAAAAGCTCCTGCAAAGATATGATTCTTTTTCTAAAAACTAATTCATCTATGGCTGCAAAGGAGTCTGCTACATCTGACAAACCAACCATCTGCACACCACTGAAGTTATACTTCGCAGAACCCGTAGTAATGTCTCTTCCGATCTCGAGATTTGAGTTGCAAACAGAGATAAGCGGAGTGGGTTTAATTACCTGATTTGCAACCTCAAAGCAGTTACAGGTAATTATCATGCATTTAACAAGATTTTCAACTTGCTTTTTAAAACTGCTCAAAATGTCATCCATTGATTCAATTTTTCCAAATTCATATCCTACCCTGTCCCCAAAGCTTGTTTCCCCATTGAATAATGCCAGTTCAAGACAAATTGCAATGTTAAAGAGGGCAGCATCAGTAGAATCGTAGCTTTTACCTCCTGGAGAGAGTTCTACACAACCCACTGTGGAGTAATTTCTAGCATCTTCAATTGGAACACCCAAATTCAACCAGCCATCGATGATCGCAGAATCATTGAAAAGAGAAATCGTGTTCTTTCCTGATAAAATTATCTCGGCACACTTCTCTAGCAATTCTTTTGGAGTTTTCTCGCTTATTCTGACATGAACATTTGGTTGTCTCAAAGCAACCCTTTTTGTCGCTTCTAACATCACAAAAGTCAACTCGTTTGTGGCATCTTCTCTATCCACATCAACCCCTCCAAGAGTCACCGCCTGATTTGTTGGCAATCCTGCAAAGTAGATTGTAAGCAACTCATCGAAAAGAGGAATTATTTCGTTAGTCTTTATCCAGAGACATCCAACAAGTTCCACTGCTTTATCAAAGGTCAGATTTCCAGAATCTAAATCCCTCTTGTAATACGGATAGAGATACTGGTCAATTCGGCCCATCGAAATTCCTTGTTCGTAACTTTCCATATGCAATGCAATTTGAATAAACCAAATAAACTGCAATGCCTCCCAGAAATTTCTCGGTGGTTTTGCTGGCACTCTCTCACATATTTCCGAAATCTTAATCAACTCCTCCTTTCTTTCACCTTCAGCTTCCTCTGACAATTCCTTTGCCTTGGCCGCGTATCTTTTGGCAAAGTTAATTACTCCGTCGCATACAATTGCAACGGCTTTGTAGAACAAGTTCTTCTCGATGTCTTCAGGTTTTGTTAGCTCTAGATTTTCAAATTCGTATATTCTTTTTTCAGCAAATTCTTTTATCTTTTCCAGTCCTACTTCAAGCAAAAAGGGATAATCCGCGCTAAAATGCGAGATTCCAGCTATTTCTGTTGCAACATAAAAGGCTCCCTTGTATAGTAGTTCGAGGCAGAATTTTGGCGTTATCTTTTCAGCAAAGGCCCCAAGATTGCGATTTTCCCAGTAAGGAGCGATTTCATTTCTTATTAACTCAACATCCTCATCACTGATTTCAAGCGGATTGTCTTTTCTTTTTCCTATCCCCTCAAGTTCTGGTAAGATCCTCAAACCAACTCCTTCCGGATAAAGTATCGCTGAAGGTGGGTCTTTCACCATTGCACCGACTATTAATTCATCAGGGAAAATTACAACGGGAATGTTTTCAAGAACGTGTTTTAAAGCCTTTGCTTGTCTAATAACCATCGGCTCGCCTTCAGTTGCCTTCATAGCGTCTGTGTAAAATCTTGCACGATCTACAAATACCCTCGGCTTTCTATTTAGCAGCCTAGTTCTAAGTCTCTCTATCCGATCCATATTCAAAATTATTTTTATAACTATATTTCAAGGTTTCGAGCGATTAAAACCACCCGTTCTGGTCTAGCATTAACTTTCATCCCTTCTCTCCTCCTATCATGGGAGGACTTTCAGGGTGAACGGAAGCTCCTACATCCATCTGGTATCTGCGGAGCGGGTTCTTCACAGCTGTAACATCTCTATCTTCCTCCAATCCGCATTCAGAACACTTCATTTGCTTGCACCCATTCGGGCTTAGCTTTCCCCACACACCGGGCACAGGCTTGAAGTTCCCTTAGCATCAACGTATGTGATCTTCAATTCAAGTTTATAAAACTAGAAAAAAGCGGTTTCTAACCCCCCATCCATTTCCTGTGGAGAACTGCAACCAAAAGGATAAGACTTTCTAAAAAGAAAAAAAGGCTATCCAAATGTTCAAAAAAAGCTAGAAATGCATGAAAACCATGTTTCCCAAAAATCTGTCCTAAGAATACTCCGCAGTTAGATTGCAATTATAATAGGCTTTTCTATCATCCCCACGCTAAAGGGCGGGCCTTTAGTTGCAACCCCCAAAAAATAACAATAGAAAAATTTATTAGATAGTTCGATACCATTAATCAAACGGCGGCGGGGGTGAGATATTGATATCGGATAAAATGGAGATTGAAAAAATAGTAGGTTTAATAAAAAATGAGATAGAAAATTCTGAGATTGCGAAGAAAATAACAGAACTTGACTCGAAACTCGTTGAAATGAAAAAGACCATTGAAAGTGTCGTTATAGAGCTAACGTATATAAAAGATGAACTTCGAGAGTTAAGAGGCGACAAGAAGAAACCATTTGAAATACAGACTGAAAAAGAGCAAAAAACAACTACAGTAGCCGAGAAAAAGGATACAAAAATACAAGTAAAGGATACTGAAGAAAGAAAATTGGGAACTGTAGAAAAAAAGGCAGAAGAGGATTTGATAATTTGCGACTGAAATGCTAATCAAAAAGATAACTCTAAGGAATTTCAAATCTTTTGGCAAAAAAGTCGAGATACCCCTCATACCAGGATTTACAGTGATTACAGGACCGAACGGAAGTGGAAAGTCAAATATAATTGATTCCATTCTTTTTTGTTTGGGTCTGTCAACTTCTACCAAACAGTTAAGAGCTGAAAGACTCTCGGATCTAGTATCCGATGGTAAAAGAGATGCAGAAGTATCGATAACGCTTGGAGATGATGGAAAGAATTATGAGATCACAAGAAAAATTAAAGTTACCGAAAAAGGTTATTATAGCTATTACTACCTAAACGATAAGCCAGCCAGCTTGCAGGAGATTCAAAGTCTCCTTTCCCAACTTGGAATTCACAGCGATGCCTGCAATATAGTACTGCAGGGGGACATAACGAGAATCGTTGAAATGTCACCAATTCAGAGAAGGAGAGTTTTAGAAGACATTGCCGGAATTTCGGAATTTGATGAAAAGAAGGAGAAAGCTCTTGAAGAGCTTGATAGAGTTAGGGAAAATATAGAAAAAATTGGAGCTGTCATCTTGGAAGTTGAGGCAATGCTAAAATCACTGGAAAAAGATAGAAACGATGCCCTGAGATACAAAGAGCTTTTGAGTAGAAAAGCTGAATGCGAAACACAAATAAGAGTCCATCAAATGATTTCGCTGAAATCGAATAAAGAAAAAATTGAAAGGGAAATTGAGAAGGTTGAGAAGGAGAAGGATGGACTGTCAGCCATTCTACCAGATATTTCAAGAAAGATAATTGTGATAAACGATGAACTTAAGAAAATAGCTGAAGAAATATCGAAATTTGGAGACGAGAAACTCAGCGAAGTTCAGACGGAAATTTTAAGGATTTCATCTGAATTGGAAGTCACAAGAAAATCAGAAGTGATATACCAGGAAGAACTGAAAAGAATCGAGGATGAGATACTTAGGAGGAAGAGCGAAGTTATAAAGCTAAAGGATGAACTGGAAAAGACTGAAAAGAACTTAGAAGATGAAATACTGAGAAAAGTTAGCCTAGATGAAGTTCTTAATGAGTTGAGTGAAAAAATAGAGGCCTTAAAGAGTAATTTAGAGAGAGCTGACAGAGAGCATCAAGAATTGAAAAATGAGCTTTTAAACAAAAAAGAGCAGCTTGAAAAGCTTAAAGAGGAAAAATCAAAGCTAATATTGGAGAGAGATAAAGCAATAGAGCTCCTGAGGAGAATAGAGACTGAGATGGAAGACCTAAAAAATGAGAGACTAAAGCTCTCTTCAAAAACCGAAGAGGATCGAAAAATCATCGATAAGCTTCAAAGAGAGCTTCTAGAATATGAAAAACAGCAGAAAGAGGTGCATTCTGAATTCCTTAATGCTGATAAAGGTATTTTCTCTCTAAGATCAAGACTCTCTGACGTTGAGGAGGAACTGAAAAACCTCGAAGTCGAGATAGCAAAAATCAGGGCAAAATTTACCGCGCTGCACAACTATTCAAAACCGGTCGAAGTTGTGCTCAACGCTAAAAACCAAGGAGAGCTAAAAGGAATTTTTGGCACCGTTGCGCAACTCGGAGACGTTGACGAGGAATACGTCAATGCGATAGAGGCAGCAATTGGTGGGGCTCTGCAGTATATAGTGGTGGAAAACGAGGATGTTGCAGTGGAAGCTATAAGGTACCTGAAACTTATGCAAGCAGGAAGGGCTAGCTTTATACCGCTAAGAAGAATAAGAGATTTCAGGGTTGAGCTTAACAGATCAATCTTAAACGAGAAGGGGGTTGTAGACTTTGCAGTAAATCTCGTAAAGTGTGATGAAAAGTTCTTGCCGGTATTCAGATTTCTGCTCAGAGACACGGTTGTTGTGGACACGATTGAGAGTGCAAGAAAACTGATGGACAAAAACCTGAGAATCGTCACTCTTGATGGGGATTTAATTGAAAAAAGCGGATTGATGGTTGGTGGTAGCAGAGAAAGAAGGGGAATTTTAATATCGAAAGAGCTTTTGGAGAGGGAAAGAGAAATAAACGCAAGAATTGTAAATCTACAATCCGAGAAAGAATCTCTTATTTTGAAACTTAATGAACTTGGGGAAAAAAGAAAGAATTTGAAAGATAGACTTGAAGCGCTGAATGCAAAAATAAATGAAATTAGAAATGAGATCAAACTAGTGGAGGACAGGATTTCATACAGTACAGCACAAATTAGAGAAATAGATGAGAAGATTAAAGCGAGGAATGAAGAGAAGACTAAAAAAGTGGAAGAGTTGAAGGAGATAAATTCCAGTCTTCAAAAAAATGAGGAAAGGATAAATGAGCTCGATGGAGAAGTGAGAAGATTAGAGACTCTGCTTAGGGGCAGCAAAATACCGGAACTAATCTCGGAGCTGGATTCTCTGAAGGAGCAATATTCAAGGAATAGAGAGATATCTATTACAATTGAAAAGAAGCTGGAAAACCTCAGTTTTCAAAAAGAACAACTTGAAAATTCCGTTAAATCGATTGAAGCCGAGATATCTAGACTTAGCTCGAGAAGGGAAGAATTAAACAATGAAATTGAGAAAGGAAAAATAAGAGTTAGAGAATTGTTCAGCAGACTGGAGGAGCTTAAAGAAGAGGAGAAGAAGATCGGAGGAAAAGTTAAAGAGCTAAGAGAGAGAAGAGACGAATTGTTAGGAGAGCTTAAAGTTCTGGAGGATAAGAAAAGTAAAATTGAGTTCGAACTGAAGAGGTGTGAGGACAGACTGATCTCTCTTAAAGAAAAGCTGGGTACGGTAACTGAAGATTTAGAGAAATACGGAGATCTAAAGATACCCGAAGAGCTTAGGGATCTAGAAACCCTGCAAAAGGAGCTTAAAGAATTAGAGAGCGAAATATCCAAGTTCGGGGATGTAAATCTTAAGGCAATTCAGGATTACGAGAATGTAAAGGCTAGAAGAGAGGAACTTTTTAGTAAGAAGGAGATTCTTGAAAAGGAGAGAAAGGAGATACTGGAGAGAATTGATAGATACGAAAAGAGAAAGCGAGAAGTTTTCATGGAAGTTTTCGATGCGGTTAACAGGAATTTCAGGGAGGTTCTGAAGGAGCTTGGTGTGGGTGAAGGAGAGTTATTTCTTGACAGCGAAGACGTTTTTAATAGCGGATTGCATCTCAAGGTAAAACTCAACAACAGACCTATGCAACGAATTGAGGCTCTCAGCGGCGGGGAGAAGAGTTTAGTTGCTCTCTCATTCATTTTGGCAATTCAAATGTTTAAACCAGCCCCATTTTATGCCTTCGACGAGATAGACATGTTTCTTGATGGAATAAATGTCGAGAGAGTTGCAAAGATGATAAAGAAAAGGTCAAAGGATGCGCAGTTCATAGTTGTCTCGCTTAGAAAACCAATGATAGAAAATGCGGATGCTATCATAGGCGTTTCCATGGGAGGTGATAACTCATCGATAGTGACAGGAATAAAGGTGAACTCTCAGATCCAATCCAGATCCTAATAGACATGGCAAGAAAGGGAGAAATAGATCCTTGGAACATTGACGTAATCGATGTTACAGACAAATTCCTGAGAAGGATAGAGGAAGCGAGAAAATTAGATTTGAGAGTTTCTGGAAGGGTTCTTTTATATGCTGCGATTCTGGTTAGAATGAAAGCAGATGCAATAACGCAGTCGATGCAACCAAACGAATTTGATGTGGAGATAATCGAGGAAAATGTCGAAGAGGAGCCTCCAGTAGACATTGAAATAGAGGAGCTACCAGTAATGCATAGGAGGGTGAGGAGATTCTGTACTTTGAAGGACCTGATAGAAGAGCTAAAGAGAGCAGAGGCGGTAGAGAAGAGAAAGAGAAAAAGAAATCGACTAATTGACTTAAATGTTGTTGTCTCCATTCCGCATGATGAGAGCATGGAAGAAAAAATAGCAGAAATGGAGAATTACTTGACAAATCTTTTGAAAAGAAAAGGGGTTATCACTCTTTTCTCTATTGCAAACAGTAAAGAAAAGTTGCTGGATTTTTACATCTCGCTTTTACACCTAGCAAGGAAGGGAAAAATCCAAATATACCAAAAAGAGTTTTATGGAGATATTGAAATAAGATTCTGCAACTGAAAGGACTTTTTCAGCATATTCAGTCGTCTTGGACAATTTACAGTTCTCTCACCGAAATATGGCCTGAAAACATCACGACATCAGTAATCAGTGAATGGTTCAATGCAGGAGTTTCAGTTGCTTCAACCGTTTTAATAGCCGTTGAGATTGAAAGGAGATTGTTCTCCTATTTTGCTCGCATTTGGCAGCTCAAATCTGAGTCGTGATAAATAAATGTTACATTTGAACTTTTTTGCCCCGTTCCACAGGAAATGAAGGGGTGGGCTAGCAAAAATATATATCAACTTTCCGGATTTTGGTTATGGACGTTCTCCTGAATCCAGACAAGTTCTTTTCAGAAAGGGTTGGAATGGGATTTAGAACTCCTATAATGGTTGTAATAGCATTTGCAATTGTTTCTGCAGTCTCTGCGAATTTTGTTTCCCAGACGATTGCTGAAGAACTGGTCAAGATATACGGAAAAGAAATTGAAACTGTTATTGCTGTTATGGGAGCTCTAGCTTTTATCAGCGCATTTCTGGGATCGTTCCTGAATTGGTTAATTATAACTGCAATTCTCTATGCTCTCTCAGTCCTCGCAGGAGGCAAGGGATCTTTTTCTGTTTTGTTGAAGTTTACAGCCTTCAGCTTTATTCCATCGATAATATGTAGTCCAGTGACATCCTATTTGACGATTGAAGCCTTTAAATCGAGGAGTTTAGATGCCTTCTTATCCCTGTCAATTTTCTCCTTGGCTCTAATGCTCTGGCAATATGTTTATTGGGTATTCGCGGTGAAAAATGCGAGGAATTTGAGCTTTGGAAGAGCAGCAGCAGTTTCCGCAATACCGGTTCTTGTTTATGCAGCACTGTCATTCTATTCACTAAATATGCAGATCGAAGGAATAAAAAGCTTGGGGATGTTGAGAACCTAACATGTGCGTTTTAAGCGCGGAAGAGATAAGGGAGAGGATAAAAAGAGGGCTAATCAGGGACTATATAGACCTTGAAACCCAGCTGCAGCCCAATGGTTTTGACTGCACGTTGAGAAATATAAAAATGTTGAAAAGCGCTGGCAAAATAGATTTCAGCAATGAGGAGAGGGTTCTATCCGAAAGTGAGGAGATTGAGTTCGATGACTGGGTATACCTTCGACCAGGTGTCTATAAGGCTGTTCTGAACGAAATTGTAAAACTTGGAACAGACATAATTGCAATTGCAAAGCCAAGAAGCAGTCTTCTCCGATGCGGTGTAACCGTTGAAACAGCGGTCTGGGATGCTGGATACGAGGGTAGAAGTGAAGTCCTAATAGTTGTCCACAATCCCAATGGAGTCTGGCTCAGGAGGAATGCTAGAATAATTCAGTTAGTATTCCTAAAGCTGTGTTCGGAAACCACTCAGTATAGTGGGATTTACAAGGGAGAAAATTTATGAACTCTCTAATCAAAAGTTCTAGACCAAACCCGTCTGAAATCCTCCCGGCCCTAGAAGGTGAGGTTTTCAGTCATAAAAACCAATAAAAATGTTAATAAATTTCGCTGAAAAAAGATAAGAATTAAGTTTACATTGAATCATTTTGTTTAATGAAGGTCAGGAAAAGGGACGGAAGATTGGAAGAATTCAGGGAAGATAAAATCATTAACACTGCAATGCGAGCGGGCCTAGACTTCAATTCGGCAAAAATAGTTGCTGAAAGGGTTAAAAACGCTGCCTATGATGGAATTTCCACGGAAGAAATCCTGAAAATTGCTCTGACAGAAATAGAGAAATTTTCAAGAAAAGCTTCAGCTAAATACTCGTTAAAATCTTCACTCCTGCGTCTCGGACCTGCTGGGTATAGATTTGAGAAATTCGTCGCTGTACTTTTAGAACACCACGGTTATAGGACAAGATTGAACGAATTTTTGCCGGGCAAGTGCGTGGAGCATGAAATCGATGTCATCGCTGAAAAAGATGGGAAGTATTTGATTGAATGCAAGTTTCACAACACCCCAATATATACTGGGATAAAGGAAGTTCTTTACTCATACGCAAGATTTCTGGATATTGCGGAGGTTAGAGAATTTGATGGTCTTTGGATTTTCACAAATACAAAGTTTTCAAGCGAAGCTATAAAATTTTCAGAATGCAGAGGAATAAAGCTTACCGGCTGGAGGTATCCGGATAAAATGGGAATTGAATACCTTCTCGAAAGCAAGGGACTTTATCCTGTTACTGTACTAAGAATAAGTGATCAGGAGATAGAAGAACTTCTAAAGAGAGGTTTTGCTTTTTGCAACGACTTAATAAAAGAAAGCAAGAGAGTTCAAGAAATTTTTGGAAAGAGAGGATCGGAAATGGTTGAAATGGCTAAGGAAATATTTAGCTGAGTATGTGGGATAAGATAGCGAATAAATATCACATATGGGCGGAGATCAACAGCTGGTACTACAGAATTTTTGCAAACGAGATCTCGAAAATCTCAAAGCCAAAACTCGTGCTTGATATCTGCAGTGGCCCCGGGGTACTTGGAAGAGAATTGAGGAAGATATTGGATGCACAGGTTGTAAACATAGACTCGTCAATTGAGATGTGCAGAATTTCCAGAGGCATCCTCGGCGATGCTTTGAATTTACCCTTCAAAAACGAAGTTTTTGATCTAGTCATCCTCTGTTTTGCGCTGCATGAGCTTGATGCAGAAAGGGCAATAAAGGAGGCGGGAAGGGTTTTAAAAAGGGGAGGAGTGATAGCAATTGCAGATCTAAACCCAAAAATTCCCGATTCCGTGAAAATTCTTTCAAGTGCCCTTCTTTCTGTAATTTTCGGTAATGAATATGCCGAAAATCTTTTGAAAAAGTGGAAAGAGCTCAAAAGCGTTGAAGAAATTGGTAATATCATTGAAAGAGAGGGATTCAAAATTGAGCATGTTACAAAGAGAGTGGATTTTTGGATTATAGCAAAAAAAATATGAAACTTGAATGAACTTTTATGGGTGATCCGATGGCGAAAATATATCGCGACCAAGATGCAGATCTAAGGTTTTTGAAAGACAAAAAGATTTGCATTGTTGGCTATGGAAGCCAAGGACATGCACATGCGCTGAACTTGCGAGATTCTGGGCTGGATGTAGTGGTTGCTTTACCAGAATGGGACAAAGAAACTTGGAAGAAAGCCGAAGGCGACGGTATGAGAGTTGTCAGACTTGAAGAAATAGAGGGAGATTTAATAGCAATGCTAATCCCGGATATGGTGCAACCGGAAGTTTACCGAAAGTTCGTGAGAGATAAACTAAAACCGAATTCAGCAATTCTGTTTGCACATGGGTTCAACATTCACTATAACCAGATCGTCCCCCCTCAGAATGTGGATGTTGTGATGGTCGCTCCGAAGGGTCCGGGACCATTAGTTAGAAGAATGTTTCTTGAAGGTAAGGGTGTTCCTGCATTGGTTGCTGTACATAGAAATGCGAGCGGAAAAGCTCTGGAGATCGCTTTGGCATATGCTAAGGGAATTGGAGCAACTAGGGCAGGGGTTATTGAGACTACTTTTAAAGAGGAGACTGAGACGGATTTGTTTGGAGAGCAGGTTGATCTATGCGGCGGAGTTGCTGAAATGATAAAGATGTCCTTTGAAGTTCTTGTCGAAGCTGGTTATCAGCCAGAAGTTGCATACTTCGAAGTTCTGCATGAGTTGAAGCTCATTGTTGATTTGATTTACGAGGGAGGAATATTCAACATGTGGAGGGCCGTCAGCGAAACTGCGAAGTATGGTGGAATGACTAGAGGTAAGAGGATATTTAACGGGAACACTAGAGAGGAGATGAGAAGGATACTTAGAGAAATTCAGACTGGAGAATTTGCGAGAGAATGGATATTGGAGAACATGGCTGGAAGGCCGGTTTACAACAAGTTACTCGAAATGGAGGCGAATCACCCGATTGAGAAAGTAGGAAAAGAAATGAGAAAAATGATACCATGGCTTAAATGATTTGAGAGACGACCTTTTATTAATAAATTTATTTTGAGAAAGTTCAAGGGGAATGAGACTCATTGCTTAGAAACTGTTTTTATTCTGGGGATTAACTTTCGACATGCGAGTTGTATGGAGTGCGAGTAGGGGGGAATTTAGCATTGGAGATTACTACTACTTTTCAAAATTGACAAGGATTGCAGAAAATGAGGGGCTGGAACTTGCTGAGGAAAAAGTTTTCAGTAAACTCGGGGATTACGATTTAATTATATTCAATTATCCGGAAATAAAATTCAGCGCTAGCGATCTACTGAAGATAAAAAAGTGGGTAAAAATGGGGAAAAAGATAGTTCTTGCAACATATTATTTGAACACAGATCGAGTTGCCGAGAACGTGAATAGGGTTCTTAGGTTTTTTGGGCTAAGGGTTAACTATGATCTCATAAAAGATGAAGAGCGAAATGCTGGAGATCCGATGTTCCCAATGGCAAAATGCGGAGATCTTGAGGTTGTTATGCCGTGTTCTGCCTCAGTTAGTGGTGGGGAAAGCTTCATAGTTGGTAGAGGAGTTTTTGGTTCAAAGGCAGGTGGAGTGCTAGCTTTGGGAACCTGTGTATTTTGGGACAACTACTCAATTGGCTTAGCAAATAACAAAGAGCTAGCCATTAAGATTTTAAGGGGCGAGTTTTGATGCGGGGCTTTTTGGTTATTGGCAACGAAGCTGTAACTGAACCCTTTAATTTGAACGATCTTCCAGGAGCTGGGAGGATTGATATTCTCTGTAGATGCGTTTCTCAGGCACTCTTTCTTTCCCACTCCATAAGGAGGGATGTAGAGGTTTATCTACTTTTACTCGGCAAGCCCGACCCTCCTAAAGCCATAAAAATAGTTAGTAACGAATTAAAAAGAATGTCGCCCGATGAAAGAAATATAGCCGGTCACTTAAGAAAAGCTGTTAGTTTTAAAATATCTAAAGACTGGACTGAGACGAATTCGGGAATTTTTGTTTCCAGAAGAAATATAAGGGAAATACTGGAGGAATTATCAAAAAAATACAAAATCTACTACTTGAGAGAAGATGGAAAGGATTTGAAGGAGGAAATAACCTTCATAGAAAATCCGCTTTTTGTTGTTGGGGATCATCTGGGAGTGAGAAAAACGGAGGAAGACGTTATTCTTGAATTTGCTGAGAAAATAATTAGCGTTTCTAAACTTTCCTTAATGGCTGAACAGTGCATCACCATTGCTCATTACGAGCTTGACCGGTTTGACAAATAGTGTCAAGAAAATTTTATTAGCCTCAAATACAACATTAATAAGGGGGCGCTGTAACAGCATTGGTAACTGTCCCGCCGCCGATGTGTAATCTATGATATTTTTGGCGCCTCCCCGATCTTTTCAATGAGTACTGCGTTTATAATACCCTCTTGGCTCGGCCTATTCGTAACCCTTGCCTTTCCTATCGAGGTTTGTATGATCGCTCCTTTCGTTATAACCCCATGGCGTGCATAGTGGACGTTTGCAGGGTTCTCCAGTACACCCTTTATTTCTGCTCTTATTACTTTCTTTTGTTCCGGGTCGTAAACGTTTGCGAATCTGTCTGCAAAAAGCCTTATTTTGTAGCTCCCTCCCATCATTCTGTCTTTTTTAATTTTCCTGTCACCAACAGTAGTCATCACTTGCTCTCCACCAAGTTCATATTTTCTCTTCTTCCTGTGTGGTCTGTAAAGTCCTCCCGTTGGCTTCCTCCTACTCCTTCCTTGAAATATCATGGGTTCAACTTGTGGACTCGCCTTAAAGATTTTATGCATAAGGGCTCTTATTATTTTAATGAAAACCTACCCTTCAGGGCAGGGCCAACTAACCCTTGGGGGAGAGGTGGTGGACGGCTTACCGTAAGGAGGAAAGTCCCCCCACCCATAAAAGGTGGGTCCCGCAAGGGGCATCCCCGAGAGGGGATCGGGTGGAACAGAAAATCCCCGGCGGAGGGATATGCGATGAAGCTGAAAAGCCTAGATCACCTCCGCTGGTTGAAAAAAGCCGCCCGCCACCGGGTGCAAGGCTCAAGGCCGCTCAGACTGATGCCGTCGGAACAGAAGGGGGCTTACTACCACCACTCCCCCAGCTACCCTGCCCTGAAGGGCGATTTTTTCAGTTATAAAGGGTTTTTAGAAAAATGCCTTTTTCAGGGATAATCACTTCTTTAGTTTCGCCAACTCTTCCTCTTTAAGAACTCTTCTCAGTATTTTGCCGACGAGGGATTTCGGAAGTTCATCCCTGAACTCTATTATCCTCGGCACCTTGTAAGCTGCGAGCCTTTCGCGGCAGAACTTAATTATCTCCTCAGCCGTAACCTTCCCCCTGTATTCGGGCTTTAGCACTATGAAGGCCTTCACGG
>Ga0207433_10004189_pt1 | contig 26777 bp, 15 predicted proteins | sample YelNatPaOPGAMG01_FD_187559 | JGI IMG/M metagenome (GOLD analysis project Ga0207433, IMG submission 187559) | Hot spring thermophilic microbial communities from Obsidian Pool, Yellowstone National Park, USA - OP-RAMG-01 (SPAdes) (version 3) | ecosystem: Environmental > Aquatic > Thermal springs... | reverse complement strand
GTGATACTACAAAATAAATACCTTCTGTTAATGGCTTAGCTCCTTTAAATGCACCTTCACTATTACTATTTAAATAGGCTGAATCGGCCAATGTTTTCCCTTTTCCATAATAAGTACCTAAATAAACGGTAGTATTTTTATAGGGCTTTAGTTGAATGTGAATATTGTGGCCGTTTGTATTGACTGTATTTGTTGTTGTTATTTTTTTTTGTTGGCACAATAAAATAACAGGAAGGCAAAGAATGTTGCAGAAAATAAGGAAAAGGTTCTTCATACTGTAAAAATAAATATTGTAAATATAGGAAATGTTGACTTAGCGTGGATTATTTACAACTTTTATATGATACAGTAGTAGTTATAAAATAGGATTTGAGAAACGTAAAAAAAAATTTTCTGCCTACCCTATAGTTTAATAACAACCCAAAAAACGAAAACTGAGATAGGCAGAAAATTGATTATAGTAATTTTACATTTAGCTTAATCTGTATGCAAAGTAGTTCCGTCTGCAACAATGTTACCACTGAATGAAGGGGCAGAAGACAAGTTTTTCCAATATAGCCCTGCATCCGTTAGTGTACCATCCGCATTCACATCGGGTACAGACTTAGGAAAGAAATAAGCGTATCGCTCTATATAAGGGGTGCTGTTCATCCAATCAGTTGCCAATTTCATAAAATATTCATGCACTACAACAGAACTTCTGTTTGGATTTGCATTAAATTCTGTAACCCAAATTGGCAATGTAGGATAGTTAGCATGTACATTTTGAACATAGGTTTGAAACCGATTAAATACAAACTGTGCTGTTAATGAATCTGTAGCTTTGTTATTGGTTTGATTTCCCCAATCATACCAATGTATAGGAAGAAAATCCATTCTTAAATTAGCTACCTGTGCTTTGGCTACAAAATTGGTAAACCATTTACCCGCACCAAATGCCTGTCCTTGTGTAGTAACAGGAGCACCTAATCTTAATCCTGTTTTTTGCATTACTAAATATCTGCTAACAGCAGTATCTATATTCGGTATATTAGATTGGCCTACGTTGTCAGGTTCATTAAAAGACAACAAATGATCTATATCGTTTCTTTCTACAAGATATTTTACATTATCATCTGTGCATGACCCTTTTCCCCACGTCATTGGTACAAATTGCTGACCCGGAAAGGAGGATCTATTGAGGCTCCAACCATAAAACCATTGTGACCCAAACGCCTGTACAGTTGCATCTTGTGTTGATGCTGTTCCTTTTTTATCAGGGTTATTTATAGGAATATATCGTATGTAGGAAATATTATTCTGGAGTCTGGTTGGTAAATCTGCATTAATGGCACTATCAAGGGCAACATAATAAGCTGACTGACCAGTTCCATCACTATTTTCAGCAAATATGGCCATATATCCTTTCGGCAATCGAAATGAAATAATTTTATCTTCATAACCGGTAGATAACGGCCTAAAAAGAGGTTCACTTATTTGATATGAAGAATAAACAGTATCGGGATAAAGAATGGTTTTAGGCATTCCCAATGCCGATTTTTGAGAAATCACTAAGGCTTTCCCAAATTCTTCGGCAACCCCATTACCTAAGCCCTTGCCATTTGTATTACCCTGCAAGAAGCTTTGACTTTTGGTGCAAGATATTCCTAATACTAAGAGGAAAAATGCACCTGATTTGAAGTAATTCATTGTTTAATTTTTTAGTTATGATTGTTGTATTTTGATTTTTGATGAAAGGATATTGGACTTTAGATATAGACTAACTAGCATTTAAAAACGAATTCTAAAATAGGTATTACGAAAAAACAATACGGGGGGTATTTGTATCATGAATTAATTAAGCCCCTAATTTGAACAGATAAGCCCCTTTTTGAATTTAAAATGTTCAACAAAAGAGCCTTCAAAATGTGTTAAATAGAACGTTAACTATTGATTGTTTGGAAGAAAATGTTAAGTAATTTGTTATTAGGCCCAAGTGGAATAAGACTATGAAGGGATTAGATTTTTAATTTTTAGATGCCACGTCACGTACACATCTAAATCCTGTATGTTCTAAACCGGTATCCGGACTGCTTTTCATTCTTCTGGCTACACGATAACCACTGCAATATGCATCATTACACAAGAAACTACCGCCTCTTAAACTTTTTTTAGGTGTATAAGGCTCCTGCGGATCAAAAGATTTTTGAGGCCCCTGAGGGTTAATGGCAATAGTATTTCCGAATGATTTATAGTAATTGTAATCATACCAATCATTGCACCACTCCCATACATTGCCGGCCATATCGTACAATCCATAACCGTTTGGCTTAAACGATTCAACAGGGGCGGCCTTTAAATACCCGTCTTTCATTGTGTTTTTATAAGGAAATTGTCCCTCCCAACTATTACATTTTGGGGCACCTACATTTACATTTTCATTACCCCATGGATATATGTTGTTACTTAAACCCCCTCTTGCAGCATACTCCCACTCAGCTTCGGTTGGCAATCTTTTGCCGGCCCATTTGCAATAAGCTACTGCATCGTCCCAACTTACTTGAACCACCGGATAATTATCTTTTCCTATAATATTACTACCCGGACCTTCAGGATGCTGCCAATCCGCTCCGGGCACCCAGCTCCACCATTGGCTATAATCATTCAAATCAACAGGCCCATTCGTTTGCCTAAAAACCAGCGATGCAGCTACTAATACACTATCAGGCGGTTTTGGTGTACCGGGTGGCACCGTTTTTTTTAGTTCATCCCAATTAGGCTTTCTTTCTGCAGTAGTTTTATAACCTGTTGCATCAACAAATTTTTTAAACTGCGCATTAGTAACCTCATGTACATCCATATAAAAAGACGAAACTTTTACTTTGTGTTTTGGAAATTCGTCTTGTAAGGCTTGATCATTGTCACCGCCCATTTCAAATACGCCACCTGGAATGTAAACCATTTCTTTTGTGCTAGTATCACCACTAAAAGAAACTGAAGTATTTGTTGTATCAATATGAAATCTGGCAGGCACGGCCATACATGAATGAACGGTGTCTGCCGCTACTGCATCATTATTGTGTTTATTATTGCATGAATTTAAAGTAATCAGTAGTAAACCGGCAATACTAAAAGCAGCAAACCGAATACCATTATGAAATATTTTTGAACGTGTAAGCATAGGAATTAATTTAATGTTGATTTTAAATCATCATTTCCTACCATTTATCTTTCTTAGCTCCTCTTCCATTTTCATAACAATATCGGGATATTGATCAGAAAGATTATGATTTTCTTTTGGGTCATCTTCTAAATTATAAAGTTGAGGTGTTAATTGTAGCCCTGTTGGTACCACTTTATTTTTTAACCAGCTTGGAGTTGACCCACTAAAGGGAGCAATATACTTCCAATTATCAACTCGTAAAGAAAGTGTGTAAGATTCTTCAACCAATTTTTTTCTGCCGGTTTTAGATTTTCCTAATAATGCCATTAGCATGTTTTTACTATCAGGCGCCTCATTTTCATGGTTTACTTTTGCACCAACTAAAGCAGCTAAAGAAGCATATAAATCTACTTGACTAATTAAGGCATTGCTTTCGCCTGCTTGCACATGATTTGGCCAATAAACAATGGTTGGCACTCTGGTTCCACCTTCATAGGCACTATATTTTCCGCCTTTATATATTCCTGCAGGACAGTGCTTGCCTAATAATTCTACCGCTTCATCTGCATAGCCATCATTTAGCACAGGACCATTATCACTTGTGAATATCACAATAGTATTATCTTCAATTCCTAGTTTTCTTAAAGTTTTCATTACTTCACCTGTCATCCAATCCATTTCGGCAATATCATCACCACGTGGCCCCATTTTAGTAACGCCTACAAACTTTGCATTGGGAGCCCTCGGCACATGAATAAAGGGTAAACTATAATAAAGAAAAAAGGGGTTGTTTTTATTTTGTGCAATAAAATCAGTTGCTTTCTTATTCAACACCGTTCCAAAATCTTCATCTTTCCAATAAGCTTCGTGCCCTCCTTGCATAAAACCTATTCTGCTAATACTATCTACAATAGTGCCACTATGTTGGGTATCTGCTTTCATTTTTAGCATTTCAGGATGATTTAATCCTGTTGGTTCATTCCCAATTTCATGATCATAATTTATTGTTATTGGATCACTAGCATTCAGATTTACTACCTTATGATTTTCAACATATACCGTAGGTACACGATCAGGTGTTGCAGGAATTAGAAAACTATAGTCAAATCCCATTTCTAAGGGGCCGGGTTTAATTGTATCGTTCCAATTCACATTACCATTACCTAAACCTAAATGCCATTTGCCAATTACTCCTGTTGTATATCCTACAGTTTTTAACATGGAAGCAATAGATGGATTTGAAGTATTTATAATTAACGGAGCATCACCCGGCAAAATAGCTGCATCTCTTCTAAAAGCATAACTGCCTGTTAATAATGCATAGCGTGATGGAGTACACATGGACGAAGAACAATGTGCATCTGTAAATTTTATACCGGCATTTGCTAAAGAATCAACATGGGGCGTATGCACTTCGGTAGCGCCATAGGAACTAATATCGCCATACCCTAAATCATCTACATAAATAATTAGTATGTTCGGTTTTTTCTTATTTGTAATACTTGTACTGCCGCATGAAATTGAAAAAAATGCATAAACTAATAATGTTATGCATAATGAATATTTAATTTTTATTGAAGGCATAAAAACGATTTAATAATTTTAAAATTCTATGGCACCTATACTGGGATGTAGTGAAACAGGTTTGCCAAGTATATCATAATTCAGCCCCTGCTTAAAGGGTGCATTTGGCCAATCAATCGAAAAATGTTTTATTAAAATACCTTGATGGGCGACAAGCGATTTATTCATGGGCACATAATCGTTGTTTGACAAAGCGCCTGAATGAAAAAACTGAGGATTACCAATTTTTTGGCTTTTTACATATATATCCATTTCTATTGGCCAGCTATTGGGTTTTAGAAATAAATTATTGAAAACCTGCATGTTTTTGATAGTTCCATGACTTGAAGTATCGGGTACATATTGATCACCCATTACGATTTTAAAGGGATTGATTATATAAAAAATATTATTTGCAATTGTTACACTATCACTTGTATTGTCGAAAGCAATATTTGGATGTATGGTGCTATCAGCATAAATCGTATTATTATAAATAAATGTATTGCGTGGCCCTTTTCGTTTTTGGTGGTTACCTTGATAACCACTTAACCAAAGGGTTTTCCCTTCTTGAAAAGCACCATTTACTCCTTTAATTCTAAATCCATCATTCACACTTATGTTATACCTATAAATACAATTATAATTATTACCTAATATTTCGCAAAACCCACCGGCATTATATGCACTAAGATTTCGTTGTATAATTATGTTTTTACAATTGTAATCAATGTGAGCACCATCTGAATCCCCAGGCCCATTGGCATGTAAAAATTGATTTTTTTCAATAACTATATCTGAAGAACCCCAGGTCCACAATCCACTACCTCGTCCCCATTTTCGAGAGTCGTTATTACTTCCGGAATGATCAACTATATTATTGGCAACATACACATATTGTACTTCTGACATTTGAATGCCAGGTCCGCCGGTATATTTTATGGTATTATGCAAGATGTTGACGTGACTAATATTTTTTTGATTACCGGTTAGTTTAATACCGGTATGACTTACATTAGAAATACTACAATTTTGTATTGTAACATTTTTAATGCTATTTTTTTCATTAAGATTTATGATACGAATACCCCATCCATATTTTTGTGTACCATTAGCACTATGCACTTCTTCTTTACTCCTTACAAATCCTGCATTTTCATAAAATACATCATATATATTAACTTCCTTAATTAGAATATTTTGCATTAACGGCGTTTTGGTGTTAGTTACTACAACACCACAACGCATATCTATATTTTCATTTTTATCAGTAAAGCCATTAGCTGTTAATGCTATATTGGAAATTTGAATAAATCCACAATCTTGTATCAAAATACCGTATGCTAATCCTTTAAAGTTTATAACTGCCGGACTTTTTAAGGGTTCATCCTTCCATGTTTCCGAAGTTATAACGATGGGGTTTTGCGCATTTCCAAATTGTTGAATTAGTTTTAAACTACCATAATAGGTTTGGTTTGATAAGAGAACAATTTTATCGCCGGGATGTAATTGCAATTGTTCAATTACCGATAAGGTTTTAAATGCTTCCTTTTTAGATTTACCTGAATTTTGATCGCTCCCCAGCAAAGGATTTACGTAATAGGTTATCGGGTTAACAACCTGAATAGCATTAGAAGATTTTGTATGTTGAATGAAAGTTTCAGAAATGAATAATCGGTTATTTAATTTGTTGCCATTAAATAATATGACCAGAAAAAAAGGGAATATAGATAAAATGGCTTTCATTGTTTAATGTATTGCAATTGTTGGAATAAATATTTTTCGCAACTTGAAATATTAAACTTTATTTATAACTTAAGATTAATAGAATTCAATTTTCAAATTGCGAAAAATACAAATACATTGATAATACTCAATGGTGAATAAATCAATACATCACCACCACAGAGATATTATTGCCAAACAGGATTTTGAACTAATTTATTATTAGCATCTAATTCAGATTGTGGAATTGGAAATACCTGTGACTTAGGACCTTGATAGGCAGGAACATATCCCGGCACATTATCTGACAAAGCTGTTTGAAATGACTGTTGTACTAAGCCCCAACGCTTTAAATCAAAGAATCGTAGGCCCTCGCAAGCTAATTCAACTCTTCGTTCATGACGAACAATTTGACGCAAAGCTGCTTGACTTAATCCTGTACCCTCTACAGATTCAACAGATGGCATTTTAACTCTGCTTCTTACTAAATCTACTAAACTATATACACCTCCCAACTGGTTTAATTCTACCATTGCCTCTGCTCGCATTAAAAGAATATCGGCATATCTTAAAACATAGAAGTCTTGACCTCCCGGAGAATAAGTTGCAATTCCGGTAGTTGAAGCGGAATTCCGCAGATATTTTCTTAACCCATAGGTAGTTGCAGTATTTCCTTTGAAAACTGTTTTTGTATCAACCAAAAATGTATCATTTTTAAAATACACTGTAGCGGATAAACGAGGATCTCTGTTAAGTTTTTGATTTGAAGAAGAATACAAAGGAGAGCTTGTAATAGGTAATCCATCTGTGCAATAGTAATCTTTTACTAAATTGGGCATTGGTTGTTCATCTACTTTTGGAACAGCAGCATAAGTTGCTGAAAATGTTTCTCCGTTATCAATAGCATCCTGTACAAAGCGAACAGAAAAAACAATTTCTTTTGAAAATTCGCCATTCAGTGTAAACAACTGCCCATAATCAGCATTCAAACTATACTGACCTAAATTCATCACTGCAGTAGTAGCATCAAATGCATCCTGAAAATCTTGATTATACAAATAAAAACGTGCTAACAAACCCAAAGCTGCGCCTTTTGTTGCATATCCGTATTGTGAAGTTGGATAAGAAACAGGTAACACATTTGCAGCAGCTTTTAAATCAGTAATTATTTGCGCTGCAACTTGCTGGTAAGGGGTTTTGGGAACATATGATTGATCTAAAGTTTGTACCGTTAACACTAAGGGTACATCTTGAAAATATACTGCTAAATTCATGTAGAATAAAGCTCTTAAAAAATAGGCTTGGCCTAATAACTGTTGTTTCAAAGAATCAGGAATAGCAGTTGAAGACATGCCACTGATATTTTGAATAGCAACATTGGCTCGTCCAATTCCTTTATAAAGCGAAGCCCATAAACCACTGAACATTCCTGTAGTTGCATTGGCGCTACCTATCATAAAATTACCGGGGCCTTCAAACTTATAGGAGTTGTAGCAATTATCACCAAAATTATCATACATAGGCAACCCTGCATTTGCATTAAGGCTACCGCCATATTGAATTTGGTCTTGTAATGCATCATAAATGCCATTGATGCCCAAATATGCATCCTGACTTGATTTCCAAAAAGTTCCCTGACTAATTTGTGTTAAAGAATTTTTAGTTAAAAAATCTTTAGAACAACTTATAAATAGAAGTGGGAGTATTAATAAATATATTAATTTTTTCATAAAATTAAAATTTAACATTTAAACCGAATGTAATGACTTTGTATAATGGAGTTAACTGATCAGTTGCAGCGCCTGCTTGGCGTTCAGGGTCAAAGTTTTTTAACTTAGTAAAGGTTAAAATATTTTGTCCGCTTACATAGGCACGTAAATTATTGATACCCCATTTTTTCAGCATGCCTTGTGCAAAGTTGTATCCAATTTCAACATTTTTTAATCTTAAATAAGAACAATCTTGAATGTAAAAACTGGAAGCTAATTGATCATTTTGTCCACCAAGCCTAGATAAGGTTTTAGATGGATTATTAGGAGTCCACCGATTAATCCAATAAGATAGTGCATTATTTCTATCACCGGTCATTGGCAATTGTCCGTTACTAAATAACAACCTATCTACTCTTTGCACGCCATTAAATGTAAAATTAAAATCAAGCATTTTATAGCTTAAACCACCAACCAAATTGTAAGTATACTTGGGATAAGGATTACCAATTACGGTTCTATCATTTCCGTCGATAACACCATCTGGTTTACCATTAGGACCCGAAACATCTACATATTGAAAATCACCAGGAGCTGTTAATGCACTACCAAATTGTTTAGGTGATTTATTTACTTGATCTTGGGTTTGAAATACTCCTGCTACTTTATAACCATAATATGCATTGAATGGAGATCCGATTTGTATAATAGTGTTAGTTGTGTTATTGATGGTCGGTATACCCTTGTCGCCAAGTCCGGTTACTTTATTATCTGCAAACCAACTAGCACTTCCGCCAATGTTATAGTTCACTTTACCAATTCTACCACGGTAGTTTAAATTAATTTCCAATCCTCTGTTAACCATATTAGCAGCGTTTTGTGCAGCTAAATTGGTAACACCAATTGAACTGGGAACGGGGAAATTGGTATATAAAACATCGAAACTACTTCTCTTAAAATAATCGGCAGTGAATGTTAATTGATTATTAAAGAAGCCCGCATCTACACCTATATCATACTGATCTATTTTTTCCCATTTAATATTAGGATTAGCTAAATTAGTTAAGGCCACAGCACCAACATCAACATTATTCCCTAAGTTGTAAGCTAAATTGGTATTATAAGTTTGTTGATAAATATAATTACCAATATTATCATTACCGGTAATACCCCAGCTGCCCCTTAATTTTAATTCAGATAACCATCTGATATTTTTCATGAACTTCTCATCAATAATTCTCCAACCAACAGATGCAGAAGGGAAATTTCCGTATAAATGACTGGCACCAAAACGAGAAGATCCGTCTCTTCTTAAATTAAACTCGAATAAGTATTTACCCAAATATGAATAATTAATTCTAGTAAAGAAAGATTGCAGTGCAACTTCATATGCCGAACCTGAAACATTAGGATTTAGTACACCTCCACCATTGAATACATATATGGTATTAGAGGGGAAGCCTGATAATTGGCCGGCGTATGTATCATATTTATTATAAATAATTGAATGACCTAACAATATGCCAAAATCATGTACTTTATTAATTTTTTTTGTATACCTTAAAATATTCTCATTCAATAAGCGATATTGAAATCCTGAATTTTTAGTTAAGGTGTTTACTAAATTTTGAGTTACCAAATTACCTGCCCAATCATTAGAAACATAGGTAGGAACAAAATTGGTATTATTATCAAAATTCAAATTAACGCTACCACTTGTTTCAAAAGATAAGTCTTTTGTAAAATTTACTTTTACGCCAAACCTGTCGGCGATATTAATATTATCATCTCTATACAATCCTAAATTACCTGTTCTAATAGCATTGGTAATTGGAAAACTAAAATTGACATTTTGATAGGAGCCATCTACGATTCCATATTGTCCGTTAGAATAATAAACCGGCACAGTAGGGGCTGAACGTTGAAATTGATTAATGATACCAGTTTCGCCGGTAATGGCATTGGGTCCACCTGCAGGTCCATTAAACACGTCCCAATAAGCATTGGTTACATTAGATATATTCAACCATTTTTTAACTTGTGAATTTATATTTAAACTTAAAGTATAACGCTGTGATTTAAATTTACCTTGAACAATTGCATCTTGATTTAAATAACTTAATGAGGCACGGTAAGTTGTTTTATCATTACCACCGGAAAAGGATAAATAATGGTTTTGAATGGGTGCTGTTCTAAGAATTGCTCTAGCCCAATTTGTATTGGCATATTGATCGGGGTTTGAGCCATCCTTAATTGCCTGTATATTAGCTGCAGAGTATCTTAATGGTGCTGTAGGACCGTTAGTATTAATATCTGCTTCATCTCTTAACGTTGCATAATCAACTGCATTAAGGTATTGGGGAACAACTGTTGCTTTTTGGGTACCAACATAACCATTGTAAACAACTGACATAGCGCCTTTTTTCCCTTGCTTAGTTGTTACAACAATTACACCATTGGCACCTCTTGCACCATATATTGCACTGGCAGAGGCATCTTTTAAAACTGAAATACTTTCAATATCGGATGGTGCTAGATTGTTGAATGCAGTTAAATCACTGTATTGAATATTATCAATTACAACTAACGGAGTTGCATTACCAAAAGTTCCCACACCGCGGATTACAATACTAGAGGCGTCTGCACCCGGCAAACCGCTTGATTGAGTAATTTGTACACCAGAAAACTTTCCATACATTAATTGTGCGGAATTTGTTACAGGCTGATTTACTGCATCGCCCAAATGAACTGTTTCAACCGATCCGGTTTGATTTATTTTTTTCTGTGTGCCATAACCTACCACAACCACTTCATCAAGATTGGATACTGTTGGACTTAGGTGCACCTCCAAATCTGATTGATCGCGAATGGCTTCTTCTTTAACAACATAACCAACATGGCTAAAAAGTAATGACTTAGTACCTTTTGGTACATGAATGGTAAAATTACCATTATCGTCTGTAGTTGTTCCTACTGTTCTTTTACTATTTTGAACAGATACCCCTGCTAATGGTTGACCATCTTTTTCGGAAACAACCTTCCCTTTTACAATTACCGTTCCATTTACTACGGTTTGTGTAATTGCCGGATTAAATAAAAGCAAGGCAAAAAAAACTAAAATAGCATTGCAAGTTGCTCTTAGTTTGAGATTTTTAAACAGCCTCATAAGCGTTAAATTTTTTTGATGAACGAATCGTTAGAAAAGCAAGCACTTTTACTGGAACAATATTCCAGTTTAAATTTTACAATTGCAGGGGGCTAAATAGTCAAAAAAGGGGTGGTGTTAAGTCAAATTTGCTGTTTTATATCAAATATCTCGATGTTTCATATACTCAGAGGGAGTAACACCAAATTGTTTTTGAAAACTTTTTCGAAAATTTTTGAGATCATTAAACCCTGAACTATATGCTGCCATGCTTACTGTGTATTCGCCCGTTTTAAGCAATTGAGCACTTCGTTTTAAGCGAATGGTTCTAATAAAATCTGCACCCGACATACCGGTTAATGCTTTTAGTTTTCTATAAAATGTTGATCGACTCATATTTAGTTTAACAGCTAAATTGTCTATAGAAAACTCCTCTTCTTCAATATTTTCTTCAACAAAACTGATTGCATTCTTAATGAAGGTTTCATCGAAGGAATCAACTTCAACATCGGTAGGCTCAATATTTAGTCGTTTAGCAAATAGTTCTTTTAATTTTTTGCGTGATTTAATTAAATTCTTTACATGAGAATTAAGTATAGCAGGATTAAAAGGCTTAGATAAATAACTATCTGCCCCTAATTGTATTCCTTCGATATGAGAAGTATCGTCAGATTTTGCTGTTAATAAAATTATGGGGATATGCGAAGTTCTATTATCTTCTTTTAGCGTTTTACATAATGTATAGCCATCTACTTCGGGCATCATTATATCACTTACAACTATATCAGGTATGGTTTGAAAAGCTTTCTCAAGTCCCTCTTTTCCATCTTTAGCAGCAATAACTTCGCCACATTTGCTTAGTACCTTACATAAATATTGGTTTAACTCATCATTATCTTCAACTACTAATATGATGGGTAAATCATTTTGCTCCTCTTCTGCCTCTTCTAAATTAAACTCATCATCTACTGATTCTACTGTAGCATCCTCTTCGTCTTCAGGAGGATCAATTGTTTTTGCCGGAAAGTTTATTTTAAATATTGATCCCTGCGGTAAGTTATCTTCTAATTGTATTGTTCCTTTATGCAGCTCTACCAAATCTTTTACAAAAGCTAAACCAATTCCGGTACCTAAATATTTACCCGGCTCTGCTTGTGATACTTGATAGAATCGATCAAATATTTTTCCTTTATCTTCAGCACTTACACCTTTACCGGTATCGGAAACTATAATTTCGCAAGTTGGCGAAGGGGTTGGCATATAATTTATCTGAAATAAAATATAACCACCTGTAGGCGTAAACTTAAATGCATTAGAAAGTAAGTTGTAAATAATACTTTCAATTTTATCTTTGTCAATTAATACAAATAATTTGTTTTTATTAGATTGAAACTCAAACCTAATTTGCTTTCGCTTTGCTTCTTCTTCAAATGATGCTGTAATGTATTTTGACAATGCGATAATATCATGATAAGCCGCATCTAATTTTAGAGCTTTCGTTTCTGCTTTATGAAAATCTAACAATTGATTTACCAAACTCAATAGCCGCTTTGACTGATTTTGAATTTTGCGAATAACCTCTTTAACGGAAGAGCTAAGCTGTTCATCATTCGCTAAATCTTGCAATGGACCAATCATGAGTGTAAGAGGTGTTCTAAACTCATGAGAAATATTTGTAAAGAATTTACTCTTTATTTCAGCAATTTCATGTTCTTTGGCATAGTTTAAATTGGCGATTTCTAAACTGTTTTGTAAATAAATACGTTTGATTGTGATATACCGAGAGAACCATAATAAACCTGATAAAATGAGGAAGTAAATTAAATATGCCCACCAAGTTTTCCATGGTGGCGGTGATATACCTATATGCAATTGTGTTGGTGCATCATTCCATATTTGGTCACTATTAGATGCCTTTACTTTAAAAACATAGTTACCCGAAGGTAAATTAGTATAAGTAACTGTTCTTCTATTACCGGCATCAACCCAATTTTCATCAAATCCTTCCAGTTTGTACTGATATTGGTTTTTATCTGAGGCATGATAATCAAGCGCAGCAAATGATATCGTTAAAATGTTTTCTTTATAGTTTAGTTTTATAGCAGAAGTTAAAAATATGGCATTAGAAATTACCTCATGATTTTTTATTTTACTGCCAACAACAACATCTTGATTATTAATTTGCAAATTAGTAATATAAACTTTGGGCTTATAATGGTTTAAAAATATACTATCCGGATAGAAATAAGTAACCCCATTAATACTGCCAAAGTACATTTCGCCATCTGACTGCAGGTATGCTACATTTTCAGAAAAAGTATTGGAGGAAACCCCATCGCGAATATCAAAATTTCTAAAATTTTTTGTTCGAATATTATACTTTGTAATTCCTTTATTCGTACTCATCCAAATGTTGTTGTCATTATCAACTAGCACTGCATGAACATAATCATTTGGAAATCCGGCACATTGATAAAAATTTTTTATTTCTAACTTGCCATTATCTAAAAATGTTAGTTCGTTTAATCCTTGTTGAGTGCCAGCCCAAATATTACCATATCCATCTTCGGTTAAGGAGAGAATAGAATTACTTGACAAACTTTGATCGGCTTTATTATCATGTATAAATACCTTAAAATTATCCTTGTCCCTATTGTATAAATGTAATCCATCATAAGTTCCTACCCACAATCTGTTTTGTTTATCAACCAACATACAACTTACCCTATCATTTTGTAATGCGCCGGCAACTCCAACTTTTTCAGGATACCTTTTAAAAACCGGAATACCATTATTATAAGCAATAATTTTATTTAAACCATGTTCTTGGGTACCCACCCAAATAGTTCCAGTTTTATCTTTTACAATTGCAGTTACTTTTGGTCCGCTTAGACTGGTTGTATCATTAGCAATTTTTTTTACTTGTATTGGGTTTGTTTTGTAATCATGGTTTCTATAGATGAATATACCATTGCCTGTGCCCACCCATAAATCATTATTATTTTCAAAAAACGTATTTATCCGAATTGGATTGATAGAAGTTGCTAATTGGGTAAAGTTTTTTTTGTTTTGGGAGTAGCTTATTGCACCATTTTTACCACCCAACCAAAGTAGTCCATTTTTATCTTCATAAACTGCTGTTATATGTGTATTAGTTAGTACAGGTTTATCAATTTCATCATTGTTAATAATGTTAAACTTCTTTCGATAAGGATCAACTTTACAGATACCGGCTCCATCAGTCCCAATCCATAATATGCCGGAATTATCCTGCATTATTGAAAGTATTATATCATAATCATTATTATAAACATTAAAGGGTTTAATCACTACCGGAATGAACTTTTCTGAAGCAACATCAAAATTGAGTAGACCGCCCCCCCATGTTCCTACCCAAATTTTCCTATTCCTATCTATCATTATCCTATAAGTATTGTTGCTGGTTAACCCACCGGGTACAGGGTTAGCAAAATATTGTTTATAGGTTTTGTCGGCCATATTATATTTCACAAAACCATTTCCCCAAGTGCCGATAAAAATAGTTTTAGAGGGATTGTCAATGGCAAGTGAAGTAATTTCAAATCGTTTTTCACCAATACTAATAGAATCTAACTTATTTTTTTGTGTATTATATTTATACAAGCCATAAACAGAACCAACCCAAATTGTACCGGTTGAATCCTGAACTAAGGCCGAAACGGTGAGACTATTATCAACGGCAATAAAATGTTCGTTACGTAAAATATACAAACCATGTAGTGAACCAATAAATAAATCACCTGAATGACTTACCAACAATGTTCTAATTTCTTGAATCTTAATGTTATTCGGCGGATTATAATGTCGAATTGCAGTAGTTCGTATATCATACTTACTTAGTCCACCTGTTTTATTACCAATCCATAAAATGTCATTTGACTCAGCAATTACTTCAACTGCCTGATTAGAGAAACTATTAAATGAATTTGGAGCAGAACTAATTGTTTTAAATTCATAACCATCATACTTATTTAAGCCACCCCTAGTAGCAAACCATATGAAGCCATACTTGTCTTGATGAATTGCAGTTACTTCATTATTAATTAACCCATCATCTATAGTTATATTATTCTCTTTGGTAGTTTGCGGGTATGCACTAACAAAAAAAGTACAAAAAGCAACAATAAAAAGGGTAATTATAAAATTATATCTTGACTTACACTGAGGCATTTCTTTTCATTAATTAACAAGCAATGGCTGATTTGCATGGAAGCAAACCGTAATTAAATAACATTCTTCAATAAAATTAAGTTGCACTCATTTTATTTGGGCAGTTAAATTAAGTAGAAATTAATTGAGTATTATTCAATAAGGTTCAAATTGACTTATATACCCCCCTTTATTGAATGATTTTGCCCCCAATCAATCATAAATTAACTGCAAACTTTGGTTATCTAACCATTGAATGATTGCAATTACTGTTTTTACATGAAAATATGCCAAATGCCAATAAAGTCAAAAACAAATCATTTTAGTTTAAAAACCATCCTAATTTTTCTGATTATACTTTCGTGTTTGAGTAGCCTATTCGCTCAAACTGTTAGAAAAGTAACGGAATTAAAATCGGGCTGGTTATTTATTAATAAAGACCTTCCAAATGCTGCAAAAAATGAATTAAATGAGCATGATTGGCAAAAAGTGACCATACCTCATGATTGGGCAATTAGCGGTCCATTTAAAAGTGAAAATGATTTACAAGTTGTAAAAGTTGCAGAGGATGGTGAGAATAAAGCCCACATAAGATCCGGCAGAACCGGAGGGCTTCCCTACATTGGCGTGGGCTGGTACCGATTACACTTAACATTCAACAAGGCAGATCAGCAAAGCAATTATTATTTAGAATTTGATGGAGCCATGAGCCATGCAAAAGTTTACATAAATAACCAATTTGTTGGCGAATGGCCCTACGGATATGCCTCTTTTCACTTTAATATTACCCCTTTTATTGAATTTGGAAGTGATAATGTAATTGCAGTAAGGTTAGAAAATTATCCGGAATCATCAAGATGGTATCCCGGCGCTGGCATATACAGAAATGTTAGATTAGTTAAAACCAATACTCTTAGAATTGCACCTTGGGGTACTTATATTACTACACCTGCAATTTCAAAAAATGAAGCAACAATAACAGTACAAACATCCATTGAAAATAGTGATACAACCACCTCAAACCTTCAACTTGTAACAACGATATATAACAATAAACACCAAAAAGTTGGAGAAAGTGCTATTTCGCCTTCACTTGTAAAAAACAATATTCAACAAATTAAAATTCAGTCGCCACAATTATGGTCTGCGGAAAATCCGGTATTGTATTATAGTATTAGTTGTATTAAAAAAGATAATCAAATAATTGATGAATATAAAACAACGTTTGGAATCAGATCTATCGTTTTTTCACCTCAAAAAGGTATGGAGGTAAATGGCTCTGTTGTAAAATTAAAGGGAGTATGTCTTCATGATGATTTAGGGCCATTAGGAATGGCAATCAATAAATCAGTATTAAAATATCGCTTACAACTTCTGAAAGAAATGGGTTGTAATGCAATACGCGGCGCACACAATCCACATGCACCAGAAATGCTTGAATTATGCGATGAGATGGGCTTCTACTATATTGATGAGTCATTTGATGAATGGAAAGCGGAAAAAGTAAAAAATGGATACCATTTGCTTTTTGACAATTGGGCAAAAAAAGATCTTGAAGCTATGATACAGCGAGATAGAAATCATCCTGCAGTAATTATGTACAGTATTGGCAATGAAGTAAAAGAACAAAATGAACCTGATGGTGCCGCAGTAGCAAAGTTTCTCACACAAATTTGTCATGCTCTCGATTCTACAAGACCTGTTACAACAGGCATTAATAATATGAATGCTGCTATCAATAATAAATTAGCTGATGCAGTTGATATTCCCGGTTGGAATTATAAACCGGGATTTTATGAAAAACTTCATGCACAACATCCCAACTGGGTTATTTACGGAAGTGAAACAGTTTCCACAGTAAGTTCAAGAGGTGCATTTAAATTACCCGCAAAGCCTGCCATTATGAAAGTATGGCCCGATAATCAATCATCGGCTTACGATTTAGAATATTGTAGTTGGTCTCAGTTACCGGATACAGAATGGAAAAATCAAGAAAATTCGTTTGTAGCAGGTGAATTTGTTTGGACAGGGTTTGACTATTTAGGAGAACCCACACCTTATAATGATAATTGGCCTAGTAGAAGTTCTTATTTCGGCATAGTTGATTTGTGTGGAATACCTAAGGATAGATATTACCTATATCAAAGCCACTGGAGTAATAAAAAAGTCTTACATATTTTACCGCATTGGAATTGGAAAGGTAAAGAAGGTGAAAAAGTTCCGGTGTTTGTGTACACTAATTATCCTTCAGCTGAAGTATTTATTAATGGAAAAAGCTATGGAAGAAAAACATTCAATAAAAATAACTTATTAGATAGCTATCGATTACGTTGGGATAATACCATTTACGAACCCGGCGAATTAAAAGTTGTAGCCTACAATGAAAAAGGTGAGGTAGTTGCAACCAAAACAATTCATACCGCATCAGAACCTGCCCAAATAAAACTTACCGTAAACAAAAAAACAGTATTAGCAAATGGCGACGACATGTTACTAATAATGGCAACAGTTCTTGACAAAGACGGCAATGTTTGTCCACTAGCCACCAACTTAATACATTTTGAAGTAAGCGGTGCAGCAAATTTTAAAGCTGTAGGAAATGGCGACCCAACTAGTTTAAAATCTTTTCAAATACCTGAAAGAAATGCATTTTACGGCAAGTGCATGTTATTTATTCAATCTACAAAATCGCCGGGAAACATTTCTGTAAAGGCCTATGGAAATTCGCTAACACCTAATTCTTTAACCTTAAAATCAATTGCAGAAAATGAAAAATAAATTATTATATATATTAATACCATTAATATTTTCGGTATGCAATAACAGCTTTGCACAAAAATCAAAACAACCTAACGTAGTTATTATTTATTGTGATGATGTTGGATATGGAGATATTAGTTGTTACGGTGCAAAAAAAATTCAAACCCCCAACATCGATAAAATTGCTAAAGAGGGTCTTCGATTTACAAATGCGCATGCTACGTCATCAACCTGTACACCTTCACGCTTTGGTTTGTTAACAGGGCAGTATCCTTGGCGAAAAAAAGGAACAGGCATTGCTGCCGGAAATGCAGGATCAATTATTCCGGAAAATCAATTTACCATTGGCGATTTATTTCAGAAAGCAGGATATCAAACCGCTGCCATCGGAAAATGGCATTTGGGCCTTGGTGGAGCTGATGGTCCCGACTGGAATGGAAGTATTCGTCCCAACCCCAATGATTTGGGATTTAATTATTCTTTTATCATTCCGGCTACGCCCGATAGGGTTCCTTGTGTATATGTAGAAAATGACCATGTAGTTAATCTTGACCCAAAAGATCCTATTGAAGTAAGTTACAAACAGCCAATTGGAACAGATCCAATTGGAACAGAACATCCTGAATTATTGAAAATGCCTGCCGACAAACAACATAGTGGAACCATTATTAATGGTGTTAGTAGAATTGGATATATGAAAGGCGGGCATAATGCTTATTGGCAGGATGATATTATGAGCGATGAAATAACAAACAAAGCCATTCAATTTATTAACAATAATCAAAAGCACCCATTCTTCTTATATTTCGCCATACAGGATGTACATGTTCCTAGAGTACCCAATGAACGATTCAGAGGTAAAAGCGGTATGGGTGCCAGAGGAGATGCTTTACTGGAATTAGATGAAAATACCGGAAAAATTTTACATGTATTAGATAGCCTTGGGCTTGCAAAAAATACACTGCTTATTTTTTCAAGTGATAATGGTCCAATATTGAATGATGGTTATGCAGATAGTGCAGAAGCATTATTGCACGGCCACAAGCCGGGCGGGCCTTATCGTGGCGGAAAATACAGCAAATTTGATGCTGGCACAAGAGTACCTACTATTGTAAGATGGCCTGGGGTTATAAAGCCCAATACTGTTTCCAATGCATTAATTGGCCAAAACGATTTCTTGGCATCTATGGCCGATTTACTTCATGAAAAAATTCCAACTGATGCTGCACCCGATAGTAAAGATTTATTAAATGTTTTATTAGGAAAATCACAAGTTGGGAGAAGTAGCTTAGTTGAACAAGGAATGACAGGACTAGCAATTATTCAAGGAAACTGGAAATACATACCGCCATATAATTGGGCCGCTATTTTTAAAGAAAAAAATATGGAGATGGCCAATGCACCATACCCACAACTTTACCATATCAGTGTAGATCAATTTGAAAAAAACAACCTTGCTTCAAAGTATCCTGATAAAGTAAAAGCTTTAGCTGATTTATTAAATGCAATAGAAAACTCCAACAACCATAATTAATTTAAAAATTATGAAAAAGAAATATTTAATATACGCTAGTATATTTTTAATAACTAACTGTTTTAGCTTAGTTAAAGCACAAACAATAACCAATACAACAACACAACAGCCTAATATTATATTTTTTTTGGTAGATGATATGGGTTGGCAAGATTGTTCTGTACCTTTCTATAAAGAAACAACAGAACTCAATAAAAAATATCATACACCCAATATGGAACGTTTAGCTGACATGGGTGTAAAATTTACACAAGCTTATGCAACCTCTGTTTGCACGCCTTCTAGAGTTAGTTTACAAACTGGAATGAATGCTGCCAGGCATAGAGTTACCAACTGGACAGCCTTTTACGAAAATACACCTACTGATGTTCCCTACCCCGGAATTAAAATTCCTGAATGGAACTACAATGGCTTAAGTCCTGTACCCGATACTCCACATACAGTATATGCAACACCAATTGCTGAAATTTTAAAAGAAAACGGATATTATACCATTCACGTTGGGAAATCGCATATGGCACCATTTCCAACGCTGGGTTCTGATCCATTAAATCTTGGATATGATGTAAACATTGCAGGATCTGCAGTTGGTAATCCAAAAAGCTATTTAGGAACAGAAAATTTTGGCAACTTAGTGAAAGGAGGTTACACACCCGGTGCTGTACCGGGCTTGGAATTATACCACGGTAAAAATATCTTTTTGTCAGAAGCTTTAACCCTAGAAGCAGAAAAAGCATTAGATAATGCACGCTATCTTAAAAGACCATTCTATTTATACATGGCACAATATGCTGTTCATGCGCCGTATAAACCTGATGAAAGATTTTATCAAAAATATATTGATGAAGGTTTAAGTAAAGAAGAAGCCATGTATGCTGCACTTTTAGAAGGCATGGATAAAAGCTTAGGTGATTTGATGGATTATTTGAAACAACATGATATGATGAAAAACACCATCATTGTTTTTATGTCAGACAATGGAGGATTAACATTGGTACCACCCCGTGGCGGAAAACCGTTTACACACAACCTACCTTTAAAAGCAGGGAAGGGCTCAAATTTTGAAGGAGGAGTTAGAGTACCCATGATGGTTTATTGGCCGGGTGTTACTAAACCTAAAACCATTAATAGCCAATATCTAATTATTGAAGATTTTTATCCTACTATTTTAGAGATGGCCGGAATAAAAAATTATAAAACCATTCAAAAAATTGATGGCAAAAGCATTGTTCCGTATTTAAAAAACAACAATTTAAGAGATACCACTAGGGCTATACTTTGGCATTTCCCGAATAACTGGCAAGAAGGTGCTCAACGGGCGAAACAATATGGCATATCGCCTGAAAGCGAAGGAATGGGGCCATCAAGCGCCATAAGAATTGGCTCATGGAAGTTGATTTATTTTTATGGTTTACATAAATCTGAGCTTTATAATTTGAGCAATGATATTGGTGAACAAAACAACGTTATCAACCAATACCCACAAAAAGCAAAATATCTAATGCAAAAAATGATAGAAATGCTGAAAGCTGAAAATGCACAATATCCAATTGATGCAGCTACAGGTAAAGAAATATATCCCAGCTTAGATAATTAATGTATAAAATTTTTATTACAATTATTAAGTAGCCCGCCATTACACATAAACCTAATTGCAAAAGCAATGAATGCAAAAGCTATTGAAGTTAAACAAGAATTTGTTGCCATTTTTCAGCAACAGCCTCTATTAGTATCATCACCGGGTAGAGTAAATATAATTGGAGAACATACAGATTATAATGATGGCTTTGTGTTACCGGCCGCCATTAATAAATCAGCATATTTTGCAATAAGTCTTAGAGCTGATAATGAAATTCATTTAATTGCCAAAGATTTGAATGAAACCTATCAAACTAGTATTTCAAATATAAAGCCTGATACAAAATGCAATTGGCCTAACTATATTCTTGGATCAATCGCACAGTTTATAAAAAAAGGAGTTACACTAAAAGGATTCAATGTTCTATTTACAAGTGATATTCCTATTGGGGCGGGCCTATCCTCTTCCGCAGCCATTGAATGCGCTACCGTTTATGCTTTAAATGAATTATTACAAACAAATTTTGATAGGGTTACAATGGTAAAAATGGCACAAGCAGCAGAACAAGAATTTACCGGCGTTATGTGTGGTATAATGGACCAGTTTGCTTCTATGATGGGAAAGAAAGACCATGTTATTCAATTAGATTGTCGAAGCCTGGAATTTCAATATGTTCCATTCAAACTAGAAGGAATAAAAATTTTATTGTTAAACACAAATGTAAAACATGCTCTGGCAAACTCAGAGTACAATACGCGTAGAAAAGAATGTAATCAAGCCGTTGAGTGGATAAAAGAACATGAAAATAACATTCATTCTTTGCGAGATGTAACACTACCAATGATAAATGAGTATGTACGTCCCAAAAATCAATTAGTAGCAAATAGGAGTGAATTTATTGTAGAAGAAATTCAACGTTTGTTGGATGCTTGCAATGATTTGTACCATGACAATATAAATGAATTGGGCAAAAAGATGTTTGAAACTCATCGCGGATTAAGTGAGTTATATGAAGTAAGCTGTAAAGAACTAGACTGGCTGGTAAATTTTGTGAAACATAATAATAATGTGTTAGGCGCAAGAATGATGGGAGGAGGTTTTGGAGGTTGTACAATTAACTTGGTGAAAGAACATGCAATTGATGATTTAGTTGATTCAATAAAAATTAATTACGAAAAACAAATGGGTTTACCCCTTAGCTATTATGTAGCTACTATTGAAGATGGAACTCATATTATAACTGAATAATTATGTTTAATATTAATGAACACCCGCACACAAGGCTTAATATTTTAACCGGAGAAAGGATTCTCGTTTCACCGCATCGCATGAAAAGGCCTTGGCAAGGAAAAGTTGAAAATCAAACATCTACTAATACCAATGCATATGAGCCTAATTGTTATTTATGTCCGGGCAATAAAAGAATGGATGGAAGTATAAACCCCAATTATTCAGATGCATTTGTATTCACTAATGATTTTTCTGCGCTTTTAGAAAATACGCCACAGGGCGAAATGAATGAAAATAATTTATTGATAGCTAAAAGTGAAATGGGCATTTGCAGAGTTATTTGCTTTTCGCCTCATCATAATGTTACACTACCTCAATTAAATATATCCTCAATTGAAAAAGTAATAACACTTTGGCAAAATGAGTATACAAATTTGTCAACGAACAAAAACATAAAATACATCCAAATTTTTGAGAATAAAGGAGAAATAATGGGGTGTAGTAATCCTCATCCACATGGCCAAATATGGGCGTCTTCGTCTATACCACTTGAAATTGAAAAAGAAACCAAACAACAAAAAATATACTTTGAAACTCATCAACAAAGTTTATTAACGAACTATTTAAAATTAGAAATAGAAAAAAATGAACGCATCATTTTAGATAACGATGATTTTGTTGCACTAGTTCCCTTTTGGGCGGTTTGGCCTTATGAAACAATGATTATAAGCAAACGACAAGTTCAACACATTACACAATTCAATGACAAAGAAAAAAATTCTTTAGCAGTTATATTAAAACAACTAACTGCCAAGTATGACAACCTATTTAATATTTCATTCCCATACTCAGCCGGCATACATCAATCGCCTGTAAACAATGGAGAATATCCTGAATGGCATTGGCATATGCACTTTTATCCCCCATTGCTTAGAAGTGCAACAGTGAAAAAATTTATGGTAGGCTATGAAATGCTAGCAAATCCGCAAAGGGATATTACACCTGAATGGGCTGCAGAAAAATTGAAATCGCTAAGTCATATTCATTATTCAGAATTATAAACATGAAACAACATAAGATACTAGTAACCGGTGGATTAGGATTTATTGGTTCACATACAGTGGTTGAATTACAAATGGCAGGTTTTGATGTTGTGATTATTGATGATTTAAGTAATTCGCAAGCATTTATTTTAAACAGAATACAACAAATTACTGGTATACTTCCACGCTTTTATGCAATAAACATGCTATACAATGAAAGTATGGATGAGTTATTTCAAAAAGAGAAAAATATTTCAGCAGTTATTCACTTTGCTGCATTCAAAGCAGTTGGCGAATCAGTATCCGAACCCATAAAATATTTTAAAAACAACCTATGTTCATTAATTAATTTATTGCATTGCATGGAAATACATCAAGTGCAAAATTTGGTGTTTTCCTCATCTGCAACAGTATATGGCGAGCCGGATGAATTACCTATATCAGAAACATCCCCACTTAAAAAGGCTATTTCTGCTTATGGAAGCACCAAACAAATGGGAGAAGAAATATTAGAAAAAACAACTAGTGCCAAAAATATATCAGCAATCGCACTTCGTTACTTCAATCCTGTTGGTGCTCATCCAAGTTCTCTCATTGGCGAATTGCCCAATGGCATTCCTAATAATCTTATGCCATACATAACACAAACTGCAGCAGGATTAAGAAAACAATTGATTGTTTACGGGAATGATTATAATACACCTGATGGAACTTGCATTAGAGATTACATACATGTTGTTGACTTAGCAAAAGCCCATGTAAAGAGTTGTGAAAGGCTTATCAATAAAATGGCAAAAAACAAATTCGAAGTGTACAACATTGGTACAGGAAAAGGATATTCTGTTTTAGACATTATTAAAGCCTTTGAAGAATATAATCACATAAAGCTCAATTATACAATAGGGCCAAGAAGAAATGGAGATGCAGCAGTTATGTATGCATCGGTAATTAATGCTACAAAACATTTGAATTGGGAAGCAAAAATGGGATTAAAAGAAATGGTTACAAGTGCCTGGCAATGGCAACAACAAATAACAGAAATTACACACAAATAATATATGAAACTTACATTAATTGACTACCTCATAATTGCTGTTTATTTTCTTTTTGTAATCACAATTGGATATGTTTTAAAAAGAAAAATAAAAACCGGGAACGATTTTTTAATGAGTAATCGAAATATCCCATTATGGATTACCTCATTAGCATTTATTTCAGCCAATTTAGGTGCGCAAGAAGTTTTAGGCATGGCAGCCAATGGTGTTAAATATGGTTTATACACTGTTCATTTTTATTGGTTAGGCGCCTCATTAGCAATGATATTTTTAGGAGTATATATGATGCCATTTTATTATGGTAGTAAAGCCAGATCAGTACCGGAATATTTGGCATTAAGATATGACGAAAAAACAAGGGGTTTTAATGCAGTTACATTTGCTGTAATGACAGTTTTTTCATCAGGCATTTCGCTTTATGCACTTGCTATGTTACTTAAAATTATCTTAGGTTGGGATTTTAATATGTCAATTTTCATAGCAGCGGGCATAGTGCTTATTTATACATTTTTAGGCGGCTTAACAAGCGCCGTTTATAACGAAGTTTTACAATTTTTTTTAATTGTACTTGGAATAGCACCTATTGTTATAATTGGAATGGAAAAAGCAGGAGGATGGCATGGTATTTTACAACATGTGGAAGCCTCTAAAATGCATGTTTGGAAAGGTATGGCAAGTGCCTCTACCAACCCTATGGGAGTTGATGCTTTTAGTTTGGTATTTGGTTTAGGATTTGTTTTAGCTTTTGGTTATTGGTGCACCGATTTTTTAGTAGTACAAAGAGCCATGATTTCAAGAAGTTTAAACGAGGCTCAACGTACACCTATCATCGCTACTATTCCAAAAATATTAATGCCTGCAATAGTAATAATGCCGGGCATTATTCTACTGGCACTTCAATCTCAATTCAAAGGGTTTAACTTACCTACTAATGCTTCGGGGCAAACGGATTATAATATGGCATTACCGGTATTATTGTCTAACCTTTACCCAAATGGCATTTTAGGCGTGGGTATAACTGCACTAATTGCTTCTTTTATGAGTGGTATGGCAGGAAATGTAACTGCTTTTAATACCGTTTTTACCTTTGATATTTACCAATCCTACATCAAGAAAAAAGCTAGTGAAAAACATTATCTATATGTAGGAAAAGCTACGACTATTGCCGGTATTATCATCTCTATTGCTACTGCCTATATAGCCAGAAGTTTTAATAGTATTATGGATTTGCTTCAGCTTGTTTTCAGTTTTGTAAATGCACCACTATTTGCCACCTTTTTTTTAGGTATGTTTTGGAAAAAAACAACAGCAAATGGTGCTTTTTATGGATTAGTTAGTGGAACGCTTGCTGCTGCCTTAGCACATGGATTAACAACTGCCGAGGGGAAGGGTGGCTGGATTTACAATTTACATACCTTTTATTCAGGAACAGGGCAAGCTTTTACAATTGCATGGATTGCTTTTGTTGCTTGTTTCATAATTACAATTATAGTAAGCTTATTAACAAAACCAAAATCAGAAGAAAGCCTAATTGGGCTTGTGTATAGCCTTACTCCTAAGCAAAAAGACAATTCAAAAAAATGGTATAAAAATCCATTGATTTTAGGCATCATTATTTTATCAATCACTATTGCACTAAATATTATCTTCTTTTAAATTCGTTTATATGAAAAAATTATTAGATCTCCGTTTTGTAATAGGCTTATTTTTCTTTATTGTGGGAGTTTTACTAACTATCTATTTCATTTTAAACTTAAAACAAAAAACAAATGCATCTATAAATATCAAATGTGGTGTGTCCTTTGTTGTTTTTGGAGTCATAATGATTTTTTTATCCTATATCCAGGAAATAAAAGAAGAGTAATGAATTGCTGATGTGATTGTAATACTTTAGTATAAAGAAGTTTAATAATGAATTTTCTAACTCATAGCAGATATCGTTAGTGCATGCTATTCCGTTAATCCTTACATAAAAATCCCCAATAATTCCGGCTAAACTGCCAAACTAAGCCTGTGAATGTTATTTTTGCGGCTGTGAGAAAAAAGAAAGAACGCATAATTCTGGAAAATGTATTGGTAGAAGACTATGCTGCCGAAGGCAAAT
>Ga0207433_10004176_pt1 | contig 26835 bp, 35 predicted proteins | sample YelNatPaOPGAMG01_FD_187559 | JGI IMG/M metagenome (GOLD analysis project Ga0207433, IMG submission 187559) | Hot spring thermophilic microbial communities from Obsidian Pool, Yellowstone National Park, USA - OP-RAMG-01 (SPAdes) (version 3) | ecosystem: Environmental > Aquatic > Thermal springs... | reverse complement strand
GGAGCGGTAGCACGCCGAACTTCAGCGCATAGCACATGCAGACGCCGTAGTTGGCTCCAAGCGGTTTAAACCAAGACCTTTGAGGCTGGAGAGCTCGGCGGCTCTGCAATCGAGCTGCTTGAAAGGAAGAAGGGCAGCAAGGACTGGAGCAGCTTCCTAATGGAGCCGTACAGGGAGGCTAGAGCAAGCAGGGCGCGGGCAGCGTTCGAGAAGCTCAAGCAGCTAATCACCGAGGAGGACCTCGAGAGTATAAAGAGGTCCAGCAGGGAGTTCAGAGAAGGGTTCAAGCTGAAATGAAGAAGCTGATCGACACCAGCGTCCTCGTGGATAACCTCAGGAAAGGGTGTTCGAGGAGGGAGCCATCTCCGTTATCACGCTCATCGAGGCCCTGCGGGGGGCGCCGGAGGGCAAGAGGGAGGGCGTGAAGTCCCTGCTCGAGGACAGCTTCAGAATCCTGAGTCTCGACAACAATGTGATCCCCCGCGCCACTCCATATCGATCCACAGGGAGACAAGGTAGGGCTTCGCGGCTTGCGAGAACTTGCAGGCGGCCGCGGCACTAGGTCCTCCACGCTCGCCACGGCGATCCCCGCGACTCGATGTAGGCCCGCAGCAGGTCGAAGTCGCTCGCCGCACTCATGCGCTTGCGGCCGCTACTGCGGGTTAAGCTTTGCCCGCGGTGGCGCGAAGCCCTCTTAGCGCGCTGCAATACTAGCGCAGCGGAGTCTGACCTTGCAGTGCATAGGGGCGATGTGGGGGGGCGCCGTCGGTTTAGCGCGGGGGGAATACTTTGGGGTAAATTTGGAGCAAATTTATATCCTTGTAGCAACCTCTACTCGTTGGGATTGGGCGGTGGCAAAGGTGTTGCGTGTTCCTAGGAGTTTGCAGGAGGCTTTGAGCCGCCTCGCGGCGCGCAAGAGGGAGAGCGAGACCAGGATAATCACCGTCGACGAGCTGGTCGAGATACTGAAAGGGCCGAACGTCATCGCGGTGCCCCCACTCATGTACCAGCTGGAGCAGATGCCGCCCAAGCTGAGGGCTTTTTTCGAGCAGGGGAGCAGCTCGGGATCGCCGGTGGAAAAACCGCTCTCGAAGACCCGCCGAACTCGGTAGCGCAGGAGCAGGCTGCAAGCTCCTTGCGCCTGCTCAGGGTGATCGCTTATTATAAGCTGGTGACTCCGGTAGAGGCTGAAGGGGAGTTCTGCTTCACGATCCGGAACGCCGGCGCCGCCGAAGTCAGTATTATCCAGTTCCCCAGGTTCAGCGGCTTCTACTTCCAAAGACTCGAGATTCTCGACAGCGATGGCAGAGTCCTCGAGATCCTCAAGGAGGACGACCTTAAATGTAGAGAAGGGGCGATCTGCGTCGTGCTCCGCGAGCCGCTGAAGCCCAATGAGCAGGCGACGCTGAGGTTTAGGTACGCTCTTGTGCCAGAGAAGGAGCTAAAAGGTTTCTTCATCAAGCGCGCGGTGCTGAAGCTGCCTCTCAACCTCGACGAGGGCACGTCCGCTTACGTGCACGTCTTACCCCCTGAGGGGATGAGGCTAGAGCTGGAGAACGACTTCTTCACGCCCTTTACGCCGCTGACCCACCCTGAGACGGCTAAGGGGTACCCCATCGCGACCCCTGAAGAGGGCAGCAGATACATCTCGATGAGGTTCCCAAGGAGTTGGGGGGCGCCCGTACCCGGCACCTATATGGTCTTAGTCAGCGTGAAGTATCCCCCTTCCCTCTCCTGGACCATAATCCTACTCCCCTTCGCAGCCATCCTGCTGTTCCTCGGCGCTCTCGCGCGACGCATGTTTTGCCCCCATCTACCGCTGCTGCCCCCCTCGCTGCACCTCACGCTCTTCGGCGCGCTGCTGGGAGTGCGGATATGGTCGTTCAACGAGCTGCTGATGAAGCGGCTCTCGTACTTCTACGTAGCCGGCACAATCCTCTCGCTGGTCGCCGCCATGCTCGCCTCCCTGTAAGAGGCGCGTTAACGCCTCCGCCGTCGAGGACGCCGGCTACGTGCCGGACACCAGAGAGGGGGTTCTGCGGAAGGTGGGCCTCCTAGCCATTTGACCGCCGGCCCCCCAGCGCTTCGGCGGAAGCTTGCCCGCTCCAGCGCGCTCAGATCTCCTCGGGGTCGATGATCTCGATCGCGGTTACTTCACCCGTATCCTTGTCCCTGTACAGGTGGATCTTCGGGTGCAGCGGCTCCCCCAGCTCCAGCCCCTTCGGCTCCCTGAACCTCAAGTGGAGGACGCCCTCCCCCGGCACAATGGAAGCCTCGATCACCTCCTCCGGCAGCTTCACACCCGTTAAGGCCTCCACCCTGGAGAGTACGCGCTTGAGGTCTAGGCTCAGTAGAGACGCGCGCGCCTTTCAGCGCCGTCCGCTAAGCATGCTGCTGCTTAATCCAGCCAGGCGGGAAGCCTTCCCAGCAGCTCCCTAAACGTCTCCTCCTCAAGCTTGTTTATCGCGAGGGCGACGAGCATGTTCTTGGGCCTGGGCCTCGGCCTCTCGAAGATCTCCACCACCCTGAACTTGAGGCGGTACGACCAGATCACCTTCCCCACCTCCCTCTCCTCCGGCCAGAGCGGCTCGCCGCCCTCGAACTTGCCCTCCACGACACCGTACCCGATCACACCCTCACCGGTCGCGTAAAACACCACGATATCGCCGGGCTGCACTCTCGCCCACAACCCCTTAGCATTCCCACTCGCACCCCAAACACCCTCCTCCAAGGCAACCCTCCAGCCCTCAGGCCTCCCGCTCAGCGTCCAGTAGCTAGGCATCGCGCACGAACCCTTTCCGCACGTAAAAAGCTGGTGCCCAGCACGACGCTGCAGTCCCGTGCTAAGCGCAGCCCAAAAACGCTTTGCCGAATTTAGTCGCTCTCCAAGTGTTTCAGCTAGCGCGCTAATAGTCCCATTTTATTATATGCTCTTCAACCAGCCCCCGCCCGCTAATGGGGATCGAGCACTTTCTCGCTCCCAGCAGCGGCTATGAAAACATATGTTTCAATGAGATTTCGCGCGCACTCGCGCTCATTTAAATCGCCTGTACAGCAGGGGATGAGCGTGCGAGACCTTATTGTTTTCTAAGTTTCCTTTTTGCCAGTAAGGCGGTCAGTATGATGAACAGCGACGCGATCACCGCGACTGCGATATAGGGCTCTTTTGCAGTCTCTACAGGTTTTGTTAAATTGAATGTTACAGTAAGATTTACGGCTCCACCTGAAACTGTTAATGTTCCTGAGGAAGGGATCGGTGCGTAGTCTTTGTTCTCTGTGCCTACAATGTATGAATAAGTTCCATTAGATTTTTGAAATATTATCTCAGTGTTATTTGTGTAAACAGTTTGCCCATTTAAAGTTACGTACCATAATGTTCCTGGTGGAAGACCCACCTCTGTAAATCTGACCGTGTAGTTCTGGCTAATTGGAGGGGGGAGAGCAGGGGTTGCATTGATAAAAACATTGTAAGTTTCCATTGGTTTTACACTTATATTCATCGTTTTTGGAACCCCGTTAGCAAGGTAGACAAGTGTGTGATTTCCAGGCTTGAGAAATGCTCTAAAGTGCCCTCCATAGATATCAATAGGTCTCCCATCGATCGTCAGGTTCAAGCCGTTTAAATTAGTGAATCCATTGATGGTTCCCGGTAAATTGTCGATAGAAAAATTATAAAAAACTAGTATTCCTTCACCATAAGTTGAGATATAAAGATTATTATTGTAAAACCAGACGCTGGTCACTTCTCCGCTCCTCAAATTATAGTTTACTGGAACCCAATGTCTGCCTTGGTCAAGAGATACTAATATTCCTTTATCAACAGTTGCACATACCAATGGATAACCCGAGATGTTTAGCCAGTACACCTCAATTGGTATACCTAGAAGCCCTCCTTCTGGATTGCTAAATGACTTGTTAAGTAACTCGAAAGACTTTCCATAATCATAAGAAATGTAAAGAGATCCCGGTGAGAACATGCCAGTGGCAGCTACTATCACGCTTTTATTGACTGGATCAACGGCAAAAGAAGTAATATAGCCACTTATACCCGATGACTTCTGCCATGTCCCATTGTAATTGTAGTATGCACCGTTCGTTGTTCCAACAAGAAAACTGTTGGGTCCCAGCATTGTTATTGTAGTAGCGTCTGCAGGTGAATTTTTCCAAAGGTCCCAAGTTTTACCAAATTCTGTTCCCCTATATATGCCTTGGGAATTGGCAAAATAGATGATAGAAGAGTTATAAGGATCGATAAATAGGGAATTTGGTGCGAGCAAATAAACAGGAGGGCTGGACACGACATTAACGAATTCTAGGCCTCCGTTGTTTGATACGGAAAGGTCGCCTGATGCAGAGTAAGCGTATAGCCATGAATTATTTTTTGGATTCACAGCAATATACGTAGCCTCGTTGCCTATAGGTATAGGCGGTGTATTGCCGCCAAACCAAGATTTCCCGCCATCAAGAGAGATAAAGGCACTGTAGTCCTGCATGCCTATAGCTATTACACTACCATTTCCTCCGACGCTAACTGAATACGTAAGGGTGTCTGAGAGATCTCCACTTATGGGTCTCCATGTTAATCCGTAGTCATTTGATTGGTAAAGCCCCTGATCAGAGCCTAGAACAATCATGGAGCCGTTCCCAGGATAAACTGCTAAGCCCATGTTATCTACAGATGGCAATCCTTTCAAGAAACTTTTTCCTCCATCAAATGAATAATAAAACATTCCAGGTCCGTAAGCCCATAAAATGCTCTCGTTTTTTGGATCGAAGACTATGCCCTTGACAGCCTCTAGAGACATGTTCACGACCGTTTTTCCGCCATCGCTCGAAAAAAGCGTATACTTGGAACCCAGGTAGCTCAAGTATACTACAGAGGAATTGAAAGGCGAAGCAGATATAAACATCGGATAATATCCAATAAAAGTATGAAGAGTTTCCCAGCTTTTTCCCAGATCATTTGATTTTACCATGTATATATAGACTTTACCGGGACCTGATGCTCCTGGTCCCCAGATAAGAGCGTATATAGTGTTCCCTGAGACAGAAATTATTGCAGGTCCTGACTGTGAATTGTATATGATTCTCCACGTCAAGCCATCGTCATCGCTTTCTATAATCCCAACATTGCTCCCAGCAAATATCTTCCCTCCAGCCTTTTGAAAATTGTTAGCGCCCGTAAAATTAGATACTTGATACCACCAGAGACCACCGTTGTTCGTCCTATAAATCCCTTTGTTAGTAAAAGAAACTAAAAGAATATCAGAATTATCGGAATCCAAGTAAAGCCCACATATGGGACCATATGGAAGCCCAAAGTCTCTAGGAATCCAGTTCTTACCGTCATTAAAAGTGACGTAGACGCCGCCAGCTCCAATCGGACCCGATAAACCATGAGCCTCCGTGCCAGATGCAATATAAATTATCCTTGGATCGTGGGGATTGATCTGGATTAAGCCTATGTGCCCTGAGGCATTAAAGTATACCATGTTTTTATCGTCAAATGGATTTGGGAAATAAGCTGGTCCCAATTGAACCCAAGGATATTGCTCGCCCTCACCCTTGTACTCGTAGGCGGGCAATAAACTAATGTTTATGAAGTTTTTCCCTCCAGAAATGGTATAGTTCTTGAAAAACCATCTGTAGTATGGATTTTCAGCCAGAACGTAATAGATGCCGGGCTTTAAGTCCTTTAATTCTACATAGCCGCTAGAGTTGACTCTGAAGTATTGTCCATTGATTATGACGGAAGATAAAGCAGCAGGAGACACCTTGAGTATCAAGTCAGCTGTTAAGCCTGCTGTATTTACATTATTACTTTCTAACCAACTCGGGATAACTGTACCATTAGGATAGAAGAACTCGACATTCTCCAAGTTAGTAGCTTCATATTCCGAGTAAACAGATGAATTAACCAGAATAAGCTGTTGATATTCACCCGGCGTGGGAACCGGTTGATCGTTTGTGATTTCGATTGGGACGTAGTAAAGAATACCGGGAGGCACCTTGACCCCCTGACTTGAGTTTGAAGGATAAACCTTTTTAGATATGTTAAATCCAGGCATAACACCGTTCGGCGGCAACTCCATAACAAAGGCCCACTGAACGGATAGTGAGCCGTAGACACCGCTAAAACCTACATGCGCCGGGTATTGGGGATAGTTTGTATTTATCACTCTGCTGAAGACTCCATTTAAAAATTGAATTGAAGCGGTTCTGTTCAAAATTTCAACCATGTAGATCCCCGGTACCCCTTCTTTGTTAAGGAAGTAGCCATACGCGGAACCGCAACCGTTGGCCTCTCCCATTGCATTCCACTGATCAGGATAAGTATTTCCACAAGCCAGCCTAATATAGGCTCCAGCCCATCCCTGACCGTTATTCACTGGCTCATCTACGTTAAAATACCCAACATTCTCCACGTCCCCTATAGAGGTTACGTAAGCCGCAAAAGCTGTTCCGGGACCAAAAGTTTCACTTGTTACTGCATATCCGGGACCATTAAAGCTAATGTTGAAACCTTTCCCCGCGGAATAGCTTCCCCCAGGCGCGTTAATGATCCAGCCTTTAAGATTGGTAAAGTTTGTGTAGTACAAGAAAACGTATTCTCCATTATCGTATTCAGCATATTTTTTACTCAGATGCGGAGCCTCACCCACAGTAACTCCATTGAGAAGATTAGCAGTCTTCGAGGCGAAACCCATGTATATTGTTACACTAGATTTCGCACCTATCCTTCCAAGCTTAAGCCAATAACGAGTTAACGCAGAAAAAGAAGCATAATTTGGAGCTTTCCATGCCGTGCCTAAGGGTAAAAAGTCACTTTTCTCAGCAAAGTGTGAATATTTTTGATACATAACAGAATAGATCAGCCCCGCTCCGGAACTAGACGAAGAAGTGGTGTATCCAAGCAACAATAACGAGATAAAGGGAGACAAAAACATCAGAAATTTATTTCTTTTAGCTTTTCTATTCGTAACATTCACCACAAACAAAAAACCCCTAACATGTATTTAAAGATTATGTGACCAGAGCGCGCTTTCCGCGTTATACTCAGCTATTTCTTGCGGGGTCTTGCGGGGATGCTGCCCCTCGACGAGGGGCGCTTCAGGGTGGCGAGGGCGCGCCGGCTGGAGGAGGCAAGCATACGCGCTGGCGGGCGAGGCTGCGGCGAGGAGGGGGTTGGGCTTCGCCTTGTGCCGCGAGGGCTTCTACGACCTCGTGAGGGTCCCCGACTGCTGCGGCGTCTACCTGATGGGGAGCAGGGTGCTGCGCTACACGCTCTACGAGCTCCTCCGCGGGCCGAAGCCCGGCTACGAGTACCTGAAGCCGGAGGACGTCGAGAAGATCCCGCTGCCCGAGCTGAGGAGGAAGCTGAGAGAGCACAAGGGGTTCTACGACGAGATAGCGAAGCACAGCGGAGCAACGATATTCATCGACAGCAACGGCAAGATCCTAGCGATCGTGTACGCTGACCCCCGCGAAGATGCGGTCGAAAGCTCCCTCAGGGCACTAAAGACCGTCGTTAAGCTCTTTTTCTCCTGAAGCAAGCTTGGTTCGGCACGCGCCTAAGAACCCTGTAAACTCTCAAGCGTTTTTTCAGACCTAGGGTCGGTAGAAGCGTAGCTCGCTCTCGATATCCTTCAATTCTCTTTCGATGATAACTAATCGCTCTTCGAGCCTCTCGAGCATATTTCTGGCCCCGCCGCGGCGTCTGTAGCTCGCTGCGAGTAGTATAAGGCGTTGGAGACGTCCCTCTCTAACCCTTTTACCTCGTTCTCTAGGCTCGAGAGCTTTTCCTCCAAAGCGCTCAGCTTCGCGTACGTTAGGTAAAGGTTAGCGAGCAAGATGATGATCAGGAATATTGCCGCTGCAGCGCCTATCAGGGTAAACAGCGGTAGAGCGCGCCGGGCTGGGGAGCGTTGATTGATCGCGCTCGTTCAACTTTAACCGTTAGGTCTCAGGCGCGGGGGAGCGGGGCGGGCGCTTCAGCTGGGGTTCGAGCTAAAGTTTAAGAGCTTGCCCGCCGTCTAGGCTCGTGTCGGACGTCTTGGCTTTGCTCGAGGAGATACGGGAGGAGCTTAGGGAGCTCAGGTTGCTCTACAAGGAGCTTGCGGAGAAGCTCGTGCCGGTGGAGGAGGCGTTGGATGACGAAAAAGAGGCGATTGAGGCGAGCGATGAGATCGTTAGCGAGGAGGAGGTCATGAAAGCCTTGGAGTAGCCCTGAAGCTCGACGATGTTCAAGATCGAAGCGAAGAGAAGGGTTCTGAGGGCTCTCGAGAAGCTGGATCGGGAGAGGAAAGATAGGGTCAGGGAAGTTTTGATAGCTTTGAGAATGGATCCTGTGCCCTTTAGGAGGTTCGACGTCGCCAAGCTTAGGGGTTACGAGAACTTTTACCGCATTAGAATCGGGGACTTGAGGATAATTTACGAAGTGAAGTGGAGGGATAGGAAAATATTGATACACTTCATTGGAGCGAGGGAGAGAGCATACGAGCGCTTCTAACCTCGAAATCGCGAGCGTGCATTCGCCGCGACTTTGACCGCGCTCCTGCGCTCTCTTGTTTCAGCTGGGAGTTCGCTTATTCTCTGGGTGCGCTAGGTAGCCATTTCCGCGGTTGCTGCGATGGTTGGCTCCTGAAACCGCCTATCGATAGCTCTCGCAACCGCGCTTGAAGGGGCCGGTGAACGTGGGAGGCGCCGGTGCTCTGGTTGCGCCGCAGCGCGCGCTGGTAATCTTTAATGGCATGTTTTTCGCATAAGTTTTGTGACGAAGGTCAAGCTGTACAAGGGCGGCGTCCTTAAGCTGCCGGCCGAGGTTAGGCGGGAGCTGGGGCTTAAGGAGGAGGACGAGCTCCTCGTAACGGTTGAGGGCGGTGCCGTCAAGCTGCTTCCTGTGGACCTGGTGGACCCCGTGGAGGCGTACTCCAGCGAGCTTGGAGGTGTGGATGAGGACAGGGTGCTGGAGGAGGGGTTCAGGGACGCTAGGAGGCTTGGCGCGCGAAAGCACCACCCAAGCGACGCATTGGGAAGGTGAGGAAGCTCGCGCTTATGGATTCGCTTATCAACCAGCTTGTGGCGGCTAGGAGCCCGCCAGCCTACACGGTGGCTTTACAGTCTCTCGCTGAAGCCGTGAAGGCGATCATCGAGCTGAAGGAGCTGATCGGTTAGCCTGTCAGCATGCCGGCACGCGGTGCTGCGCAGGTGAAAGCTTTTGGCATCGGCGCGCTACAGCTAGCGCTGTAAGTGTTAGGCTTCGGTGTATTCCCAGTAGAACCTTACGCCCTTCTCCAGCGCGACCATCCAGTTCTCTAGCGTCCCGCTCAACGTCCAGCGCGCGCTCTGAAGCACAACGAGCAGTTGCTTTGGGCAGGGGAATATGTCCAACTGCTCCATAGGCATTTAAGAAGCTAAGATGGACAAAGGTCTTTAAGAAAATGAGGTATGTGGGAGGCTAGCTCGTACCCGGTTTATAGCGGAATGCTTTTATCCAGGTTTTTCCAGGTTATACCTGGTGGCACCTGGTGGCTCGGGCTGTCGTAAGCATAGGTAAGAAGTATGCTGTGTACCTCCCCAGGAGCGTCGTGGAGGAGCTGAAGCTCAAGGAAGGGGAGAAGCTTGTCCTGACAGTTGAGGGTGAGAGCATAGTGTTGCGTAGGCCCCCGGACTTCTTCGAGGAGGCTAGGCGGACTCCCAAGAGGCTGCGCCTGGCGCCTGAGGAGTTCGAGACAGCCAGCGTGGAGGCTCAGGAGGAGCTACTGGGCGCCCGCGATGCTCAGGGTGCTACTTGACACGTCCTTCCTCCTCCCAGCCTTCGGCGTGGATGCTGGGGAGGAGGTTCTCAATTGCCTGGAGCTCATGGCTGCGCGGAGGGAGAGGATCCGGGCTTATTACTCACCGTTTAGCCTTTTGGAGGCGGTCATGGTTCTCTTGAGAGAGGCTAGGCGGGGGAGGCTGAGGCTGGAGGAAGCCGCAGGGATGGCGAGAGAAGGGGCAACCAAGGTTGTCTACGGGCTTGAGACCGCCGACACCCCTCCCAAAGCTTACTCGCTCGCAGTGAGGCTGTACAGCCTGGGGCACAGGGATCTCTTCGACAACCTTCTCTACGCGACCGCGGCCACCAATGGGCTGTCCCTTCTAACCCTTGACGGTGAGTTGCTGGGCTTTCTGAGGGAGGCGGGCCTGCCGCAAGTGGCTATCAAGCCTAGCGAACTAGAGGAAAAGTTGCTCTAGAGTGGGAGTATGAGCTCGCGGTAGTTGGTCCTGCGCCTCTAATGATCTTTGCTCCAGTTGCTCCTCTCTCTCAGGCTGACATAGTTTTTAACAATGTTTTGTCTTTGAGGGGCTTGCTTTAGCATTAATAGGAGCTCCATTGGTCTGAGTCCTCCCTTTACCGGGTCTACTTCCAGCCCGAGTTCTTTGAGCGTTGTGGCGCGCGCTCAATCAAATTTTGTAGCTTGATTTCTAACCCATCTATTCTCTCTTGAATATGTTGCAGTAATGTTAGCCCATTCTTTACCTATCGCTTAATCGAAAACTGTTATTTTCTTCACTCCTCCTTTCTCCTTAATCTTTGGTTTGCGGGTTACGCGCACTTCCTCGACTGCGAAGCCTGCATTGAGGGCGGGCGATAGAAGTGGGGTGATCTTCTCCGCCTCCTCCAGCGCCTTTCCCCTCGCTGCGTTGGACGCGCTACGAGCTGGTTTACGGGTTCTCCTTGCCTATTGGTGACCTCATACATGCATTACTGCTGGCGCAGCTATAGATAAGGGCAGCAATTTACGCCTTTGCAAGGCTTATCCTTTCAGCATTCCTGGTTTCGAAGATATAGCGTATTGCGCGCGCAGCTCTCTAGAGTACTATGGGGATTTTCGCTTTGATCCTATGCTCGTCGAGCTCGTCTAGCGGTAGGCATGCGATGTGCGCTGCTAGCCTTAGGTCTCCGGTTTCGACTAGGAGCTTGAGTGCTGCTCTGAGGGGTTCCGGTTGCTTCTCGATGAACTCCCAGTCTGCGCTTTTGGCCCTCAGCTCTCTGGCCTCACACTCAAACTCTTCGAGCTCTTTTAGGGCCTTGGCTAGGGCTCGCTTGTTTAGGGTGAAGCCGAGTTGCTTGGCAAGCTCAGCGACTTCAGTTTTCGATTCCATATGTTTTCAGCCTCGTCCTCGAGAATGCAAGCCCTGTGTCCTCCTTATAAGCTTTAACCGCGTCTGCGAGGTCATTGCCGTAGATTAGGAATAGGATGTCTAGGCTGTCAAGTACCTTCACCCTAGAGTATTCTCTTAGGACTTGGGCGAGGTATTTGGGCGCTTTGTTGTCTGTGAGGACTGCGTAGCCTCTGCGCTTGGCTACTGCGAGGCAGTATGCCTCAGGCGGGTCCAGTGTCGGTAGCCTCTGCAACCTGGAGAACTCGATTAGTCTCAGGGCTTCGACCTCGTAATCGTTGATCCTCGGGATGAGGAAGGCGCGCCTGGAGGCTAGCCAGGGTGCAAGCATCACTCTACCCCTCGCACCCATCTCGTCCAGGACCATCGCTGGCACTGCTACTGACTCGAAGACCTCAAAGAGCCTCTCCCTGTCCCTGAAGCGGAGCCAGTGTACGAGGAAGCACGTGTCTGCCACTGCCGTGCTCATACGACGACCGGTATCTTAGCCTTCATCCTAATCTCGTCGAACTCGTCGACGGGTAAGCCAGAGATCTTCGCCGCGAGCCAGAGGTCCCCAGTCTCGACGAGAACCTTCAGCGCGGTCCTGATGGGCTCTTGCTGCTTCTCGATGAACTCCCAGTCTGCGCTTTTGGCCCTCAGCTCTCTGGCCTCACACTCAAACTCTTTGAACTCCTCCACGCTCACTGAAAGGCGCGGCTGCTATAAAAAGCTGCCCGCACGTGCTCCTCCATCAATGCTGTGTGAGCGTTATAGTTTTTATAGAGAGGGTCCAAGCACCCGCTTACCAGCGTGCGGTCGCTTTGCAGAAGCATAGGAGGCTCTGCGCTTGGGCATCGACATAGGAGCGCTGCGTTACGCGAGCTCCTCCAGCGCCTTTTTCACCGCCTCCCTGTGGAGTGGTGTTTGCCAGGCGACGCGCCTTCCAACGCCCAGCTCTAGATCCTTTTCGGGCGGCGGCCGGTCGATCCAGAGCCAGCTCTCCCTGCGGGGGACGCTGTCGACGATTAAGTTGTACTCGGCGAGCTTCTCCATTAAGGGTATCCGCTCTCTCGCGAACAGCGTATCGGGGTCCTCAACAGCTTGCCTCAGCCACTCCCGCTCCTCGCCGCTCAAGCTGCCCGCGAAGAGCGTGAGCCTCTTCTTTTCTGCAAGCGTTTCGACGACCTTCTCGGGCCGCCACCCTGCCTTGTACAGCTGGGCGAGAACTCTCGGGTTGCCCCCCGTCAGTCTCCACACCTCCTCGACGCCGGGTTTCGGTCCCGGTACCTGCTCGTACAGCTCCTCGAAGCCTTTCCTCGGCATGTTCCACATCGGGAGGATTTCGGCCCAGAGGTGCTTTCCGATCTCGCCCCTCGATCTCCCCTCGCTCGCCGCCACTGGCACGACGATGTTCTCGTAGCTGTAAAGCGGGTGCTCGATCATGTTCAGCAGCCCCTTGACGTAGGCCGCCGCCCTGTCGAGACCGATGGCTTGGAACACGTCGTCAGCTACGACCGCGACTTTAGACTTCCTCGCCTTTAGCAAATCTCTCACGAAGTCGAAGAGGGCCCAGGCGATGCGGCCCGGCGCGTCCTCAGCCAGCGCTTTCTGCGCGAGCTCGAGGAAAGCCTCCTTGACGCTCGGCACCGAAACCTCTGCGTAAACTAGCCTATCCAAGGGGTGCAAGTAGAACACCTCGTAGCCCCTCTCTTTCAGCAGCTCGGCAGTCTGCTTCAGTCAGGCGGTCTTCCCGCAGCCCTCCGGCCCGAAGACGACGATGGGGAAGCGGGTGCCTTTCTCGCTCCACTCCAAAACCTGCTGAACGCCCCTCTCCCTATTGGCGAACTCGACCTCCAGTTGCGGTGTAAGCGGGAGCTTGACCCTCCTCATCCTGATTCCTTTCCCGGTCACGCGCTTATAAGCGTGCAGCGTTCCATCTCGAGGGTGGATCGGCCCGCCCGCAAGCACCTTTCTCATCTACTCTAACAGGAGACCTTGCGGAGAATTCCGCTCGGCGCAACTATGGAAGTTGCGCGGCAAAGGATACTGGAGAGGATGTTAGTGCACCGATCGGGACCTCGTCTTTCTCAGCCGCGCTGATTGAGCGTAAGCTCCCGATGCGTATGAAGGCAGCTTTAAATACAGTTTGCTTTACATACTTTTGTGGGCAGCGTAAAGACGAGCTTTGTTCTCCCCGAGGATCTCTACCTCGAGCTGAAGAGGAGGGCAGCGGAGGAGAGGAGAGCTGTTCGTGATCTCGTTATAGAGGCGATTATCGAGTACATATCTAAACCTAGAGAATATAGGAAAAAGCTGGTGGAACTGATCACAACGCCCTCTCAGGGCGCTTCTCCAGAGGATTACAAAGAGTACGACTACGAAGACGTGTAGCGAGGAGAGCTTCTTGGAAAAAGCGATGGTTGACACGGAAGTATGGTCGATGGCGAAGAAGAGACCTCTTCCGGAAAATTTTAGCACAAAAGAGAATTATTTGAAGGCTTTGAGGGCGCACGAGGCGGCGAGAAAGTTCTTCTTAGAGACCTTCCCAGATCTGAAGGTTTACATTTCCACCCACCAGCTCGCAGAAATATTCCATGTCCTAGCCTTCAGGGGGGCGAGGCTTCCGAGAGAAGAAGCAGACAGTATAGTTTTAGCTATACTGGAGGACGGCGGCATAGTGAAGGTTCCCCTGCTCCATAGGCATGTAGAGGAGGCTGTCAAGGAGAGCGCTGCAAGCGGAGTGCATGTGTGGGATTACTTGTGCTTCCTGCCGGTAAAAGACTTCGTGGACACGGTTTACTCGTGCGACCTTCATTTCAAGAAGATAGGGGAGAAGTACAAAGTTAACGTGGTGAACCCGCTCGGTTTCTGGCTCTCATTATAAATGTAAAACGCTTAGCGGGAGCGCGCTGGATCTCTCAATCTCAAACCCTGGGCAGGGGAGCAGCGCGAGAAGCAGCAAAGTTAGCGGGGGTGCGGTCTTGGAGGTGCTAATCCTGCCCATGCTCTTGCTTTATAGGCTTCTGAGAGCTATAAATGTTCCGTTGCGCACTTACCACGTGCTGAGAAAACGCTCGGGCTTAGGAGCTTGCGCATCGAGGTGAACCGCCAACCCACGATCAGCCTGAAACGATAATTAGGGAGAGAACGCCGAACCTGCAGGCGCAGTCGCTGGCTGCACAGAGAGCGGTGCCGCTGAGCGCGTCACGGGGAGCGTCTGTTGAGTTGCCGAATGCCGTGAGGGTCAAAGAAAAGCTGGTGAGCTGCGGGGGCGCGCCGAGCTCTTGGGATGGGTCGGGTTCATAGGAAGCCCCAGCGCCTCTTCCTGTAGCTTCCCTTGATGCTTATCTTCGCGCCGCAGGTGGGGCAGCGGTTGTCCTCCGTCAGGTTCCACTTGGTGATGAAGAAGCCTTTTCTCTCTATGAGTTTGGTCCCGCACTCGGGGCAGTAGGTGTTTTCGAGGGGGTGCCCCCACACGTTGCCGATGTACACGTACCTGAGCCCCGCGCTCTTGGCTATAGCGGCCATCTCCTCGAGCGCCCTCACGTCCGTCGACGGGTAGTCCACCATCTTGTAGTGCGGGTGGAACCTGAGCAGGTGGAGGGGGACTTCGTCGCCGAGGTTTTCGATAATCCACTCGACGAGCTTCCCGAACTTTTCCCTGCTGTCCCCCACTTTCGGTACGATCAGGTCGGTCACCTCCACGTGGATCCCCTTCCTCTTCATCTCTGCGAGCGCTTGCTTCACCGGCTCGGGGTCGGGGACCCCCATGAACTTCCTGTAGAAGCCCGGGTCTCCGGAAGCTTTGAAGTCCACCGTCGCGGCGTCCATATAGGGGTGGAGCTCGTCCAGCGCTTCGGGCGTCATGTACCCGTTCATCACCATGGTGTTGAACAGGCCCTCCCTCTTCGCCAAGCGGCTGACGTCGTACATGTACTCGTAGAAGACGGTCGGCTCGTTGTAGGTGTACGAGATGCCGTCGGCTTCCAGCCGCTTGGCTTCCCCGACGACCTCCTCTGGAGGGTAATACTCCCCGTAGAGGCCGCTCTCCAGCCTGCTCTGGCTTATCTCCCAGTTCAGGCAGAACTGGCAGAAGAAGTTGCAGCCGGGGGTCGATATCGAGAAGACGGCGCTGCCCGGGTTGAAGTGGAGCAGGGGTTTCTTCTCTATGGGGTCGAGATTGGCCGCTGTGAGCAGCCCGTAGACGTAAGTGTACAGCCTCCCGCCCACGTTCTTCCTCACACCGCAAGCGCCGAACCTGCCGGGCGCGATCACACACCTCCTGCTGCACAGGTCGCACCTCACGTAGCCCAGCCTCCCCGCTACGGGCGACCAGAACCTCGCCTCCCTAACGTGCGGTTTCTCCAAGATGGGGTCGCCCATTCCGGGCAGAAAGGCGGGCGCCGCACTTTAAAACCTTCGGCCGCCGCGTGTAGCTGCGCGCGAGCTTAACCTACGCTCGGGCGGCGACCCAGAGACGTTGCGTCGCGTGCTACGCCAGCGCCTTTTTCACGGCTTCCCTGTGGAGGGGTGTTTGCCAGGCCGCGTACTTCCCGATCCCGATCTCCGGGTTTTTCTCGGGCGGTGGTTGGTCGATCCAGAGCTTCTCGCTCCTGTCGTGCAGGTTGTAGACGATGAGGTTTCTCGCTTCGAGCTCGCCCGCCAGCTCCTCCCCCTCCGCGCTCCACAGCGCGTCCGGATCCTCCACCGCCTCCCCGAGCAGCCTACCCCACTTGGCCGCGAAGCCCGCCGTGATGCCCTTCGCTTTAGCGAGCTGCGCGACGACCTCGTCAACGCGCCATTTCGCCTTGTACAGCTGCGCCAATGCCCACGGGTTCCCGCCAGTCAGCCTCCACGCCTCTTCAACATCGGGTTTCGGGCCCGGCACCTGCTCGTACAGCTGCTCGAACCCTTCCCTGCTCATGTTCCACATAGGCATCAAGCTCGCCCATCTGTGCCTCCCGATCTCCCTCCGGGACAAGCCCTCGCTGGTTGCAGCTACCGCTACAATCTTCTCGTATTTCTCCGGAGGGTACTCGATGAGCCCGAGCAAGCTCTTCACGTAGAACGCCGCCTCCCTCTCGGAGCCGAGTACCTGGAACGCGTCGTCCACAAGCACCGCCACCCTCCTCCTTTTCAACCTCACAAGCTCCCTCGCCGCGTTGAAAGCGGTGTAAGCGAGCTCGGCTCCAGCGCCCGCGGCCTTGACGGTTACCTCCGCTAGAGCCCTAGCCACATCTCTCACGTCCGTGTGCGCTAGGAACTCTTTCTGTAGCGGGTTGACGTAGACGACCTCGAACCCTTTCTCTCTCAGCAGCTCAGCTGCTTGCTTTAACCAAGCGGTCTTACCGCAGCCCTCGGGTCCGAAGACGACCACTGGTTGCCAGGTACCTTTCTCAGCCCACTCTTGAACCTGCTGCAAGGCCCTGTCCCTGTCGGCGAACTCGACCTCCAAGCCGGCGAAGGGAAGCCTAACCCTCCTCATTCACGCCTCCTTTCCCGCAGCCGGTTATAAGCGTGCAGTACCACTGCGACCGGTTCATCTGATCCTCCGCACGGCTCTTAGAGACTTTGGGAAAGCTCGCTCCGGTGGAGGGCTGGATGACGAAGGGAGGCGATCTAGGCGGGCGCCGAGGTCGTCGGTAGGGGGTCGCGAGTTCTAGGAAAGATCGAGCGCGCGCTAGTGGAGACACCGGGAGGGGGTTGAGGAGCTGTTGATCGTCTTCCCGGAACCCTAGTTCACGGGTCTCTCTAGGAACGTCCAGCAGTGCGTCCTTGACTTCGGCATACCGTTCAGGCCGAGAACCATCGTGAAAAAGGTCGTGGGCAAGGATAGGGTCGAGAGAGCGATTAGCGCGCGCTAACCCGAAACGTGTAGTCTGCTTCAAGATCAGATTGATCGGAAGCAGGTACCCGAGGCTCCCTGTCAAGACAGCGGAACCCGTTCCCAAGAGCAAGATCAAGGAAATCGTGGAAGCTTTGCGCGGCTTAACGGTCAGGGCTCCTGTAAGGAGGGGCGAGGCCGCCGTAAGGGACTTTGCAGGCACGGGCGTCGACGTTACAGGCGAGATGGATGCAGAAAACGAAACCGCTTAGCCAGCTCGCGCCGCTGAGGATGCTGAGGGTAACGCGCGCTCGTAATTTCTAAGCAGGTATCCGGATGCGAACTCTACTCGATTAAGAGTATTTTTACATCGTGCGGGTTTAGGATGTGTTCCACTTCTACGGGTTTGAACGTTTGTCCTGTGAGCAGCTCGGTTACTTGCGCTGCATCGATCGCGAGTTTGATTTTCAGCTGTTTTGGTGTTCCTTCGTGGTTGATTATGAAGAGTACTTTCTTTCTCGTGTTTAGCGTTTTGCTGTAGTATTCGATGTTGGGGTCAAAGGTGTTCTCCTGGATTACGGGTCTTATGTTTACGTGCTGGAGGAGCTGTTTGATTATTTTTGTTAGCGTGTGTTGCGGTAGGATTGAGCCTATCGTTACGACTGTTCCTTTCCCGTAGTTGTTTACTGTTATTACCGGTTCTGCTCTCATCCACCTCCACGCTGCGTAGGCTATCGGTTTTGCGGTTTCTGGCTCGTAAGTTTCGAGCCATGCTTCCCCGTACGTTTCCTCTTTGGCCAGTATTGGGCTGTCTTCTTCGAATTTTATCAATGCTTTGGCGTTTTCCGGTAGCCGCGTGTATTCCTTTATTTTTACACCTGTTAGCTCGTACACTTTATCGAGGTTTATGTTCACTCTATTGTACTCGTCTTTTACGAACGATCTGGGTGTCAAAAGCAATGTTCCACCGTTGTGAACGTATTCTCTAAGTTTCTCTATCAGGGTTTGGCTCGCCAGGTAGAGAGAGGGTGCTGCGACGATCTTGTAGCTGTCGAACGTGGCTTCGGGTGGTATTACGTCGATGTTTACTCTATTGAGCCATAGTGCTTTGTAGGTTTTAGCTAGCTCTCCCGTGTACGTGTGGTTGTAGTAGCCTTTTTCGATGGTATCCAGCGCCCATAGAGTTTCGTAGGATAGGAGGAGGGCTGCGCTGGCTTCGACGCGCGATTTGTCTATTACATCGCTTATCCTATCGAGTTCGTTGAACAGCTTTTGGACTTCGCGGAACCTTCTCCTGGGTACGCCGTCGTGGTCGAGTATTCCGTACCAGAACTGCTCTTTGCCGATGGGTCTTGTCCTCCAGTCCCAGAAGAGCACACCTTCAGCCCCGTGGGCGATGGCTTGGTAAGCCCATTTTCTGATCTCTCCGGGTTCGGGGGTTACGCTGATTTTGAATACGCCTGAGCCCTCCGGGGTTACGTAGCTGTAGCCGTCTGTTGCGCCCGCCTGCAGCTCCATGACTACGAACCTTCGGTTTCTGCTCATGTTTCGGGTTGCATCGTAGACTAGGCCTGTGTACGCTGGGTCGTACGCATCGGAACCGAACTTCGGGTACACGTCGGTTGAGCTAAAATCGAGGTTTTCCGATAGCCTGTAGTAGTCGATTTCCGGGTACAAGCCCATGAGGTTGGTTGTAACGAGCTTGCCCGGAGCTACGCTCCTTATGATTTCGGCCTGGAGGTTGACGTAGTCTACCCACGATTGGGATCTGAACCTTAACCACTCGATTGTTAGGGACCTGTTGTACAGGTCGAAGGGCGGTTTGGGTGGTACGATCTCATCGTAGCTGCTGTATTTGTGGCTCCAGACTAGCGTGCCCATGGTTTTGTTCAGGTTTTCGATGTCTCCGTACTTGCTTTCGAGGTATTCTCTGAACTTCGATATGCAGTGAGGGCAGTAGCAGTACCTCCACGAGCTGCCTTCGCCCCAGTGGACTTCGTTGTCGATTTGGAAGCCGATCACGTTATCGTAGTCTTTGAACTCCTCCGCGAGCTTGGATACGATCTTTTTCGTGAACTCTCTGTATAGGGGGTTATTGGGGCAGTACTCTCTGCGTACGCCGTACCTCGCTGGGACACCGTTGTAGTCTATAGGCAGTATCTCGGGGTGCTTCTTCACAAGCCATGGGGGCGGCGCCGCTGTCGGAGTGCCGATTACGACGCGTATGCCGTGCTTTCTGTACGCGTCGATGTACTCGTGGAGCCAATCGAAGCTGTACCTGCCTTCCTCGGGTTCGAGCAGCGACCACGTGAACTCTGCAACTCGTACAACGTTCAGCTTGATCTCCTTCATGAGTTCTAAGTCTTTGTGGAAAACTTCAACCGGCCACAGCTCCGGGTAATGCGCAGCACCCTTCAACACCGATGGCACCACAGGGGTGCCGCTGTAGACAACGATATTAACTTGTCTCGCTTACTCGCGCTCTACCGCTGGGACTTCGAGTTCGAGAGATTAAAGCGCGCGGAGCTGGTGGAAGTCACGAAGACCCTGGAGATACCTTGCGCCAGCGGTCGCTATAATGGTAGTAACCTTTATGTTTCATACTCTATACTACTCATGTGGAGTATGTGACTGTTTCGGCGAAAGTGAGAAGGGAGCTCTACGAGAAGCTGAAGATGTACAGAATCCCGATCAGCAGCGTGATTAAGAGGGCTTTGGAGGAGGAAGTGCGGAAAAGAGAGGAGGAAGAGGTGAGGAGGAAGCTGGCTGAGGCTCAAGCTATCCTCAAAAAGATCCCGGAGGAGGAGATCGTTGAAACTGTAAGGGCGAGCCGCGAGGGGAAATGATGCCATTCGACGTCTCCGCTCTGCCGAGCGCGCGCCCGGCTGCTTCACCAGGATGGGGGAGCTCGGTCTCATGCCTCAGGACCTTGCAGCCAAGCTGGCTTCAACAGCTAGATTGAGGAACCTTCTCGTAGACAGGTACTGGGCGTTAGACGACGAGAAAATATACTTGAGCGTGAAGGAGGGTTTGGAGGATTTCAGGAATTTTGCGAAGCTAGCCAGAAGGCTGCTGGACGGGGCTGCGCGTGCGTGAGCTAGTTTACCACGAGCTGCCAGAGGAGGAAAAGGGTAGAATACTTCGAGCTATCGCTGAGAGGTTGGCGAGAGAAAGCAACATCGTGTTCGCTTACGTGCATGGAGGGTTTGTCAGGAGGAGGTTCTTCAGGGATGTGGACGTTGCCGTGTGGTTGAAGGACCCCAGCAGCTCTCTCCGCTACATCCTGGACCTCTCCGCGGAGCTCGAAGTAAAAGTGGGACTACCGGTGGATGTGCAGGTGCTCAACGAGGCCCCGCTCCCCTTCAAGTACCGCGTAATGTCGGAAAGCAAGCTGCTGTTCTCTAGGGATGAGAAGCTGAGGAAGGAGCTTGTCAGCGCAATCGTCAGGGAGTACCTCGACTTCCAGTACTTCTCCTCGCTCCACAGCCGCAGGAGCAGCCAGGACTAGCTTCGCAACGGTATACCGCTTGTGTAAAAGCGCAACCGCAGCGTAGTACGTGAGCATTCGCTTAGCCGCGGGCGCGAGGGTAACCGTTCAAGCTAGCCTTTCGGGCAGCTCCGCGTGCCCTTTAGAGCCCGGTGATCGGTTAAGAGGGAAAATGCTCACCTATGGAAGGCTAGCATCCTTTGTAGCACGCTGCGATCTCGCTTTCGCGAGCGGAGCTGGCTAGCCGTTCTAGCGTATGGTGAAAACGCGGTGATCCGCCAGCCTTATAGGTTGGTTTTTACAGGATGCTGGGGTTGGTGGTGGTCAGACCGTACATGGTGAAGGTTAAGGGTGTAGACGATCTCGTAAATGTCGCGGTGGGGGCGCAGGTTTTGCTGGTGCACCGAACGAGCGCCCACTCGAAAACTATCCTTTTCGTGCCGTTTCCATCATACGATTCCCTAGCGATCTACTACTGCGAGGTGGAAGGGGCTTTCAAAGGTAGGTACTTCCTTCTCAACAGGTTTACAGGGGATGTGCAAGTGAGCGAAAGCTACGTTAACGATAGCAAGTTCGTTGTGGTACCGATCGTGGATGTGGTTGAGCAGGAGCTGCTGCCTAAAGAGTTTATGGAAAAGTATAAGGTGAAAACTAAAAAGAAAAAGGCTCGCGCAAGCGGTAGCCCGCCGGGCTCCGGTGAAACCCCGTAGACCTGCCGTCCTTCAAGCCTAGCGTGCTTCTCTCAGCGCAAAGAGTTCAACAACTGAGAGGATACAACGCTTAACGTACAGCGGATGCGCTTCGCTGTTCCTAGCTTAGGAGCGCGCTAAAGCTGAAAAATACCGGAAAAATTAAACTTTTATTCCCAACCCGCTGACTATGTATTTGGCTTTGCAGACGACGGCTGTCGAGCTGCTACCCGCGAAAGCCAGTCCAACGAACATCCCGCCTTTGTCTACGGGGCTCCCGCTGTCCCCGCTTTCGAGGAAAGGTTGGTTCACCAGTATCTGGTCGTAGAACACCGCCCATTTGGATGTCGAGTACCAAACTTTCACAGTCGCGTTTACGTCAATCACAGTGTTTGTGGTGACGCCAGTCGTCCTCCCAGACTTCCTTACGGTATCTCCTACACTAACTTCCGTCATGCCACTGATTTTGTAAGTGCTCTGGTCGTCGCTGCCCAGGACCTCACAGACTAGATAATCGTTGATCGTGACCTTCGCTATAGCGGCGTCGGCGTAGTTCTTCCCCTTGGGGCCGAACGTTATCGGGATGTACTTGTAGAGTGTGCCGACCTGGTCCTGGAGCGTGCCGCCGTCGTACGTGCCCGGCTGGAGCACGGCTGTGCCTATCGGCAGGAACTGCGCTTTGCTGTTCATGGCTATGACGTGAGCGTTGGTGAGGATGTAGACGTTGCCGTCCGCTCCTGTGACTACTAGGCCGAGGGTTCCAGCCATCTTCCCTCCAAACGCGTCCTCGGGAACGCCCAGCGAAATCCCTCCTACCAGCGGCCTCACCACACCAGTCCTGCTGACGGATTCGAGATAGGTGTAATAGGATGGTTTGATTTTCTCTTCAAGCTGAAGTAGGGATAAAGCCTTTATCTTGCCGATGACGATCACTTCGGTTTTGTAGCCGAGTATTTCGTCAGGGACCTTGTCTTTGAACTTCTCGTGCTCGAGGTAGACGATGATTCGCGGGGGGTTTTCGCGATGGCTCACTCCGGCGATGCCCTCGAGAGGGAGCAGCGTCTCTTCAGCGTATTTTCTCGCCTCCTTAATGCTCGGTTTAGCTCCTGAAGCTTGCACCCCTGCTGCACCCGTGAGGGTGATCGAGATCAACAGAACGAGCAGCGCTAATAAAGCTGAATAGTGTTTCATTCAACGTTCGCCGCGCTTCAGCGAGCCTGCTTTCTTATAAACCTTCCTTTTCTCGGTCGCTCTGGTGGTTAACGCGAAAGGCCTCGGTTAAGCTGGCTCGATATTTCCCGCGCGTTAGCGGTCTCTAATCGCGGCGGCTTACTCGAAGTGCGGGACGTCGAGCCACACGTTCCCTTTCATTGCCGCTTCGTGAGCTATTAAGCCGGGGATCGTCATGTCGGCCGCTTTGACAGCGTCTATGGGTGGTGTTGCGTCGGTTTCGATGGCGTTTATGAAGTCTCTGGCGAGGTAGTACTCGCCGGTTCCGTACTTTCGGGCTTCTTCGGGCGCGTTAGGGTCTGGAACGTACCAGTCGACTTCCCTCGCTGCCTTGTCCACTCCTTCAATGTAGAGTAGGCCCCTGGTGACATGCCAGGGGTTTCCTGTTCTCCCGTTTTCCACGAACCCTTTGGTTCCATAGATGCTGTAGTAGACGGTTGCCGGCTGCCTGGGGGCTACGTAGCTTCTCAACACCTTTATCGTGATGCCTTTCGCTGTCTCGAAGAGCGCGACCTGCATGTCGATGGCTCCGACGCCCACTCCCGGCATCGTGAACGTTGTTCTTCCGGAAGCTGTGGCTTTCGCGACGCGGTCGTCGAGCAGCATTAAGAGGGGGCCTAGGCTGTGCGAGATGTAGTAAAGAGGCGGTACGTTTACCCACCAGCTGGTTTTCGTTGAATCTCTTATCACTTGGTGCACGTACTCAGCTTCAGCGTAGAAGATCTTGCCTAGAGCGCCTTCTCCGATCAACTTCTTCCACTCCTGAATGTAGTGGAAGTAGCAGTAGTTTTCAGCCATCATGTACTTCATTCCCGTTTTCCTTGCCGTTCGAACGATCCTTTCGCAATCTTTAACGTTGTCCGCCATCACCACTTCGCAGAGCACGTGCTTGCCCGCTTCCATCGCTTTGATGGTTTGCTCCGCGTGGTAGGGTATCGGCGTGGCTACTACAACGATGTCCACATCCGCTTTCTTGATGAACTCGTCGTAGTTGTCGAAGCATTGAGTGCTGTTTAAGCCGAGCTCGCTCCTGTACTTTTCCAAAGCACCTCTATCGATATCGCATATAGCCGTCACTTGCGTTCGCGGATAGGTGTTGAATAGCCTCGCGTAAACGGAACCCCGGCTTAGACCGACGACTCCTACCTTCAACTTTTTCATGGCCTCCCTTCAGCGTGATCCCCCATATAAAACGGAGGCGCGCGCCTCGGCGAAAGTTGATATACCGTTAATTCGCATTTACACTGTGCTGGTGAGGGTATCCAGGAGGTTCCAGATCACGATACCCTCCGAAATAAGGAGGAAGTTGAACATCAGAGAGGGGGATTACGTCGATGTCGAGCTCGACGAGCGGGAGGGGGTGTTTATCGTGAGACCTTGCCGCAGGAAGCGGTGCACGCCAAGGTTCGGAAGGGGGCTGGCGCGCAAGAGGATCGACGAGACCGTTGAGGAAGACGTTGAGGCGATCCTAAGCGGTTATTGAGCGCGAGCACTCTTTACAAAAACTCCACTATTAACTCGGCCCATCCAGAGCGCGAAACCGAAAAAGTTTAGAATTAGCGTACCACTTAGTTTCAACCTTCTAAAGCTTCCATTATGGCGAGCGCGATTGCCGTGTGCCCCGCGAAGGTTGGATGGACAGCTTCGGGAGCGTAAACGGTGGGTTCGCGGTGGTTCAGCAGCTTCTGGAACATGGCGTGCAAATCTATGTATATCGCGTTGAACTCCTTGCTCAGCTTCTCCACCTTATCTATGTAGCTGGGGAGTAGATCGAGGATTTTCCTCCGGAAGCTGTCTTCAACTGTGGCTCTGCTGATGTAGAAGGGTGCGAGGAGGATGAGCTTGACGTTGCGCGAGCTCTTCCTCGCCATTTCCAGGATCTCCCTGTAGTTCCTGTAGTAGCTTTCAGGGTCTAGTCCAGGCTGCCCTCCCAAATGCCTGTGGATGTCGTTTATCCCTATAAGGATTGATATCCAGTCGGGGTTTAGGCTGAGCACATCGTCCTCCCACCGGCTCTTCAAATCGACGACCGTGTTCCCGCTCACACCCGCGTTGACAACGTTCACCTTCAGCTCCGGGTGCTTCGCCAGCAGGAGGTTGTTGAAGATGTAGACGTAACCGTTCCCGAGGGGCGGGAACTGGAAGCGTCCGCAGTCGGTGATGCTGTCGCCGGCGAAAACTATGGTCTCGCCCGAGCGAAGCTTTATCCCGGGCACGCTGAGCCCTCCCTCCGCATCGAAATAAGATTTGCTTTTTATCCTACTCAGCTTACTGCGTGAGTATTGGGGTGCGCGGCCGCCCCGATCTTCCTTCGCAGCCTGGTGTAGTAGGTTTCTTTTAGGCACTCTTCCTCGTTGAGGACTCTCACGTAGGTTCTCCTAACCCGCTCTCTGAAAAACACTACTATGTAGGGTAGAAACGCTACATAAAGTTTTGACGCTTACGCGCGCTTTAGACCGCTTCGAGCTTCTCTCCCGGTTTGAAAAACCTCTTGCCCGAATAATGCAGGAGTGGTTCGAAGTCTGTTTTCTCAACATGCTCGGCTACAGCTTTGCCGACGACAAGCCAGTGGTCCCCGAACTCGCCCATCCACTCGACAACGCACTCGAGCTGGACTGGGCACTCCTTGATGCGGGGAGGCTTGACTTTCTCGCTGGGCACTGGGGTTAAGCCGGCGAGCTTGAACTTGTCCGCTTCCCTACCCGAAACGCTGCCGCATACCCACACTTCGCTCAGCATCCCAGCTGTAGGGACGTTGACTACGAACTCCTTCACCTCCTGAAGGTTAGCGAATGTTAGCCGCTGAGGGGCTACGGCGAAGGCAACGTACTTCGGCTCGAAGCTGACGGGCATAAAGAAGGAGAACGTGGCTACATCGGGTTTACCGCTCCGGTCGCAAGTCGTGATGAGGACGGTGAGCCTGGGATGGAGTATTTGGCTTATCCTGTAGGCCACAACGCCTTTACCCGCACGAGCTAAAAATGGCTAACGTACTGTCTGCGGCAGCTTCTAGCGCGCGCAGCGCTCCCGAGCCTCGGGTTCGGCGATAGTTTGAAAAGGGCTCTTTCCTCCGCTCGCGCGTGGAGCGCAGGGCTTGTCCCGCGATCGTAATCGCTAGCGCTCTCGTGCCGCTGGTTTGCATAGCTGCGGCAGCGCTGTCTTCGGGCTGGTTCAACCTTTGGAACAACGCTTTGAGCGACTTGGGCCACGCGGTGAGGAGCAACGTGGCTCCTATCTTCAACTTCGGCTTGAGCGCGGGGGGCCTGCTCATCGCCCTCGCGGGCGCGTGCTCGCTCGGAAGGTCCCGCGCGATCGGGTGGACGCTGGTCGTAGCGGGGTACTTCCTCATACTGATCGCGGTCTTCGACGAGGTTTACGGGCGCCTCCACTTCTACGTCTCGGTGGCTTTCTTCCTCTCGATCGCGGTGCTGCTGGCCGAGTACGCTTTAACGGTGAAGGGGGTTAAGGGGCTCCTGGCGTCGCTAGCGATCGCTGTGGGCGTAGCCGCTTGGGTAGCGCACATGGTTTACGGTTTGCCCAGAGGAGCCGCTGTGCCCGAGCTCATCTCGATCTTCATCGCTCTGCCTTTCTACCTCGACTTCACGCTGAGCCCGCGCGGTGCCCGCTAGCTCCCGAAACAGCGGACTCGAGGAGAAGTCTCGTTTTTCTGGTAGTTTTTTGGCGTAAACTTCGACAAGGGCGAAAACCTCTTTTCTCCAAGCTTCCTCCAGCAGCTCGAGCTCCCCCTTCCCTGTCGATGAAATTTTTCATATCGTGTTCTGACATATCTAGTTGTGCTAATTTCGATCTGTCAAGTGTGCTCTACCCGGTGGTTGGCTCGTCCCGCGCTTCGGGGGTTCACGGGGGCATTCGGCGATGGGTTCAAGGCACCGCGTACTACAATCCTTAAGGCGTTCGGGGTGCCTGCTGGCAAGTTGCTCGAGCGGAAGGATTTGAGGAACAGGTACGGCGTGTTCGCCGATAGGGAGGGCGCGGGCGATGCGCTCGCGGAGTTCTTGGTGAAGGAGGGTGTGGCTGTCGACTCGATCCTCGCGATACCCAACGGGGGCGTGGCGGTGGGCTTCCGCGCCACGTTGAAGCTCGAAGCGACGCTGGCTGTAGCTGTGGTGAGGAAGATCACGTACCCCTGGACTACTGAAGCGGGTTTCGGCGCTGTCTCTTGGCTGGGCGACGTTGTCGTTGACGAGCGGGTTGTCAGGGCGCTCGGGGAGGAGGAGTTCCGGAGATGCCTCGAGAGGGCAGAGAGGAGCGTCAGGGAGAGAGCGCGGATCTTCGCCGACTACCTGCCGGGAGACCTCAGCGGCAAGCGAGTTGCCGTAGTGGACGACGGGCTGGCTACAGGCTACACGATGCTGGCTGCGGTTAGAGCGGCTGGGAGGCTAGGGGCTAGGGAGGTGGTTGCTGCCGCGCCGACGGCTTCGCTTGACGCGGTTCAG
>Ga0207433_10004172_pt1 | contig 26854 bp, 25 predicted proteins | sample YelNatPaOPGAMG01_FD_187559 | JGI IMG/M metagenome (GOLD analysis project Ga0207433, IMG submission 187559) | Hot spring thermophilic microbial communities from Obsidian Pool, Yellowstone National Park, USA - OP-RAMG-01 (SPAdes) (version 3) | ecosystem: Environmental > Aquatic > Thermal springs... | reverse complement strand
GGGGGACGTCAGGCCGGGACGAAGAAACAGCCCCCTTCAGCCGAACCAAGAAACGCTACCAACTGGGCGGCGTGGTTGGGACAGGCAAGGGGCGGTCGTGACTACCCACACGAAACAGCGAGGAGGCATTTTTCCTCTTGAACCTGGAGTTGCTACAGCTCCCATAACCCTGATCTAGGCGCACCCATCGGAGCGGGCAAGGCATGGATCAGCAGGTCGGGACGGAAATCAAGGACGCGGTGGTCGGTCGGCCGGTCACGAGCAAGGGCGCCAGGCTACTTTCGCTCGGCGGCATCGCCGCAGCCCTCGGCGCGGCCTCCTGTTGCGTGATCCCATTCCTGCTGTTCATCCTCGGGGTCAGCGGCGCCTGGATCGGCAACCTGACCGCGCTCGAGCCCTATCAGCCGATCTTCGCCGCTGCCGCCCTCGGCTTCATCGTGCTGGGGGCGATGCGGCTGCGGCGCCGCGCCGCGATCGCCTGCGCCGACGGCTATTGCGGCACGCCCCGCGCCGACCGCATCGCTCGCATCGGGCTGTGGGCCGCCGGCGTGCTGGTCTTCGTCGCGGTCGCCTTTCCCTATCTCATCCGCGCCATCGCCTTCTGACCCATCGCTTTCTGACAGGGAGTGTCACCATGCCGCGTTCCGTTCTCGTTGCCGCTTTCGCCGCCGGCCTGCTCGTTCCGCCGCTGGCCGCGCAGGCTGCCGATACGACCGTGGTGCTCGACGTACATCACGCCGGCTGCGTGCTCTGCGCGCCGATCGTCAAAACCACGCTGGCGCAGGTCAAGGGCGTCTCGGCGGTGCAGGTCAGCCAGCCCAATGGCGATGCCGATGTCACCGCGCTGGTAACCTACGATCCTGCCGAAACCTCGCCGGCGGCGCTGATCAAGGCGACGACCGATCACGGCTATCCGGCCGAAATCGCGAAACCGCATAACGGCTGACCTTTGCATCCGCCCTTTCAGGAGAAGACCCTCATGGATGCCTGCACCACGCATGATTGCTGCGCCGTTTCCGGGGCACGCAAATCCACGCCCGACCTCGTGGTGATCGGCGCCGGCTCGGCTGGGTTCTCCGCCGCGATCCGGGCGAGCGAGATGGGCGCCAGCGTGGCCCTGATCGGCGCCGGCACGATCGGCGGCACCTGCGTCAATATCGGCTGCGTGCCGTCCAAGACACTGATCCGCGCCGCCGAGACGTTGCACCAGGCGCGCGCCGCATCGCGGTTCGCCGGGATCGCGGCGAACGCCCATCTCGCCGACTGGGCCGCGCTGATGGCGCAGAAGGACGCGCTGGTCGCCGGCATGCGCGAGGCGAAATACGCCGCTTTGCTGCCCGCATACGAAGGCATCCGCTCTGTCGAGGGCGCGGCCCGGTTCACGGCGGACGGCGTGGTCGTCGGTGAGGAGTCTTTCCCCGCCGCGCGCGTCGTGATCGCAACGGGTGCCTCGCCCGCCATCCCGTCCATCCCGGGAATTGCTGACGTCGCGTATCTCACCAGCACGACGGCGCTCTCGCTCGACCGCCTGCCGCGCTCGCTGCTGGTCATCGGTGGCGGCGTGATCGGCTGCGAACTCGGCCAGATGTTCGCCCGCTTCGGCGTTGCCGTCACCATCGTCTGCCGGTCGCATCTGCTGCCGGGCTTCGAGCCGGAGCTTGCCGAGGCCATCACCGGCTGTCTCCGCGTGGAGGGCATCACCGTTCGCTGCGGCCTCAGCTATCAACGCATCCGCCGGACCGCGGCAGGTATCGCTCTGGACCTCACGATGGATGGCCAGCCAGAGACGATCACCGCCGAACAGGTTCTGGTGGCGACCGGGCGGACGCCGAATACGGAAGGCCTCGATTTGGGCGCGGCCGGGATCGGAACCGACGCCAGGGGCGCGATCGTGGTGGACGAATTCCTCGCCACCACCCGCCCCGGCATTTATGCCGCGGGCGATGTCAACGGGCGCGACCTGTTCGTCTATATGGCCGCCTACGGAGCAAAACTCGCGGCCGAGAACGCGCTCAATGGCAACACGCGCCGCTATGATGCCAGCGCTATGCCGGAGGTGGTGTTCACCGACCCCGGGGCGGCGCGGGTCGGGCTCACCGAAGCCCAAGCCCGCGCCGCGGGGCTTGCTGTGCGCGCGGTCACCCTGAAGCTCGACCAGGTGCCCCGCGCCCTTGCCGCCCGCGACACCCGCGGGCTGATCAAGCTGGTCGCCGAAGAAGCCAGTCTGCGCCTGCTCGGCGCCCAGATCCTTGCGCCCGAAGGGGCGGATTCCATCCAAACCGCGGTGCTGGCGATCAAGCACGGCCTAACGGCGACGGATCTAGCTGAAACACTATTCCCCTATCTCACCACGGTGGAGGGGTTGAAACTCGCGGCCCTCGGCTTCGAGCGGGACGTGACCAAACTCTCCTGTTGCGCCGGGTGAAGCAAGCCATTTGGTAACGCTAGGCAAACCGCGCGGCGCTCGCCTATGCTCCACCCATGTGCGAACTCTTCGGCATCTCCAGCGCCGCTCCCCTCAGCGCCCGCTTTTCGCTCCAGCAATTCGCGCGCCACGGAAGCCTGCCGGGCCAGCCCATCGATGGCTGGGGGCTGGTGCTCTATGACGGCCCCGACCTCCGCCACTACCGCGAGCCCGAACCCGCCGGCAACAGCCGCTGGCTGCGCTTCATCGAGAGCCACCAGCCGCCCTCGCGCCTGCTGATCTCCCATATCCGGCACGCGACCGCGGGCGCCGTGGCGCTCCGTAACACCCACCCTTTCGTGCGCGAACTCGGCGGGCGGATGCACAGTTTTGCCCATAACGGCGGGCTGCCCGGCATCGAAACCCGGCGCGCCCCGGGTGATCGCCGCTTTCTCCCCGTCGGTGAGTCGGATTCGGAGACCGCCTTCTGCGTCCTCCTCGCCCGGCTCGCCGATTTGTGGACCGGCCAACCCCCCTCTGCGAACGCGCGCTACGCCCTGGTCGCGCAATTCGCCGCCGATATCCGCGCCTTGGGTCCGGCCAATTTTCTCTATTCCGATGGCGAATATCTTTTCGCGCATGGCCACCGGCGGCATCAGGAGAACGGCCGCATCGAGCCGCCGGGGCTCTGGCATCTGGGCTGCCTATGCCACGACGCCGCGATCGCAATCGAGGAGGCGGGCGTCGCGTTCGATACCGCCACGGCTTCCCACGCCGTCACCATGTTCGCGAGCCGCCCGCTTTCGGGTGCTGCCTGGCGGCCGCTCGCCGAGGGCGAGGTGGTGATGGCGCGGCAGGGTGAGGCCGTGGCGGCATGAAAATCACGGTTTTCGGCGCCGGCGCGGTTGGCGGCCATCTCGCGGTGCGGCTCGCCCAAGGCGGCGCCGATGTCTCGGTCATCGCGCGCGGCGCGCAACTCGCTGCGATCGCCGCCTCCGGCCTCACCGTCGAGGCCGCGGATGGCACCTTCTCCGCTCACCCGCGCGCGAGCCACGACCCACGTGATCTCGGCCCGCAGGATGCGGTGCTGGTGACGGTCAAGGCCCCTGCCCTGCCAAGCGTCGCCGCCGCCATCGCGCCGCTGCTTGGCCCCGATACCGCTGTCGCCTTCGTGATGAACGGCATCCCATGGTGGTATTTTCACGGTGCCGGCGGCGCACACGAGGGCAAGCGCCTGCCAGCGATCGACCCCGGCGACGCGATGTGGCGCGCCGTCGGGCCGGAGCGAGCGATCGGCGGGGTGATCTACTCCGCCTGCACGGTGGTCCGCCCCGGCGTCATCGCGGTCGAAAACCGCCGCAGCCGGCTCATTCTCGGCGAGCCCGACGGCCGTCTCAGCCGCCGTGCCGAAGCCCTCGCCGCCCTTCTCCGCGCCGAGGGCATGATGGTTGAGGTGACGCCGGTCATCCGCGACGCCATCTGGTCAAAATTGCTGCTCAATCTCACCTCCGGCCCGTTCAGCATCCTCACCGGCCTCGCGCCACGCGAGATCTACACCGAACCGGGCTGCGTCGCGGCCAGCGCCCGCATCCTCGCCGAGGGACAAGCCATCGCCACGGCGCTCAGCTGCCAGACCCATATCGATGCCGAGGCGCAGGTGCGCCAATATCTCGCCATGAGCCATAAGCCGAGCATTTTGCAGGATCTCGAACTCGGCCGGGCGATGGAAATTACCGCTCTCCTGGAAACCCCGCTCGACCTCGCCCGCCTCGCCGGCATAGCCACCCCGACCCTCGACCTCCTGGTGGCGCTGGTCAAACTGCGCGCCCAGGCGGCCGGGCTCTACGGCAAGGCAGGATAAGGCCAGAAGGGCTCCGCCCTCCTGGACCACCCGCCAGGGACAAAAGTCCCTGGACCCTGTCCCGTAAAGAGTTGCCTGGAGAAGCGTGCAGCCTTGTCGATTGCCAACGCCCCCTAGCACCCCTCTGGACTTGCCTTGCCTCAGAGCCTGAAAATCAATCGAACTTGAACAAGAATGCCCTCTGGAAACATTGGGTGTTTTCTGTCAATTTCCGGGCAAGAGGGCATTCTTTTTCACACTCTCAGCGCACGGCGCCGAGGGCCCAGGCGAGAATGCCTTTCTGGACGTGGAGGCGGTTTTCGGCTTCGTCGAACACAACCGATTGGGGGCCATCGATGACCTCGGCGGTCACCTCCTCGCCGCGATGGGCGGGTAGACAATGCATAAAGAGCGCATCAGCCGCGGCCTCGGCCATCAGGCGCGACGTGACCTGAAAGGGCGCAAGCAGGGCGTGGCGTTCAGCGGAATTCTCATCGGCCATGCTAACCCAGGTATCGGTGACGACGAGTTTCGCCCCGGCGACCGCGGCGCGGGGGTTTTCGGTCAGGCTCACCTCCCCGCCCTCGGCGCGCGCCCAGTCCAGCAGCGCCACGGGCGGGCGGAGCCTCGCCGGGGTCGCCAGGCGAAGCGGGAAGCGAAAGCGCACGGCGGCCTCGATGAAGCTCCGTGCGACATTGTTGCCATCGCCGCACCAGGCGACGGCTTGCCCGGCAATCGGCCCGCGATGCTCCTCGAAGGTCAGGATATCGGCCATGATCTGGCAGGGATGGGAGAGTTCGGTGAGGCCGTTGATCACCGGCACGCTGGCGTGGGCGGCGAGTTCGTGGAGCTTCGCCGCGCGATCGGTGCGCAGCATGATGGCATCGACATAGCGCGAGAGCACCCGGGCGGTATCGGCCAGCGTCTCGCCGCGGCCGAGCTGCATGTCATGCCCGGAGAGCACGATGACCTCGCCGCCGAGCTGGCGCATGGCGAGTTCGAAGCTCACCCGGGTGCGGGTGCTGGGCTTCTCGAAGATCAGCGCCAGCGCCCTCCCCGCAAGCGGGCGCGAGGAGGTTTTCGCCTGCTTGAAGCCGCGCGCAACCTCAAGCATGTGGTGGAGCGTCGCGGCGTCGAAATCCCGCAGGTCGAGAAAATGGCGCGGCGCCGGACGCGGCGCGAACGGCGCACTGGGGCGGGTCGCGGCCGGGGTCATGAGGCGTTTGCGAGTTGACGCGCTGGCACCAGGCGCTTCGCGGCGGCGCGGACCATCGCCACCGCCTGCTGGCATTCCGCCTCCGAGACGATGAGCGGGGGCACGAAACGCACGACATTTTCCCCGGCATTGACCGCAAGCAGACCCTCGGCGAGCAACGCCTGCTGCACCTCGGTTTGGGGCAGGCGGCATTTCAGCCCGAGCATCAACCCGGCGCCGCGCAATTCCTCGAACACGGTGGGAAATTCCCCGACGAGAGCGCCGAGTTCGCGCCACAACAAATCGCTCTTGCGCTCAACCCCGGCGAGGAAGCCAGGCGCCAGGATAACGTCGAGCACGGCGTTGGCGGCGGCGCAGGCGAGCGGGTTGCCGCCGAAAGTGGTGCCATGGGTGCCGGGCGTGAGGTGTTTCGCCACCCACTCACGGGCCAGGCACGCCCCCATCGGGAAGCCGCCGGCGAGGCCCTTGGCGAGGGTCATGACATCGGGGGCGATGCCGGCCCATTCATGGGCGAAGAGTTTTCCCGTCCGGCCCATGCCGCACTGGACCTCGTCCATGCCGAGGACGAGGCCGTAATCGTCGCAGATGGCGCGGAGATCGCGGAGGAATTCGAGCCGCGCCGGGCGGATCCCTCCCTCGCCCTGGATTGTCTCGACCAGGATGCCGGCGGTCGTCGGGCCGATCGCGGCGCGCACCGCGGCGATGTCATTGAACGGCACATGATCGAAGCCTTCGACGCGGGGACCGAAGCCGGCTAGGTATTTGGCATTGCCGGTGGCCGAAAGCATAGCCAGTGTGCGGCCATGAAAGGCGCCCTCGAAACAGATGATGCGATGGCGCTCGGGCTGGCCGGTCTCGGCCATGGTCTTGCGGACCATCTTGACCAGGCCCTCATTGGCCTCGGCGCCGGAATTGCAAAAGAAAACGCTGTCGGCGAAGCTCGCCGCAACCAGACGCTCGGCCAGGCGCTCCGCTTCCGGGATGCGGTAGAGGTTGGAGACATGCATCACCCGGCCAAGCTGGTCGGTGATCGCCTGCACGAGATGGGGGTGGTTGTGTCCGAGCGAACAGGTCGCGATGCCCGCCCCGAAATCCAGGAATCGTCGCCCCTCCGCCGTGAACAGCCAAGCGCCCTCGCCCCGCACGAAGGCAAGGTCGGCGCGGTTGTAGGTCGGCATCAGGGGCGGGATCATGCGAACTCCGAAACTATACGGTAAATTTTCATTTTGACGAGGCCGATCCGGCAAGTCAAACGGGCTCGCATCTCCGCTTTACCGCTCTCTCCCCTGGGGCTAAAACAAACATTAGAGTTTTGCGCTTGAGCCTCGGGAAGGCTGGCTCTAGAGACGCCTTGCCCCCGGGGTGGGATGCGGCCCGGGGGCGAGTTTAGGTGTGCCCCCTGGGATGGCTGTCGACATCCTTTGGATAAGGCAGCCGGAGATCCCCCGCGCCCGCAACGCCTAATCGCTCGGAGAGAACATGGACAACAGCGACAACCGTAGTCCGCGCAAGACGCCGCGCAAGACCCGCGGGCCGCTGATTTTCGGGCTCATCGTGCTCGCCGTCGCGATCGGCATCGCGGTGAGCGGCATCATGGATCGCAAGAAGGCCGAGGCGAAGCTGGTCGAGGCGACCAATGAGGCGGCGGTGCCCGCGGTGGCGGTGATCAAGCCGGTGCCCAACGAGCACGCCGATGAACTGGTTCTGCCGGGCGATGTTGAATCCTGGTACGAGGCGCCGATCTTCGCCCGCGTCAACGGCTACGTTAAAATGTGGTACCGCGATATCGGCGCCAAGGTAAAAACCAATGATCTCCTCGCCGAGATCGACACACCCGACCTCGATGAGCAATACGCCGAGGCCAAGGCGACGGTGGCGCGTGCCATCGCCGATCAGAAACTCGCCGATGTCACCGCCCAGCGCTGGAAGCGCCTGCTCGCCTCCGACTCGGTCTCGCACGAGGATACCGATGTCAAGGTCTATGACGACGAGGCCAAGCACGCCGTGGTCGCGGCGGCGGAGGCCAATCTCAGCCGGCTCGAGGCGCTCGAGGTGTTCAAGCGCATTGTCGCCCCCTTCGACGGCGTGGTGACCGCGCGGCGCACCGATATCGGCGCGCTGATCAATGCCGGCGGCGGCACCGGGCCGGAACTGTTCACCGTCGCCGATATCCACAAGATGCGCGTCTATGTGCGCATCCCACAGATCTATATCTCGCGCATCAAGGCCGGCATGGAGGCTGATCTCTACATGCCGGAGTATCCGAACAAGGTGTTTCCGGCCAAGCTCAATACCACCGCCAATGCCGTGAGCCCTGATAGCCGCACCCTGCTTGTGGAATTGTGGGCGGATAACCCCGATGGCTTGCTCCAGCCCGGCACTTACGCCACCGTCCATTTCAAGCTGCCGGCCGATCCCTCGACCGTGCGCATCCCGGTCAGCGCTCTGATGTTCCAGCAGAACGGCTTGCAGGTGGCAGTGCTGGACGCGACCCACCATGTGAAAATGCACGATGTCACGATCGGCCTCGACATGGGCAAGGACGTCGAGATCATCGCTGGGCTCTCGGCCGATGACGTGGTCATCAACGCGCCGCCCGACTCGCTCTCGCCGGGCGATCTCGTGCGGCTCGCCGGCGAAAAGAAAAGTGGTGCCAAGGGTAAGGGAGGGGAGCAGCTCTCCGAGGCCGGGAAATGATCCGCCGCGCGCGTTGGCTTGCCCTGACGGCCGTCGTTCCGCTGCTCGGCTGCACCGATTTCGCGCCAAAATACCACGCCCCGGTCGTCGCCGTGCCGGTTTCCTATAAGGAAAGCGGGCCGTGGCAGAAGGCCGATCCCAAGGACAGCCTGCCGCGCGGGCCGTGGTGGAAAATTTACAACGACGCGCTGCTCAACCAGCTCGAGGATCAGCTCAACGCCGCCAACCCCGATATTGCCGCGGCGGTCGCGCATTACGACAGCTCGCGCGCCTACGCCGCCGAGATCAATTCGGCGTTGTTTCCCTCGGTCGGCGCCGGTGGTGGGGTTTCGCAATTTGGCTGGAACGGCGACAGTAGCCGCCCGCGCGGCACCCAGCTTCGCGGCTTCAACGCCCCCAACCAATACCCGATCGCGCCCGAAGTCGGCCGCAATTTCGGTAATTTCAACCAATATCAATACGACGCCGTCGGCGGCAGCATGAGTTACGAGGTCGACCTCTGGAACCAGCTCCACGACATGGTCAAGATCGCGCTCTATAATGCCCAGGCGGCGCAGGCCATGCTGGTCAACGCCCAGCTCAGCCTGCAGGCGCAACTCGCGAGCGACTACGTGCTGCTGCGCGGCCTCGATGCCGAGATCGACGTCATCGCGCATGCGGTGAAGGACTATCAGGACGGCGTCAATATCACGGTCAACCGCTATCAGGGCCAGATCGCCTCGGGCCTCGATATCTCGGAAGCCAAGACGGTGCTGGAACAGGCACAGGCCGAGGAATCGAGCGTCCAGGCCTCGCGCGCCCTGGTCGAGCACGCCATCGCCTCGCTCGTCGGCCAACCGGCGTCGCAATTCTCCATCAAGCCCGCGGTGGTGACGATCGCGCTGCCCAATGTGCCGACCGGCCTGGCCTCCGACCTGCTGCAGCGCCGCCCCGATGTCGCGGCGGCGGAGCGGCAGGTGGCGGCGGCGAACGAGGAAATCGGCGTGACCAAGGCGGCGTTCTTCCCGGTTCTCAATCTCGGCCTGGTCGGCGGCGGCCTCGGCGGCGGCTATGGCCAGACCCTTCTTGCCAGCCCGCTCAGCTATTGGGCAGTCGGGCCGCAATTCCTGATGCCGTTCTTCGAGGGCGGCTATCGCCGCGGCGCCGAGGCGCGGGCCTATGCGCAATTGCGCGAGGCCGTGGACAACTACCGCTCGACGGTGCTTTCCGCCTTCCAGGAGGTCGAGGACGATCTGTCGCTGCTCAACAATCTCGGCCGCGAATTCGACCAGGTAAGCGCCGCCGTGACCGATTCCGCGCGCTCGCTGCAGCTTTCGCTGTCGCTGTTCCAGGAAGGTGGCGTGAACTACCTCGATGTCGTGGTCAACGATATCCAGTGGCTCGACACCCAGACCTCGGCCATCCAGGTGCAGACGCGCCGCCTGCAGGCCAATGTCGATCTGGTGCGCGCGCTCGGCGGCGGCTGGACCACCAAGGATCTGCCGGGGCCGGATCAGATGATCACGCTCGATCCCTGGAAAGAGGGTTTCGCCAACCCCTACAAGCAGCAATGAGCGCGACAGCGGGTGACGGAATGCCGCGTATCGGCGAGAACGAGGCCCGCGACCTGCTCGTTGAGCTTGGCGCCAGTCTGTTCGCGCGCGGCTTTTCCGTGGGCAGCGCCGGCAATATCAGCGTTCGCCTCAATGACGGCTATCTGATCACGCCGACCAATGCCGCGCTCGGCCGGCTGAGCCTCGCGCGGCTCTCCCGCCTCGATGCCGAATTCCGCCCTATCGCCGGCGATCCACCGTCGAAGGAGGTGTTCATGCACCGCGCGTTCTATCAGGCACGGGCCGAGGCTGGCGCGGTGGTGCATCTCCACTCGACCATGGCGACCGCGGTTTCGTGTCTCGCGGATGTCGATCCCGTCAAACCGATCCCCCCGCTCACCCCCTATTTCGTCATGCGCATCGGCCGCACCCTGCCGATCGTGCCCTATTATCGGCCGGGTGATCCGGCGATGGAGCCGGCGATCACTGCCGCGGCGCGCGGGGCGCGCGCCGTGCTGCTCGCCAATCACGGCCCGGTGGTTTCGGCGCGCGACCTCACCGCGGCGGTGCAGGCCGCCGAGGAGCTGGAGGAGGCGGCGCGGCTCTTTCTGCTGCTGCGCACCGCCGCGCCACGCTCCCTCACCCCGGCGCAGGTCGAGGACTTGCTCGCAACGTTCGGCTAAAACCAGCCGGTTGGCTAGCGTGGCAGCAGCAGGTATTCTGTGCCCGCGGCGTTCATCCGCCCGGCGCGCGCGCCGGCCTCCTCGCCCCAGCCGAAAAAAATATCGGCGCGGAGCGGGCCGGTGATCGCGCCGCCGAGGTCTTGCGCCACCATCAACCGCTGCAAGGGCGCCCCGCTCAGCGGATCGGTGGTCGCGACAAAAACCGGCGCGCCAAGCGGGATGAAAGCGCGATCGATGGCGAGGGAGCGGCCCGGGGTGAGAGCGGCGCCGAGCGCCCCGGGTGGGCCGAGGTTCGCCGGATAGTCGCGCAATTCACGGAAAAACACATAGTCAGGATTTTCCTCCATGACCGCACGCGCCTCGGCGGGATGGGCGAGGAGCCAGGCGCGGATCGATTGCTCGGAGACCTGATCGGCGCTCAGGGCGCCGCGCTGCACCAGAACCCGCCCGATCGGAACGTAGGGCAGGCCATTCTGCCCAGCATAGGCGACGCGTACCACATGGCCGTCGGCGAGATCGATGCGCCCAGCCCCCTGGATCTGGAGGAAAAATGCGTCGATCGGGCTGGCCAGCCAGAGGATCGCGAGGCGCTGCGCCTCGAGCGCCCCGGCATCGATCTCGGCGCGGGTGTAATAGGGCACGAGCCGACCGTTCACCACCCGCCCAGCGCCATGGCGACCCTTGAGATCAGAGAAGAAATCGCCGAGATCGAACGTCACGAGATCGAGCGGACGGCCGAGCAGTGGCGTCTGGAATTCCCCGCCAGGGCTGCGCGCACCAGGTAGTTCAGGCTCGTAATAGCCGGTCAGGAGGGCATTGCTCTGCCCCGCCGCGCTGACCGCGAAGGGCTGCAAGCCGGCTTCGAAAAACCGCCGCGCCGCCCGCGGATCACCGGTGGCAACAGTGCGGGCCTCAGCGCAGAGCGCTCGCCAGGATTGCGCCTGCCCGCCGCGCTCGGCGGCCAGACCGGCCCCGCCCAGGCGCTGATCAGCCGGCATCACGGCCAGCCGCGCGCAGCTCCGCTGGAATGAGGCCAGCGCCGCCGCCGCGTCGTCCTCGGCCCAGCCGGGCAATTGCGCGAAATCAACCGGGGTGAGCTGCATCGACCCCGGCGCCACCGGACCTGAAGGGGCCGGCGCCACGCAGGCGGCAAGCAGCAGAGCGCCGGCTAGGCCAACAGCCAAGCGCCACGCGGACGCCGCCATCAGCTCTGCCCGGCCGCCACCAGCCGCCAGGCGGGGTCAGCGCTGGCGAGATCGCGCTCGAACGTCCAGAGGTCGATGATCTCGGTGACCGCCTCGGTGCCCTGCACGATCGCGCCCTTGGCGTTGCGGGTGAACGCGATCTGATCGGAGACGATGCGAACCGTGATCGCCGCCCGCGTGCCGGCGAGGGTCGCCTCGGTGATGGCGGTTTCAAGGATCGCTCTGATCTCGCTCTGCTGCGCCTCGCCAGCGGCCTCGCGCGTGGCGATCGCCGCCTCGAAGGCTTTCACGGTCTCGGGCCCGAGCAGACCCGCGAGGGTGGCGCGGTCGCCGGCGGCGTAAGCGGTGACGATCAGGCGAAAGGCGCGCTCGGCGCCTTCGAGAAAGCTGATGGGATCGAAGCCATGATCGATGCCACGCATCGCGGCGAGCGCCTGACCGGCGGGGCTCGCGGGATCGGGTAGGGTGCGGCGCGGCGCCGGCGCCTCGGGGACCGGCTCGGCGCGGCCCTCGATCACCGGGCTGCCGGGCGGCGCGACGGCGGGCTCGGCCGGGCGTTCGAAACCCGTGCGCCGGCCAAGCACGCTGCGCAGGCGGAGCACCAGGAACAGCGCGATCATCCCGAACAGGATTAGATCAATGGGAAAACTGCCGAGGCCCATGCTCAACTCAACTCACGGCGAGGTCGCGGAGGCCGAGCCTCGGCCGGGCGCCGTATTGCCCGATCACCAAAGCGGCGGCGCGGCTGCCGAGCCAGCCGCTGGCGGCCAGATCGCGCCCGGCAGCAAGTCCGACGAGAAAGCCTGCGGCATAGGCATCCCCCGCCCCGGTGGTGTCGATCATCGCGGCGGGTGCGGCCGGCACCGCGACCTGCTCGGCGCCCCGCAGGATCAGGCTGCCGCGCTCGCTCCGGGTGAGCACGGCGAGCGCCACATCGCGCCGCGCCGCCGCGGCGGCGGCGGCGAAATCGTCGGTCTCGTAGAGGCTCTGGATTTCCGCTTCATTAGCGAAAAGAATGTCGATATGGGCGAGCAACGCGCGGAAGGCGGCGCGATGGCGGGCGACGCAGAACGGATCGGAGAGCGAGAGCGCGACGCGCCTGCCCCCCCCGCGCGCGAGGCGAGCGGCAGCGTGAAAGGCCGCCTGGGCCGGCGGCGGGTCGAACAGAAAACCCTCAAGATAGACGACGTCGGCGGCGGCGATCAGCGCGGGGTCGAGATCGGCCTCGCTGAACGTGACGCAGGCGCCGAGAAAGGTGTTCATGGTGCGCTGCCCATCGGGCGTGACGAGAATGAGAGAGCGCGCGGTGGGGGCACCGCCGACGAGCGGGGGCGTCGGAAAATGGACACCGGCGGCGGTGATGTCGTGGCGGAATACCTGGCCGAGCTGGTCATCGGCGACCTTGCCGAGGAAGCCAACGCGCGCACCGAGCCCGGCGGCGACGGCGCAGGTATTGGCGACCGAGCCGCCGCTGCTTTCCACCCCGGGCGGCATCGCCGCGTAGAGATGCTCGGCGGCGTCCGCCTCGATCAGTTGCATCGTACCCTTCACCATTTTGTGTTCGGCGAGGAACGCCTCGGGCACGGCCGCGACGACATCGACGATGGCGTTGCCAAGACCAAGAATATCAAAATTGCGGGCGGGCATCCGAAAACTCCCTGCGCGTCGGCGCCCCATCGGCACGCCGGGCGTCTCGGAGGGCGGTAGCATCGCGCCTGCCGCACCGCAACCCGAGCTGGCCGCCCCCGCAATGTGCCAGTTCGCAGGGCGCAGCTTGCCGGGGGCACGATGGCTGTGTTACGCCAGCGCCTCCCCGAGGTCAGATTGAGACGGAGAGACCGTGTTCAAACGCCGCAAGCCCGAAGACGTGCCGGCGGCTGAAGCCGCCCCACACGATCCCCGACCGCAAGGCGCGCACCCCGCCACGGCCGAGCCGCCGCGCGCGCAGCAAGGCCCGCTCGCCGCGCTCGCCAACAGCCAGCCTGGTGATTCCGGGCTCGGCGTGCCGCCATTCCGCCCCGCGCCCCCGAAGGAGACCGCCATGAGCCGCACGCCGCTCACCCCGCCGCAACCCCCCCTCGCCCCGGGCGGCGCGCCGCGTCCGAGCGGCGCTCGGCCAGGTCGCGAAGGCCCTGGAGAACCGCGGACCCTGGTCGTCGGACGTGGCATCAGTGTGCAGGGCACCGTGCAGGATGCCGAGCGCCTGGTGGTCGAGGGGACGGTCGAATCGAGCATGATCCACGCCAACGAACTCGCGGTCGCCCAGGGTGGCGTTTTCAAGGGCGAGGTCGAGGTTGAGGAGGCGGAGGTCGCCGGCACGGTTGACGGAACCCTGACGGTGCGTAACAGCCTGGTGGTGAGGGCCAGCGGCCGGGTGCTCGGCACCGCGCGCTGCCGCCGGCTCCAGGTCGAGGATGGCGGGCAGATCACCGGACGCATCGAGATGCTGGGCGAGGCCCCCCGCAGCGATCTGCCGCGGCTGGCCGCCGCTGCCGAAACCGCTTCCTGAACGCGGGAAACCGCTCCGATCTTGACTTCGCGGCGCCGCTCTGCAAGGTGCCGCGCCAAAGAGGTGTGATATGGCCAAGTCCAACGTCGTTCAGATCCGGCTCGTCTCGTCAGGTGATACCGGATATTTCTACGTGACCAAGAAAAATGCCCGCAATCAGGCTGGCAAGCTCGAACTCAAGAAATACGATCCGGTGCTGCGCAAGCACGTCGTCTTTCGCGAGGCGAAGATAAAGTAGTTAATCCCCCGGCGCCGGTTCGGCGCCTGCCCGTTCATCGCAACAAATCAGCCGCCTCGCGGGCAAGTGTCGCGATGAACCGCGCGATTGCCTCCCGTGTCGCGGCGAAACCCGCGGCACGTTCGATCCGCGCCTCGTCCATGTAGAGCCTGCGGGCCAGCTCGATTTGCACCGCCTGGACCCCTTCGCCCGGGCGCCCGTAATGGCGGGTGATGAAGCCCCCGGCATAGGGATCGTTGCGCCGCACGCGCAAGCCCAGATCACCGAGCAGCGTCTCGATCCGCGCCGTGGTCGTGGGCGTCGCGGTGGTGCCGTGGGCATCGCCGAGCACGACATCGACAGCGCTCAACCCAGCGAGCCCGGCGGCTGGCATGGAATGGCAATCGATCAGCAGGCAGCGGCCAAATTGCCCGCGCGTCTCAGCCACCAGGGCGGTAAGACGGTGGTGAAACGGCTCCCAGCACGCCTCGATGCGCGCCTTGGCCTCGCCGAAACGTAACCGGGCGCGATAGATCGGCTCACCCGAGGCGACGACGCGCGGGATAGTGCCAAGGCCGGCGGCAACACGTGGACTTTTGTCGTTAACGAAATCCGGCAAGCCATCCTCGAACATCGCCGGATCAAGCTCCCAGGCCTCGCGATTGGCATCGCAATAGGCCCGCGGAAAAGTCGCGGCGAGCAGCACGGCGCCATGGCCGGGGGCGGCGGCGAACAGTTCATCGACGAAACTGTCCTCGCTCCGCCTGAGGTTCCGCGGATCGAGCCGGGAGGCGGCGATGAAGTCGGGCGGATAGCAGCAGCCGGAATGCGGCGAGGTGAAGATCAGCGGCGCGGTGCGCAACACCGGACGGCGCTCGGTGAAGGGCGGCGGGCGGGCGGCATCGGTAGGCGGCAAGTTCGAGATGTCCATGCGCCTATTAAGCGCCCTGCCCCGCCGCTGTCACCCACCCCCCGCCGCACGACGGGGGGTGGGCGCCGGATCAGGTGATGGCGCCGCTCGGCAGATGGCTCACGCCGTTCAGCACGATCTGGGTGTGGTCCGACAGCGTGATGCTGGTGGAACCGGCCACCGAGGCGACGGTGTAGGAATTGGCGGCATAGTTCACCAGATCGATGTGGTCATTGGTCGGGTTGAAGCCGTTGATGATGCTGACCCCGCCGGCTTGGCCATTGATGAAGAGGAAATCGTCCGCTCCGGTGCCGGCATTGATGGTATCCATGCCGCCGGCGCCGGCGATGACATCGGTATTGGCGCCGTTGAGCGTGATGACGTCACCGCCGCTGCCGGCCCAGATCGTCTGATTACCGCTGGCGCCGCCGACCACGGTATTGTTGTTGCCGCCGGTGAGGACGATGAGGTCATTGCCGGTGCCGCCCCAGATGGTGTTGTTGCCGCCGGCGCCGCCGAGCAGGGTCTCATTGCCGGTGCTGGCGACCAGCACGTCGCCGCCTTTCGCACCGCCATAGAGCTGATCGCCAGAACCGCCGCCGACCAGGGTCACCGGGCCACTATTGCCGACCAGGAGGTTATTGCCCGCGCTGCCGCCAAAAAACGTGCCGCCGCCGGTGCCGCCCCAAACCGTGATCGAGCCGGCGCCACCTTCGACGGTCATCATCCCCGAACCAGCGACGATGGTGTTGTCCTGCGCCCCGGCGACGGTGCTGGCATTGATGAAGGTAAGCGAACCACTGCCGCCGAACACCGTGTCGTTGCTGCCGGTGGCATCGACGGTGTCGTTCCCGGAGCCGCCGATGATCATGTCGCGCCCGCCCGAGGAGACGAAATCATTTCCGCTGCCAAGCCCGATCGTGTCCTGGCCGGCGGCGGCGGCGGCGGTGGTGATCACGTCATTGCCGGCATTCGTCCAGACCTGGTTGGTGCCGCCTTCGAGATCGAAGGTCCAGGTGCCCATATGCGCTTGGCCGCCGACCACGATATTGGTGCCGCCCTCGGCGACGAAAGCGCCGTTCGCCGACTGGGCGAAGAGCGTCATGCCGCCATCGCCGGTTGCGATATATTGGAAGGGCTTGGCGGTATCGACCACGGTCAGTGGCGCGGTGCCGTCGCTGATCAGCCCGACCAGGTTATCGCCGGTGAGGTCCATCAGCGGGGCATTGGCGGTGGCAATATCGGCGAAGAGCAGAGTTGGCTGCGACAGCGGATAAATATCATAGGGCGCGGCGCTGACGACGAGCGGTGTCCACGGCATGCCGTTGACGGTGGTGGCCATCATCGCCTGCACGAAGCCGCCGGGCAGGCCGTCGACGAAACTGGTGAAGGCGCTCGGGATGGAGGGGACAGTCGGGCTGACCGGCGGCGGTGGCGGCGGCGGTGGCGGCGGCGGTGGCGGGCCCATCATCCGATCATCGGGATCCTCGTTGCCGTTCGGCGCCTGGCCATGCAGATCCCCCTGCTGATCGGGATCGCCCCCGGCGTTACCATAACCACTGTCCTCATGCGCCATGATCGCCGGCTCTCCTGCTCTGCGATGGTGGATGCCGGAACCATGCTGTAAAATCCGGTTAATGCGAAGCTGGAAAATACAGTAACGGATAAAAATTAACCATTCTTCATGAATAATTCACCTCTGCCGCGCCCAGCCCTCAGAGCGCAACCGTCGGCTTCCAACCATTAGGCGCGGAGGCTGCGCGCCGCCTTGTTGATGCCTTCGGTGAGCATGGGATGGGGGAAAGCCATCGCGCTGAGGGCCTCGGCGGTGCTCTCGGCGGCGATCGCCAGCGCCAGCGGGGCGATGATATGGGCCGCGTCGAGGCCGGCAACCTGCGCGCCGATCAGGCGCCGCGTCGCGGTCGCGAACACCAGTTTGATGAAGCCCTCGGTCTCGCCGAAAATCTGCGCCCGCGAATCGGTGCGGTCGTCATACACGGTAACGGCGGCCTTGATGCCCTGCTGCGCCGCTTCCGCGGTCGTCAGCCCGACCCAGGCGATCTCCGGCTCGGTGAACACGGTGAACGGCACCGCGGCGAAATTCATCCCGGCTATTCCTTGTCCGGCGCTCAGGATATCGCCAGCAGCGAGCCAGCTCTGGCAAACGGCGGCGTGAAACAACGGGCTGCGGCCGTTGATATCGCCAGGGGCGTAGATATGCGGCAGCGCGGTGCGGAGATGATCGTCAACGGTGATCCCGCCATGCGCCCGAAACCCCAGCGTCTCCGCGCCTGGCGGCAGAACCGTCGCGCGCCCGGTCGCCATCAAGACGCAGTCTGCGGCGATGGTGCGGGGTTCGCCGCCGCTCTCATAGCGCACGAGCAATCCGCCTTGCGGGTCGCGCTGGATGGCGCTGACCTTGGCGTTGACGATGAGATCCATGCGCCGGGCGAGCGCGATATGAAGAAACCGCGCGAGATCGGCATCGGCGCCGGGCAGGATCTCCCCGGTCGCTTCCAGGACGGTCGCGCGGGCGCCGAGATTTTGCAGCATCGACGCGGTCTCGAGCCCGATATAGCCGCCGCCGATCGCCACCAACCGTTGCGGAAACGCCAAGTCGGCGTTGAGACGGAAAACATCATGCGAGGTGAGCGCGAGTTCGGCGCCGGGGATCGGCAAGACATGCGGGGTGGAGCCGGTGGCGAGGATCAGGTTGGTGGCGTGATAGCGCGTCACGTCGCCCGCCTCGGTGGTCACCTCGACGCGGTGATCGTCGATGATCCGCCCGCGCCCCTTGAGCAGCGTCAGGCCGGCTTTGGCGATCTCGGCGGCGTGCTGGGCGTAGCGGATGTTCTGCACGCGGTCCTTGTGGCGGAGCACGCTCGGCCAATCCATGCCCGGCCGCGCCCCGCTGAGGCCGAAATGCGCAAATCGATCGGCGGCAACGCGGGCAAACCCGGCTTCCCGCACGGCTTTCGAGGGCACGCAGCCCTCGGCCAGGCAATCGCCGCCGAGATTGCCGATGGGATCAGCCATGACCACCTTGCGGCCCGCCGCGTGCAGCCGGAAGGCCGCCGGATAGCCGCCGCCACCGGCGCCAAGGATCAGCACGTCAACCGAGATTTCATTTGCCATTTTTCTGCCCCGTCCTGGCGTTAGCCTTGCACCAGCGACGGCGGCAGGCATTGACCGGGATCAATCCCGGCGCCGAGCCTGGCTCCCCTACCGGCGCGCCGCCCGGACATGACATCAGAGAGCGCGTTGCCTATCTAGAGGTAGCGATGATGAGGAGAGAACCGCTGGTGTTCCGGTCTTGCATCCATGGCGTGCTTGCTCTCGGCCTCGCCGGACTTGCCGGCTGCGGCGGGGAATATTCACCCAATACCTACTCCGCGACCGCCGTGCAGCAGGCGAACAAGGTTGCCCAGGGTGTCGTCGTGGGCGTGCGCGAAATCAAGGTGAGCGCCTCGGAGACCATTGGCGCGGTGGCCGGAGGCGCGGTCGGTGGCATCGCCGGCTCACAGGTTCCCGGCAGCACGCTCGGCGAGGCTTTCGGGACGGTCGGCGGCACCATGATCGGCGGCATGGTTGGCGCGGGGGCAGAGCATACCATCAAGGACACCAAGGCCTTCGAATATATCGTGCGCAAAAGCAATGGCGATCTCGTCTCGGTAACCCAGAAGGACGAGGTGCCACTGGCGCTCGGCCAGCATGTCCTGGTCATTGCCGGCAATCAGGCGCGGATCGTGCCGGACTATATCGTCCCCCTCAACCCGCAAAATGCCGCCGCCCAGAAAGGCGAGAAAGAAACCGCCACGGGACCGGATGCGCCCTCCTCCGGCGCAACGCCTTCGGTCACGAGCACGAACGCGAAACCGAGCGAGAACACGACTGCCGCGTCGAGGCAGACCGCCGACGCCCCCTCCCCGGCCGCTCTCTCGCCCGTCAGCCCGTCGGCCACGCCATTACCCGCCGACGCCGTGTCCGTACCGCCGCCTCCGCTCACACCCCCAACCGCGGCGCCGAGCCCCTAGCCGGGCCCGTCGCGTCGCGGCCGATGATGCGAGCAAAACCCTCGAAGCGGTTTGGCCCACACGGCGCCTTGGACGGCATCGGGCAGGTGCGCATTCCAAGAAGGGTGTAGGCCGGACAGAAGCGGAAGAGAGCGGTTGCGATCGGCACGATGCCGATCAAACCGACCCACCGCCATTCGCCGTGGTCAAAGGCGGCGAAGGCGAGAAGGGCGATGCCGACCACCAGGCGGATTACGCGGTCAGCGGTGCCGACATTCGGTGTCATGGCCACAAGCCTCCTAAAAGCGTCGGGGGATCCCGACTTTCAGTTTATATAGGCAATAACGCCGCTGAAAGAAGGGGCGCGCGGGGTTATGCGGGGGGGCGCCGGGCGATCAGATCGATCACCGCGGAGTGCCCGCGATGGCCGCTGCCTTCCGCGAGGAGGGCGTCATGGGCGTCGAGCAGGATGATGTCGGCGCCGGCAAACGCCTCGCGCAGCAGCGCCTCGGTATAGAGGTGCTCGATCTGCGAAGGCCCGCCGGTGCCGTAGGCGAGCTGCTCGGTGCGGTAGCCCTCAAGGAAGAGAAGCCCGCCGGGCTTCAACGCCGCCATCATGGCAGCGAACAGGCGGGGGCGGAAATCCGGGGACGCGAACTGGATGAAAATCGCCACCACCGCGTCGAAGGCGCAGCGCGGCCACGCCCAGTGGCGGAGATCGGCAGTCTCGGTGCGGAGCGTAACCCCCCGGCTTGCCGCGAGTTTGCGCGCTTTCTCCTGGGCGGGTGGGGAAAAATCGAGCGAGAGCACGTCCATCCCGCGCTCGGCGAGAAACACCCCGTTCCGCCCCTCGCCGTCGGCCAGCGCCAATACCTTGGCGCCGGGTTGGAGACGCCACGCCTCGCGGGCGAGAAACGCGTTGGGCGCCGTGCCAAAGACGTAATCCTCGGCGGAAAACCGGGTATTCCAGCGTTGCAGATCGGGGGGAATATCGCTCATCTCGGGGCACGCCTCGCTTGCTGTCGAAGGGGTCTCGGCTCTATTGCTGGGGCAGGAGAAACGCCCCATGCCTGAAGAGCCCACGACGCGCACGATGTATGATCGCGATCTCGACCGCAACCCGGCGAATTACGTGCCACTCTCGCCGCTCTCGTTTCTGTTGCGCTCGGCGCGCCTCTGGGCGGCGCGGACCGCGATCATCCACGGCGCGCGGCGCATCACCTATGCCGAGATGCTGGCGCGCTGCTGCCGTTTGGCCTCGGCGCTGGCCGCGCACGGGGTCGGGCGCGGCGATACGGTCGCGGTCATCGCGCCCAACGTCCCAGCGCTTCTGGAAGCTCATTACGCGGTGCCAGGGCTCGGCGCCGTGCTCTGCCCGATCAATACCCGGCTCGATGCGGAAAGCATCGCGTTCATTCTCCGCCATTCCGAAAGCAAGGTGCTGATCGCTGATCGCGAACTTCTGCCAACCGTCGGGGCCGCGCTGGTGCGCCTCGACACCCGCCCCGCATTGATCGAGATCGCCGATCCGCTGGCGCTCGAAAGCCACACGCAGGGGGCTATTGAATACGAGGATTTTCTCAGCCAGGGGCGGGAAAATTTCGAACTCCGCCTGCCCGCGGACGAATGGGCGGCAATCTCGCTCGGCTACACATCGGGCACCACCGCCGATCCCAAGGGCGTCGTCGTGCATCATCGCGGCGCCTTGCTCAACGCCGCGGCGATGGCGCTCGAATTCGGCCTCACGCCGGAGAGCGTCTATCTTTGGACGCTGCCGATGTTTCATTGCAACGGCTGGACTTTTACCTGGAGCGTGACGCTCGCGGGGGGCACGCATGTCTGCCTGCGCCGGGTCGATCCAGCGTTGATTTTCCCAGCACTCGCCGACCACGGCGTAACCCATCTCTGCGGCGCGCCCGTCGTGCTCAACATGCTGATCCATGCGCCCGAGGGCGTGCGCCGTCGCTTGCAAAAGCGCGTCGATATCATGACCGGCGGGGCGGCACCCCCCTCGATCGTCATTGAGCGCATGGAGGAACTCGGGTTTCGGGTGCATCATCTCTACGGCCTGACTGAAACCTATGGACCAGCCACGGTAAATGCTTGGCAACCCCATCGCGACTCGCTGCCTCTGGCCGAAAAAGCCGCCTTCATGGCACGCCAGGGCGTGCCACACCCGCTAATGGCCGACATGGCGGTGCTCGACCCCACAACCATGGAGAGCGTGCCGGCGGATGGCGCCACATTGGGCGAACTGATGCTGCGCAGCAATACTGTGATGAAAGGCTATCTCAAAAATCCCAAAGCAACAACAGAGGCTTTTGCCGGAGGATGGTTTCACACCGGCGATCTCGCGGTATTGCACGCCGATGGCTATGCCGAAATCAAGGATCGCGCCAAGGATATCATCATCTCGGGCGGAGAGAACATCAGCTCGCTCGAGGTGGAAGAGGTGTTGTTCCGTCATCCCGCCGTGCTCGAAGCCGCGGTGGTCGCACACCCAGACGAAAAATGGGGTGAGGTGCCGCACGCTTTCGTCACCCTCAAGGAGGGTGCCGGCAAGCCGGGCGGCGACGCCGTGAGCGCGGAGGAAATCATTGCTTTTTGCCGCGAGCGGCTTGCGCATTTCAAATGCCCGCGTCATGTCACCTTCGGACCACTGCCGAAAACCTCGACAGGAAAAATCCAGAAATTCACATTGCGCCAAGCGGCGCGGCAAGGAGACTAGGGATGCGGATGTTCGATTTATCGGGACGGGTGGCGATCGTCACCGGTGGCAATGGCGGGATCGGGCTTGGCATGGCGCGCGGGCTCGTCGAGGCTGGGGCGAAGGTGGTGCTGGTCGGACGCAACCAGGAAAAAGGCGACGCCGCCGCCGCTGGGCTCGGCGCCCATCGCGCGCTGTTCCTCGCCGCTGACGTCACGCAAAAAGCGGAATGCGAGGGGCTGATTGCGGCGGCGGTAAAAAAATTCGGCCAACTCGACATCCTCGTCAACAATGCCGGCGTGTCGATCCGCAAGGCACCGGAGACCTACTCGGAGGATGAGTGGCGCACCATTCTCGATACCAACCTCACCAGCGTGTTTTTCGCCTCGCAAGCAGCGCATCCGGTGATGAAACAGCGCGGCGGTGGCAAAATCATCAATATCGGCTCGGTGATGTCGGTGCTCGCCGCGCCCTACAGCGCGCCCTACGCCGCGAGCAAGGGCGGCGTGCTGCAACTCACGAAATCGCTTGCCACCGCCTGGGCCGCCGATAACATCCAGGTCAACGCCATCCTGCCCGGCTGGATCGATACCGAGATGACACAAACCGCCCGCCGCGTCGTCGAGGGACTGCATGAGCATGTACTGGCGCGCACGCCGGCGGCACGCTGGGGCAGCCCCGCCGATCTCGCCGGGGCGGCGGTGTTTCTTGCCAGCGCGGCTTCGGATTTTATCACCGGCACAGGCTTGCCGGTCGATGGCGGCTTCATGGCGAAGGCGTAAGCGGTTGCGGACAAAAAGACGCCCGGGCGAGCGCCCGGACGCCTTTCCCAGAAGCCGCCGTCTTCAGGCTTGGATATCAACATCCTTGGTTTCGTGCAGAAAGAGGGCCGCAACCACGGCGTTGATCGCGGCGACGATGATAGGAAACCATAGCCCGTAATAGATATTGCCCGACCAGGCGACCATCGCCGTCGCCAGCAGTGGCAAGATGCCGCCGAACCAGCCATTGCCGATATGATAGGGGAGCGACATCGAAGAATAGCGGATTTTGGCCGGAAACAATTCCACGAGATAGGCGGCGATCGGGCCGTAGATCATGCCGACATAGGCCAGCATGATCCAAAGCCAGAGGATGGCGAGCGGCCAGTTGATTTTCGCCGGATCGGCCTTCGCCGGATAACCGGCGGCTTTGAGGGCGGCGGAAATTTTCGCCGTATCCGCGCCTTCGATGGTCGTCCCGCCAATCGTCGTCACCACGTCCTTGCCAGCCATACCGGGCAGGGATTGGAACGAAAGTCCGGATTTGGTCAGCACGTCCTTGACTTTGTCGCAGGCGCTGAAATGCGACCAGGGACCGACGAAAACGTGGAAATTGCAGTTATCGGCGGCGACGGTGATCGGCGTCGTGGTCTGGAAGGCGACCAGACCGGGATTGACCGCGCTGCTGAGGGCATGAAATAGCGGCAGCAGGGTCAGCGCCGAAAGCACGCAAGAGGCGATGATCAGTTTGAGCCGGCCGATGCGATCGGAAAGCCAGCCGAAAAACACAAGAGTCGGCGCGCCGAGCACGAGCTGCAGCCCGATCATCAAATAGGCGAGCTTGTAATCAAGATGTAGCGTGATGGTGAGGAAAAAGAGAGCATAAAACTGTGCCGTGTACCAAATCACGCCTTCGCCTGAACAGGTGCCGAACAGCGCCAGAAGCACGTATTTATTGTTGGGGTAGTGGAAAAAACTTTCGATGAGCGGGGAAGTCGAGCGCCGGTTTTCTTCCTTGATGCGCAAGAACACCGGACTTTCATTGAGTTTGAGGCGGATATAGAGTGAAACGATCAGCAGGATGAGTGAGATCAGGAAGGGAATCCGCCAGCCCCAGGAGGTGAAATCGGCCGAGCTGAAGATTTCGCGGCAGAGATAGATCACGATCAGCGAGAGCAAAAGGCCGAGCGTGCCGGTGGTCTGGATCCAGCTCGTCGCGTAGCCGCGCCCGTTGGCGGGGGCGTGCTCGGCGACATAGGTCGCAGCTCCCCCATATTCACCGCCGAGGGCGAGGCCCTGCAGAAGGCGGAGAGCGACCAGCAGAATAGGCGCGGCCCAGCCGATGGAAGCGAAAGTCGGCATCAATCCGGTGCCGAAAGTGGCCAGCCCCATGACCAGGATGGTGACAAGAAAGGTATATTTGCGCCCCACCAGATCGCCGATGCGCCCGAACACCAGGGCGCCGAAGGGGCGCACCATGAAGCCCACCGCATAGGCCGCGAAGGCGTTGAGAAGAGCGGCGGTATCATTCCCTTTAGGAAAAAAAAGCCCGGCAAAAAATGGCGCCAGTGTCGCGAAAATAAAGAAATCATACCACTCGAACACCGTGCCGAGGGAGGATGCGAGGATGACCTTGCGCTCCTCCTGTTTCGACACTTTCGGCATGCCAGCCAAGCTGGCGGTTTTTCCGGGGGTTGTAGCAAAGCTCATGATTGGGTTTCCTCCTCGGGCATCATTCGGAATCTTGCTTCGCGGATTTCGTTCGGTGTGATCCGATCTTGCCATGATGCCGCATTTTTCGGGCAATGCCCAGCCGGAATAGAGATATTTCAGTTTCCGCGCCACGCCTCGCCATCCCTCGCCCGCCGGGTTGTCCAGCGTCCCGCGCCGTGGCACTCTCGGGGGCGAAAAGCCGGGCTCGCCGAGCCCGGAATCGCCGCCGATGTAACGCGGCGAAGGGAGAAAATGCGATGAACGACTCTCCAAGCCTCTATCAGCAAACCTATCAGGCCTGGCAGAAAAACCCCGAAGCGTGGTGGGCGGAAGCGGCCGGCGGCATCAGTTGGGAACGGCGCTGGGACAAAGTGTTCGACCCCGCGCCCGGCCCTTTCGGCGCGTGGTTTTCCGGCGCCCGCCTCAATACCTGCTATAATTGCCTTGACCGCCATGTCGAGGCCGGGCGCGGCGCGCAACCGGCCCTGATCTGGGACAGCCCGATGGCTGGCCGGACCGAGATTTTTTCCTATGCCGCGCTGCAAGATCGCACCGCCCGCCTCGCCGGCGCGCTCCGTCGGCTGGGCGTCAGGCCCGGCGATCGCGTGGTGATCTATCTGCCGATGGTGCCCGAGGCGGTGATCGCCATGCTGGCTGTTGCGCGGCTCGGGGCCATCCATTCGGTGGTGTTCGGCGGTTTTGCCGCGGCCGAACTCGCCGCCCGCATCGCGGATGCGAAACCCCGCGTGGTAATCTCCGCCTCCTGTGGGCTGGAACCGGGGCGGATCGTCGCCTACAAGCCGATCCTCGATGCCGCGCTGGCGCTCTCGCCGCACCAGCCGGAAACCTGCCTGATCCTGCAACGCCCGATGCTGCGCGCCGATCTCATGGCGGAGCGCGATGAGGATTTTCTGGAAGCCGAGGCCGCCGCCCTGCCGGTCGATCCGGTACCGGTCGCCGCCACCGACCCGCTCTATATCCTTTACACCTCCGGCACCACCGGCCGGCCGAAAGGCGTCGTGCGCGACAATGGCGGCCATGCCGTCGCGTTGTACCGCTCGATGGGCATGATCTATGGCGTGGGCGCGGGCGACGTGTTCTGGACCGCCTCGGATGTCGGCTGGGTGGTCGGGCACAGCTATATCGTCTATGCCCCGCTCCTCGCTGGCAGTACCAGTATCATGTATGAGGGCAAGCCGGTGGGCACGCCCGATGCCGGCGCCTTCGGTCGGGTCATCGCGACGCACGGGGTAAAAGTGCTGTTCACCGCGCCCACCGCCCTGCGCGCCATCAAGCAACAGGACCCGGAAGCGAAGCTGCTGCTCGGCCATGATCTCGCGCGTTTCGAAACCCTGTTCCTCGCCGGCGAGCGCTGCGATCCCCCGACCGCCGAGTGGGCGGCCGGGAAACTGCAACGCCCGGTCGTCGATCACTGGTGGCAAACCGAGACCGGCTGGGCAATCACCGCCGGTTTCCGTGAATTCGGCCTATTTCCGTTCAAGCCTGGCTCGGGCGGCCGGCCCGCGCCCGGCTATGATTTGCAGGCCCTCGACGAGACGGGGCAGGTGCAACCCAGCGGCCAAAGCGGCAGCCTTGCTATCCGCCTGCCGCTGCCGCCCGGCGCCGCGCCGACGCTTTGGCACAACGAGGAAGGCTATCGCGAGGCCTATCTGCGCGATTTTCCCGGCTGGTATCGCACCGGGGATGCTGGGTTAATCGACGAGGATGGTGATGTCTGGGTCATGGGCCGCACCGATGACATCATCAACGTCGCCGGCCACCGGCTTTCGACCGGGGCGATGGAAGAGGTGCTGGCGTCTCACCCCGATGTCGCGGAATGCGCGGTGATCGGGGCGAGGGACACGCTCAAGGGCCAAGTGCCACTCGGCCTTGCCGTCCTGAAGGCGGGGGTGAGCCGCCCGGAGGCGGAGATCTGCCAGGAACTGGTGGCCCTGGTGCGCGCGCGGATCGGTCCGGTCGCGGCGTTCCGCGAGGCGCGCATCGTGCCGCGCCTGCCGAAAACCCGCTCGGGGAAAATCCTCCGTGCCGCGATCCGCAGGCTCGCCGACGGCGAGCCCGCGAACCCTCCGCCCACCATCGAAGACCCCGCCGCCCTCGACGAGGTGGCGCGAGCGCTCGGCCCCAGAATCTAGCCGGCCTTCGCGGATGGGACCAAGGGGGCTCTCGCGCAGCCCTCCCCCGCTCCTCCGCGCCGGTTCACGTCGCTGGAGCCCTCGCGTCATGCCCCCGCGCCGGATCCCACGCGCCGATTCCCCGGGCGCGGGGGCATTCCTTTGCAAACTCTCAGAGCCTGAAAATCGTATCTGCTCAACCCGGTAGGGGCGTGATCGGCAGTGATGCTGTGGTGACGGCGTTTTTGATGGCGGTGTAGGCATCGAGGCCGTGCCGGGCGGCGGTCCCGACGACGGATCGGACATTGGCGAAGA
>Ga0207433_10004158_pt1 | contig 26890 bp, 19 predicted proteins | sample YelNatPaOPGAMG01_FD_187559 | JGI IMG/M metagenome (GOLD analysis project Ga0207433, IMG submission 187559) | Hot spring thermophilic microbial communities from Obsidian Pool, Yellowstone National Park, USA - OP-RAMG-01 (SPAdes) (version 3) | ecosystem: Environmental > Aquatic > Thermal springs... | reverse complement strand
AATTTAACAATTTTTTATCATAAAAATTTTTCGACACAACTATTTTCAAAAAATATTCTTTGTTAAATTTTTTACACAATCTGATATTTCGTTTTACTTCATTAAATGTATTTAATTTCCTTCTATCATCTATAGGTAATTTTAGATTTATAGCAAAAACATCTATTAAGTCAATAAATCTCTTTAATTTACTTTTAATAGACATATTTGATTCAAAATAAACTTTAATATTTCTACTTTCTTTTAGTTTTTTCAATAAATTGAAAATTTCATTTTCATTTTGTAGCAAAGGTTCTCCACCAGTTAAACTTATAAATTCTGGTTTATACTTCTTTATAAGGTTAACTATCTTTTTTAAAACATCGTCAATATTTTTTTCATCTTTTTTTAAAATCTTTTTTGCTCTTTGAGTGTCACAGTAATAACAACTTAAATTACAACCACCAAACCTAACAAAGACTGTTGGTGAACCTATGTATTTTCCTTCTGCTTGATAAGAAAAAAATATTCCTTTAACAATCATAATTTTACTTAACAGGATCAACTGCTTTTGCTTTTTCAAAACCAATTTTTCTCAATTTGCATGCATCGCATACTCCACAAGGTTTCTTCCCACCTTTGTAACAACTCCAAGTAAGTTCTAATGGTACCTTGAGTTTTAACGCAAGTTTTACAATTTTATCTTTAGTAAAGTTTAATAATGGAGCAGATATCTTTATTTTCTTTCCTTCAACACCAGCTTTTGTTCCAACATCAACTGCCTTCTGCAACATTTTTATAAATTCTTTTCTACAATCTGGATAACCTGAAAAATCAATTTGGTTAGCGCCATAGAATATATATTCAGCACCAATTGCTTCTGCTAATGAAACAGCATAGCTTAAAAATATGAGATTTCTTGCAGGCACATAAGTAGAGGGTATAATTTTAGAGTTTATTTCTTTATTATTAGGAATAGATGTCCTTCTATCTAACAATGAACTCCCTTTCCAAGGAAGAGATGTCTTTATAATATAATAATCAACTTTAGCATAATTTGCGATTTTTATTGCAGAATTTACTTCTTTTCTATGTCTTTGTCCATAATCAAAAATCAAACAAACAGGAATAAATCCTTTTTTCTTAACATAAAATAAAGTAGTAGAAGAATCTAGACCTCCTGAAAGTAATACAACGCATTTTTTATTCTTCATAACTTGCATATTGTAGTGGTGTTTCCCATACAAAGACTTTTATCTTTTTTAAACTATGTTTTTTTATCTGTTTTTTAATTCCTTCAAAAATATATCTCGCTATATTCTCAGCTGTTGGTTGATTTTTTTTAAAATAACTAATTTTATTCAAATATTTATGGTCAAGTTGAGAAACAACTTTTTTTGTTATTTTTTTTAACTTTATAAAATCTATTACCATACCTTGTTTACCAAGTTTATCAGTAGCAACTAAAACACCTACTTTCCAATTGTGCCCGTGCAAACTTTCACATCTTCCTTTATAATTAATAAGTTTATGTGCTGATGAAAAATCTGTTTCTACATAAACTTCGTAAACCATAAATCCTCCTTTAGTCTAATTCTAATTTTGATAATTTTATTTTATATACATTTTTTATCTTTTTATTTAACAATAATGAACCTATCAGTTTAAAACTTTGTGGATCATCGGTAACGAAGAATTTTAACTTACCTCTTCTATTTTTCGGATTTATCAAATTATTTCTAACAAGTATTTCTTTTACACTCTTTGCTGTTTCAACTGCGGAATCTACAATTTCAACTTTTTTTCCCATTATATCCTTTAATATTCCTTTTATTGCAGGATAATGTGTACATCCTAAAACTAATACATCTATATTTTTTTTCTTAAGCGGCTTTAAATATTCAACAGCAACTCTTTTTATAATATTTCTGTGGTTTATCCTTTGTTTATAAGTATATTTGCTATTTTCGTATATTTCATCTATCCATCCCTCTTCTATCAAAGGAACGAATAGTGGTGTAGCTTTAGCATAAACATCTACATTTTTAGAAAATTTTTTAATTGCTTTAATATAAGAATTACTTTTAATTGTAGCTTTAGTACCTATCACCCCTACTTTTCCACTTCTAGTTTTTCCGCAAGCAGCTTTTGCTCCTGGTATTACTACACCTATTATAGGTAAATTTTTAAACTTCTTCTTAAGTATAGAAAGAGAATAAGAAGATGAAGTATTACATGCAACAACTAAAAGTTTTATTTTATGTTTTAATAAAAATTTTGTATTTTGTATTGAATATTTTATAATTGTATCTTTTGACTTATTACCATAAGGAACCCTTGCAGTATCACCGAGATAAACAATATCTTCATTTGGCAAAATATTTATAATCTCTTTTACAACAGTAAGACCACCAATACCAGAATCAAAAATACCTATAGGTTGTAAAGATTTTTTATTTCCCATTTTCATAATATCTCTTTATACCTGCATATATTCCATCTGCAATTAAATTTTGAAATTGAGGATTAATTAATTTTAATTCTTCTTTAGGATTTGAAATAAAGCCACACTCAACTAATACAGCTGGCATCTGTGCTCCTCTTAAAACATAAAATCCTGCTTGTTTCACTCCACGATAAATTTGTTGTGTTCTTGCAACTACTTCATTTCCTATTAAACTGCACAGTTTTGAAGATTCATTAATAAATTCATTAACTATCATTGACCATAAAATTTTTTGTAATTTTGTAAGTTCTTCTGTTTGTTTTTCAAATCTAATGACTTCATTTTCAAGTTTTTCAGTAGCAACAGCATCTGGGTCTGTTGCAGTTTCAAAAAGGAAATATATCTCAAAACCTAAATCTGTTCCATTCGGTTTTTCTGCTGCATTACAATGAATTGAAATAAAAATATCAGCATTTTTATTATTTGCAAATTCTGTCCTTTTAACTAATGGGATAAAAATATCATCTTCTCTAGTTAAAAAAACAACAAAACCGTCTTGTTCAAGTTTCTCTTTTAAAAGCTTTGCTATTTTAAGATTTATATCTTTCTCTTTATTACCATATTTCCCAATCGCACCTGGATCCTCTCCACCATGTCCAGGATCCAAAACTATTATCTTTCTTTCATTTTTGTCCAAGGTTTTTGCAGAAGTTACAACATAAGTAGTTTTGTCGACCGAATTAGATTTAGCTAAACTTGTCTTTTTAATATTTGTTTTATTTATTTTCAAAACAACTTTTCCTTTATAACTTTCTTTTTTTATTTCTATATCTAAATCTGGAATAAAAATCTTTGCTATACACTCACCATTCTGAGAAAAAATTTGAATTTTAGGAACTAAACCATCAACAACTTTGTATTCTTTTGCCTGTGCTTTACCACCAAAAAATGTCAAAACTATAAAGTTGTTTTCATAATTATACTCATACTGCAACCCTTCAGGATATTTAAATTCTATATTTGCGAAATTAGGTGTGATATAGTAGCTTACTGAAATATTATCCGCGTAGTTTACTAATAACAAATTTTCGGATTTACGATATTCAACATCTACATTTAATATTTTATTAAAAGCAGAATTATTAAATAAAGATAAAGGAACATATGTTTTGTTGTTGATATTTAGAACTTCTGAATTTAAAGAAATTTTTTGATTTGACCATATTAAATAGTTTCTATTAAAATAAAAATAAATTTTCTCTCCCCTGCAGTTAAAACTTACATATTTACCAACACTATGATATGTTAAAGTAGCTGAAAAAATTTTTGCTAAATCTTTTAATAAAACATAATCTTCTTTATTATCTTTTATTTTATATATAGGTATTTCTAAAATCTTCTCTGCATTGATGACTACTTGTATGGAACTATACTTTTTTTGCGAATAAGATGAATTTAAGAAAAATAATATAAGAAAAATAATGACAAATATTTTTTTCATCAATTTTTGTCTACATAAATTCTGATATTATTAAATTTGACAAAAATTTATATTGTGTAGGAATTTTAATAAAACCATTCTCCAAGATTAATTTTTTTTCTTTTATTAATTTATTAATGATTACTTTATATTCCCTCAAAATCTTTTCATCTACATATAAACCTAAGTTTGTCCTTAATGACAACATTATTTTTTCTTTTACCATTGTTTCTTCATCAATTATTTCTTTTTCATATAAAAACTTATCTTCAAGATATTCTTTGACAGAAGAAATATTCTTAATTCTTTTAGAATCAAAAAACGATACCGAGGACGGACCTAAACCTATGTATTCTTTATATAGCCAGTAGTTTAAATTGTGTTTACACCAAAATCCATCTTTAGCAAAATTAGATATTTCATATTGAATATACTTATTATCATTAAGAAATTCAACAATTAAATTGTACATCTCAGCCTGCAAATCTTCATCAGGATGATAGCCTTGATTATACAAAAAAGTATTTTCTTCAATTGTTAAAGCATAACAAGATATATGTGTTGGATATAAATTTATAGAGTTAATTAGATTCTTTTTTACATCCTCAAGAGTTTGTCCTGGACAACCAAATATTAAGTCAAAATTATAATTTGTAATATTTAATTTATTAAAAATCTCTACTGCATTATAAACCTGTTTGCTTGTATGTATTCTTCCGATATTTTTTAGAATTTCATCATTAAAACTTTGTACACCTAAACTTAATCTCAAATCAGCTTTTGTAAATTCTGTAATAACAATATCTTTTAAAATTTTTATTTTATTTTCGTCTACACTTTCAGGGTTTAGTTCTATAGTTATTTCTTCTAAAAATTTCGTTTCAAAATTTTTTTTAATAATATCAAATAATTTAATAATTTGTTGTTCTTTAAGTAAGGATGGAGTTCCACCACCAATATATAAAGTAGAAATTTTAGGAAAGTTTAATTTTTTAACAAAACTTAACACTTCTTTATTTAAAGATTCTATATATCTGTTCAACAAAATATCTTCATATTTTTCTGAATAAAAATCACAATAATAGCATTTTGATTTACAAAATGGTATGTGGATATAAAGTCCGTAAATTTTAGAATCTAAATCATTCATATAGTAGTTTAATAAATTTTTCTATGTTTTCTACTTCAACATCAGTATTAATGCAAGGTTTTTCTACAATTATATTTGGTACAGCTAAAACTTTATATGGAAAAACCTCTTTTATACCTAAAATTAACTCTAATTCACATGCAACTGCTATTATATAATCGGGGTTCACTTCTTCAACAAAATATTTTGCAAGACTTCCTCCAGATGCTACTTTTATGTCTAAATTATATTTCTCTTTTAAATTTACTATATTTTTAATTTTACACTTACCACACAATTTGCAGTTTTCTATTGAAGATATAATATTATGTTCACATTTAAAATACTGTAAACATCTTGGTAAAAGCACCAATATCTTTTCAATCTTGCCATTTTTTTCATCTATCATAAAATTATTATTCTGTATAATTAAAAAATTTAAAACTTTATTCCTTACTTTTTTAGGTAAAAAATACGAAAACCAAATGATCGTAGGGAAATAAAATCTATAAAAAATTGTCCTTATGATTTTTTTATAAAAACCTGTCATTTTTCTTAATCCTATATCCACATATGAATTCCTTAGCAGACAAAATTTTCCTATTTTCTGGTTGGAGTTTCAGAATTTTGAGGAACGAATTTCTGCCACACAAAACAACTATTCCACTTTCATCTAACCCAACAACCTCTCCTACTGTAGATGTATCACATAAAAATTTATTTTCTACTAAGTAGCTCTCAATAATTTTTAAATTTATCAATTTATTATCTATTTTAACAGAAGTATATGCCTTAGGCCAACAAACTAAAGCACGAATTAAATTATGTATCTCAAAAGCTGTTTTTGACCAGTCAATTTTTCCTAATTCCTTTTTAATCAGAGGAGCGTAAGAAGGTTCTCCAACTTGTGGAAATTTTATTATCTTTCCGCTTAATATTTTAAATACTGTGTCTTTTAAAAGTTCACATCCAACACTAACAAGTTTTTCAGATAAAGTATAGTAGTTATCATATAATGAGACCTCTACCTCTTTTTGTACAAATATCTCTCCCGTATCTAAAACCTCATTTATCCAAAAAATTGTAACTCCTGTATTTTTTTCTCCATTAATTAAACACCACTGTATCGGTGCAGCACCACGATATTTAGGTAACAGAGAAAAATGGATGTTTAACATTCCTATTTTATGTATCTCAATAATTTTTTTAGAGATAATTTTACCGTAAGACATTACTATACTTAAATCAGGATTCAAAATTTTTAAACTATCAATAAATTCATCCTCTTGCAAATTTTGAGGAGCCAAAATTGGTATTTTATTTTCTTCAGCATATCTTCTTACTTCAGAGGGTTTAATTTTTAAACCTCTTCCTTGGGGTTTATCAGGTGTAGTAATTACTGAAACAATATTTATCTCTTTTATTTCTTTTAACAATTTTAAAAATGGAATGGAAAGAGAAGAACTACTCCAGAAAAGTATATTCATAAAAATTAAAATTTATATTTGCCTAAATTATGCAAAATATGAAATCTAATTCTCTTATTCAAAGGTAATCTTTTGATAAAAGTTATTCCATTAATATGATCAATCTCATGCTGAAGTACCCTCGCAAATAAACCTTCAGCTCTAATCTCTTTTTTATTTCCATTTATATCATAATAAGACACTACTACAGTTTTACTTCTTAAAATTTTTTCATAATATCCAGGAAAAGATAGGCATCCTTCTTCTTCCATTTCTTTCTGTCTACTATAACTTAAAATTTTAGGATTAATCAAAACTAAAGGCATTAAATTTTTTTCAACTTTTGAAATATCTACTACGACAATAGCTAACTCTATCCCAACTTGATTTGCTGCAAGACCTATGCCATTATAAGCATACATTGTTTCAAACATATCTATCACAATATTTTTCAATTCAGAATTAAAATTCTTTACAGGAGAAACTCTTTGTTTCAATATAGAAGCTGGATATTTTACAATTTTTAATACACTCATAAATTATTCTTTTATCAAACTGTTTAATTTTGTAATATATTCAGATAAAACTCTTTGGGTTTCTTTTTCTTTTTGTGTTTCTACATATACATGTATAAAAGCTTCATCTGCGTCAGGTAAAACTAAAATCCAATCATTCTCATTTAACCAAATTTTTACTCCATCAATTAATTCAATCCTATATTTTGAATGTTCTTCTATCAACTTCCTTATAACATAACCCTTTTTTTCCCAAGAACATGGAAGTTTTGTATGCACAACACTGAAATCTGGTATTTCACGTTTTACTCTTGAAATCTTTGTCTCTTGTTTAGCCAAAAACTCTAAAATTTTTCCAATAGCAAACATGCCATCAAAAGCAGGTTGAAATTCTGGGAATATATATCCTCCTAAACCATCTGCAACAAATTTTACATCTTGTTTTCTTGCCTCTTCTCTTAAATACCTTGGTAAAGTTTTACTCCAAACTACCTCCACATCTTTATTAGAAATTTCAATCATTTCTTTTACTACATTAGATATGTAAACAGGAACGGATATTTTATATTCATCTTCCTTTGAAGAATTTAATTTTAACCATAAAACAATCATTAAAGACAATTGTTTATCTAAAATTTTCCCTTTATCATCTACAATATAAACTTTTTCAGCGCCATTGTCTAACATAAATCCAACATCTGCATCTAGGGTTGCTACAATATTTGAAAGTTGTTCTAAAGCATTGTTAAACTCTTTCTCAGAACGAACAATCTTTGAACTATCTACAAATGCATTTAAGGAAACCACTTCTATACCCAGTTCTCCAAGAATAGAAGGGAAAATATTTACAGCGGTAGAGTAAGAATAATCTAATACTATTCTTAATTTTGCTTTTCTTATTGCTTCTATATCCAAAGATTTTAAATATCCATCTCTATAATACTCATAAGCTCTCGGAGGAAGGATTAATTCTCCCACTTCTTCAAGTTTTGCCCTTGGAAAATCTTCTCTTAAAAATAATTGTTCTATACTCTTCTCTTGTGCTACAGAGATATCATTACCATCTTTATCAAAAAATTTTATTTCTATAATTTCTGGGTTCTTTGGAGATAATCTGACATGAAGTCCACCATCTACACTTTCTTTTCTAATCTCATATCTCACCATAGGAATAGGTGCAGCACGCAAATCGCCAACTTTTACTCCTGCTGAAAGCAAACCTGAAATCATACTTCTTTTAATCATCCTTGAGGCCTTATGGGCATCACGAGATGTAATTACATTTTTCCCTTTTCCTATCAAACTACCAAAAGCTGCGCCAAGTTTGCATGCAAATTCAGGCGAAATTTCCGAATTTAAAAGTCCAGTCACACCAGTTGAACCAAAAAGCATCCTTGACCATTTTTCTTGCCAAATTAAACTTGTAGAAACTGTCGCTCCCCCTTCTACAATTTTTTTAGGCCAAATTTTAATATTTGCTTTAATATGTGCACCATTTTCTATAATACATTCTTCACCTATAACAGTATTTACTTCTACAACTGCATTTTCGCCAATCTTCGTCTTATAAGCTATTATACTCTCTTTGACAGAAGCATTTCTACCAATATATACACCATTCATTACTACACTACCTAAAATTACTGATCCATCACTAATTATACAGTTGTCTCCTATTATTGATCTATTTATAACCACATTGTTCCCTATTTTAGTATTTTTGCCAATTATAACATAATTATCACATGTAAAATTTTCTCCTATAATAGTATTTTGCCCAACTAAAATCTCTTTATCTCCATATTTCATCACTCTACCATCTACTTCAAGTTTTATCTTTCCATCTAAAATATCATAATGACAAAACCTATATTCTTGTAGTGTACCAACATCTTTCCAGTAGCCATCTAAGATACAAGCATAGATTGGTATGTTTTCTTGTAACAACTTAGGAAATAAATCTTTAGAAAAATCATAAAAGGTGTTTTGTGGAATATATTCAAAAATTTTTCTATTTAACATATAAATACCAGTATTTATTTTGTCAGAAAAAACTTCACTCCATGTTGGCTTTTCTAAAAATCTTTTTATTTTAAATTCTTCATCATATATAACTATACCATAACTTAACGGATTTTCAACACTTGTCAATGCAATCGTCGCTATAGAATCTTTTTCTTTGTGAAAATCTATGAGTTTTTTTAAATTAAAATCTGTTATAACATCTGCTGAAATTACAATAAAATCTTCATCTTTTATATAATCTCTTGCAAAACCAACAGAACCACAAGTTCCTAAATCACCTTCAGGAAGTAAATATTTTATCTTCACTCCAAATTTCTCTCCATTACCAAAATACTTTGTAATATACTCATGTTGATAAAACAACAACACTATCAAATTTTCTATCCCATAAGATTTCAAAAGTTTTACTATATGTTCCATCATAGGTTTATTAGCTACAGGTACCATAGGCTTAGGTATAAAACTAGTCAGTGGTCTTAATCTTGTTCCAAATCCACCAGCCATTATTACTGCTTGCATAATTTTCTCCCTCTTTATTATTGAATATCAAACAAAATTTATGTAAATTATATAAAATTTTACATTATAAATCAATCTTATGAAAATCAAAAATTTAGAGATATTTGTTGCTTGTATAACATTAGTTTTAATGGCAGGATTTACACTGTATATAATCTCACTCTTCAAAGAATTACCTTCAGAGGAAGAACTACAAAATTTTACCCCTGTATTATCTACTAAAATAGTTGATAGGAATGAAAAGTTAATAACAGAATTATTTACTGAAAAACGCACATGGGTAAAATTCAATGATATACCTGAAAATCTAAAGTTAGCAGTTTTAGCAATAGAGGACCACAACTTTTATCACCACTGGGGTATAAATCCAAAAAGAATAATAAAAGCTATGATTGATAACATTGTTAAAAGAAAGATTACAGTTGGTGGTTCTACAATTACACAACAACTTGCAAAGATATCTTTTCTTTCATTAAAAAGAGATTTAAAACGCAAATTAAAAGAATTTATATTAGCATTGTATTTAGAGCATCATTTCTCTAAAAATGAAATCTTAGAGATGTATTTAAATCAAGTATATTTCGGGCATGGAGCATATGGTATTCAACAAGCAGCACAAAGATATTTTTCTAAAAACCCAAATGAACTTACCTTATCAGAAGCAGCACTTCTTGCTGGGCTCATTCGTTCACCAATGTACTATTCTCCGATAAAATATTATGAAAGAAGTATAGCAAGAAGGAATGTAGTTTTAAAAAGAATGTTAGAATTAAAATATATTACAAAAGAAGAATATAAGAAAGCTATAGCAGAAAAAATAAGAATATTCCAATATTCTACACCATCATTTGTAGCCCCTTATTTTATAGATTATATTAGAGAAGAATTAGAAAAAGACTTTCCTCCCGAGATATTATACAATGGTGGATTAACAATAAAAACAACACTTGATTTAGAACTTCAAAAACAAGCTGAAGAAATATATGAAAGATATTTATCACAATTAGATAAAACTGTGAGATCTTCTGAAACAATTCAAGGAGCACTTTTAGCGATGGAGGTGAAAACTGGACAAGTTTTAGCAATGATTGGTGGAAGAGATTTTAAAACAACACAGTTTAACCGAGTTACCCAAGCATTAAGACAACCAGGCTCTGCATTTAAACCAATAATATTTTTAGCAGCATTAGAACATGGATTTAAGCCAAACTCTATAATTGAAGATACTCATTTAGTTTTTTTTAATAATGGTATTGATTGGGAGTTATTATCTACAACAACAACAGACTTCACAAAAATTGATTATAAAAAAATTGAAGGGAAGTTGAAAGTTGAAAATTATAATGAATTTGTTTCAAATTTAGTAAGTTTAAAAAAAGAAAATAAAATTTGGATACCTGAAAATTACAAAAATCAATATTATGGAAAAGTCACACTGAGACGTGCATTAGAATTATCTTTAAACTCTTGCGCTATACGATTAATAATGGAGGTAGGACCAAATACTGTAATTGATTATGCAAGAAAATTGGGTATTACAACACCACTAACTAATACTTATTCATTAGCATTAGGGGCATCTGAAGTTATCCCTTTAGAACTTGTGTCTGCTTATTCTGTCTTTGCTAATAATGGAATAAAAGTTAAACCCTATGGCATTATTGAAGTAAGAGATAGGTTTGGAAATATATTAAAATCTTATTATCCGAAAGAAGATATTGTTATCTCACAAGAATCTGCTTATATTATTACAAATTTACTAAAAGGAGTAGTTAAACATGGCACAGGTAGATACGCCTTAAATTTAGGAAAAACTTGTGCTGGAAAAACAGGTACAACTAATGATTGTACTGATGCATGGTTTATAGGTTATACACCAGATATAATTTGTGGTGTATGGGTAGGATTTGACATAAAAAAATCCTTAGGAAAGGATTCTACTGGAGGAAAAATAGCTTGTCCTATTTGGACAGAATTTATGAAATTTGCAACAAAAGATTTACCGGATAGAGATTTTGAAAAACCAGAGAATATAGTTGAGGTTGAAATTGATGCTGAAAACGGATTGCTTGCCACTCCTTATTCAAAGAAAACATACTTAGAAGCATTCATAAAAGGTACAGAACCAAAGGAATATTCTTCACCTACAGAAAAAATTATTAAAGAACAGGAAATTTTACAAGATACAGGATTTTAACTTTTTTTCTTATCTAAATTAAAAGCTTTATGAAGTGCTCTTACAGCTGTTTCTATCATTTCTTTACGAATAATACAAGAGATTTTAATCTCAGAAGTAGAAATCATCTCTATATTAATATTATGTTTTGCCAATGTTTCAAACATCTTCGCAGCTACTCCCGGATGACTTTTCATACCAACACCTATTATAGAAACTTTTGCCATATCTTCTTCATATATTACTCCACCTGCATTAAGTTCTTTATTAACTTTTTCTAAGACTTCAACTGCTTTTTTTAAATCAGCATAAGATATGGTAAAAGAAATATCGTTCTTTCTTCCACGCGCTGCTGATTGTATTATCATATCTATGTTTATATTCTCTTTTGCTAAAGCAGAGAAAATCTTTGCTGCAACACCAGGTCTATCAGGAACATCAAGTATTGTCATCTTTACTTGATTTTTATCAAAAGTTACTGCTGTTACCACAGGCTCTTCTATTTTACGTTTAATTTTTTTTATTTTTTTCATCTTTTTCTCCTTTCTTTACAATTCGTTCTGTTCAATTTTGCCACTGAAACCACTGAATTAAACCTATATATTTACAAATTCCTAACACCTTTCTACTTTCTACTTACTACTACCTACTAATATTATTTTTTCTATGCCTTCATCCCGTAAGTAACGGAATAAACATAAATTAATTTTCTCCTAATCACTGATATCTGAACTCTGTCTTAAACTGTCCAAAATCTCTTTATATATGATTTGTCTGGGTGAACTAACTCAATAAATTCTTGCGAAGGTACTCTTTCAATTTCAAAATTCTTATTTTCAAAAGTTTTCTCTACAGTAATAAAAAATTGGATCTCTTCAGAAGGAAATGTTTTAATCAAACAAAATGGTATTTGTAATTCTATAATTTTATCAATACTTAAATATTCAACCTCCTGCATAAAGTTTTCAGGGGTAAAAAATTTATACTTATTATTCCCTCTTTTTAATAAAAATTTAACACTATAAATTTCTTGAGGAGTTTTTTTCTTTACTAAAAATACATTTACTGTTAAATCTTCTTCCATCCTTTCTTTTTCAAAATCTATTCTAATAAACAAACTACCCAAGTCAAAACCAAAATATACAGCATTAATAACATTTGTAGTTTGATGCATAGAAGATGGAAAAACTATATATCTGCCTGCTGATGACCACTCAAAATAATTTGATATTTTACCATCAATTTTCGGAGAGATTAAATCTGCTGGTAAAGTATATTCAAACTTTTTAAAAACTCTTTTTATTGGTATATCTAAAAACTTTGGTGGTTGTTGTTTAAGTAAAATATAAACATTCTTTAAATGTTGTCTAAACAAAAAGTCAAAAATATCACTTTGAGGTGTATAATGTTCATCTCCAAACCACCAAAACCAATCAGAACCTTCTGCAGTATAAATTTCTTGCCAGCAAAGTGACTTTGTTTTTTCATCTACGAAGTCACTATGTTGTTTTAAGTATTCTATCAAAAAATTTCTCGTTTTATAAAGGTAATCCCATGCTGTATTGTCTTCATCATGTCCTATCCAAATATTATAATTAGCATTGATCCAGGAACCTGGCCAAATCTTAGTTAGGGTTTCAGCCTGTGGATTTTTCAAAATAAAATCTGAGATTAAAACGGTCTCAAAAATTTTATTATTAGTCAACATATTGTAAAACTCATTTAAAAACTCATACCCATCATTAGGATAAAACTCCCAACAATTTTCTCCATCCAAAATTATAGAAACTAAAGCATTTTTCTTATTTTTATCTTCATAAACATCTTCATAGATCTTTAACAATCTTCTTTCAAAATCTGCAACAGCATCTTTATATCCCCACCTATAATACACAAATCCTATATTATCAGAAAGTTCTCTATCTCTAAATATAGCATATATCGGTTTATGTGTCTCATCCAAATTTATCATATAATGTTTATAAATAACTTCTCTTGGTGGATAAACTTTATCTTGTAAATATATAGATTTTCTCAATATTTCTTCATCAGTAGCTATCCATAAAATATCAGATTTTGAAAGCAACCTGATAACATCTTCAGAAACAGAACCTTCTGAGGGCCAAAATCCTTTAGGTAAATATCCAAAATTCTTATTATAATATTCTATAGCAGAGCTAATCTGTTTTTCAGCATCTTCTATAAGTGGAAGATTGTAATTTGGTAAAATAATATCAGGGTTTGATATTCTTGCTTTTTGTGGATCACAAAGAAGTGGCAAAATAGGATGGTAAAAAGCTGATACAGAAACTTCTATTTTTCTCTCATTTTGGAGCTGTCTGTATTTTTTAATAATTTCTCCACAAATATATCTCTGTTTTTTTACCATTATCTCTTTATCCTGCTGAGTAAAGTTTGTCTTTTTTTCAAACCAAGATTTTATCTCTTTGTCATTTTCTCTGAAGTAATAGTCAAACCAAACTAAATTTGACCACATTTGTAAATCAATCCAATCTTGATTGTTGAAATATTTTATTTTTCTATATACCTCATCTAAAGAATTTATCCTTCCTCTTTTGTCAAATAATTCTTTATATCTTTGATAGGGCAGAATCATTGTATGATAATTACAGTTGAAAAAATTTCTCAACATATAAACTTTATCATCATCAGTTAAATCTTGAACTGGTTTTAAAGTTAAAAGAAGTTCTTTATCAAATGCATCCTTAGAATACTCCTCAAGTTGTATTAACAAAGAAGGAACTAGATTAAAATTAAGTTTTAAATTAACAAATTTTTCAACCCATATACACATATCGTAATAATCTTTTATAGCATGCAATCTAACCCAAGGAAGATGATACATACCTGTTAAAGGATCTTTGTAATATGGTTGATGATGGTGGTATAATATTGCAATATAAAGTTTTTTTTCCATACTAAAATCTTATAGCTGTAGATAAAGAAATCTTTGTTGCTGGAGTATTCTTTTCAAAATAAACATTTTTTGAAGGAATAAATATTGAATAATCAAAATTTATATCAATATAAGAATTAAATTTATAAGTGGCAAAAATTCCATATTCCAACCCAATTGCTTTCTTAGCTCCTAATGTCTTTTCAGTAGATGAAGGATCTGGTTTATCAGAAGGTGCTTCAGGAGAAGAATACAAATAATATTCTAAACCACTAAAAAATTTTTTAAATGGATTTAAAGTAACATTAAATCCTAAAATAAACATACCTGAATAACCGTCAGGTAAATCAAAAAATATTGATTTTAAATTTCCCCTTGCAAAATTTCCCCAACCATATGGTTCTAAACCATCATATGTTTTGCTAAATGTTGGGTAAAACCTACTTTCATCTCCACCACCAGAAGACAACAACCAAACTACCTCTGCTTTTGATGTACCTAAATATTTACTTTCTCCAAAAGCACCTGCTTTAAAAAACCATAAACTACCAGAGTAGTCTTTATTTTCTTTTTTTCCTTTTTGTATAGCATATTCAAATATATAATAATAATTCTCAAGTTGTCTTTTTAGGAAAAATTCATAAAAAATTTTTTTATCATTTAAAAATTTATTATTTTCTATTGTATTACAGACTCCAAAGTCAAATTCTTCAAAAAATTTAGAACCTAAAAGAAATGTGTTTAAAGAAAAATATTTATTGTCAAGGAAACTTGAAATAGATAAAATTTTAGAAAACATTGTTTCAAAATAAAAATATTTATCTACAAAAATCTCTAAAAATACTCCATCATATCCAACACCATTATCTCCAACAACTAAACCTTCAATAAAATTTTTTCTTTGTCTTCCTAAACTTGTATTAATATTAACCTCATTAAGTGAAGCATTAACTACAGGAATTTTAAAATTTTCTAACCTATAGTTATACTTCGCATAAACTTCACTAATGTATGGTACCATATTTATGTTAGGATAAGGCAGTTCTTGTTCCCATTTAAATTTAGTAACAGTAGACATTTTTACATAATAATTGCTTCTATCACATCCAACTTCACCAATAGAATTTAAAGAAAAATTAAATTCAAATTCATCTATTAAAGTTTTCAAATTTAAATTTAGATTTGAATAAATTTTTTCAAAATCATTATTTGATGTCTTACCAAAATCTATATTTGAATAGTTGTTGTAGGAAAGTTTATAATCAGTATTAATATAGAATTTTGTTAGAGAAAAGATTGAATTTTTTAAAATTAGAAGTGAGGAAAGAATTAATAAAATATATTTTCTCATCTTTAATTTTTGATGAATCTTAACACTAATCGCTGATAACTAACCACATATCAACTATAAATTAACAACTATTGACTATGAATTATCCCGCAAATTGCGGGACAAGGATACTGCTTGAGGCAGTCCTTGCCCGCGGCAGGCGGGCACCTCTGGCGGAAATCCTGCGACTAACATAACTAACCCGCCTCAGCAAAAAGGCTACAACATTGCACGGCTAAAGCCGTGCCCTACAAATACCTAACACCTTATCTACTTTCTACTATCTACTATTATTTTACGCAATCCCGCAAGTTGCGGGATTGCGGCTACCATACCCTATATTTGCACGGCTGAAGTCGTGCCCTACAAAATTAACTATCAACTATGAACTAATTTTTGCTGAGCAATAGTTGACCAATAACTTCCCGGATACCGAATATTCATTCTCTCATAAATTTCTTTAGCCTTTTGCAAATCACCTTTTAACTCATAACAAAAACCCAAGGACTCATATACTCTTGGAGTAAGATAGTGGTCCGGAAATTCTTTCACTATATCATTAAATACTTTTATTGCTTCATCAAAATTATTTAAATTTTGATAACATTGTGCTAAAATATACATTGTTGGCACTATTATATTCTTTGTTTTTTTAAATGATAAAATTTCCAAACATACCTTTTTTGCTTGCTCAAAATTTTTATGTTCATAAAGGAAATTTGCTTTTAGGTACATCGCATAGCTAAAATATTTTGTATTTTTGTAAGTATTTATAATTTCATCTAACAACCTCATTCCATCATCAAATCTTCCAGTATAAAAATAACTCTCAGCAACAGCAATTTTTTCTTCAGCACGAACCTTTGTCTGATGTAATTTCATCATCACTACTATAACTAAAAATGAAATCAAAATTAAGCTAAAACCAACACTAATAATCCAATTTTTATATTTTTCATAAAAATCTTTTATTTTAGAATTTTTAATTAAATCTAAAAATGTTTCAAAGTCAAAATTATTTTCTTCTTTCATAAATATAAAAAAATAAAACCCTCTTCTTTAAAAATTTAGACTAAACAGAAAAGTAAAATAAGAAAAGTAAACAAAGATGAATAAATTTGAAAATAACTTTAAGAAAGTTAAATCAATATTATTCTTCTAAACTCTCCACATCTAAAGTAATACAGCCTAATGAAGGAGATAAAACATTATATAACCATACTATAATCAAAATTCCAACTGTCATTATTAAAGCGTATAAAATTATAAATATAATCCAAGCAAGTAATTTCGCACCAAATCCTAAACCTGCTGCGGCTGCTGTTGGAAACAAGAAAAATGTAAAGATACCAATTACAGCACCTGCTATGAGAAAAATCACTGATACTGTTGATAATATCCACTTTACACCTATCTTTTTTATTTTTAGTTTGTTCATCTTACCCTCCTTCTTTTATTAAAATTTTTTGAATATAAATTTTTTTGATTTTATACAATTTAAACTTTCAAATGTCAATATTTCTTAAAAATTTTTTGTAAATATAAATAACTAATTGGTACAAAAAACAATGTCAAAAACAATGCAAAAGTAAGACCACCCAAAACACAAATTGCCATTGAAGAATTTACCGTCTTTTGTGGTAAACCTATTGCCATAGGTAAAAGTCCTAAAATAGTTGTTAATGTGGTCATAAGAATTGGTCTTAATCTTTCAGAAGATACTTCAACTACAATATCTTCTAAATTCTTTAAAGGAAATTTTTCTTTCATAAAGTTAAACTCTGAAACAAGCATTATACCATTATTCACGACTATTCCAATAAGCATAATAAGTCCTAAAAGTGAGATTGAGTTTATTGAATTAAAAGTGAAAAATAAAGAATAAACCGCACCTATAAGTCCTAAAGGTATTGTTGTCATAACAATTATCGGTTGAGTTAGTGATTCAAACTGTGAAGCTAAAATCATATATATGACTACTATTGCTAAAATTAGTGCAAAAAGTGATGAAGAAAGAGATTCTTTTATTGCTAAAGTTTCTCCAGTAATATCAATTTTTACCTCTGGATTTTGTTTCATCAAAATTTTAACCTGTTTTTTTAAATCCCTTACTACTTTACTAAAACCTTTTTTTACATTTGCATAAACTAAATATGTCCTTTCACCTGCGATTCTTCTTATCTCAGGTGGAGAATCAACTATTTTTAGTTCACTTATTTGGTCTATCCTTATATGTTTATCTAAAAATGGCGAATAAATTGTAAGACCACCTACTTCATCAACACTTACTCTATATTTCTCTTGAAATCTTACTCTTATATCAAATTCATCCTCTTGCAATCTAAACTTTGTTGGAACATAACCTTTGATTCCAGCTAAAACCGTTGCAGCTATATCTTGAACTGTTATTCCATAAAGTGCGGCTTTATCCCTTTGTATCTCAAATTTTAATTCTTTTGTTGGTTCACCTGGAACTACTTTTACACCATAAACATTTTTATTTTTATTTAAATATCTAACTAACTTCTCAGCTGTACTTTTTAGATTTTCTATCTCTTTACCTTTTATTTCCAAAACTATATCACTTCCTGTACCAATTCCTGTACCAAAAAGCCCTTGTTGTGTTATAAACTCAGCTTCAATCTGCTGTGGTATTTCTTTTATCTTTTCTGCAACAAGAGAAACAAACTTCTGTGTACTCATGCCTCTTTCTTTAAGATTAACAATTATCCTTGCTTGATTTGAAGACAAAGTTTCAATCTGTCCAACTTTTTCCTCACCAGCAGAGCCAATGTTTACTACTATGTTTTTGACACTTTTTTGAGAAGATATAAATTTCTCAATCTCTGAAACAACTAAATTTGTATTTTCTAATGTAGATGTAGAAGGAAGTGTGATATTTAAAACAAATTTTCTTTCATCAATCTTAGGCATAAATTTTTTAGGTATAATAACAATAATAAGAAAACCAAAAAGAAAATACAATCCAATTAACCTATATGGAATAGATACAGGTAATTTTAAAACTTTCCTTAACAATTGAGGGTATATTGATAAAACTTCATTTAACTTGTCTTTCCTAAAACTTTGTGTGGAAATCATTTGTGCATATTTATCTAAGTTTAACCACAATGCTAAGCGTGGAACTAAAAATAAAGCAACTAATATAGAAGATAAAAGTGAAAAACTTATTGTTAATGCCAACTCTTTAAACAACTTTCCTAAAACACCTCCTACAAAAACCAAAGGGATAAAGACAGCGACATTAGTCAATGTAGAAGAAATAATATCGCCAATAACATGTACTGTTGATGAATATATTATTTCTTTTTTATCAACATTTGGATTTTTTAACTTTTCAGCAAAAATTTTTTCTAATACAACAATTGAGTTATCCACAAGCATACCAACACCTAATGCTAATCCTCCTAAGGACATTGTATTTAAAGAAATACCTGAGAAATACATAAAACTTAATGTTGCAAGTATTGCTAAAGGTATTGCTATACATATTATAATTGATGCAACTATGTCTTTTAAAAATAAATATAGTATTAAGAAGGCTAACAAACCTCCTTGCCAGGCAGAACTATAAATATTGTTTAATGAACTTTTTATAAAATCTGCCTGGTCATAGACGATTTCTACTTCTACATCAGGAGGTAGTTTTGTAGAAATTATTTCTTTTAGTTTTTTTCTTATAGTTTTTGATAATTTAATTAAATTTGTTTTTGATTGCGGATATATTGCTGCTGAAATGTGATCTTTTCTGTTAAATCTTGAATATCCTTTTATATCTTTTATTGTCTCTTTTATCTCTGCTATATCAGAGAGATATACTACTTGTTTCTCAACTTCTTGTTTTCTCCTCACATACTTAGCTTCTCTTTCATACTTTGGTATCTTTTCAACTGGTATTATCAAAGTTCTAATATCGTCTATAGTTTGAAACTCACCTATAGTTTTTACTGCAAATTCTTGTTTTTCTTCTTTTATTGTTCCTGCAGGGTATGTTATATTTGTTTCTCTTAAAGCTTTTATAACATCTAATATTGAAAGATTGTTTGCAATCAATCTGTTTTTATCTATATCAACTAATATTTCTTTTTCAGTACCTCCGTATAACTCAACCTTTGCCACACCTTCAAGCCTTTCAAGCTCATCTTTAATATTCTTTCTACACATCATCCTTAATTCCGCAAGTTTCAATGGATCTCTTTGATATGTTTTATATCTGATTGATAAATTCATAGCTTCAATCTGAAATGGATTGTATTTTAGAACAATTGGCTCATAAGCATCCCTAGGTAGCCGTTCTTTTATCAAATCCAATTTTTCTCTCACCTCAAGTGAAGCAAAGTTTATATCTGTCCCCCATTCAAACTCGCATACTACAATTGATGTTCCTTCTTTAGATATAGACCATACACGACGAATATTCTTTGTTGTTTTCACAGTTTCTTCAACAAGTTTTGAGATGAGCTTTTCTGCTTCTTCAGGACCGGCACCCTCATACTTCGTTATAACGGTAATTTGTGGATATTCAAAAGATGGAAAGAGTTCTTGTGGAATCCTTAATACTGAGATTATACCAAAAAGTGCAATTGCTAAAAAAAACATAGTTACAGTAGTTGGTCTGTCTACAGGTAATCTAAACATTTTTTCTCTCCAAAATATAATATAATAATGGTGTTAAAAAACCAGATATTATGGTAGAAAACAACATACCACCAAATATTGTTAATCCCAATGTTCTCCACAAAACTGCTGTTTCATCAAAATTTAAAATTAAAGGTAATATACCTAAAATCGTAGTGATTGAAGTCATTAAAACTTCCATTAAGTATGTATTTGGCGATGCTAATATCACCCTTTTTAAATTTCCTTTACTTTTTCTTTTATAAATATTCATTTTCTCAACCATAACTATAACAGCGTTAACAACTATTCCACACAACATCATAAGACCAATCCAAGTACCCAAACTTATTGGTTTTTTAAAAATGACAAGCAAAAAAGAAACACCTACTAGTCCAGTAGGTATTGAAAACATAATTATAAAAGGTTGTAAATAATTTTCAAATAGCGCTGCCAATGTTATATATACTAAAAAAACTGTAAGAATTAAAGCTAAGATAAATTGTCTCTTATTTTTTACCATATCTTCATATTCACCTGAAAATCTGTAAAAATAATCTTTGGGGAAATTTATTGTTTTTAGAACATCATTCATCATTTTTACTGCTGTTGAAAGACCTACTTTGTGCCTGTTTGCAGAAATTTGTATAAATCTTTTTTTATTTTTTCTCCAAATTTCCTGTTGTGTATCAACTTTTTTAATCTCAGCAACCTGATTAACTGCTAAAACATCTCTATATGGAGAAACAAATTTTAAAAAATTTAATTCTTCAACCTTTGATACACTACCTGGAGTTAATCTACAAACTGTCTCTAACTCTTTACCACCTGTTCTATAATATGTTGCAACAAGCCCTCTTAGTTGTCCATGTAAAGTATTTGCAAAATAAAAACTTAACATCTTCACTAATGCAAGTTTGTTTCTATCTATGTAAACTACTGCTTCTGGTTCATCTTCCCTCATACGAATTTTCACATCAGTAAGAACAGGTATCTGTGATAACCTTCCTGAAGCTAAAAATGCAAGTTGTTTAAGAATTTTATAGTCATATCCATAAAAATCTATAAAAACTTCTTTTGAAGCAATTTCTTGTGAAGGTTGGTAATATAAGAAAGCAGGCATAAATTTGTCAAACTTCTTTCTGAAATCGTCTTTAACAAACTCAACATCTCTTTTCACTTTAACTTCAATAAATGTATGAAGTTTTTCAACTCTTGAAGATACTCTTTCAACCTGTGGGTATTTAAGCAGCTCTTTTTCAACCTCTTTAATAATCTCATTTGACCTTTCCAACCTCGTTGCAGGAGGAAATTGAACTCCTATTCTAAAAGTGTTTATCTCTGTTGTTTCAATAAACTCAGATTCCCTTTTTGAAAGTAAATAAAAAGAAAGGATAATTAAAATTATACAAACTGGTAGTATAAATTTTGTATTTCTAAAAACAAACTTCACACCATTTTTAAAGTATGTAAGAAGTTTGTTTTGCCATTTTGGTTTTTCAACAAATGTTGTTTTAAATAAAAAAAATGAAACCCAAGGAACAAAAACAACACTTCCTAACCAAGATGCTATCAAAGAATATGTAATTGCTAAACCAAAAGGGACATAAAGCCTTTTTACTTCTGGTTCTAAAAAAACAAGTGGTAAAAAGACAATTATAGTTGTCAAAGTTGAAGCAGCTATCGGCATAAACAATTCTTTTGTTGCTTCAACAATAATTGATGCTTTACTCTTTTCACTATGTAGAAAATGTTGAGTAATGTTTTCTAATATTATAATACCATTATCCACAATCATCCCGACACCTAACCCTAATCCACTTAATGTCATAATATTAAATGTCAACTTACTTGTATACATTAAAATTATTGCTACTCCTAAGCTTATAGGTATTGTCAAAACAACTATAAAAACACTTGTTAAATTTCTCAAAAACAAAATTAAAACAAGTGCAACTAAAATGGCTGAAAAAAATAAAGAAAACCAAAGAGAGTTTATTGATTTTCTTATATAATCAGCATCGTTTTTTACTATTGTAAAAACTATATCTTTATATATCTTCTGCAATTCTCTTATTTCTTTTTCAATATTTTTTGCAACTTGTAAAGTATTTGCACTTTTTTCTTTCTGGATATAAACAGATACAATTGGTGATAGATTAAGCCGTGCAAATGAAGACGGGTCATAATATGAGTCTTTAACCTCTGCTATATCACCTAAATATACAATAGAACCTGAAGGTGTAATAGCAACCGCTGTCTGTCTAATTTCGTCTAAGGATTTATACTCACCTGTTGCACGAACTACAAATTTATTCCCTTTATGTTCAACTTCGCCTGCTGAAACTGAGATGTTTGTAAGATTTATCTTACTTATTACTTCTAAAATTGGTAAATTATACGCAACAAGTTTTGAATTATCAAACTCTATCAAAATCTTTCTTTCTCTACCACCCCCTATCTCTATATTAGCAACACCACTTATCCTCAACAACCTTTCTTTCAAAACATCTTCTACAAATTCTCTAAGTTGTTCTGGTGTATATTTCTGTGATGCTAAAGAAATAATCATTATCGGGGTATCATTTTGTTGAAACTTTGCTATTACAGGACGCTCCATTTCACGAGGAAGTCTATGCCTTATAGTAGCAAGTTTTTCTCTTATTTCAAGGATAGCAAAATCTAAATTTACACCCGGATAAAATCTTAAAGTAATTACAGATTCTGCTTCCCTTGATGCGGAAATCATTTCTTTTACACCATTTACTTCTGAAAATACATCCTCCATTGGCCTTGTTACATATTTTTCAACTTCACTTGCAGGAACCCCACCTCTTAGATGAGAAATTACACTTACCTCTCCATATTCATAGTTAGGATAAAGATCTATTGGAATTTTTGGAAGGATAAGAATGGAAAAAAATAAAATTGAAATGGCAAGCATTAAAGTTGTGATTGGTCTTTTTATTCCGATATCTATCATTGCATTGTTTCCAAATATTCAACAACAAGACCATCATAAAGTTCGCCAGATGTTTCAGTCACATAATATTCACCTTCATACACACCATCTGTAACTATTACATATTTATCAACTTCTTCGCCAGTTGTTATCTGTCTTAATTCCACAACTCCCATATTTGGTTTATCAGGTAAAGGTTTAAGAATGGGTAAGAGTTTTGTTTGTCCTTCTCCTAAGGATATAACGCTGTCTTTTAATACAGCAAAAGAATCTTTCATTTCTTTAAGTAAAATCTGTCCTTTAGCAAACATACCTGACCTTAAAAGTCCTTCATCATTGGGTAGACGTATTCTTACCACCACTGTTCTTGTTTTTTCTTTTACAATAGGAGATATTTCTGCAACAGTACCTATAAATTTTTTATCCGGATAGGCATCACATTGAATCTCAGCCTGCATCCCTATGGATATAAAATTTATATCCTTTTCAGGAACTTCAACTTCAAAGTTTACATCACCTAATGTAACATATTTTGCAACTATATCATGTGGTGTAACAAACTCTCCAGGATGAATTATTATCTCTGCTAAAACTCCATCAGATGGAGCAAGTAGGTCTGTCTTTTTATAATTTAATTCGGCTAGTTCCGACTCATTTGCTATAGAATTAACCCTTTGTTTTATAGATTCTACTTCATATTTTACTTCAACCAACTTTGCTTCTGAGATCGCTTTTAAATTGTACAAATCTTCATAAACTTTAAGTCTTTGCAAAGCGCTTTGATAAGAAGCCTGTTCACTCTTATATTTATTTCTTACATATTCAAGTTTTGATAAAGCATCTTTCTTGTCAAGAGAAGCAATGGGCTCACCCTTTTTAACTTTATCTCCTTCTTTAAAATGATACTTTACTAAGACACCTTCTATTTCAAACCTCAAATCATTCTCAACAACTCCTTTGATTGTACCCATCACTGAATACTGTTGGGTATAATCTTTCTTTTTAATTTTTTCAACTTTTACCTTAACCTCTGATACTTCTTTCTTTTCAGTTTTTTTAGCTTTTATAGTTTTCAAGAAAATTAAAGAGACTATAAGAATTATTAATACTAATAATATAACTCCAGCTATAATGAAGTATCTCTTGTAGGTTTTTAAAAATTCTAAATACTTCTCTAATTTAATTTTGGCTTCTTCTATTCTCATACTTTGGAATTTATAAATAATTTTGTTAAAAATCAATAGTAATTAAAAAGAAAAAAATTCTTTTTGTTTTTTAAAATCAACTATAGTGATATTTTTAGGTAGATTAATAATAGAATATTTTTTTTCAACTTCTTTATAAATTTCCCTAAGGATTGGCTCTAATAAAATTTTTGTCTTAGATGTTAAAATACCATCTGTATATAACACAATCTCTTTGTCATTTATATTTTCAAATTCTAATGTTAAATTTGAAAGCAGTGCTGACAAAAATGGATTTGTCCTTATAAACATATTATATTGTGATGCTACAAGACGTCCAATAAATTCTTCCAATGTTATATCTTTATAAGTTGACTTACTATACGGCAACATCTCAAAGACAAACCTTTTTTCATAATCACTTCTTGAAATCCTCAAATACAAATAGTCTTTTATATCTTGAAGCCTCTGTATAGTCCTTATACAAAAATCTTGGTCTTTAACTTTAGAGATAGAAACAAGAAAATCCACCTTAGCATCTGTTGATAGAGCTAAACGAGTAATTATAATTGAACAAGCTGAAATCTTTTTTATTGCATTATTTAAAACTTTCCTTTCTTCAGTAATTATCTCTTCTTTTGGTATTTCTATCTCCAAATACATTGTTTTACCTATCAAATAAAGGCTGCCATCTATTTTTAGTTCTTTTTTAAGCAACTTTTTTGCATGCTCAGGAAGGTTTTGTTTTGGATAAGAAGGTTTATTGCAAGAAGAAAAGATAAAAGTAAATAAAAAGATAAAATTGGTAATAAAGAGAAGTTTCATCACTCTAAACTATTAACTATCAACTATCCCGCAAATTGCGGGATTAACTACTAACTACTATCTACTATCTACTAACTATTAATATCTCCGGTGTTGGTTTTTCTCTGTTAAACTGTTTAAATATATTATCAATCTCGTCGTAATCCAATTCTTGTTTCTCAAGAAGTTTTTCCACAAAAGCTTCTGTTATATCCCAGTTAGCATCTAAAAACTCTTCTACCTTTTTCATACAATCATCTAAAATTTTTAATGTCTCATTATTTAATTTCTCTTTCAACGATTCTGATATCTCATTTTCAGATAAAACACTAAAATTGCCAACTATCGGTTCCTTATCATCCAAACTCATTCCTAAACGCCAAACCATATCGTGTGCAATCTTTGTAGCATTTTGTAGATCATTCTCGACACCTGTAGAAGTTGTTTTAAACTTTTTCTTTTCAGCTACATATCCTGCAAGAAAAACTTTTATATCAGCTAAAAGTTTTTCTTTACTCATAGTATATAATTCTTCTTTAGGCATATGAGATACAACACCTAAAGCACCACCGCGAGAGACAATTGATGCTTTAAAAACATCATCTGTTGGGTGTAAATAATACAAAACAACAGTATGCCCAGCCTCATGATAAGCAACTTTTAATCTTTCTTCTTCTGTAAGTTGTAAATCATGTTTTAAACCAAGTTCAATCCTATCAATTGCTTCCATAATATCATGAATATCAACTACTTCTTTTTTATTCCTTAAAGAAATTAGTGCTGCTTCTTTTACTATATTTTCAATATCAGCCGGAGATTTATAAACAGTTTTTTTAGCAAGTTTGTCTATATCTATTGAAGGATCATGTTTTACTTTTTTTAAATAATATTCAAAAAGCTGTCTTCTTTCGTTTAAATTTGGTCTACCAATATAAATTTTTCTATCAAACCTTCCAGGTCTTAAAAGAGCAGGATCTAATACTTCAATTGGAGAGTTTGTCGCACCTATAACTACAACATTCACCTGAGAACTTTCTAAACCATCCATCTCAACTAAAAGTTGGTTTTGAGTAGAATTTGTCTCTTCACCTGCACCCATAAAAGAAAATACCCTACCTCTACCTATTACATCTAATTCATCAATAAAAACTATACAGGCGCCGTAAGCATATGCGTACTCACGTGCTTTTTTGAAAAGTTTTCTTATTCTTGATGCACCAACACCTACAAAAATTTCTACAAACTCAGAACCCGCTACATGCAAAAAAGGAATTCCTGCTTCAGTAGCAATAGCTTTTGCAAGAAGTGTCTTACCACAAC
>Ga0207433_10004156_pt1 | contig 26894 bp, 38 predicted proteins | sample YelNatPaOPGAMG01_FD_187559 | JGI IMG/M metagenome (GOLD analysis project Ga0207433, IMG submission 187559) | Hot spring thermophilic microbial communities from Obsidian Pool, Yellowstone National Park, USA - OP-RAMG-01 (SPAdes) (version 3) | ecosystem: Environmental > Aquatic > Thermal springs... | reverse complement strand
CCCTGTTTGGCGAGATATACACCAAGCCATCCACTTCCGCAACCATAGTCAAGCACTTTTTTGCCATTGACAGGGCCTATCTTCTCCATCATGTACCGGAAAGCATCCATAGAGCCCGCAAGGAAGCACGCAGGCTCCTGCACAATGAGATCCTCGGTGCCGAGGAGACGTTGAGCAACAGAATCGTAGAATTCTTCTTCAGAGGGAATTCTCTGTGACATCATGACTTCGCCTTACCATTGGGGAGTGAAATCCTTTGGACGGCCCCTTATTAGATACGCCAGGTCATGAACCGGCTTAGCAAACTTTGATTGATACAGGAGCCAAGTCGCAAACTTGCTCCGAAAAGCCGCCAAAGCGATCCAGTTCATAAGAGTACGCTTAAGAATAAATCTCTGATTGTTAAACTGAAGCGGGTCTGTATTGAGTTCAACTTCAGAAAGCGATCTCGGCATCATGCCCTCCCACATCGCAAGCCTCAAATGCCCAATATGGTTCGGATCTATCTTCATAATCTCACAACACACTAAGTCCCCAGCACCGAGGTCATCGGAGACTATGAGCAAGTTCAAAGGAACAGGATCTCCATCCATTGGGCCAGTTCGATTCAGGAAATAGGTACCGTCGAAGACAGCCAACTTTGGACGAAGCAGTTTGTTGATCGCAAGGACTACATACGGAAAATCAGGATGATAGCGTAATCGTTTAACATCAGGAATGCATCCCCACTGATTCTTAAAGGCCAAGCTGACACCAGTCATGACATGGACTTTCGGGACTGGCATAGTAATGAACACATCAATATCGTGCAGAAGCATGGACGGGAGTTCAACCCGAACCCTGCGTCCCGCCACAATTGTTTCAGCCATCTCTCTTGGTAGCTTGCTCAGGTTCACAGCCCGTGCACCATACCGAGCACAGATTTCGGGAACTTGGTGGCCTTCAAACGCTTCCTCAGCAGTCCAGGCATAGGAACCGCCATCTGATTCGCCAATCCATACCTTGGCCCCCATTTCGGTCAGGACAGCAACCAACGCTTCTAGTATTTGAGGCGAGGTTGTTACCCCCTCTTTATAGAATGGGTAAGTAAAATTAGGTTTCAAGAAAATGCTAATTCCTGGCTTGATATTAGCTTCCCATCCAACCCAATGTAGAGCTTCCTGAACGATGCTTTGCACGTCTTCGTTGCAGATTTTCCCAATATAGACTCTCTTCTGCATGGCGGCCCCTTCAAAGAGCGCTTTTCAAGAGCAGTAGCAGTTCGATGGCTACCTTATCCCAGGAGAAATGTTGGGCACGCTCCCTACCGGCCTCTATCAGCTCAGAACGCTTGGTGGAATCTCCCAGAACAGAGAGGAGCTTCTCAGCCAAATCATCTGGATCTCCAGGCTGGTAATAACATGCGGCTTCCTCGCAAACCTCACGAGCAACCGGGATATCACAGGCAATGACCGGGATACCACATGCCATTGCTTCTAACATGGGTAAACCAAAAGTCTCAACATAAGAAGGCATTACCAACACGGATGCTTCTTGATACAGTGCTGGCATCTCGCTTGGGGGAACACCTGTCATGAACGAAACGCTTTCATTAATTTGCAGGGTGTGCAATAACGAAATCAGCTTCTGATAATACTGGGAGTCCAATATTGGGCCAACAATGAGCAGCTTTATACATTGGTTTTTACTCTTTATAACAAGTTTCCATGCCTTAAGTAAGGTAATATAGTCTTTGTGCGAACGTACGCTGCCAACTACCAACACATAAAGTGATGACTCCTTGCCTCGCTTATCAAGTTTTTCCTCTCCTGGCCGAAAACGCTCTGACACACCGTGATAAATCACACAGGATTTCTCAAGGGGCAACCGAAGTTTACGACTGATTATCTGGCGCGACCATTCTGAAACAAAGAACACCTTCTCAGCCCGCCAAGCTGATAGTGTTGTCTGCCATCTTAAAAACTGTTCCCGCCTCCGTCCCAGCCAAGTGGTCGCTGGTGGCCCATAATAAGGGTTAGCGTTCCGGATACCCAATATGACTTTACAGGGAGATAAAAGAGGGCAAATGTCATTTGGACTAAGAAGTACGCCAGCCCCGATCTTGTGTAGCCATAGAGGCAAAACGGTTTGCTGCCAAGCCAAACGCCATATAGCCCGAAGTCGCTGAGGTGCCTTGATAGGGATAGCGTGGAGATTGCTCAAATTCTCGTCGAAGATGTTCTGAATGTCCGAACGAATCAACAAAAGGAACTCGTCCCTTGGAGCTGCTCTGCATAATGCCGGAACAGCCTCCCTCAACCAGGTTATTCCTCCCCCTATTACTGGAGCCGTTGCGTCTATGGCTATACGCATGGAAAGTAATTACCTTTGCAAGAAATCAACTCTTTCCTACCTATTTGCAGCCGAGTAATTCATCGTACACGTTTAAGAATGCTTGACCAGTAACTCGCAACGAAAAGCGCTTTACCACTCGCTGCCGTCCCGCTTCGCCCATACGTCTTGCAAGATCGGGATTTAACAATAAACATTTTATCGCCTCGCTCAAAGCAACAGCGTCCCCTATAGGTGTCAGAAACCCAGCCTCTCCATCTAAAACTGAAGTGGATGGCCCCCCGCAGGCTGTGCTGACCACAGGTAGACTACTGGCCATAGCTTCAAGAATTACCAAACCCAGACCTTCCTCGTCTGAAGAGAGCACAAACAGCCGAGCACCCCGATAGAACTCGGCTAAAGTGGGTTGGCTAACATCGGTATATATACGAACCCGATCAGCTACCCCTAAGTCAGTGAGATATGCCATGTCAGCGGGAGAAGGGGCTTTACCTATCAATACAAGATCAGGCGCAGAGGGCACCGTTCGGCAAATGCGAGCATAGGCATCGAACAATAGCCTTACGTTCTTGCGCGGATCAGAGAATCGACCTACAGACAGAATATAGCCGTTCTTTTGGTAAGTTCCTGGATAAAAGAAATCAGTGTCAATCCCTGGCGGAGCGAAATAAACTCTACTCTCGGGGATCATAGTACAGAGGTGATTGTACATCCATTGGTTTTCTACAAACACAGCATCCACATGATTAATTGCTGATACCTCCATATAACTACCTATCTTCGTCATCAGCCTGAACCATAAGCGCTTGAGCCCTTTTTCCCTCGCCAACAGTGTTTGTCTTTCCGCAGAAAGGAGCGTTGCAACCTGAAGAGCAATAGGCTTCTGTATGGGCAATGTGACATAAGCCCATACTGGTGATCCAGCAACAACTTGAATTAAATCAAAATGCTGCAGGAGGTGAGTCAGCTTCCGCCGAGGTCTATAACGCTGAAACTCGAGTTCAGTCAATATAGCACCAACATGCTTATACTCTTTGCCATGCCAGATGCCCTGGACTACCTGATAGCCTGTGACCCAGGTATGTGGCGAAAGCAGTCTAACACTGTATCGGTCCCGGAAGGATGTGGCCAGCGAGATAATATATGGAGTATAGCGCCTGGAGTCTTCAATTATCCGATAAAGAAAATCAGCTACGGTACAGACTCCATAGCCTGCCGTCACATCTGGCACAACCATGGCGATCTTAGGCCTGACCCTCATAAATAAGGCTGAACTCATTGAGTCTTCGGTCTATGTTGGTGAAGGCGCGTGAATGTAAGAACCAATTGTATTGCCAATACCATCAGAACAGCATTGCGCAAATAAGCCAACCAACTTGTGAGAGATTGCGTGACCATGAACGGAATGCCGCTACCAATGAGCAGGTAGACTGCAACGGTGAGAATGTCGTTCTGTCGCTTGCGAAACAAGGCATCATAGGCACCCAAGATGATGCCGAATAGGAATGGTATAATTAGAATACCTGCATAACCAAAATTAATATAGGCTTCGCCTAAGAAAGTAGACGGTGCACTCCCTCCAGCTACAAGTTTGAACCAATGGTCAATAGGAACCTGCATAATCGGCCTGTCTGGAAAAATGAAATATGGAAGCAGTAAGAAAGGTACCCGAATGTAATAGGTCTTTCCATACTCCCAATCGTAAACCTCGCGATAGTGTTTTAGCAGATACCCCAAGAATTGAGCGTCATATATACGCTGCGCAAAGCTATCTGCATAATCAAGAATCGTCGCACCCTGACGCTGCTCAAAACGTTCCCGGGCGAACTGAGCAGCCGTGATCGTAGCGCCGACACTGATGCGGTTCATATCAACGAATTGGCCGATTGTGTAACGGTACTCACGAATAATTGGCATCGCAACAAGGGCTACCACCAGCAAGGCAGCAACCCATTTCCTGGGCAACCTCTTATTGCACCACCAGGCAACCAAGAGCAACCCAAACAAAGTCTCCAAAATTCTCTGGGTCGCTCCACTCGGCACAACCCAGGCAATTTCGCCTGCTGTGGCTACCCAGGCCCAGCGCCGCCAGCGGGGGTTCCTATATGCCAGCAGCCAGAGAAGTATTGGCACAATCAGACCATAACTGGAAATCTGACTGGTGACAGAATACCAACGTCCAAACAAGAAAGCCGCATCACTGTACACCCAATAGTATGCGCCACTTGACAACAAGATAGCTCGGGACACCCACACAACACCGCATATGAGCAATATGATGGGCAACATTTGAGTTTCCGCCAGTCTCCTGCCAGATAGCTTTGCCGGTACCACAATGCGAGATTTGCGCACCCATGCTCTGTAGCCGGTGAGCAAGGCCATTGCCCCGATAGTTGTCACCAGAGCAACAAGGGGGTACACATCTGCCACGTTATACGCATCCAGAAAAGGGGCACTTTGAAGGCGAATGGAGAGATAGAGCGGAGGTAGCAGGTGTGTCCCAGTAAAACCCATTGCCACTAACACATCGGTACGCAGGGGTAACCTTCCACCATAACGCTGCAGAACAGAGCCCCAAATCACGCCTAAAGCCGATAATGAGGAAAGCCAGGCACGAAGAATGACACTGCTGGATGGTACGAAAACATGTGCGGTTATCATCACAGCAAAGCCTAATGAAACCATTATCGGTACAATGAGCCGCGAGGAGGTTGTTAAATCCACACGTTGAGCAGGTAGTTGAATGCTAGACCCCATAAGAATCACCCCGCATTGTTATTTCCGCCGCAAATAGTCCAAAACGGTGCGCAAGCGCTCATGATTGCTGTAACCGCTACGCAGGCATCTTTCACGACCAAGGGCAGCAATCTGTAGTCTTTGTTCCTCGTGTTCCAGGTAGTACCTTACTTTGTAGATTAACTCTGCCTCATCGCTGAAGAATTCAGCCTCTTTTCCCTCCTGAAACAATGCTAAATGCTCTTCCGTGCGCTCGGCTAACATAAAGCCGCCACACGCCGGAATCTCAATGCTGCGCGTTGTTTGCAAATCTCGGTTGGCCTTGCTAAGAAAACATAGGTTAATCTTGGTGGCACAGATAGCTTTAGCATAGTCGTCCCCCAATACCCAACCCGGCTTGACAATCAGATTCCGATGTCGGCCTGAGTAGGGCTCCCAACCCGGTCCTCGCACTGTAACTTGCACGCCTGCCTCCGCTAACGCCAGCATCATCTTATAACGGGCCTCTTCAAACCTACCGATAAATCCGACGTCAGCGCCCCAGAAGGCTTTTTCTTCCGGTGTCAACGACAGAGGACGGTGGGTGTGAGGATCATAAGCATTGTCCACAAAAAGCACATCTCGAGCTCCCAATTCTTTGAGTTCGGATACATTATAGCTTTTCGTTGTGACGTGCAGATCGTAAAGCGGCACGCTAGCCAGATACCGCTTAGACTGATTCCGTGGATTCATCATATCATCCGGGCTGTAGGATACCAACCAGCAATATGGATACCGATTCTTTACTATCTGCAAAGTTTGAGGGGAAATCGTGAGCCCCTTGTCTACCCACAAAATATCAATGGGGTTATGTTCAATGTAAGACAGAATCCGCCTATTGGCTTTAGCCAAGTCCGGTGGACACCCTAAGCGCCTAAGTATGCGTACCAGCAACCATCGCTCCATCTTTGGATTCGGGGGTGTTGTGTCTACATCGATCACATGATGCCCAAGCTCCTGAAGGGCGATCTTGCGATGCAATGCAGTGCTTCCATACCACAGAGGTCCTACATACAAAATGTGCATTACTGCTTCACCGCCGTTGCCACAAAAACTCGTGTATAGATGCCGCTACCTCTACTGCCACTCTCGGCTATGGTCCACAAGGTCAACAGCACATTTAGTGTCTTCCAAAGCACGACACGACCAAGGCTTTTGATACCGTGGATATAAGGTGCGCTCGGTCGTGCCTCAAATCCTGTCAGACGAACTTGACGCAGTAATTGCTGGAGGCTCGCTGGTGTAAAAAACCACTCATGAGTAAAATCTCCGTAAGCAACCGCTCCATACCATGGACTCTCGGCGTTGGGCGTCTGTAGAATTAATCGTCCTCCAGGTTTCATAGCTTTGGCAACTAACTCTAAGAATGGTAGAATTTCATCTTTCCCGAAATGTTCGATAATGTCAAATCCTGCGATTAGACCGTAATGATTAGGATTCCTTGCTAATACCTCTCTTACATCGCCCTGAATTATCATAGCTTCTGGACACCATTTCCGAGCCAAAGCAACTTGTTCTGGGCTCAAGTCCACACCTGTAAGGTTTGTGTAGCCGAGCTGAGCCATGAAATAGAGAAAATGGCCTGCTCCGCATCCCATGTCCAGCACCGGTGTGTTGCGATCTGCCGGTAGCCAGCCGCGGAGGCGAACTTTAGCAGCTTGAGACCACCGCTGGTAGTCTCTTTCCGCATTGTTGACACCCTCAGCCTTGACTTTCTCTGAGACATATTTATCATAAATGCGCTGCCGATAAGCCCGCGTTTGGGTTGTTCGACTCATCCCCATAACCCCATAAGAACAAATAAATCGTAAAACCGCCGCTCCCAAGTATGATCCCTCAAACAGCGCTGGCGCGCTGCTTGCCGAATCCTAGCGCATTCATCTGGATGGTCAAGGAGATAACGCATCTTGGCGAGGCAGTCTTCCCTGTTTTGATACGCAACTACTTCTCGGCCCACGTCGTAAACGCGGTGCAAGTCGGGTTGATCACCGGTCAAGTACAATGCCCCACACATAGGAACCTCAAAGTCCCGGCCTTTTAGACACATCTCCTTCGTGGAGTAGCCAATTCCAGAAATCCCCAGGTTGATACGCGACTGGGCATAAACCTCTACCATTTCGCTCTCAGATAGGGGCCCATTGGGCCAGCCAGGACCGAAGGTCTCAACCTGGATGCCGCGCCTTCGTAGATAATTAATGAACGCCGGGCGTTGCCCATAGCAGGCACCAATAAATGACACGTCGTACTTAAACGGAAGATCCAAAGGACGGAAGTGCTCAGGATTGGCCGCTTCTGGCCAGAAAATAGCAAGTCCTCCTTCAACAAAATACTTGATCAGAGAGGCAGTCGCGTTTGTCAAATTCAAATCATAAGCCGCTGCTAACGGAGCAGGGCCAGTCCAACGCCCTCCAACCAGTTTGCCACGAAAACTCAAGCGGTCATCCCAATGGAAAGCACATGTTATGATTCCCAACGCCCCAATGGCTTGGATTGTTTCCGGCGCTACATGACCCCCGCTTAAATAAGCCACGAAGACATCCACTGGTTGCTTGATATGCTCCGCTTTTACAAAGGCCAGAAGGTCCGCCTCCAGTTCCTGACGTCGCGAAGGCCAATCCGCTTCTTTGGGATAAAATCGACGCTCTGGCAGAGAATAGACGATAACATCCCCGAAGGCTGCCAGGGCTGGAGGGATCTGGTGCCGCTCCCAGTTGCTCATCTCGGAAGCATAGATTATTCGAAGCCCGCCCGCAGGCCTTGGCATAGGTCGTATACCGCGATGAGAAAGCCTCTGACTTAGGGCTATCCGTACCTGGTGTTCATCCAGTACCACGATACCTCTTTCACGAGATAGCCTTTCGTAATATTCCTGCTCCCTTCGAATGCGTCTTTCCTGCTGCCACGCACGCAAGGGAGCCCAAAGGCGAACTACCCAGGACTGCCGTTTCAGGCGCTGGCGCCATCTATAGCCCGGTTTCGGCATGTTGAGATGACCTTGTCACCTCATTGCTACCCAATTTGAATACTGGTAGTTCTCCAGACCCGATTCAAAGGAGCCTATGCGGATCTTTCCATACGGTAGCAAGCGAAATATCTTGTACCCATACAGAGAGAGAAGTTCGTAAACCTCCTTTAACGTGGCTCCTGAGTCCAAGAAACAACCGCCATACTCAAACTGTACACAGCGAATTCTGCCATCCAAAAGGGCCGCGGATGCCCCTTGCAATACCTTCAGTTCATGGCCTTCAACGTCAATCTTGAGCATGTCTACGCAGTCCACTTTTGTCTCTTCTAGATATGCATCCAAGGTCGTCAGTTGAACGCTCTGTTCACGGAAGCTTGCGAAGGAAGGATGGGTAGCGAGTGCAGAGCGTCTCTCATAGAGAGAATTAGAGCCGGCATATTCACCGTAGATCTTCATCGTTGCGGTCTCTGGCCTATCGCTCAAGCCCACATTGTTCAAAAACACCCCTGTCCGTTTGGGATGATTAGCGAAACGCTGCTGGAGCCTCTCAAAAGTTGAAGGTACCGGCTCGAAGCAGTGGACCTCAACGTCCTTCCCGAGGGATAGTATGTAATTTGTCCAATCTCCGATATGTGCTCCAACATCAAAGACTATCATTCCGTCAGTGATATAGGAACGCACAAAGCGATACTCGCCATTCCGTGCAGGATCACCAACACCGTATCCTCTGATCCAGTTATGAAAGACTTTCATCTTTCTAAAAATACTATGCCATCTAGGATCCATCACGCCTATCTAGCCTACCCAGATATCATCGCCTTCCATGACTCAAATCAGAGAAAGGATATACGCCCTGGCTCACGATCGGCGTTGGCAGAAACTACCATTATCGGGTTCATTAGCACGACGAATACTGAACATACCACAAAGACTTGCATCTCAATCCTTATACAAGATTAGCCAGCCGGGATGCAACCTTAGCAAATGCAGGTTCAAAGCGGAGCTCTTCCTCGAAGTGGGCCAGAGCGCCTTGAGAGAAGTAATCATAGTCCGCAAATATCTGTTCCGCCCCTGCCTTGATCTCACTTGGGGAATCCACTGAAATCCCTGAATGGTAATGCCGCAAGGCTTCCTCCCATCCCGGCATCCGCGAGGCAATTACAGGCAAACCGCAATGTAAATAATGACATAGCTTCCCAGAGGACTTACCCATGTAGACGACATTCGGTGATTTTGGCAAGTTATAGAGCGCAATCCCGATGTCGGCTGAGCTGATCAGTTCTCTGAGAAATGAGTAAGGGATAACTTGTGATGAAATGGCGAGCCTGCCCTTTCGCAGCAGATCACCAAAATAACTCTCAGGCGAGGATGGAATACGACGACATTGGAAAACAAGCTTCCAATTATCAGGGAATTCCCTTGATGCTAAAGCCAGTTCGCGCGACAAGAATTCGTCGCCTATACTTCCGGCATGTAGTAGAATTTTGTCACCGCTACCAAAGCCAAACCTCTTGTGGAGGAAGTCTGTTTTTTGCCGATGGGCAGGTCCCAAAGGCGAGTTGGGCAAAAAGACAAATCGATCCATAGGAATATGATTGTCCTCGGCCATCAGCCGAGCACGTGCCTCATCCTGGATAATTATGAGAGAGGATCTTTGACTGCACCACGTTTCTAAGGGTTTATAGCGCTTATACATTCGGACCGGGTCGCTCGTAATGATGAGCTCGAGAGAAAAGTAAACCCACGGCTTGTGATACACCGTTCCTAAGAGGGCAGCAGCTACCAGACCGGGCGGATCGACGCCAATAAAACAGGAGAAATCTCTACCGCGAGACTCTCTGATTGCCCAGGCCGTAAAAACTGGCAGGTTAGGCACGCGAGCGAGCGGCCACCCCCGTTGATCCTTTCGTGACAAGGTATGTATTATTATTCCTGACCCACCAAGCTCCGCCCTGTGAACCCACTCACCTTCAAGGCTAAACACCTCAACCAGGAACCCAGACTTCGCCAGCATAACAATTGTGTTCCGCACACAAGGAACGATATCAAGGTAATCCACAGGATAGAGAATACCAATACGAGGCTGATAATTCTTCATGCAAGGACCCATCCGGTTACCGGCCAGCTCACATGGCCTTACTTATTACTGAAACATTCCAATCTTGTTCTGACACGTCTCGGTCCAGCACCATAAACGGACACAACTTCTCCAACCTGAAGCCAGCATCCCTGAGATAATGCGCGATCTCCTGCGGAAACAGGAAGCGTACTAGGTGCGATTCGTCTACCTCATCTAGCACCCTGTCGTCCTTGAGCCGGAGTACCTTGTAATCTACCTGCACTGTGTGCCGCATTATGTCTAAGGTAGGATGGGCGAAGCGGATGATGCGCTCGCCATTTATCTCTACAATTTTATATCGGTCGGTCGGCCTTTGGCCCAACACGGCGGGACCAAACCAGCAATCGAAAATGAACAACCCACCAGGTTGCAAGTGCCGCCGTGCTGTGCGGAAGGCAGCTGCCAGGTCTTCGTTAGTGGTCTGGTAGCTAATGACGGCAAACATGGCGATGACGGCATCAAAAGTGCGACTCAACTCTATGGTGCGGATGTCTCCCTGATGAAACCGAATGTTCAACCCTGCCTCAGCAGCCTTTTGCCTGGCTCTTTCGAGCATTTTTTCGGATAGGTCAACCCCGGTCACCAAATAGCCCCGCCGGTCAGAGCCAAGGCATGGCCGCCGGTGCCACAGCCCAGGTCCAAAATGGTGCGGATGGGAGCACGGGCATAGCGGGCGAAGATTTGCTCCAGGAAGTCGCATTCGGCTTCGTAGTCTTTGTCTCGGTAGAGGCCATCGTAAGAAGAGGCATATGCATTGAAGACAGTCATAAGTACCTTTCGCGCAACGTATGAGTTCGCAAGGACGGGCTTAAAGCCAGGCGCAACTGGTGTTGGGCTCTACCGTACCAGTACCAGGCGCTAGTTCTGCGCCAGACCCGGTGACCAAGGCCACACAGCACAGTTAGGTAGGAGAGCATAGCCCGCAGGCCGCAGTACCCCGCATAACCCAGCAGTTTTACTACACAGAACCGGTTGGTGCGAATGTGGCTATAGGAATCACTTATGCCCTGGATGAAGGCCCGCCAATAGAAGTACTCTGGTCGCAACCGCGAGGCTGGCACCCGATGGTATAGCCAGGCCTCGGGCTCGTAGATCACCTTGTAGCCTGCATCGTAGAATTTCTTTTGTAATCCCGTCTCCCCATCGCCCCGCAGCCAGATCAATCGCCTGTCGCCAATGCCGTCAGGATTGAAACCACCGACCTGGTAGAGGGCTGACCTGCGCACCGACATATTGCACCCATACACGGTTCGCGGCCAAGTCAATTCAAGGGTCTCTTCGCCCAGGTCCAGCAAGCTCAGGTAGGCACCGCCGTTCCCCCCAAATTGGGATAGCCAGGCTGGGGGCTCATCTTCAAACTTGGGTATTGTTTTGCCCCCTACGCAGGCTACTTGAAGATCTGCGTATGGCTCAAGCATCGCGCCCAACCATCCAGGCGGCGCGATAACGTCATCGTCGACGTAGACCAAGATTTCCCCTTGTGCTTCTCGAGCGCCCGCATGCCGGGCATTGTGGAGACCATTATGCGGCTCGTGAAGGTAACGTACTGGCGGCAGCCCTGCTGGGTCACACAAAGCAGCTAATTCGGGTATGGGTTGCGGTGCATTGTCCACAATCAGAATCTCATACTCGTTCTTAGGAAAGTCCTGTGCTACAATGCTGGCTACCGCATCCTGCAGATACTGCGCACGCTTGTAAGTCGGAATGATGACGGATGCTTTCATTTCACCCGTGTCCAGTAGGTGTTTTGAAATACATGCCCTCCATCCTGTTGCCGCGGTCGAACCAATTCTGCTGTGACTCGCTGGACCCCCTCGGCCCAACCGTAGTCATGCATGACCAGAACACCCCCCGGTTTGAGGTGCGGCAGCCACGCCAGCACATCTGCTCGACACCCATCGTAAGAGTGGTCCCCATCCAAAAACAAAAGGTCTATCGAGCCCGCGAATTCCTTGGCCACATCTACCGACAACCCGCGACGTGGCACGATCAGTGACGCATAGGGTCGCGTGTTCGCAACAAATTGCTCCCAAGTATCCCGCAATCCTTCGCTCATTCCTTCGTTGTGCCAGGTATCCACACAGTGCACTTTTGCCCCTCCCCCTCTTTCCTTAGCAGCCGCTGCCAAAAAGCAGGCACTTGCCCCAAGGTAACTGCCTACCTCAAGAAAGGTTGCCCCTGCCGGTTGCTGTAAACCGAGCCAATAGAGCAAGAGACGCTCCAAAGGCGTCATGTGTGTAAAAATCCGCAAGGCATGGCCGTGCCCGCGAAGTTGAAAACGTATATAGACCGGCGCCCACCACAGATTCAGGCTCCAATGCTTGACCAGAGCGCCAGCTTTACGTGCACATTTCCTGGACATATCACAGAGCACTGCTTATCCCTTCCCACAGACAAATATGTTCAGCATGGCCAGCGATGGTACTGCCAGCGGTTCAAGCAGATCATGCAGCCAACGGAACCGGGCTGGCCAACGGCAAATGACCCTGCGATACAGAAAAGGCACAGTCAACGTCACCCCTTTGATCTCCTCTATCTGGAAACCAGCCTCATGCAACAGCCGCCGGTTTTCAGCGAATGGCCGCTCTCCAATGTGGTTTGTTTCAACATCTGTGCGATCCAGTTTTCCAAAGAATACCATCCGAAAGCGGGAATTCCAATGCGCCAGGTTAGGAATGGAGGCAATCAATCTGCCTCCCTCCCGCAACACACGGCGAATCTCGGCCAAGGCAACCGGTTGATCCGCATAGGCCAGGTGCTCGAATACATCCAGGAGCAGAACCATATCAAAGGAACCATCCTCATAGGGCATATCCAGCACCGAACCGAGGCGCACGTACTCGTTCTCATAGTTCAGATCCAGCCCTTCGATCTGGAAACCCTGGGCGCGGAATTCCTCCACCAGCACGCCTTCCCCGCACCCCGCGTCCAGAATGCGTGCGCCCAAACCCAACACTCGGATCTTGCGGCGCACGAAAGCCATCTTGCGCAGGTACGTGGAGGTATACGACCAATTAGGGTCTAGATACCGGTGGTAATCGCCGCTTTCAGCATATACCCAGCCCCGATAGCCTGCATTCCCAGTCGGCCTCATAGAGGAAACCTCCTCAAGTCAACACTGCCCGCCTGATCAAGTGGGAGGTTTGTAAAACAAAAGACCGATCCAGTATCCATAAGATTGTCATATAGACGCATGCACCTGTGATAATCAGAAGAGCCAATGCAGCTACTTCAGGCATAGCAGGTACGGTGGAATGGATGCCCCATTTGGTAATTCCAATACCTGCCGCCATGGCGATAGCCGCAACGATGAAGTTTTTCCCGGCATGCCACAAGTACAACGGGGAAACCTTCAACATTCGCCGGCAAAGGTATATATGGATTGGCATAGACACAAGGGCAACGCCGAACCTCACATATACGAAGGTCTCTAAACCTGACTTAGCAGCGATGAAATACGCTGGAATGTAGTAGAATATTGCGACAAACATCAGCTTCGTGTTGACATCCGGCCTGCCCATCGCACGATATAGCTCGGGATTGATCCCCACGAGCCAGGCTACTCCGAACATTAAACCAATGACCCTCAGAACTAACCCCAACCCTTGCCATTTGCTACCAAACAAGACAGATGCTATTTCCGGACCAACAAGCAGAAGTCCAACCCCCATCGGCAATGCCAGAGCCATGACGACGCGGTTTACCTTATGGAAGTTCGCTTTAAGTGCTGGTAGATCGTTTTGCAGGCGCGAAAAGGTAGGATACAGAACAGGCAAGAATGGATTGAGCACAAGACCAAAGATTACGGTTACCAACATCCACCCCGTTCGATACACACCCAGATCGTGAATCCCCAAGAATCTGCCCACAATCAAGTTATCGCCCCACGTGATCAGCCAAGCCCCCAAGCTTTCGGCGACAACCCAGACGCCAAAACCAAACATTTTCCTGGCGAGGTGCAAATCGTATTGCATCCTGGGCCGCCATGGGCTGTAGCGCCACAGGAGCATGAGATTCAAAGTCTGCCCGGCCAGTGTGCCTGCGACCAAAGCCCACACACCATAGCCAAAGAAGGCCAGTGGGATGGAGAAGAACCCCGGAATAAAGGCAGTAAACAATTTAACCCAGAACAGCCGACGGAAATCCAGTTCCCGAACAAACAGGGCCTGCTGCACTGAAGACAGAGAAGCGATGAGAATCTGTAGGCCCAGGACCCGCAACACAGGCCCGGATGCAGGGCTGTTGAAGAAAACCGCCAACCAGGGCGCCGCGAAAAACAGAAGAACGTAGATAACCAATCCAAGGCCAAGATTGGTCCAGAAGACCACGTGGGCTACTTTTTCCGGCGCTTCGTTGGTCTGAACGAGCGCCTTGCTCAGGCCAGCATCCCAGAACATCTGAGCAAAACTGATAGCGATCGTGGCGGTGGCTACCACCCCGAAGTCTGCCGGCGTAAGGAGGCGAGCCAGGATTACTGTTATTATCGGGGAGGCAGTACGGGATACAATCTCCATCAAGGCTGACCACTTGACAGAGCGCGTCGCCCTATCAGTAATTGTTGCTACTGTGAGTACCTCTTCCATATCTTCTTTAGTGCCAGAACTGAAGCCCAGGGCAACGGACAAACTCCCACGGCAACCGAGCAAGCGGACTATCAGAAACAACCTGAGCTAAATAGGCCAGACTGAGGGTTCGGAACCAGGTAGGAAACATAGAGCTTTCATTGGCTCGCGCCCACATCAAGTCATGCCCGTAACGGAAACCTTCGCCACGCCGAAACACCCAGCCCCCGTCGGCATTCTGGTTTGTCAGCACCCAGATTAGCGCCTTTTCTAAGGCCTTGCGAATGTCATCTCTCCGATAGTCGGTTATTAAACTCAAGCGAGCAAGAGGGTCGATCGAGTCAATATCCTCACAGGCACTTGAATTTAGCGGGACACCAAACCCGCCCAGTCGGTTCTGCGTGGCAAGGCAACTATCAATGACCCGCTCCGCATATTGGATAGGTCGGCCATCGTAAAAATAAAGCAACCAAATATGGTAGCCGGTCTGAACACCCTGCGAGCGTTCCCATGGAGTCTGAAAGCCATAGCCCCAATATCCAGTCTGTGGGTCTTGATGGCGACCAAGCCAATCATACATTTCGTCCAGTGCATCATTGCACCAGTCTTGGTCCTGAAAGTCCCGAGCGTACTGAAGCATTGTGCCATAGTTTTGGATTTCGTTGCTTACGGAAGCAGCATCCTGTTTCCAGTTGCGACTCTCCAGCCATTCGGCCATTTTGCCCCGTGACCGGAATCGCTCTAATACACCAAAGGGTTTCTGGGCAACACCCCCAAGTGCGGACAAGGCCATCAGTGCATGCAGGGTCAAGTGCCGCCAGCCCCACCAATCCAACATCTCCGCCTGCGGACAACCAATGATTGGATCACGGAATAAGCCATCATCTGTCTGATAACTCTGGATATATGCTATCCACTGACTTCGTTCGGCAGATGTAAGTGAATTCAGATCCCCACAGAGATGCCGCGTTAACACGGCGTAGCAGGAGGCGTACAGTATCGGCGGACCGCCAACTTTATAGGAATATGCACCAATGCCGAACTCTGGCTGGTGATTGGAAGCTACATAGGACAGCGTTGATAGACGCAGCCCCTGAAAACTCTCGATGGAAGCCAAGTGCCACTTTCGACGATTCTGTTCTACCTCGCTGGGAAGCGCCCGCCACAGATAGTACTCACGGCAAAGTCGCGCTGGAATCGCCAGCGGACGTCTAGCCAGATTGTGCAACTCTGCTAGCAACGAAAGCCCTATCAAGATGATTTGCCTATTACCAGAACATTCCAGGTGCTCTCATCAGGCGTGCGATCCAGATCGCCAAAGGCACGCATATCTACCAACTGTAACCGCGCTTCGCTCAAGAACAGCGCCAGTTCTTGTGGGAAAAAGTAACGCATCCGATGCGACTCCTCAGTTTCGCACACCACCTGGTTACCACTCAAGCGCCAGAGATGGTAGTGCACCTCGCAGAGGTGCCGGTATGTGTCCAGAGTGCCGGCCGTTGTTCGGATGAGTTTGCCATCCAGCGTCTGAATCACCTTCACACGCTCTCCAGGGCGGAGAGTCAGCACAGCAGGACCGTACCATACGTCACAAATAAAAAGCCCATTGGAAGTCAGGTGCCGGCGCACCGTCCGCAGCGCCGCCAACACATCCTCGTTAGTCAACTGGTAGCCCAGTACTGCGAACATCATTAACACAGCATCAAATTGCCGACCCAGGTCAACACTACGCACATCGCCCTGGATAAATATCGGCCTGGCGACTTCTTCAGGCAACTGGATTCCAGCCGCCTTCTCTTGCATGCGCCAGCATATCCGCTGATAGGTCTACACCGGTTACCCGGTAGCCGCGACGGGCCAGAAGGATGGCGTGGTTGCCGGTGCCGCAACCCAGATCAAGAATACTCTTGATAGGCTCTTGACCATAACGTCGGAACACCTCTTCCAACAGGTCGCATTCCGCCTCGTAATCCTTGTCGTGATAAAGTAGGTCGTACTGATCGGCGTACGCTTGTCCAAATACCTGATCGCTCATCCCAGTATCTTCCGCACCGCATCACAAACCTGTTCCAGCTGTTGCTCTGTCAACGCCAATCCGGAGGGCAGGTAAAGGCCCTGCCTGGCAATTCGCTCTGCGATCGGGTAGCGCTCGCCTTTATAGAGGCCGCGCTCCAGAAAGACGGGCTGCTCGTGCATGCCCAGGAAAAACGGCCGCGTGTCCACGCCGTGCTCTTTCAATCTTCGTGCAAATTCTGCTGCATCCATCCCTGTACTCTCATCCAAGACCACCCCATACATCCAGTACACGTTCTTCGCCCAGGGCTCTTCTACCGGCAACTGCAAACTTGGAATATCTCGCAGCCTCTCAGTATAGGCCTGTCCCATCCAGCGCTTGCGCGCCACTAACTCCTCTATCCGCTCCAGTTGTGCCAATCCAATGGCCGCCTGGAGATTCGTGAGACGAAAATTGTGCCCCATCTCCGTGTGGTAAAAACGGCGCTCTGGGCGGAAGCACAAGTTGCGCAAGGATCGGGCCTTCTCCGCGTATTCCGGATTATTGGTCAACACCATGCCGCCTTCGCCAGTAGTGATAATCTTGTTGGCGTAGAAACTGAAGCAAGTGATGTCCCCCAACCCACCGCATTTCCGCCCTTTGTACTCTGCGCCATGTGCCTCAGCAGCGTCCTCAATCACTACCAGATCATACTTGCGGGCCAGTTCCAGCACCGGATCCATATCCACCGGGTGGCCGTAGATGTGCACTGGCATGATAGCCCGCGTCCTGGGCGTGATCTTGGCCTCAATCTGGGATACATCCATACACCAGGTTCGGGGGTCCGAATCCACCAGCACGGGCACGCCACCGTTATAGATTACCGCCAGGGCGCAGGAGATGATGGTGAAGGTGGGCATGATCACCTCATCGCCCGGCTCCAGGCCTATGCATCCTACTGCCACCTGTAAGGCTGTCGTGCCGTTGCTCACGGCGACCCCGTACTTCATCCCGCAGTAAGCAGCCCATCTCTCCTCGAACTCCTCAATGAAACGCCCCGCCGAGGAGATCCAGCCGGTGCGGATGCACTCGGTGACGTATTCTAATTCCCGCTGGCCTAGCACAGGCTCGTTGACAGGGATCATCAGAACCGCTCCTTCTCGTCCAATCCAGTATATGGCCCCTGCTTGATCTCCAAGAAGACAGTGTCTTCCAGCATGCGAAACCCGTGTCCGCCACCCACCATCAGCATGATGTCCCCAGGCTGCAACTCCCGCGTGGCCACAAGTTCGCGCTCGTCATTGTAGACATCGAGCAGACACCGACCTTTCAGCAGCACCAGCACTTCTGAGGTGCCAACCAGGTGTCGTTCCAATGGCCGATGGGTGTGCCGGGCAATCTCGCCGCCCTTAGGATAGACAACAAAGCCAACCTGTTGTTTGAATTCTGGCGGGGTCAAAAAGGTCGTCTGGTCGGGTAAGGGATTGGGTCGGATGATATATGTGAGCGGTTGGCCGTTGCAAGTTATAATCTCCATGTCGCGAGGCATCCTATCCTTCTTGCCCTCTCTTTGACTATCTGCTCTAAAAGGCACAGATTTACCCGACCCTTTGACTCCAGATTGTATGCGGCCAAGATCGGCAGGAAGACCGGACTTAGATAGCTTAGGCTGTGTCATCAGTGAACCCTTACATTGCTACTGACCCTTTTGACTACTCGGAATCGCTGTTGGGAAGCGTCTACAGCGGGACTAAATACTCTGCGTGCTGCAGGCCACATGGCGCTTCCAAGGTTACCATGGTTTGGACCAAGTACTTTGAAATTGATGGCCGTAGGTTAAACTACTTGCTACTTTCCTCATCTTCCGACCGGTCTTTGTCTTCTGTATGCTGTGGCTGAATGACAGCTTGCGCTATTGCAACCACAAACTGTGCATCATCGATCGCGCGCAATGCATCCTCACGCGAATACTCTTCGGTCGGGATGAAATCCACATCGCCGTAGAACGAAAACTCGCGTTCCTTGCGTAGCCAACTCGAAATCTCTGCTAGACGCTCGATCTGGACACCGACAGATTCTGGAAAACGTGCCCGATATTCTTTCAAAATTCCACCCACGTCATGCCATTTGGGCGGCTCGATTCCCACCTGACGTAGCATCGGGCCAACTCCACGATCTCCTGCGCCTCGCGTATCACATCCGACGAATAGTAGATTCCTCCAGCAGAACCTGCAGGATCTTCAAGCGTTTGCAGGCCTTGAGCAGGTAACTTTGGGCCAGTGAGATATTTGTCATAGTTCAAACACCTCACCTACCCGAAAGTCAGGCTTGAGATCCCACCACCATGCATCGCCTTTCCAGATCCGTCGCGCATGCAACTGGTCCAGACGCGCACGTAGCCGCGAGATGGTGGCAGAGAAGAAATTACCGCGATCGTACAATATCCTCGCATCATCCACTAGATCGAGCAAAAGTGGCGTGCCGCGCGCCAGCTCAGCAGGTGTCTTGAAGACCGGTGATAATTCCATGTGACAACCAGTAGCACTCAGCTCTTCCAAAACTGGTGCCACTGCAGCTTCAACCGACCGAAATTCAGCTACGCGACGCAGCCGTCCATCTGGCAAATCCATTGCGACGATCAACACGTCTACATCTGAATCAGGACGCGGCGTGCCACGTCCGACCGAACCAAATACCACCGTTGAAACCAGACGTTCACCGTAGCACTTCAAGCAGGCTGATGCCAACTGCCCAAGCAATCGCTCAATCTGTTCTGTCAGGCCCAAGGCTTCTGGCCCTTTGTGCGAATCTTCGGACATAAAAACTCAAGCTTCACGTCTAAGGTTCATCTCCTGGCTGCCAACCTAGCCATTTTGCATCAGCCACTGCCGACATGACGCGACAATCGTCCGCGCAGTTTCCAAACCCTTCTGGGCATCCTGGCGTGTATAGACTTGCCCAGGTGTCAAATCCGGTAAACCATTTGGATATCGCGTGGGTATGTAGAACTTGTCCAGCAGCGCCGCCTGCTCGATCCATCGGTCCAGATCAGGCAAGGTCTGTTTCTCGGGAAAATCCACTATTAATTTCTGGACCGAATGTCCCCACGGATCTGCATCGATCGCATACCACAATGCCTTGACGGCCTTCTCCGCGCTCTGCTGCGCGTAAGAACATGCTTGCGCGAACGAGCAGGCCTGCGCCAAGGCCTCCGCCGCACGCAGGTCTTCCTCCGCCGTTCTCAACCAGCGCTCGGCTTCATATCGATTCTTGCTACGACCCATAAATGACCTTTCCCTCACGCAATGCCATCGCGATGAAACGGCGATGGGCGATCCGCTCCAGCTCCTGGGGTGTGTAGATCAACAAATCCACAGCGTGTTCTGGAATTGCGCGCGACTGGGAGCAACAAGTCGTCGTAACGATCCAGGAAACGCTTGTCCGTGTCCATCACCACAATCAAATCGAGATCGCTGCGGCGTGTGGCTTCTCCGCGTGCCAGCGACCCAAACACGATTGCCCGCTGCACCAGCAGTTGCTCAAAGATCGGGCGCAACCGCCTTGCAATATCCTTCAGTTGCTTCGATAACATTATCCCCTTCCGGTTGGATCAGCATTAGCAGTCTCTTGTGCCCGACAACCTTGCCATTAAGGATATGCCATCGGCAATCATACGATCTATCGCCGATTGCAGACCCTCGTATTCCTTCTGAGCATAGACATGCGGCTCAAGCCTGCGAATATGTCGCTTGCAACCGTATACTTTTCTTTGCATAAGAGCCAATGAGCACCGCCGATCTGACTGGCAACTTGGCTCAGAGCACCTCAAGCTACCCTTCAAGAGTGCTACCAACTGCTCTTGGTCATAGGCGTGCCTGATCCATCCAATCTAGGCTACTTTCCATTTGTGAGCCGGTCATCCTTTGGAGATCTTGGCCCACATGCCACTCAGGCCCCGCTTGGCCAACTCGTTCTCTAGCCATGGCCTATCAATATCCTGACCAGATACTGCAAGAAGCCTTCTTATGTCTTCTATGTGCTTTTCTGAACCGCCTTCGATATGAAACTCCAGCTTTCTGACGATCACATACTCCGGCGGCGCTACATAGCACGACATCTTTCCGGCCCGAACCTGCCTCCTATTGGCCATGGCCCACAGGTGCAGTGGATCTTTGCCTACCAGATAGAGATCCGCCTTCAATCCAGTAGCCATGTGGATGACGTTGAAGTGACCCCTAGATGGCCTTCGGGCCTCCAATGCGATGACCTGCGCCGGAGGGACATAGTAGTCTTTAGGGTTGTAAACCTCGGCCATGGCAGAAATGTCTGTTTGCTTGATATCGACAACTATATCTATGTCCTCCGTTACCCGCGGTGCACCGTATACGGTCGCCGCAATAGCGCCAGTAATCATGTACTCTATCCGCGCCTTTTCGAGCGGCGCTACGAATAGCCCCAATAGATCTTCAGCGGCCATATAGCAAGATCCTGACAAGGCGCTGCTGGACCTGCTGATCGTCGAGGTCTGGTTCCTGGAGTCTTATGCCTGCCCGCTTTAACTCCAAGGCCATCCGCAAGAGGTCCATGGCAATGGCCAGCTTGCGACCAGGATTCATCTTGCGATATATGTCGATCTGCAGTGGTGTCAGATCGCATTCGATCTGGCTAGCGCTCATGGCCCTCTATTACAAGAATCTCTCCGCTAAACTCGCTTGCTTATCGAGCGCAAGTCCTGTCCCTCCTGCCACATAAAAGTGGTCCCTTATCGCCGAAGGCAGGCTGATAACGAGCGCCTTGTCTTCAGGTCTGACGACTTGCTCGTAGATAAGCGACATAGTTCTCCCAGAACCGACGCGTCTTTGGGGAGATCTGGCGGGAACGCAATACGATCTGACCAAGATCAAGTAACGATAAGTTCTCTTTGAGCCATCTGAAGGCCTGCTCGTTGCCCTTATCAGCAAGGTGACATATCAAGAAGTCCTTGTAAAGCTCCGCATGATCCCTGAAATCCTGCCAATCCACATCCCAGAAGTATATCTGAAAGCCATCAGGCAGTTGGATCTATGCCATCGTCGCCATTCAATCCCTGGTCTGGCTCAAATACCACCTATAGGTCAGCTCTATGCCATCTCGCAAGGCTATGCTTGGACGCCAGCCCAAGGCAGTGATCCGGGTTACGTCCAATAGCTTCCTTGGCATGCCGTCGGGCTTCGTCGAGTCGAATATGACAGGGCCCGAAAACCCCACGATTTCCTTTATCAGACCCGCCAACTCCTGAATCGATATGTCCTGGCCTGTGCCAACGTTTATGGGCATCGAGTCATCGTAATGATCCATCAAGAATAGGCATGCCTGGGCCAGGTCATCTACATGCAGGAACTCACGCCTAGGCTGGCCAGTACCCCACAATACCACCGTAGGCTCACCATCTGGCAGCCCTGCCTGACCAGAAGGGATCCGAAGGGCCAAACGTATCTGGTCAGGGATAGGCCCAAAGCGGGCCTGGTCCTGCCTTATACCATCCCAATCACCACTAGCAGCCAGCCTCGCCAGATGGAACTTCCTGAGCATGGCAGGCAGGACGTGCGACCTATCTAGGTCAAAGTTATCCCAAGGTCCATATAGGTTGGTCGGCATGACAGAGATGAACCTGGCCCCATATTGTCGCCTATATGCATCGATCAGCTCTATCCCGCAGATCTTGGCCAGGGCATATGGCCTGTTGGTAGGCTCGAGCGGACCGGAAAGCAGGTATTCCTCCTTTATCGGCTGAGGGGCATGCCGTGGATAGATGCAGCTGGAACCAAGGAATAATAGCTTTTCCACACCAGTTGCGTACGCAGCAGAGATCACATTGAGCTCTATGGCGAGGTTATCCTGTATGAAATCCACAGGATATGTCATATTCGCCCATATGCCACCGACCTTGGCTGCCGCAAGGTATACATACTCAGGCCGCTCGGCCTGAAAGAATTCAAAGACCTTCTGCCTATCCCGCAGGTCTAGCTGGCTGCTGGTACGGGTGAGGATATTGCTGAAGCCTGCCTGTTGCAAGGCACGCATGATTGCACTGCCGACGAGCCCCCTGTGGCCTGCTACATAGATCCTAGCATCCCTAGGCACCCCCATCGCCTTATCCCTAATCTACCCCCCTGCCCGCATTCCTTATGGCCTGGCTGACACTGCTATCCCAGTGGTGCCACTGGCCGAACTTGGCCTTCAGTATCCGCTTACCTTCCCCAGGGGCCTTCAAACCTACAGCCTCCATGTCCGCATCCACCATGATCTTGACCAGCTCCTGGAAACCTACCTTGGGCTGCCAACCCAATTGCCTGCTGGCCTTCTTTGGATCCGCAAGCAGAAACTCCACCTCGGTAGGCCTAAGGTACCTCTGGTCCACAGCCACATAACGCTGCCAATCCAGGCCTACATATCCAAAGGCCTGCTCCACAAACTGCCTTACAGAATGGGATTGGCCTGTGCCAACCACGTAGTCATCAGGCCGATCCTGCTGCAACATCAGCCACATGGCCTCCACATACTCTGGGGCATATCCCCAATCCCTCCTGGCCTCCAGATTGCCCAGGTACAGCCTATCCTGCCTGCCTGCCACGATCCTGGCTACAGCCCTGGTGATCTTTCTGGTCACAAAGGTCTCGCCCCTGCGTGGGGATTCATGGTTGAATAGGATCCCATTGCATGCATAAAGACCATACCCATCGCGGTAGTTGACGGTCATCCAGTATGCATAGACCTTGGCCGCTGCATACGGACTTCTGGGACAAAACGGCGTCTGCTCATTCTGTGGGGCTGGGGCTGCACCAAACATCTCCGAGGAACTGGCCTGGTAGAACCGCGTCTTTATGCCGCTCCGCCGGATGGCCTCCAGGATCCTTGTGGTGCCAAGGCCAGTCACATCACCTGTGTACTCGGGCATCTCGAAGCTGACCTTGACATGGCTCTGTGCACCAAGGTGGTAGATCTCATCGGGCTGTAGGTTATAGATCAGGTTGGTCAACTGCTCGCCATTGGCAAGGTCGCCGTAGTGCAGGAAAAGCCTGGCATTGGGGTCATGTGGGTCCTGGTATATGTGCTCGATCCGATCGGTATTGAACGTGCTCGCCCTGCGTATAAGGCCATGGACCTGATAGCCCTTGGCCAACAGCAGCTCCGCCAAGTACGACCCATCCTGACCGGTAATACCAGTGATCAGGGCCTTTTTCATCCAGGGATCCTCAACATCTCAAACTATCCCTCAACCTCGCCAGCAAGAAAACCCTTACCAACATTTGCAAGGGAGTCATCACGACCATACAAGATGTCATGTCGCAAGGCCTCAAACGCGATCTTACATCGATCCATATCGAAGCAACGGGCCCATCTTACCGACTTCAAAGGCTCTAACGGATAGCCATCGATGACCCTACATATCTCTATGGGCTCGATCCACAGATCCTTTTGTCTTGCCTCTCTAACCACTTCTGTCCAACTGATCTTATTTGAAAGTATATTCCGCCAATTATCTACGCGTCCACAAAAGCTAGCCTTCTCAAATCCGTCGTAATGATAAGGCATATCATGGACAATACCTATCCTCAAGCGTACTTGGGCATCTCTAGCGATGATCTGGACAAAGGCCTCCGCGCTCATCCCTAAGCTGTAGTCAACCCACCTGCACGGATTGCCTCCACAGCCCTTTGCACCTACTGACGGAAGTCAAGACTGGCATTCACAAACAGGTCTAGGTCGTCGGAAAAGCGATGATTCAGGTAGGGACGACTCAGGGCGGTCCCACCTGTCAGGTAAGAGTCTGTACCAGACCCTTCCACCAGTGCAAGGATCCTATCCATGAAGGGACATAGTCTATCCAAATAATACCTTGCGGACATAGAGGTAGCGCTCTCTGAGGGATGGTGGATAGAGCCTTTCGATCACTGCTGGGCTGAGGGCCTCGCCGAGGCGATCGCGGGGAACGAGGGCAAGGATCGTGTACCAATCATAGCTGCTCAACACCCGGCGGAACAGGTTCATCCTATCTATGTGCCGTATGCGATCAATCTTGCCTTCATGCAACTGCTTGAGCCTTTCTGGTTCTACGTCAGTATCCCAGTAGAGTGCGGCCAGTTTATCGATGACATCTTCAGGCATGAGCCACGATGGGTCCAAAGATTGTTGGCCTATCTTGATAAACGGTAACGAACCTGCCGCTGGTAGTCAAATATCTGCGATCCGTATAGCCGACATGTCCAGGACCAGATCGCGTATGTGGCCTCGACTGTACTACACCATCCAGCCTCATCCTTCGCTACTGGCTGGGTAGGTCAGCTATGGGCGTGTCGCGGTGTCGATCGCCCTCCTCTATGAGCATGATCGGTACGCCCTGGCGAATCGGGTACTTCCTACTGCAATCGCGACAGACAAGCCAATTGCCGTGCCTATCCAATAGCCCAGCATTGGGACCATTGCGTACACAGGCAGGACATCTAAGGATCTCCAATAGGTGCGGATCCAGTTTGGTATCAGCCATATTCAAACCTCGACCTTGCGCTGGCCTTGGGTATAGACCCAGACGGTCTGCTCCTTCAACATCCTGTGGAACCTACAACCAGGGTCCAATGAATCCCATTCCTTTTGCGTATATACAAGCAGGTCCACTGGGACAGGCAATTCAGACGTATCCCTCCTCACGGGCCTTGTCTCAAAGGGCAGGTCAGAATCTGTGACCACTCCCACCACGTCCACATCGCTACCTACCCCTGGGTCACCACTGGCATAGGACCCAAAGTAGCCGATACGCACTATATCCTCACGCTGCGATGCCAGCCTCGTGGCCCATTTGCGTATCGCTTTGTCCACACACTGCCGATCAGGCCATCTGAGAACGGCCGAATTCAATAATCTGACTGGCATATTCGATCGCCTGCCGGCCCTGGATCGGACCATAATGCTCAAATGGAGGACCAGCAGGATGCGCGTATGGGTAACGCGCCGGGATATAGAAGTTATCCAACACGTGCGCAATATCTACTAGGTCTGCAGGTACGTTGACATCTTTGGGCAATTCTTGTAACAGCCTGGCTACAACATGACCCCAGGCCTCCTGGCCAAGATGTAGGTGCAAGGCCTTTACGGCCTTCTCCGCTGCCTGCTGGGCTGAAAAGCACACCCACTGGTACCTACCAGCAGCGTAGCTGTCTTTGGCCTGCCCTAGATCTCTTATTGCCTGGTTGAGCCAGTCATTAGCACGATTGGCCATAGGCTGTCCTGGACGAAGACTTCCTGGTCTGCATGGATCATGCCTTGTTAGACGTATTGAAGGTTCGGATCATCCTGAATATGCGGCAATCGGCAGCCAAGATAAGCAAGCCTGGGTAAGCCATGCCGTTGCCGCAGCAGATGGTATGTAGGCGAGGTCAACAACCGACAGGCATCGACAGCCCCGCACCAGGCTGGTCTGCAAACCTCCTCAATAGTCTCTCGGTCAGGCAGTATCCCGAAATCCCACGCCGAACACAGTCTAGCCAGATAATCCACCTGCTCCCAGATGGTCTGTAAACAAGACGGTGGTTGCCGCTCAGGGTAAAGGGAACCATCTATCGGCTGATGTGTACTACCGCAATTCATCCAATGCCCTCAGGAATTCAGAACCAAACCAATCCCGCAGGCGCTGTGCTTGGTCCCGACTTCTCTGGTCGATTATGGATTCTAAGGGCCTGTGTTGGGCAATGCGGACTAGGTGCGTCTGCACGGCCAACCTTGCCCTGTGGGTATCTGTATCGCTACCGATGGCAGGCTGTCTACGTGTCCACAATTGCCAACACCTTGCTGGCGTAGTTAACCCTGCTAGGCAAAGTTAATTCTGAAGTCACGAAGCGCCCCCCACGTTCAACCAGAGCTACCATCTTGCTTGCGACCAGGTCTGGAAAACCGCCCAACAGGACTCTTACCCATGGCGCATAAGCAGGAGACTCCAACTCAACAATCCTCTGGCGACCTTAAAGCTAAAAGTAAATTTTCTGTTTTGTATCAACTTAATACTGATCACTGTCTAATCTGTCCAAATTGCCGGAGGGTATCCTCGATAGTCTGGATGACCATCTTACGGTCCTCAACAGCAACCGATGGCATCCACCAAGCATCCACATCCTA
>Ga0207433_10004149_pt1 | contig 26913 bp, 19 predicted proteins | sample YelNatPaOPGAMG01_FD_187559 | JGI IMG/M metagenome (GOLD analysis project Ga0207433, IMG submission 187559) | Hot spring thermophilic microbial communities from Obsidian Pool, Yellowstone National Park, USA - OP-RAMG-01 (SPAdes) (version 3) | ecosystem: Environmental > Aquatic > Thermal springs... | reverse complement strand
AGATTTACCATAAAGAATTTAACTGCATCTGCACGTGCTTTTGATAATTCAAAATTATCTTTGTATCTGATTCCTGCCGGCTGTAAGTTGTCAGTATGACCTGCAACCACAATTTCTGAATCAGGATATTTGTTTATTGTTTTTTTCATCTCTTTTAAGATGCTGTATGCAGATATTTTTACATCAGCAAGACCTAAATCAAATAAGGCATCAGATGAATAGGTTAGTTTTATTTCTTTTAATAAAACAACCTGGGATTGTGGTGGTGTTTGCGCTTTGTTTCCAACAGAATCTGTTGTTATTAAACTATAATAATAGATTTGACCTGTTTCCACATATTCACCGGAATTTCCTTTGCCATCCCAGATAAGTGAAAGGGGTGGTTCACCGTTACCGCCGGTTGAATAAAATACTTTTTTATTATTATCCCATATAACAAATTGCCATTTAGAAACTTTGTTTTTATCATTTGCGTAAAAAGTAAATGTTGCAGGAATTATGAGAGATTCTTTTTTACCAGGTTTTAATAATTTGGGTTCTGCGGTAATTGACATTTCTGGTGGTGTGTTATCAATTTCAACAGGGATTTTTTCTGATTCGGATACTCCTGTTTCATAGGTTGTTTCTAAAGAAGCCTGATAAACACCATCTGGCAAAACAATTCCGGATACAACACCATTCCATTTTATTTCTTTTGCAGATGTTTGGGTAACAGGTATTTTTGCTAAAATATTTTTTCCATTGGTATCAAATATATTTATTTTCATTGAAATAACTTTTTCTTTTGCTTTTAATAAAGGGAAAAAAGATGTGTTATCTAAAAAAGAATCATTGTTTGGCGAAAAAACATAAGGATTTACCTTAAGTTTGATAGGTGGGGTGCCCCATGAATAAAGAGCAGAAAATCTATGGGTGTCACCAAGTTCATCATATTTTACAAAAGCATAATCAAATTGAATATTGTTATATCGAACACCTGCGCCAAAAGTAGGATGATTAAATGCACCGAGTTTATATCCGGCGCGTAAAGCAATTAAATTTTGAATCCAGTATTCAAGTCCAAAACTGTATAAACTATCATAATCAACCTGCAGGATTATTTGAGACGCCAAAAGTAATTTATTTGAAAATAAATTAAACTGGTCAGAAATGCCTATTTTTAATATTTTAGGTGGTTCAAATCCGATTTTATCCATTTTTAATTCCGGACCTAAATTTGATAAAGTCAATCCCAGACGTAGTAAATGCTGGTTTAAATCCATTTTATATATAAACCCGGCATCAGCGGTTATATTGGAGCCAGATGTTTTATCAATGTTTTCTGATGTATATTTAAGAGATATTCCTGCTGTTAAGTTTTCCTGGATTTCAGCACCATAACCAAGTATGATTGAGTAATCATAGGGTGAAAATTTATAAAGTTTATAAAGGTCAAAATCAGTTGTTTCAAGGTCGCTTGGTTCATAAGAAGGCAGTTCTGAAGTTTTGTCCATTTCGTCAACCTGAAACCAAGCAAAAGCAATTCCTAATTTTCCGATTTCAAAAAAAGGCGGTGGTGTAACAATTGAAAAGAATTCATAGTTAATTCCCTGGAACCAGCTTATGTGTGTGAGCTGGACTTCAAAGCCTAAAACAGAAGATATTCCTGCCGGATTGTAATAAAGTCCGTAAGTGCCATCTGATATAGCGGCAAATGCCTCACCCATACCGACAGCTCTTGCAAAAGGAGGAATTTTGATAAAATTTGAACTTGTTGTTCCAACAAGTTCAACCCCGGCAAATGAATTAAAATTAAAAATAAAGATTATTAAAACTAAAATTAAATTTTTTTTCATAATTCCCTTCATTTATAAATCTCATTTTTATTTATTATAACAAAAAAAAAAATAAAAGCAAGTAAATTTTTTCAATTTTAGGGATTTTGACACACATAGTATACACTCTCCATATACTCCAGATTAATCATTTTGTTAAGAATAATTGACGGAAGCATATAAATCTCTTTAGGTAATTAAGGATTTCTTTCTCAGGAGAGATTAAAATAAAAGCCAAAGGTAAAAAATAACCTAAAAAACAAAAAATTACTTTGTAGAATGTGTTTAAACGAGAGAACCGGGGTGAGGGAATGGGTTTGCTCTCTCTTTTATTTTAATATTTAATAGCATTAGAAAGAGCAAGAAATTTATCCTTATTTAAAATAAGCAGTTTATTTATTGAAAATCGCTGATTTTGATTTACATATACTTTTATAAAAAGGCATTGATTTTTAGCATTAATAAATAAATTTTAATTAAATTTTTTCCAGTATTTTAATATAATCATCAAGTCCAACTGCTTGCAGGTATGGATTTATTTGTGTGGATGGCCCTATTAAAGATAGAATAAATGCTTTATCAACAGGTAAACTTTTATATGAAAAAATAAGTTTTTCAATATTTTCAATTGTTTTTTTGTTTTCTTTGTATGATATTTTTATTTCAATTGGATATAATTTACGTTCTGATTCAATAAGTAAATCTATTTCAAGGCGGTCTTGTTCTCTTAAAAAATAAAAATTTTTTTTAAGTCCAGAAATTCTATTTTTAAAATATTTGATTGTTTCCATAATGCAGTAATTTTCAAAAATTGACCCATACATTGGACTTTTTTTAAGTTCTGATTTTGAATCTATTCCCAGAAGATAACAAAGTAAGCCCGTATCTGTAAAAAAGACCTTTGGATTTTTTGTAAAACGTTTTGTTATGTTTGAATAATATGGAGAAAGTATATATATTATTCCGCTCGCTTCTAAAATTGATACCCAGTTTTTAAGTGTGTTTACTGCGACACCTAAACCTTTGGAAATACGATTTAGATTCATCACTTGAGCCGCTTGAGCTGCAAGAATTTTAATAAAAGATTCGAATTCTATAATTTTGCCGATATTATATAAAGTTCTGATATCTCTTTGAACATAGCTTTGTATATATGAATTAAACCAAACATCTATTTTTATATTGTGATTAATAAAAGGTTCTGGATAGCCACTTCTTAAAGATGCAAGATAAAAATAATCTTCACTGGAAATTTTATTTTTATATGACCGTATTTCGCTTATTGATAAAGTGGACATATTTATTATGCCGACTCTTCCAGCAAGTGATTCAGTTATGTTTTTCATTAAATGAAAATGTTGAGAGCCAGAAAGTATAAATCTACCTTTAATGGAAGGATCAGAATCCGTGCGTATTTTTATACAGGAAAATAAATCAGGGGAATACTGGGCTTCATCAATAATACAATAATCACCAATTTTTTCTATGAAAGATTTTGGATCATTTATGGCTAACGCCCTTATTTCAGGATCGTCTAAGGAAAAGTATTTATATTTTTGGCTAAAAATTTTTTTTAAGGTGGTGGATTTACCAACTTGCCTTGGACCAGTTACTGCAATGACAGCAAACATTTTACAAAACTCTTTTATTTGTGATTCAACTTCTCTATTAATGTAATTCATATTCATAGTATATATAATTAAAATTTGTTTGTCAATGCAAAAATGCACAATCACTGCAAAAATGCACAAGCACTGCAAAATTGCACACGCATCACAGAGGGGGACTGTGTAAGCATCTAGGGTGTTATATGAAATAAAATATCATACACTACCCCGTCTGCCTTCGGCGCCTCCACCCGTTGGAGGATATTTTTTCCTTCTTTTATCTCCCCCTTTTCTAAAAAGTGATTAAAGGTGATTTGTTTCATAAAATCTCCCCTGCCTCCTCTTTGCTGCCGTAAAATTCACTTCGTTCATCACGGCACTTTGAAAGAGGGGCAATTACATTTCTTGTATTCTCCTTTTTTAAAAAGGGACATAGGTGGATTTGTTTCATTTGCTGATTGCCTGTTGCTGTTTGTTGACTGTTAATACCTTTTTAATTTTCATTTTTCAATTTTTAAATGTATTTATAGAGACAAGGTCCCACCCTTGTCTCGTTTTTTGTTTTTATTATTACAACCTTATCGTGTTTACTTTGAAACCGGCGATTGAACCTCTTCTCTGCAATATTTATTTTCGGGCGAACACATAGGTTCGCCCCTACGTTTATCAATTATCAATTTTCAATTCTCAATTAATGGATTCCCGCTTAAGTTTATCCCTGATTTATTCAGGGACGGGAATGACAAAATAAAAGTAATGACCTGTCTAATTTGGACAGTAATGGGATGTCCCCCATAAAAAATCAATTATTGATTTTAATTTAATAAAAAGTTAAAATAAACAAAAGGAGAAAAAATGGAAAATTTTAAAAAATTATTTGAACAGGATGCGCCAGACAATTTAATAGTTAAAATAAGTTTGTCTTTGTTAATAATAGTAATAGGTTTAATCTTTGTTTTTGTTTTTAAAAAAATATATAAAACAGTTATAAAGAAAGAAGAAGAAAAAAAATCAACTCTTTTTCAATTCCTTGATAATGCAATTGATAAAACAATAATACCGATAATTTATATTTTGGTTTTTTATATTGCTTTAAATAATCTAGATTTACCTGCAAAAGTAAACAAGTATATTCAAGTTTTAATTGTTATCGCTGCTACTTTTTTTGGATTGAAATTTTTTGTAAATTTAATTTCTTTTTTTATAGAAATTTATTTTATAAATAAAGAAAATGACATATCAAAAATTAAAAATCTGCAGGGGGTTTTAATAATATTTAAAGTTTTAATCTGGGGACTTGGATTTATTCTCATACTTGATAATTTAGGTTATAAGGTCTCAACTATTTTAGCAGGACTTGGTATTGGTGGTATTGCAGTTGCTCTTGCAGCGCAAACAATATTTAAGGATTTATTTTCTTATTTTATTATTGTGTTTGATAAACCATTTGCAGTTGGGGATTTTATAATAGTTGGTGATTTAATGGGAACAGTTGAGACAATTGGTCTCAAAACTACAAGAATAAGAAGTATAAGTGGAGAAGAATTAATTTTTTCCAATTCTGATTTAACAGATTCTCGAGTAAAAAATTTTAAAAGAATGTATAACAGGAGGGTGGTTTTTTCAATAGGCGTTACTTATGATACATCCCTTGAAAATTTGAAAAAAATACCTGGTATTATTAAAAATATAATAGAATCAATAAAAGATACAAAATTTGACAGAGCACATTTTTTTAAATATGGTGATTCTGCTCTTATTTATGAAGTTGTTTATTTTGTTATGGGCAGTGATTATAATAAATATATGGATATTCAACAGGAAATAAATTTAAAAATTAAAGAAGAATTTGATAAATTAAAAATTGAATTTGCATTTCCAACACAGACAGTGTATGTTCATAAATGATGTAGCTACTATAGCGAACATATTTAGTAAACATCTTTAGTGAACATTTCTAAAGACCAAGGAGGTTAGATATGAATATAGGATTGGGGGAGGTTATTTTAATACTTGTTGTTGTTTTACTTGTTTTTGGTGCTGCAAGATTACCTGAAATTGGCAAAGCGCTTGGTAAAGGTATAAAAGAATTTAAAAAAGAAGTAAATGATATAAAAGGAGATGAAGAGGAAAAAAGAAAAAATAAAAGGAAATAAATGGTAAAAAAACATTTAAAAAAAAATACATATCTTTATCATCTTGAGGAATTAAGATTGGTATTAATTTCTATCATAATATTTTTTATTGTTTCATTTGTTTTTTCAATGTTTTTTATTGAAAAAATAATGATGTTTTTACAGGACCCCATAAAAACCATAGGCGTGAAGCTTAATTATTTCAAACCAGAAGAAAAATTTTTAACCTATTTAAAAGTTGGATTTTTTGCTGGAATATTTTTATCACTGCCTTTTGCTTTGTTTCGGCTTGGATATTTTATATATCCTGCATTAAAGAAAAATGAAAAAAAATATTTTTATTTAATAATTTTTATTTTACCTTTGATTTTTTATTCTGGATGTTTTTTTGCATATAAAATAATTTTCCCTATTGCTATACAGTTTTTTTATAATTTTGCAGGTTCTACTTCTTTAAACCCGATATGGGGTATTTCTTCGTATTTTGATTTGTTAATTGCTTTAATTTTTGCAACCGGGGTTGTTTTTTTGTTGCCATTGCCTCTGGTTTTTCTTATAAGATCAAATATTATCAGCGTTCAGCTAATTAATAAATCAAGACCTTATATAATAATTATAATACTTATTCTGGCTGCAATTTTTTCTCCACCTGATGTTGTTTCGCAATTATTGGTTGCAATACCACTTTATTTATTGTTTGAACTTTCAGTTTTGGCAGGAAAATTAATTAAAAGGGGTGAATAAAAATGAACAGAAGAAAGTTTATAAAAGAAACATTGAAATATGGAATATCTGCAGGAATTGCTTTGACAGGGATTGATAAAATATTTGCTGCTAGCCAGAGTTTGATAAAAGATGTAGAAACTCCGGGGCTTATTGCCATAAAAGGAGCAACGCCGGAAAAAATGTTTGAAAAAGGTATTATGGCTATGGGTGGTATGACACGTTTTATTAAAAAAGGACAGACAGTTTTGGTAAAACCAAATATTGGCTGGGATGTGACTCCAGAACTTGCTGCAAATACAAATCCAAAACTTGTCGGAGTCATAATTAAACACTGTATAGATGCCGGTGCAAAAAAGGTTTATGTTTTTGACCATACCTGTGACAACTGGCAGAAAACATATAAAAATAGCGGGATTGAATATGCAGTAAAACAGGCAGGCGGAATAATGGTTCCGGGTAATTCAGTATCAAATTATCAAAAAGTAAATATAACAGGTGGTAAAATTTTAAAATCTACAAGTGTGCATGAGCTTTTAATTTCATCAGATGTTTTTATAAATGTTCCTGTTTTAAAAAGTCATGGGTCTGCCCAGCTTACAATTGCAATGAAAAATTTAATGGGCGTTGTCTGGGACAGACGTTTCTGGCATATAACTGATTTGCATCAATGTATTGCAGATTTTACTGCTTTTAGAAAACCGGATTTAACAATAGTTGATGCGTATAATGTAATGACAGAGCATGGACCCCGCGGCACAGATGGTTCTGACCTTGTAAAAATGCAAAGTCAGATAATCTCAACAGATATTGTTGCTGCTGATGCAGCAGCAGCAAAGATTTTTGGTGTGCAGCCGGAATCAATAAGACATATAAAAATAGCAGCAGAAAAAGGACTTGGAAAAATAAATCTGGATGAAATAAACATCAAAAAAATTTATTTATGAATAAATTAAAATTATTTAGAATTATAATATCAATAATAATTTTTGTATCTTTTGTTTTGTTATTTTTTGGAGTGTTCCCATCTTTTTTTAAGTTTTTTGCACATATACAACTAATACCTGCTTTAATAAATGTTTTTTTAAATCATACTTTCATATTTGTCTTTTTAATTTTGCTTTTCCTGACATTTTTATTTGGCAGAGTTTATTGCTCTACTATTTGTCCCTTTGGAATATTACAGGACATATTTATTTTTTTCAAATATAAATTTTCCAAAAATAAATTTTTTAAAACACAAAAAAATTATAAAGTTTTCAGATATGTTTTTGTAAGTGTTTTATTTATTTTCTTTTTTTTTGGCAATATAACTTTTTTATCTGTTTTTGAACCATATTCTAATTTTGGAAGAATAATAAACGAGACAATAAAGCCGATCGCTTATTTTATTAATAATTTGTTTGTTTTGCTTTTTCAAAAGTTTGATCTTTACTTTATAAAAAAAGCAGAAACACATAGTTTTTATGCCGGCTCTTTTATCTTTGCTTTTCTGGTTTTTATAATAATAGGTTTGCTATCTTTTTTCAAAGGCAGGTTTTTTTGTAATACTTTATGCCCTGCAGGTGCCATACTTGGTTTAATATCAAAATTTTCAATTTATAAGATAAAAATTTCAAATGAACAATGTGTCAGTTGCGGGTTGTGTGCAGGTGTTTGCAAAGCTGGTTGTATAGATTTTAATAATAAAACAATTGATTATGAAATGTGTATTAGTTGTTTTAATTGTCTTAGTATGTGCAAAAAAAATGGGATAGAATATAATTTTAAATTAAAAGAAGATGAAACAAGAAGAGATTTTATAAATAAAACAATAAAAGGAATATTATTTTTTGTAATGGCATCAACGCCATTAAAATTACTGGCAAATTCAAAAATTATAAAAAAGAAAAATCCAATTGTATTGCCCCCCGGGGCGCAAAGTTTGCAAAATTTTAATTCAAAATGTATTTCCTGCCATTTATGTGTTGCACATTGTCCCACAAAAGTTTTAACACCAACAACATATGAATATGGCTTTAAGAATTTTTTACAGCCAAAAATGAATTATATGCAATCCTATTGTCTTTATGATTGTAATATTTGCTCTACGGTTTGTCCAACAGGGGCAATAAAACCAATTTCAATAGCAGAAAAGAAATTAACACAAATAGGCGTTGCAAAATTTGAAATGACAAATTGCGTTGTTTATGAAAAAGAAACTGACTGTGGCTTATGCAATGAGTACTGCCCTACAAAAGCTGTTATTTTAAAACCATATAAAAATGGACTTGGCATTCCGGATATTAGAGAAAATATTTGTATTGGTTGTGGTGCGTGTGAAAATGTATGTCCGGCACAGCCAAATAAAGCAATTTATGTAGAGGGTAATTTAAAACATAAAAAAGCCAGTTTGCCACAAGGTGGAAAACAAAAAAGAAAAAGGGGGCAGCAAATAAATGAATTCCCGTTTTAAACTATTTTTATGTTTTTTTATATTTTTGTATTCTTTTTTATTTTGTAATGATGAAATCAAATGGCAGGAGATTGAAGACGGATGTTTATACAGCAGGGTTAAGATTTACAAAAATAACGAAATTGCCTATACTGTAAATATATTGAAACTTAACCCAAGGAGGTTTTATTTAAAGATATTTTATAAAGAAAAAGAAAAGAGTATGCCTGAAATGTATGATATAAAAGAATGGCATGAAAAATATCCCGATGCGAATATATTTATTAATGGAAGTTATTATGACGAATATAGAAAACCAACAACAGCAATATGGATGGAAGGAGTTTGTATAAATAGGAAAAACGGGATTTTAAATAAAGGTGCATTATTTTATTGTCTGCAAAATCAGGATGGCAGTTTTTATAATGATTTGATTGATTTGAATTCAAATTCTGTTGATGTTGCAAAAGAAAAATTTTTTTATGCAATACAATCAATGCCGATTTTAATTTTAAATGGACAGATTGTTGTGAAAAAAAGTGATTGGAAAGCAAATAGAACTGTTGTTGCAAAAGATAAAGATGGGAATATTATAATTGTTGTAACAGAAGGAAGCAGTAAATATAAATCATTTACTTTATATGATATGGCAAGTTGGTTAGCAGAGTCAGATTTAAATATTACTATTGCTGTTAATCTGGATGGTGGTTATGAATCCCAGTTAAGTATAAAGACCAGTAAATTAAAATATACAACAATAGGGCAGTGGGAAACAAATAATACAGGTGATATTTCAAAACAGGGTTTAAAAATAAAAATTCCTGTAGTGATTGGGTTTTATTTGAAAAATTAAAAAAGTAGATACGGTTATTATGGCTGATTTTTAGGACTGGACTTAAAATTAGCCATAAGATTAATTCGCTTGTTTGGAAGTTAATCATTACCAATAAGTATTAAGAAGCAGGTATACCACTTTATTTTTCGTAAAAGACGGATGAGAATAAGTCAAGCAAAGAATTTACAGTCAAAAGTAGACGAGGCTTACGCAACAACCCTTAGATAGCATTAATAAGGGCGTTAAAATTGGGAGTAAGTAAACTAGACAATACCACAAATCGCCCGTAATTTTCCTCAAAAATCATCATATGCTTTCCTTTTTATTTAAGATTCTAAGATTCCAGATTTAAAGATTTGAAGATCAATAACATTTTCGATTTACGGTTTTCGATTGTCGATTTAGAAAACCTTGTTTTTAAATTTGGAAGATTTGGTAGATTCAATTACTACATTGCCGATTGCAGATTGCTGATTGCAGATTGAAAAAATTTCCTCTACCCAGCGGGGAGAGGAAAAAGGTGAGGGGGATATAAATACCTTGCCGATTGCTGGTTGCTGATTGCGGGTTGGATAATACATTTAAGATTTATGATTTAAGATTTAGGATTAAAGATGTGAAATGTGAAAAGAATCTAATTGCCAGATTTGCAAGATTTAAGAGATTAAAAAATCAGGCAATAAGGCAATCAGTAGATTAGGAAATTTGGTAGATTCAATTACTACATTGTCGATTGCCGATTGCAGATTGAAAGAAATTTCCTCTACCCAGCGGCTGTCCATTACCCATAAGTATCAAGAAGCAGGTATACCGCTGATTTTTTCGTAAAAAACGGTTGAGGAAAAGTCGGGCAAAGAATTTACAGTCAAAAGTAGGCGAGGCTTACGCAACAACCCTTGGATAGGATTAAGAAGGGCGTTAAAATTGGAAGTAAGTAAACGAGACAACACTGCGAACCCCCCGTAATTTTCCTCAAAAATCAGGATATACCTGCTTCTTATTAAAAAAGAAGATGTGGGTAATGGTCAGCTTTTGTAAAGAGGGGAAGGGGGAGATTTGAAACTACATTGCCGATTGCCGATTGCTGATTGAAAAAAATTTCCTCTACCCAGCGGGGAGAGGAAAAAGGTGAGGGGGAGGTTGGAAAACCAAATAATTTACGATTTACAATTTAAGATTTACGATTGGAAAACATTGTTGTTAAATTTGGAAGATTTGGTAGATTAGAAAATATGGAATATTTATAAATTAGGCAATAAGGCAATTTAACAAATCAGGAAATTAGAAGGATTTATGATTTATAAAACGAAGAATTAAAATTGAAAAAGATATTAACAACCAGCAAACAGCAAAAAGCAATCAACAATTGAAATAAATCAGGCAATTGGGCAATTATATAAATTTGGTAGATTTTAAGTGAGATTTTATAAAAACCTGGCACAACTGAGATATTACATAATGACAAAAATTTAATTTTACAGTATAATATTTCATATTTTAAAATTACTTTCTTACATTGCTGGTGAGACAATTGATAAGTTACAGTTCTGAAATATATAAAAAATTTTTAAATTCAAAATTATCTTCACAATGGCAGAAAATAGGAATAAAACGTCGGGCAGGCGTTTTAGCGCCGCTTTTTTGTCTATGGTCGCAGGATTCAGTTGGAATTGGTGAAATACCGGATATTTGTGTGTTAATAGAATGGTGCAAAAAAGTTGGCTTTAGCATAATTCAATTATTGCCTTTAAATGATACTGGGTTTAATTTCACTCCTTATGACTGTCAAACAACTTTTGGCATTGACCCTATGTATTTATCTCTGGAAAAAATAGACGGTGTTGATATATCTGATTTCATAAATGATATTGAAAAATTAAGAATACAATATTCATTTCCTAAGAAAAATATTGACTATAAAATCAAACAGGAAAAACTAAAAATTTTATGGAAAATGTTTCAAACAACAAAGTTAAATATTCAATTTGAAGATTTTGAAGAAAAAAACAGATTCTGGCTCAAAGATTATGCTTTGTTTAAGGTTTTAAAAGAAAAATATCAACAAAAGTCCTGGGAAGAATGGGAAGAAAGATATAAATTCAGAGAACAGGGCGCTTTAGAAGAAATTTACAACAAAGAAAAAGATTTAGTTAATTTTTATATGTGGTTACAATGGCAGATTTTTTTACAAATGAAAGTTGTAAAAGAATATGGGGAAATCAATGGGGTGTTATTATTGGGTGATTTGCCTTTTTTGGTGTCGCGCGATTCTGCTGAAGTCTGGGCGCATCAGAATTATTTTAAACTTAATATGGTTTCTGGCGCCCCACCTGATATGTATTTTGCAAAAGGTCAGCGCTGGGGTATGCCTCCTTATAACTGGAAAGTTATAGAAGAAAATAATTTTGATTATATTAAACAAAAGGTTAAATATGCTGAAAATTTTTATCATATGTACAGGATAGACCACTTTGTTGGATTATTCAGATTATGGACAATAGATATAAATGAACCAAAAGAAACGTATGGTTTAAATGGAAAATTTGACCCTGCTGATGAAAAAAAATGGAAAGCGCTTGGCCAGAAAATTTTATTTTATATGACAGATGGAATAAATATGTTACCCTGTGCAGAAGATTTAGGCGTTGTTCCAAAATGTTCTTATGAAACGTTGGAAGAATTTTCAATACCGGGTATAGATGTACAAAGATGGAAACGGGATTGGGGTAAGACATATGATTTTGTTAAACCACAGGATTACAGAGTTAATTCAATATCAACAATTTCAACGCATGATATGTCTCCTTTTATTTTATGGTGGTCAGAAGAAGCAGGAACTACTGATAAATATCTTGTGCAGAAGTGGTGTGAAGAAAATGGTTTTAACTATGATTTTATTGCAAATAATCTCTTTGCTGTTTCAAAATCATCTGAAAAAAGATTAAGGTGGAAAAAAAGAATTGAAACTCCAGAAAAAGTACTTGAGATACTTAATATGTCCAGAGACAAAGCATGGATGTTTTATGATGCCTACCTTGAGTCATATTCTGAAAGGGAGAAATTCTGGAAATTTCTTGGTTTTATTGGTGAACCACCAGAAGCACCAACAAAAGAATTAATTTATCAGGCGCTGCTTATGTGCTCTGCGACTTCTTCAATTTTTTGTATTCAGTTAATTCAGGACTTGTTATCTTTAGGAAACTATTATAATATAAAGGATAAAAATATACGAATAAATGTGCCAGGGACTTTTTCAGATAAAAACTGGTCAACTGTATTGCCGGTATCATTGGATGAAATGTTAAATGCATCAATAAATAATGAAATAAAAGAAATTAATAATAAAACAGATAGAATATAGGGGTGAGGTTATGGTGAAACAAAAAACAAAAGAAAATGACAAATTAAGCATTAAGAAAATTGCACAAAAAACAAATGTATCTCCTTCTGTTGTCTCAAAAGTTATTCGCGGAGAAACCAATGTGCCTGTTGATGTAAAATTAAGAGTTCTAAAATTTATTAATAAAACTCATTACAAAGCAAGCACAAAAGTAATTAGTAGAGGTACATATACAATAGCGCTTATGGCTCCATTTTTTTATGCACCATTTGTGAGTGAAATCGTAGATGGCATAGAACATAAAATCGTAGGAACAAATTATAATTTAAGTCAGTATTCAACAAAAGGAGTTTTAGAAAATGAAAGGATGATATTTCAAAGAGTAATAGGAACAGGTATTGCCGATGCTTTTATTCTTTTTAATATACCGGTAGATAAAGATATACAGGAATCATTAAGAACTTCTAACATACCTGTTGTATCAATGGAGCGATATTTGCCAGGGCTTGGTTATATATCAACGGATAATTTAAAAGCATCATACGAGGCAACGGAATATCTGATAAAGAAGGGGAAGAAGAATATTGCAATAGTTATTGGTAAAAGATATGTGCCTGACATTCAAAATGACAGGATAAAAGGATATATGCTCGCACTTGATGCCAATAAAATGGATTTTAATGAAGAAAATATTTTTGTTGTGCCTTTTCATGATTTTGCATCTGGAATTGAAATTTTTGAGACAACAATAAGTAAGAAAAAAGAAATTGATGCGATTTTTTGTATGGCAGGCGATGTTGTTGCAACAGGAATTATGTATGCGGCAAAAAAAGCAGGAATTAATATACCACAAAATCTGGCTATAATTGGCTATGATGATTTAGAAATAGCAAATTTTGTAACACCCGCATTAACAACAGTAAGACAACCAGCAAGAAAAATGGGTGAGGTAGCTGTCGATATGATAGTAAATGGTCTGGAAAACAAAGGTAAACGATATGCAAAGAAAATAGTATTTCAGTCAGAATTAATAAAGAGAGAATCGGCGTAAAAATTTACGATTTGCGATTTTCGATTTACAATTCAAAAAACATTTATGGCTTACGGTTTTAAATTTGAAGATTCCAGATTTTAAGATTTGAAGATTTTAAAAATTCGGTAGATGTGGAAGATTTGGTAGATTAATTACTTCTTGCTGGTTGTAAATTATAAAAAAGAGGTGAGTTATGAAGCATAATTTTTTATTTGAAGAAAAAAAATGGAAAGTAAAAGGCACATATACAGATGAAGATGGAAAAAAGACCAAAGTAACCGGCTTAACAATAATAAAACATAATTTTTTTAACTGGATAATTGAAGCAGAATTATATATTCCACTAAAAGGTGGAAAAACACTTGATTTAAGAAATGTCTATAAAGTAAAAAAGATAACACAGCAGGATGTTGAAACAACATGGACATCAGAAAACAAAATAATAGGAAAATTTTTTGGAAGATTTTTTATTGCTGGCAATATTATATTTTCATCCTATTTTTCAAAAAACAAAGAATATGTCGGCTATGAAACGCTTGAGTATATGGGTGGTGGAAAATACAATGGCTATGGGAAATTATTTTATAAGGATAAAATGAATTCTTCGTGGAAGATTGTGATGGAATGAAAGAAAGTGAAAAGTGAAATGTAAAATGTAAGATTTAAGATTTATGATTTACAATTTAAAAATCAAAAACAAAAAATAAAAAACAACAAATCTACATTGATAATTAAAATTTCCTCTACCCTTCGGGGAGAGGAAAAAGGTGAGGGGGATAACTACATTGCCGATTGCTAGTTGCTGATTGTGGATTGGAAAAAAATTGGATTCCTGCTTTCGCAGGAATGACAAATTAAAAAAGCGGTTGCAAACAAGAAATGTCATTCCCGTCCCTGATTTCTCAGGGATAAACTTAAGCGGGAATCCATTAATTTAAAAGAGCGTATGGCGACATCGCGATTATATGTAGGGGCGGACCTATGTGTCCGCCCGAATGTATGAAAAACTGTATTCCTGTTTAAGTTTACCCTTGATTTATTCAGGTGTCAGGAATGACAGGAGAACAAGAGAGCGAGATTAGAGCGAGAGCGAGAATTGAGCAAGAGAGCGAGAAATGAGATTATTGGTAGGGGCAACCCTGTGTGGTCGCCCGAAAAAGACAATCGGCAAATGGTAATTGATAATTAAAAATTCCTCTACCCAGCGGCTCACCATTACCCATAAGTATCAAGAAGCAGGTATACCGCTGATTTTTTCGTAAAAAACGGTTGAGGAAAAGTCGGACAAAGAGTTTGCAGTCAAAGGTAGACGAGGCTTACGCAACAACCCTTAGATAGGATTAAGAAGGGCGTTAAAATTGGGAGTAAGTAAACTAGACAACACTACGAAACACGCGTAATTTTCCTCAAAAATCAGGATATACCTGCTTCTTATTATATAGATAGAGATATGGGTAATGGACAGACCCTGCGGGGAGAGGATACAGGTGAGGGGGAGATAACTACATTGCCGATTGCAGATTGTCGATTGTCGGTTGGAAAAACAAAAACAACCAGCAACCAGCAACAAGCAAACAGCAAATGAAAAGAGTGAGAGCGAGAAATGAGCAAGAGAGCGAGAAATGAGATTATTGGTAGGCGCGACCCTGTGTGGTCGCCCATAATTTGGAAAATAGAAAATCAAAAATTTAGAATCAAACAATTTACATTTTAAAAACAAAAACCAAAAACAAAAAATTGAGAACCGAAAATCGTATTTTTTTAACTTTCCAACTTTTAAACTTTCAAACATATATTTTAAACCGTAAATTTAAATTTTATTATTTTGTTTTCACTATATGAAACACAAGATATGGTGTAATAATAAGAACAAAAATACAATATAATGTGCTTTTATTACTAATATTTAATTTTGATTATAAATAAAATAACATTAGTTTATTTATCTACTTGACAATACTATTATCAAGTGAATATAATATTTATATAAAACGGGAAGAGCTATTATAGTTGTTTAGTATGTATAGATTATAATTAAATGTAATATAAAAATTCCATTCTTCTGGAGGTAAATCCTATGGAAAATGAAAATACATTATTGGTATCTAAATTTATAGAAGAAAAAAAAGAAAAACTTTATTCAATTAATGAGATTTCTAATTTATTAAATGTACACCAACAAACATTACGAAATTGGGAACGAAAAAATCTAATTATACCTTTACGAGTTAGTTGCCGAAGAGTGTATACACAAGAACATCTGAATTTATGCAAAAAAATCAAGCAATTTTCAGGACGTGGCATTTCATTAAAAGGAATAAAAGAAATTTTAAAGTCAATGGAGCAAAAAGGAGAGAAAAATGACTGATAAAAAAGAGATTATTATAAAAAATTATATGGAAGACATAGTAAAAAAGAATATGGAAGAACAATTTGAAAAAAGAGATGATATATGTAAATGTGAATTATGTAAGAATGATATTTTTGCATATTCTTTAAATCATCTGCCGCCAAAGTATGTGGTAACTGACAAAGGGCATATTTATACAAAATTACAGGAAATGGAATTTCAGTTTAATGCGGATGTAACAAGAGAAGTATTAAAAGCAATTGAGTTTGTGAAAAAAAATAAAAGACATAAATAAATTATTAAAAGGAATTGAATGAAAAAACCTGAATTTGTTGTAAAAAGTTTAATATTGTTAATTTTAATGGCGCCTTTATTTTTACAACAGGGTATTTATGCGCATAATTTATCAAGCAATGACATAATTGCGTATGACCCGATAGAAAAAAAATTTATTTATAAAAATAAAATAGATGATATAGATGGCTCTGTCAGTTTATTATTAAAAGATGCAAAAATAAAAAGATTCAAAGATAAAAAAACACAGGAATTTTATATTGATGAAAACCAAGCAAAAAATATTATAATAGTAAAAAGAAAAAACAAAGATATTGAAAAGTATAAAAAAGCAGGAATTACAACAAGAAGATTAAAAGAAAATATATATAGATTGGAACTTTCTGACAAACAGGATGGTTACTGGTATAGATTAAAATTAAAGATTCCTGATGGATATACAGTGAGAAAAATTTTAAGGGATGATGGCATTGCAATAAGAAATAACATACAAATTGACAGAAAAACAGGTAAAATAGTTGTGGAAGAAATAAATTGGTATGTGGAAAATAATACGCTTTATTTTTATGATGATCCGATTACTGGTTATTCTGTAGTTTTATCACCACCGCAGCCGTATTTTTCTATAATGGTGGAAGAAGCATTAAATGGTGCAGGACAACTCTCTGCAATTATTTATCCATATAATGGCGAACAAGATTTAATAAATGGAGTTGATAATAGAGATCATTTAGGAAGAATAGGAGACAATACTATTGGAGCAGAGATAGATGAAGATGCAGGTAGTAAAATTGCATTAAGATATACATCTGGTGTAAATACATATCAATATGGAAATGCAGGAACTAATTATCAGACATTTGGAACAAGAGCTTTTACCCATGTTAGTACTGCATATTATTATTTTAATACAACACCATGGGGATTGACTGAAGCCGTAATACATTCTATTTTTCAGACAACAAACACAAATGGAACAGAAATACCAATGCTTATTAATAAAAAAACAATAATAAGAGGTAATAAAAAATGGTTTGCAACTATTTATTATATAAGAAATAATAGCGATGTAATAACACCGGCAAGAAATGCGATAAATGTAAGATTTTTCCAGGGATGCGACTGGAATTTTAATGGCAACAATGATAACGATAATTCTGCATATGACGCTGCCAATGATATGGTATTTGGATATAAACCTGCCGGGAATCCAATATCTTATGGTGGGTTTTCAGGTTTTACAGCAAGCACAAATCACCAGGTAAGTGATTTTGGTACAATGTGGACCTCTATTCAGAACGCAAATTTAAATAATGCCAATAATTACACAGGCGATGCAGGCACAGCTATGGAATGGACAGTAGGAAGCGGTGTTTTGCAAGCCGGGCAAACAGAAGCAATTGAAATAGTCTGGGGATATGGTAATACACTTAATGGACAGGCTCAGGTAGATATGCAAAACGAGATTGATTACGGGAAAAACATGCTGCACGATACAGGAGTAATGACAATCACCAATCCTGTTAATAACAAGGTCTATCAGAACAGCGATAGTTATATAATGATAACAGCCACGGTTGTTAATTATGGGTTGCGTGATTGGTATTCATTGCCGGTTAGGATTGATATAACCGGACCAGCCGAATTTACTCCTATTACAAACTATGCTTTTACAAATGTTACTTTAACTGTGCCTACACAGGAATCAGCGGTTGTTGATTACAGGTTTAATATTTCTGCTGTTCCTGCAGGTATGTATACTATCAAGGTTTATACAAACCTTACATCAGATAAATCCATAACAGATACAAACATAAATAATGATTATAAAATTGTAAATATTTATATCGGCGGATTGAGTGTGCAACCAGAGACCATCCAGACAGTAAATATTGGTTCAGCCGGAAATATAAATTTAACGGTCAGCAACACATCAGGAGCAAATGATTCATTTGATATAGACCTGATTGAAAGTTCAAAACAATGGCCTACTTATCTTATAAATGGTTATAATGGTGTTACAATTGCCGCAGATTTTAACGGAGATAAAATATGGGATTATATTAATCCGTCTTATAATATAAACTCAGATAATAAACCGGATATTTTGATTAACAATAATAACGGATATTTTTTGATTTTCAGGAAATTAGTTCCTGAAACAGCGCAGGGGGGCGAACTTGACGATACAAAATTGAAATTTACAGGTATCAATAATCCAAATCTTACAGTAACAGCGCTTGAACAAACTCTTGCATCTTATAAAACATCCGTAAACAAGACACTATGGTTGCATGGCAGTATTCAATCTCCTGCCACACATCAATATAGTTTGACAACACTCACAGATACTGCAGCAGCAGGAACATATACAGAAATTCCAAGATATGCATCGCGAGTATGGAGTTTGTCACCTGTTTTATACAGGGATTTAAGGATTGTAAATAATACAATTCCGGTAAATTTAATGTTAAACAGACAAACAGGGCTAGGAACTGATTTTATTGATACCACGGTTATTTTATTTTATACAAATGGAATAAATAATTATCAAATAGGTAAGGCAGTAATAAGAGTGAATGCAAATCAAATGTTTACTTTTAATATTCCAGTTGTTTCGACGGTTATTGTTCCTGCAGGTTATAAATTAGCATTACTTGTTAACAACGGTGGGAACAATAACCGGTGGATACGTGTGTTCCACAGTAGTTCAACTGCACCTGATGAGCGGTCAAATATTTCTTTGCAGGTTACAGATTATGTTGGTATTGATTGGATAAATGTATATGATATAGCAGGAAATACAAATCCTGTAATTGCAGCAGGCACTTTAGCACATATTGCAACACAGATATCAGACCCTTTTGGCTCTTATGATATAAACACAGCAAATGCGCGGATTACAATTATTGATGCTAGTGGAACAACTGTTGTAAATAATTCTGCTTTAGTTTACGAGGATGTTGATACAGGGAACCCAAGCGGATGGAAAAGAATGTTTTATAATTATAATATTCCATTAGCAGGACCAGAAGGTGAATGGAAAGTAATAATAACAGCAGTTGAGGGTAACGGAGCAACAAGCTCAAGAATTGGTAAATTTATGGTAAAAACACCAGACCATATAAGAATTTTACCACTTTATTCAGAAGTTCCATCTGGTAATAATGTTAATTTATCAGTTCAGGCAGTTGATATTTCTGGTAATTCAATTGCAATTGCAACCTGGGTTACAATAACTGCAAATAATAATGCAGTATTTAATTCTGTTCCTTCTGGCTGGGGTGGAAATGGAACAAATACAATTTATGGATTATTAAATAGTTATGGATTTGCATCAATAAGAGTTACAGATACTATTCCAGAAAGTGTGACAATAACACCTGATAGTAATTTAATTGGCTCAAAAGCAATTCCAGACAGAGATGAAAAAGCATTTATTTATTTTAACCCACCACATCATACAATCGCAATTGCCACAGATGGAATTGCAGCTGCAGGTGCGTCAGGGACAGGTGAAAGTGTAAGAATCTGGATAGCAGACATAAATGGAAACACAATTGCTTTTTCAAGATGGGTAACAGTGACTGCATCAGCAAGCGGATACTGGACATCAGCGCCTGCTGGTTGGACAATTGCAGGAAATTTAGCTTACGGTCCTACAAATGTAAATGGATATGCTGATTTAACTGTAAAAGATAATAACATAGAAACAATAACAATTACTCCGGATAGCAGTGCTTGGGGTAATCACAGTTATGATGTATCTTGCAATGTTGTTTTTGTTGCGCCTGGTGCAGACCATGTTGAGTTAATAGATGCAACTGGTGGTACTTTGGTTGCAGGCGCTCAAAAAGTTTTAAATATAAGAGTTGTTGATGCAGATGGAGTAACTGTTTCAGGTAGTTATAATATATCTATAAGTGCACCGGAAAAAGCAACCTTTACAGCAACAACATTAACAGGTGCAAGTGGAATTGGAACAGGTTATTTGACAGGAACAACAGATGCCAATGGACAGGGAACTATTACAATTATAAATTATTATGCGCAGGGTTTAACTGTGACACCTGATAGCAGTTTGCAGGGCTCTTTAGCAACTCCAGACAGAGATGTGCCTGTGTATCTTGTCTGGTTACCAGGTCAAGCTGATCATATACGAGCAAAAACAACAGTTGAATATACGAATATTGGAACAACTGTTTTAATAAATCTGCAAATAGTGGATTTATATGGAAATAGTGTTGCATCAAGTCAGTATATAAATGTAACAGCATCAGGTGTTGCAATATTTACAGCAACAACATTAAGTGGTGCAACAGGACTTAATACAAACAGTGTTTTTGGCACAACAAATTCAAATGGATTTGCAACTATAACTTTATATAATGAAACAGCACAGACAAATACAGTAACTCCGCACAGCACTATATTGCCCGGCTCTATAGCATCGCCAGATAGAGATGAAATAACAATAGTTACATTTACAAGTAATTTACCAACGTCAACTGCGACGGCTACATATACAGTAACTTTGACAAGGACACCAACGTTTACAATAACACCCAGCGTGACATCAACTTATACAGTAACACAGACAGTAACGCCGACAATAACGTCAACATTTACGTACACAGCAACACCAACATATACAACAACACTGACGTTTACAAGCACATCAACGTCAACATATACAATAACAAGGACAGTGACGCCGAGCGTAACATCGACGAATACGCCTTCAGTAACACCGACGAATACACCAACTGTGACACCGACAGTGACAGAAACCGTGACACCGAGCGTGACGCCAACAGTGACTGAAACAGTAACGCCGACAGTAACACCAACAATAACACCAACGGTAACGTCAACAAATACGCCTTCAGTAACACCGACGAACACACCAACAGTGACACCGACAGTGACAGAAACCGTGACACCGAGCGTGACGCCGACAGTAACGCCAACAATAACACCAACGGTAACGTCAACAAATACGCCTTCAGTAACACCGACGAACACACCAACAGTGACACCGACAGTGACAGAAACCGTGACACCGAGCGTGACGCCAACAGTAACGCCAACCGTAACAGAGACAGTAACGCCGACAGTAACAGAAACGGTGACGCCAACGGTAACAGAAACAGTAACGCCGACGGTTACACCGACTAATACACCTTCAGTAACACAGACAGTAACGCAGACAGTAACGCAGACAGTGACGCCGACAGTGACGCCGACAGTAACCGAGACAGTGACACCGACAGTAACGCAGACCGTAACACCAACAGTAACCGAAACAGTGACGCCGACAGTAACAGAAACGGTGACGCCAACGGTAACAGAAACAGTAACGCCGACGGTTACACCGACTAATACACCTTCAGTAACGCCAACAGTGACGCCGACAGTAACGCAAACAATAACACCAACGGTAACGTCAACAAATACGCCTTCAATAACACCGACGAACACACCAACAGTGACACCGACAGTGACAGAAACCGTGACACCGAGCGTGACGCCAACAGTGACAGAAACAGTAACACCGACAGTGACACCAACAGTAACACCAACAGTAACGCAAACAGTAACACCAACAATAACACCAACGGTAACGTCAACAAATACGCCTTCAGTAACACCGACGAACACACCAACAGTGACACCGACAGTGACAGAAACCGTGACACCGAGCGTGACGCCGACAGTAACGCCAACAATAACACCAACGGTAACGTCAACAAATACGCCTTCAGTAACACCGACGAATACACCAACAGTGACACCGACAGTGACAGAAACCGTGACACCGAGCGTGACGCCAACAGTGACTGAAACAGTAACGCCAACAGTAACACAAACAGTAACGCCAACAGTAACGGAAAGCATGACACCAACGGTAACAGAAACAGTAACACGGACGGTTACACCGACTAATACGCCTTCAGTAACGCAAACAGTAACGCCGACAGTGACTGAGACCGTGACACCGAGCGTGACGCCAACAGTAACGCCAACCGTAACCGAGACAGTAACGCCGACAGTAACGGAAACCGTGACACCAACGGTAACAGAAACAGTAACACGGACGGTTACACCGACTAATACGCCTTCAGTAACGCAGACAGTAACACCAACAGTAACGCAAACAGTAACACCAACAATAACCGAGACAGTGACGCCTTCAGTAACGCCGACAGTGACCGAGACAGTGATTCCGACAGTAACGGAAACCGTGACACCAACGGTAACAGAAACAGTAACGCCGACAGTGACACCAACAGTAACGCCAACAGTAACGGAAAGCATGACACCAACGGTAACAGAGACCGTAACACCGACGGTTACACCGACTAATACGCCTTCAGTAACGCAGACAGTAACGCAGACAGTAACACCAACAGTAACCGAAACAGTGACGCCGACAGTAACCGAGACAGTAACGCCGACAGTAACGGAAACCGTGACACCAACGGTAACAGAAACAGTAACACGGACGGTTACACCGACTAATACGCCTTCAGTAACGCAGACAGTAACGCAGACAGTAACACCAACAGTAACCGAAACAGTGACGCCGACAGTAACCGAGACAGTAACGCCGACAGTAACGGAAACCGTGACACCAACGGTAACAGAAACAGTAACACGGACGGTTACACCGACTAATACGCCTTCAGTAACGCAGACAGTAACGCCAACAGTAACGCAAACAATAACACCAACGGTAACGTCGACGAATACGCCTTCAGTAACACCGACGAACACACCAACTGTGACACCGACAGTGACAGAAACCGTGACACCGAGCGTGACGCCAACAGTGACTGAAACAGTAACGCCAACAGTAACACAAACAGTAACGCCAACAGTAACGCCGACAGTAACGCCGACGGTAACAGAAAAGGTGACGCCAACAGTGACAGAAACAGTAACGTCAACAGTAACACCAACAATAACACCAACAGTAACGTCAACAAATACGCCTTCAGTAACACCGACGAACACACCGACAGTGACACCAACAGTGACAGACACAGCCACGCCAACGTTTACAGTGACAGAAACGCCGACGTTTACGGTAACAAACACGCCGACATACACGGTAACAGACACAGCGACAGACACAGCAACGCCTACATTTACAATGACAGACACTCCAACGTTTACAGTGACAGACACGCCAACATTCACAGTGACAGACACGTCAACGTTTACAGTTACGGACACGCCGACGTTCACAGTTACGGACACACCGACGTTCACGGTAACAGACACACCAACATACACGATAACAGATACATCAACGTTTACAGTAACCGAGACGCCTTCGCCAACAGATACAAATACGACTACAGCAACCTCATCAAGCACACCAACGTTCACAGAAACAGACACAGCAATATACACAGACACGCCGACGCTTACAGTGACAGAAACACCGACTTATACAGTAACAGAAACATATACAGAAACAGTGAGTGAAACCCCGACACAGACATATACAATTTCGCCAACATCAACTTATACAGAAACTGAAAGTGCATCTCCCACACAATCTCCTACATTTACAGAAACATCAAGTGAAACACCTGCATTTACATATTCAGTAACACAAACATATTCAACAACTGAAACAAATACAGATACACCGACAATTACTCAAACATTTACATACACGCCAACTTTTACATTTACAGATACAACAACATTAACATTTACACCAACATATTCATTAACTTTAACTGCAACACCTTCAATTACTTTAACACGGACTGTAACAAATACTTTTGCACCGACGTTGACATTTACCATAACTCCAACATTTACAATTTCTCCAACTCCATCCGGAGAAAATAGAATTGAAATTACAATTTATGATAGCAGTGGTTTTGAAGTAATAAAATTACCGTCCGCACAATCACAGATTATAATTCATAATTTTACATTCAGTCAGAATCCATTTAGAACAAATGGAACAAATATTTTATATATAAGAAACGATGTTGGTCAGACAATTGGTTCTTGGGATGGTAAAAATAAGTATGGAGATATGGCAAAAATAGGCACATACATTGTTGAGATAAAAACATTTGACAAAAATAACAATGAATATGTTGTTCAAAAAACACTTGATTTAATTGTTGATTTATCCAGTGATGTTGGTATAAAAGTTTATTATGCAGATACCAATATAAAGATTTCTGGTATTGCAAAGAATATTGATTGGATAAAAATTAAAATATATAACATAGCAGGCGAACTTATTAAAATATTAGACCCGGTGATTTCAGGAGATAATATTGAAATTATATGGGATAAAAAGACAACATCAGGAAACAACGCGAGCACAGGTATATATATCATAACATTTGAATATAAAGACAGGAATACAGGTATTATTTCAAGAAAATTTGAAAAATTAGCAATAAAATAAATGATTTCAAATATTTTTAATCATACCGCTGACATAGGCATAAAAATAAAAGCAAAAGATATAAAGATTTTATTTTCTAAGTGCATAAATAAAATAATAAAACTTGCACTGATAAATTCCAGAAATATATATAAATTAAATAAAAAGAAATTAATTATAAAAAATATAAATAAATCTTATGAGGATTTACTTCACGATACTTTAAATGAAATAATTTATTTAATTTTTGTAAAAAAATATTACATATCAAAAATAAATATAAAGAAGTTATTATTTGATAAAATAATAATAGAGTTTTTTTACAGAAAATTAAATAAAGATGAAATTATAAGAGAACTAAAATGTGTTACATATCATAATTTATCTATAAAAAGAAATAAAAATATTTATATTACAGAATTTATTATAGATACATAATGTGACAGTAATCACATAAAATAAAATGAACTTTTTATATAATTTATGCGTCTAATAAAAAAATGGACAAAGGGAGTATATAAGATGTTATTAAAAGGAGGTGAGATAATTTTTATAGGTGTGAAGTGGAGTATAGAATTTAAATATGGGATATTAAAATGAAAGGAGAAAAATTATGAAAAAAAGTTTTATTTTGTTTGTTGTTTTTTTATTTGTTTTTAGTTTTCAAATTTTAGCCGATGATATTGAAGAGCAAGCACAAGGGGAATTAATGGTTGCAGAAAATTCATACGATGTGATGTCACCTGAGCAACAGGAACAGGTTCAGGAAATGACAAATACCAAATGGCAGAATATGACAGAAGAACAAAAGGCAAAAATACAGGAAAAAATAAAACAGAAATGGGCAAATATGAACGAAGAACAAAAGAAAAAGGCAATAGAAAAAATGAAACAAAAATGGCAATCTTTGCCTGAAGAAAAAAAGAATCAAATAAGGGAAAGAGCAAAAGAAAGATGGAATAATTTATCTGACGAAGAAAAGGAAAAGTGCAGGGAAAGATGGAATGAAAAATGGATGGGTTTAAGCGAAGAGCAAAGAGAACAAATAAGAGAAAAGGCGAGAAATAAATGGAACAGTTTATCTGATGAAGAAAAAAAAACAATGATCGAAAATGCAAAGAAGAGATGGCAGTCATTAAGTCCTGAACAAAAGAAAAAAATAAAAGAAAATGCAAATGCAAGATGGCAGGCATATCCTGACAGTGAAAAACAACAAATAAAAAGCAGAATAAAGGACAAGATACAGGATAGAAAAAAAGGCAAATAATCTGAAATATTTACAATTTGCGATTTTTTTTAATTTAAGAGTAGAATAACAAATTAAATAAAAAGAATCTCCTTTCCTATTAACGGTCAGGAGATTCTTTTTTTATATTTTACAAGTAATTTCAAAAAAGTAATTGAATCTAACAAATTTTCAAATCTTCCATATCTTACAAATTAAAAAATAATGTTTTTATTGAATTGTAAATAGAATAGGAAGTTAAGTAACCCCTCAGTTATGGTAGGTTTTTATAAAATATAAAGTAAATTTTTTTGTTGTACTTTTTTACATTAATAAAATCTCCTCCTACCCCTCTTTTATACCGTAAAATTCACTTCGTTCATCACGGCACTTTGAAAGAGGGGAATTAAAAAAATTTTTTTTATCTCTCCCTTTTCTAAAGATGTCCATTACCCATAAGTATCAAGAAGCAGGTATACCGCTGATTTTTTCGTAAAAAACGGTTGAGAAAAAGTCATGCAGAGAATTTACAGTCAAAAGTAGACGAGGCTTACGCAACAACCCTTGGATAGGATTAAGAAGGGCGTTAAAATTGGGAGTAAGTAAACTAGACAACACTGCGAACCACCCGTAATTTTCCTCAAAAATCAGGATATACCTGCTTCTTATTATATAGATAAAGATATGGGTAATGGACA
>Ga0207433_10004142_pt1 | contig 26941 bp, 28 predicted proteins | sample YelNatPaOPGAMG01_FD_187559 | JGI IMG/M metagenome (GOLD analysis project Ga0207433, IMG submission 187559) | Hot spring thermophilic microbial communities from Obsidian Pool, Yellowstone National Park, USA - OP-RAMG-01 (SPAdes) (version 3) | ecosystem: Environmental > Aquatic > Thermal springs... | reverse complement strand
TGCTGACCTGTTTCTTCACATGGCCCCAGACCAGCTCATCCGGGTTGGGGTGGGGTGCATACGGGGGCAAGTAGAAGAGCTGCAATCGACCCTCCTGGATAGCGACGAAGTCACCGACCAGTTTGGCCTTGTGGATGGCGTGGCCGTCTACAATGAGGAACACTGGGGCGCTGCTGGAGGTTAGCAGTCGATTCAGAGCAAAAACCGACATGCCGCATACCGAGCGCTATGTGGAGCAAAAACAAACATATTCGTGCATGAGTGAGTATTTGCAATGGTCCGGATTTGTTAATAATAGTTGTCCCAGGCTTCGGTCTGCGCGACTTTTTTGGGGACTATTACTCAAGACCTCGTACTATAGCGACGATCGATTGACTGGAATTGACCCTGACCTGAGTTGGCCTATCGACATTGGGTGGAGCAATTTCTGCCTGCTGCTGATAAACGCTAATGATCGGCAGCAGACTGAAAGCAGTCATTCAACGGGTTAAATAACGTCCCTTGAGATAGCGTCATTTCACGTCAATTTGAAACAAAAATGGCACTCTCCCTATTTTCCAATGTGCAACGAGGGGCGATCCTTCTTTGGCAGATTGTAATAGGCAACAGTTCCCGCGCCATTGAGTGCAATAAGAGCCAGACATCCGGAGAGCGGTATCAGCAAGAGAAGCACAATGGTGATTTGCAGTAGCCGACGCAATGTACGATGAAAAATCATCAGTTTCGCCTCGCTACTGTAGGTATCTGGCTACAGTCAGTCTTCGTATATTGGCCGCCTATTCCGCTGTTCATCGGGTAATTGTTGCATCTTTTATCTTGGCACGAAACATGCTGCGACTAAAGATGTCTCAACACGCAGGAGGGTACATCATGTCTTCTTTTACCAAATTGCGAGGTCTGGTGCGGCCTCAGTCTTCCATCACCTTCCGGATCAGCATCAATGGTCGCAAGGCTTGCCTTAATACCCAAGGTGTCAAGTAAAGATCCCAGAGATAGGGCTATAGACCCTATTCTTCACAAGCTGGCAGCAAATGTGCAGTCCGTTTTTGATCGCATCTGCGGGGAACCAGGCCTTACGATTCCCTCTTGCGCTCAGGATTGATCACCATGCGCCTGCGCAGACTTCGCCTACGGGATCAATGGATCCAGGGCCTTGTCCTGCTGCCACTTTGCTTTTTTCTCCCCCAATCCTTGCAATCCGCCCCGCCCGGTATCCCTATTGCGTTGCAATGGAAGGCTATGGTGTCGGAGCAGAATCAAGCGTGGCATCGCTTGGCAGGGTCCTTTGTAAGGCCAATCAGGCTGGCATCCCACAAGACTGGCCTTTCCCCAATGTTGCTGGCTGCCGTGGTCTATGTGGAGAGTCGAGGGCAGGCAGGAGCGGTCAGTGTTGCTGGGGCCATTGGCCCCATGCAGCTGATGCCGGCCACCGCATGGAAGGTTTTGCACGTCAACCCCTGGCAAACGCAACAGAACATTCTGGGTGGGGCGCAGTTTCTGCAAAACCTCCTCAAGCTCTTTCACGGAAACCTGACTATGGCTTTGGAGGCGTATAACGCCGGCCCCACCCGGGTAGCCTCGGGAGAACCGCTTCCACCATCTGCAGTCACCTATGCGAAAACCGTTGAAGCGTTTCTACGGCGGGCAGAGGTTGGAACCGCCTCGTCGCCGCAGAAACACATCCTCCATCAGTTGTAGTATCCGGGCGGCGGTGGCCCTGGGGGTGGTGGCGGAGGTGCGCCTGGCCCGGGCGGAGGGGGAGGCGGTGGTGGCCCATAGACTCCTCCTGGACCCGGCGGCGGTGGTGAAACTTCTGCGTAACATCCCGTGAGCCCCAGGCTCAACCCGAGGAGGGTCAAGCAACCAACTAGCCTCACGCCCTTGCGTTTGCGCCAATCGATGTTCATTCGCGTTCTCCTTCAATACCCATAGATCGAGCGGTCGTACTTTCGCTCTGCTTTGTACATCCTCTTGTAATATTTACGGTGCGCCTTCCAATAGCGATGTTCCGCCTTTCGTTGCCACTTTTCCCAGCGCCTCTCCTGTCGATACGCCCGCCAGGAATAGGCCGGACTGTAGCCATCGGTATACAGGCCCTCTCCTGCAGATTGTACCCAGACACCGGCAGGGGGTACTCCCAAAGCCAAACAGAGCGTATCGGCCCGCGCGCTGCTGAGACTTGTGGCGAAATAGGCCCAGAAGACCAACAGGATTCCCCAAAGAACGGTACGGCTGTAATGCTTGCTATTCATCGCTGCCTCCCATCGTATTGTTCAAATCAAAGCAGGAAAGATGCCAGTCAGTAAAGTCTGCCGCCGGGCTGCGAAACTCCCTACTCTTCAACGCCGAGATGCCTCTCTTTACACAGATCAATGGCCGATCTCGTCTCCTACAGGCGACACTTTTGGAGGAAATCACTGGAGGGCTTGACCGTCTCCTGCGGTATCCCTCGAAAATAAGGTGTATTTTTGTAGTTGGCACAAGGATTGCTGCGTTTGCTCACAAGCCGTGAAACAGGAGTGATCCCATGAAAAGAAATCGGTTGTTCGCAGTATTGATTGGCACTGGCCTGCTCGCTGCTACCGCAACGGCAGAGGCATCTATTTACTCCGTCATGAATCAGGTCGACGTGTCCGGCAATGTTCAGGGAACCACGAACCAGTATGGCAACACTGCCGGCGGCCTCGGCGTGCGGGGAAGCCTGTTTTCGAATGGACTTTTCGGTACCGCCAAGTATCGCCATCAATTCGGTCCCGCTTATCAAGGCTATACGGGCGGTGACAGTAACACCTTTGGCCTGAAAATCGGTTACCTTTTCCCAGCAAGCCCGATTCTCGCAGTCGGACCGTATCTGGGTTACGAATACAACCGCTTCTCGGAGAACGATGCCTACCTGAATTCGCAATCGTCTCAGAGTCTCGACAACCTTGGCGGTGGTTTGTACGCCGCAGCTTCCCTGCCTTTTGCGAACGTAACCGGGTATCTGGGATATCTGGGCGGTGTCTCGGAAACCAGTCACGTTACAGGGTTTCCGCCCCTGCGGTATAACCGATCCTCGAATCTGCTGCAGATGGGGGTGACTGCCTATTATCCTCTGGTAGCCAATCTGAATTTTTTTGTTGGCCTACACGATGACGACTTCACCCAAGCCGGCGCACCCAACCTGTTGCGTGGTACGGTCGGAATTGGGGCGGCGTTTTAAACATTTCGTAATGGAATAAGGAATCTTTCATGTTGCAGCCAGCAAAGAAAACCCTGATTTCACTGCTGCTCGCATCAGGGCTTGGTGTAGTCGCGGCGGCGCACGCTGACCCTTTGAACTTCAGTCTGGATTTAGGCGGACCGGGGTATGCCGTGGGTTTCTCCAATTACCCTCAGTACAGTTTCTGGGTGCCGCCTCCAGCGTATGTGGAATACTATCCACAGCCACTCTACGCACAGTATCTGATGTGGTACTACTATCCGCAGTATTACTATGGGTACTACACGGCGCCACCTCCTCCGCCACCGCCGGGAGCACCACCGCCACCTCCGCCACCAGCCGGTGCTCCGCCACCGCCACCGCCGGGAGCATATTTCGCGGGCTTAGGGGTTCCTCCACCACCGCCACCTCCGCCAGGGGCACCGCCGCCTCCGCCACCGGGAGGGCCACCACCAAGGTAGGTTCAAAAAATCGCCCCCGCTTCTCTGTCGACGCGGGGGCTTTGTCTTTAAAAGGAGATATGCCGAAATAGACAACAAGCTGGTGGACAACGGGATCACCCCAATTGACATCTTGCCGAGGTGGCGCAGCGAGCCCAAAACACAGCGAAAAAAGAGCTCCCACTAGACTAGATAACCAGGAGTTTGCCCAATTTTATAGGCCTATCGCTATATTCTAGTTTACATTTCGATCAAGGCTTTATATACTTATGAATATCATATTGTACTGGAGACTACGCCGATGAAAGTTCCTCGCAAAACCCCTCTTGCCGCCGCCCTCGTCTTGGGCCTTATCCTGCCCGTAGCTGCTAATGCCGAAACCATGCTCGCTGCCTTCGCCGGATCCATGGGGAATGTCATGAACCTGCATCTGGGCCCCGCCTTTGCCAAAAGCCATCACGTAGAATTCCGCGGCGAGGGCCAAGGGGCTTACGCTCTGGCGCATCTGATCGCTGGCCATCAGATCACACCTGACGTGTTCATATCTATCACTCCCGGCCCCATCGAAGTGCTGCAAAAGGCAGGGCTGGTCAAGACCGCCTACCCCGTCGCCAGTACCCAGATGGTCATCGCCTACAGTCCCAACAGCCCTTTCGCCAAGGACTTTGCCGCCGGCAAACCGTGGTACAAGGTACTACAGATGCCCGGTGCGACCTTTGGGCGCACCGACCCGAAGACCGACCCCCAGGGGCAGAACATCGTCTTCACCATGCAGTTGGCTGAGCGTTATTATCACCAGCCAGATCTAATGAAGAAGATCCTCGGCCCGATCGAAAACCCGCAGCAGATCTACACCGAGATGTCTCTTATGGCACGCCTCAAAAGCGGACAGATGGCGGCATCCTCGGGCTATCTGAGTGCGGTGAAGTCCCTGCATTTGCCCTACGTCAAACTGCCGGTCGAAATCAATTTGAGTGACCCTGCCTACGCGAAGTCCTGGTACGACAAGGCGAGCTTCAAGATCAATGTGGACGGCAAGGAAAAGACCGTCACACCGAAGCCCTTGGTCTTCTACGCTGCCGTACTCAAGAATGCTCCGAACTCGAAATTGGGTGAGGAATTCGTTGCCTTCCTGCGCAGTCCGGAAGGGCAGAAGATGTTCCGCGAAGACGGCTACAGCGCGCCCAAGGGTGAGCCTCTGAACTGATTCGCCAGCTCCCTACCAAGATCTGGTAAAGGGCCTGCTGGAAACCGCAGGCCTTCTTTCTCAGCATCGCTATATTTAATTGTATATCATATATAACAGGGAATTTGACCATGAAACGCAAAACCATCACCGCAGCCCTCCTGGCCAGCTGCGCCCTTGCGGGCAGCGCTCAAGCGGAAACCTTGAGTCAGTTCTTTGCCAAGAGCCAGATCGACGGCCAGATTCGCTCCTACTACTTCAGCCGCCTATATGGCACCCCCAACACCGTCAACGCCTATGCCTATTCCCTGGCTGGCCGGATCAATGTACTGACGGCGCCCTTCCTGTCGGGATTCCGCGTGGGCGTCAGCTTTTACACGGCGAATGCCATGGGCACGCTGGCAAGCAATCCAGCCCGGGTGGACAAGACCCTGATGGGAGATAAAAACTCCGTCAACGCCCTGGGTCAGGCTTACCTGGAATACCAGGACCACTGGCTCACCGCCAAGGTCGGTAACCAGCTCGTCGACACCCCCTGGCTCAATCGCGTGGGCGGGCGGGTCATTCCAGTCACCTATCAGGGTGTGACCCTTGCCGTGCACCCAGTATCCGGTCTGACCTTGGATGCACTGCGCGTCTTCCGCTGGAAGGATCGCACCAACGATCAGTTCACCCGCGACAACCTCTACTATTACGGCCCAAGCTACGGCGATTACCTCTATGGTGGCCCCAACGTCTTGCCGCAAAGCTACTCAGCGGAGCATCCGAGCAACGGTGTCCTGGCCTTTGGCGCCCAGTATCATTGGCACAGTGCCAAGACCCAGGCCTGGTTTTACCAGTTTGATCAGTTTGCCAACATGTTCTATTGGGACGGCAGTTACCGTTTGCCGGTTTCCGCTCCAGTACAGCCATTTGTGGCTGCCCAGTTTACCCGGGAATGGGGGGCGGGCGAGGCTTTTGCAAGTACCGGAACCACCCTATTCGGACAGCCTGGCCAAGGCGTCAATACCACCAGTTGGGGAGTCAAGGCGGGCATTCATTTTCCCCACGGTAGTCTCTGGTATGCATATGACAGCACCGAGCTACACGCCAATGCCCTGGGCGGCGGTGCCTTCGTCTCGCCCTACACCGTCGGCTATACGGCAGACCCTTTGTATGTAGACGCCATGATTCAGGGCTTGGTGGGGGTGGGACCAGGGCATGGCTGGCGGGTGCGCGCCGCGTACTGGCCAATCCCGAAGCAACTGCAACTCACCGCCGGCTATTCCCAGTTCAACACCTATTTTTCCGGTGACAGCAACTGGACCCACTTCAATGTGAGTTATTTCCCGCAAGGCATGTTCCGGGGCCTCTGCCTGCGGGATCAGGTCGAGGTGGGCAATGGCGGTGCGCCCGGACTGTATCCGGGCTCTGGTCAGCACTCCTTTGTCTACAACCGGGTGATGTTTACCTACAAGTTCTGAGTCATTTGCCGATAGAAACGTTGGTTGCCTTGATGATGGCGGCCACCGTGTCCCCCACCTGCACGTTCATCTCCCTTACATCCTGACATGCTCCCTTGCTGATATGCTCGCTCAAACATAGATCAACAAGTCCACCAACGACAAGGGCAGAGCGATTACCAGAAATAATTTCACCAATTATAAATAAGCATTGGCGTCCAGATATTGAACCACCTATTCTCTCTCATAAGAACAAAGAATTTATTTTCATGCAGAGAGAAGAAGAGAGGAGTGATCAATGAAAAAAATACCATTATTCATAGTCGGTCTGATGGCTCTACCAGCAATCAGCCATGGTCAGACGATTCAGCAGTTCCTGGAGAAGTCTACGGTCACGGGCAATATTCGCTCCTATTATTATAACCAGATGTTTGGCGGTGATGCCGTAGAAAACCGCTATGCCTATTCTCTTGGCGGTATGATCAAAGTACAGACGGCGCCTCTTTACGGTGTAAGCGCCGGGGTCGCGTTTTACACGGCCAATGATCTCGGGGCCAATGACACGAGCGGCGATCAGAAACGTCTGGACCCCTTACTGATGGGCTCCAGAACATCGTTGAATGTACTGGGGCAGGCCTATCTGCAATACCAGAATCCCTGGCTGAAGGTAGATGTTGGCAATTTGTTACTCAATACGCCGTGGATGGGACCCGCCGACGCTTTCATGATCCCCAATACCTATCAGGCGGTCACCGCAACTCTCCATCCCCTACCCGATCTGAGCATTATTGCGATTCGGGAATTTCGCTACAAAAATCGTATTCAAGCGGATTATCATCGGCAAACGCTACTCAACTACAACGCCCATTACAGTTACTTACCCGACAACAGCGACGGTACCCTTGCCTTTGGCATAAAGGGGCAGAAACTAGGGATAAAAGCAACGGCATGGTTCTACCGTTTCTATGACCTGACGAACATGTTCTATGGCACAGTGGGCTACACCACACCAGTTCTGTTTCAGCATTTTCAGCCATTTGCGGATTTCCAATACGCGCGGGAATGGGCCGACGGCGCCCAATTGGCAGGACCGGTGAACGCCACGGTGTATGGTGGCATGCTGGGCCTCAAGGCGCGGTTTGACGGTATGCACGGCAGTATTTTCGCAGCTTACAACCAGATCCCACAGCGGGCCACCACTCTTCCCAATGGCCAGACATTGATGAACGGCGGCTTCATTTCGCCTTTCACGCAACAATACAGTGCTGATCCCCTCTACACCAGCATCATGGACTACGGTCTCATTTCGGCGTCTGCATCTGGCCATGCCTGGAAAGCCGGATTCGTGTTCTTTCCCCTACCCAATCTTCGCTTCAAATATTCCTATAGCTGGTATCACACTGCACCTTTCTACCCCAACGTAGATGCCAACTATATTGATGTAACGTATACCCCAAGAGGATTCTGGAAAGGGCTGTCTCTGCGTAATCGTCTGGCCATTGATCACAGCAACCCGTTTGCCAATTATCATGGCACCTTCGTCGATGATCGTCTGATGTTACAATACAGTTTCTAAGAGAATATCTCCTCCTCCACATGGTGGCGTGTGGTTCTTGGCAGCGGTTTATCGCTGCCTTTTTTATTTGTCATTCATGGTTACATATTATTATCATAAAAAGTATTTTTGATTATTATTTGTAAAATAAAATACGGCAACAAAAGATTCTCTTTGCTTTACCAAGCGAACAAATGAAAAATTGTTTTACCCAATATCCATGGAGGTGATCATCATGAATCGCAAAGTAGTGAAACATTCTCTTATGGCGCTGATTATCCTGGCGGCACTGACGCAAATGGCACTAGCCGATATTACCGTCACTGCGCCAGAAGACACAGCAGATCCCCTGTTCACCCAACCGGTGCCACAAACTTGGCATTTCGGCTCGGGCGACAAGAAGGCCAGCGCATCCACAGCAATACCGGCACAAGAGCAAAACAGCGTCACCGTTACTGTGAAAACGCTTCCTCGCAGCAAAGCGCAATGAGGCTAACGCTTAAGCACGGGCGACGCGGATTTCTGCGGCCGCCCGTTCTGCCCGCTCGCGGGCGAGGTCGATGGTGTCTGCGCTGGCCAATGCCACCCCCAGGCGGCGCAACTTTTGCGCCTGCGGCTTACCAAACAACCGCAGATCGCTTTCGGGGACGGCCAGGGCAGTAGCGATTCCGCTGTACACCGGCCCCCAGCCGACTTCGCCGGCGCGAATGACGGCCGAGGCCGAGGGGCGGCGCAAGCCGGGGTCGAGAGGCAAATCCAGAATTGCGCGCAGGTGCAGCTCAAATTCGTTCTGGCGCTGGCTGATCAGCGTCACCATTCCGGTGTCGTGGGGACGGGGCGATAGTTCACTGAAATACACCTCCTCGCCGCGCACAAAAAATTCCACCCCGAAGATGCCGCGACCACCCAAGGCCTCCGTCACCTGCCGTGCCATCTCCTGCGCTGCAGCCAGCGCCTTATCGGACATACGCTGCGGCTGCCAGGATTCGACATAATCGCCCGCCTCCTGACGATGGCCAATGGGCGCACAAAAGACCGTTCCCGCCGCCCCCCGCACCGTCAGCAGGGTGATTTCAAAATCGAAATCGACAAAACCCTCGACAATGACCCGCTGGCCATGCACCCGCCCGGCGCTCTGCGCCTCCTCCCAAGCCGCGGGAATTTCATCGGCAGAGTGCAGTACCGACTGCCCCTTGCCACTGGATGACATCACCGGCTTGACGACGCAGGGGAAACCGATTTTCGCGCTGGCCTCCTGCAGCTCCGCCAAAGAAGCAGCGAAGGTATAGGGAGAAGTACGTAGGGAGAGTTCTTCGGCAGCAAGGCGACGGATGCCTTCGCGATCCATGGTCAGGCGCACCGCGCGCGCCGTGGGAATGACCGTCGCCAGACCTCTTTCTTCGATCTGCGCCAGGGCATGGGTAGCGATGGCCTCGATTTCCGGCACCACAAAATCTGGCCGCTCACGCGCTACCAGGGCCAGGATCGCGTTGGCATCGGTCATATCGATCACTTCGCTACGATGCGCCACCTGCATGGCGGGCGCATGGGCGTAGCGGTCGACGGCAATGGTCTCCACCCCGAGACGCTGGGCGGCGATGACGAACTCCTTCCCCAACTCACCGGCGCCCAGCAGCAGAATCCGTGTTGCCCCCGCTGCCAGCGGCGTACCCAAAGAAAATTCCATCGCCATCCGTCCTGATCCCTATGAGCTGACTATACTGAGAGCATAGCAGTGTCAGCGGGTGATCGTCAGGAGGTGAAATATGGCCGTAGGTAAGATCGGGATGGTGGGTTTGGGGCGTATGGGCGGCAATATGGCACGCCGTCTGCAGCGCGATGGTGCCGAGGTGGTCGCGTACAATCGCCATATCGAAAAGGCGCAGGCGCTGGCGCAGGAGACAGGGATGCAAGCCTCTAGCACCCTGCAGGAGCTGGTCGAACAACTCCCCGCCCCGCGCGTCGTGTGGCTGATGCTGCCTGCAGGCGCCCCGACCGCCGAGCACATTCACGAAATCTTGCCACTCCTTGCCACGGGCGACATCCTCGTCAACGGTGCCAACGCCTTTTATGGTGAGTCCATGGCACAGGCCAAGGAAGTCGAGGCCCATGGCGTAGAGTATGTGGATGCTGGCGTATCCGGCGGCGTTTGGGGCCTGCAGGAAGGCTACGCCCTGATGGTGGGCGGCAAGCCAGAAGCGGTGGCCAAGGTCGAACCCTTTCTGAAAATCCTTGCTCCTGGGCCTGATAAGGGATGGCTGCACTGCGGTCCGGTCGGCAGCGGGCATTTCGTGAAGATGGTCCACAACGGTATTGAATACGGCATGATGCAGGCCCTCGCCGAGGGCTTTGCCATCCTCCAGGGCAAGACAGAATTCGATCTGGATTTGGCCGCAGTGGCCGAGATGTGGCGCTATGGTAGCGTGGTACGCTCCTGGTTGCTGGATCTCACCGCCGCTACCCTGCACAAGGATCAGGTCTTGGCGGATATCGCCCCCATCGTTGCAGATTCCGGCGAAGGCTTGTGGACCGCGCAGGCGGCATTGCAACAAAAGATTCCCGCCCCGGTAATCACCCTCGCCCTGCAAATGCGCTGGGCCAGTCAGGGCAAGGATGACTATGCCACCAAGCTACTGGCCATGATGCGCAATCAATTTGGTGGTCACGCCGTAGTACGGGAGGCAAAATGAACGAAGACTGCATCTGTCAGTTTGTCATCTTCGGTGCCACCGGCGATCTCGCCTCACGTAAGCTTCTGCCCTCTCTCTATCACCTGCAATGCGCTGGCCTGCTTCCCGAAGAGCTGCAGATTCACGCCGTGGGCAGACGTCCCTGGGATGATTCCGGCTGGCTGGAATTTTTACGCGAACAACTGGAATCCTTTGCAGGCGACTTTCATCCAGAGCACTTCGAGAAATTTGCCGCCCGCTTTCATTATGTGCGGGGAGAACTGCACGAAGCCGATCTGTACCAACACCTTGCAAAACAATTGACCAAGGATGGCGCACAGCAGCCCGAACGCAGCATCTTTTATCTCGCCATCCGCCCGCAGGACTTCTTTACCGTGCTACAGAATCTCTCGGCTGCAGGCTTTCACCGCGATGGCGACTACCGCATCGTGATCGAAAAACCCTTTGGCAACGATCTAGAAAGCGCAATTCAGCTGAACGAGCAAATCCATCGTCATTTTCGGGAGGAACAGATCTACCGCATCGATCACTACCTGGGCAAAGAGATCGTACAAAATCTGTTGGTATTCCGTTTTGCCAATCTTCCCATCGAGGCCGTCTGGAATCGCAACTTCATCGATCACGTGCAAATTACCGTAGCCGAGGACCTAGGGGTAGAAAATCGCGCTGGTTATTATGATCAGGCAGGGGCCTTGCGCGATATGGTACAAAACCATCTGATGCAGATCCTCACCCTGGTGGCCATGGAGCCTCCGCCCTCCCTGGAGGCCGATGCCCTGCGCGACGAAAAGGTCAAGGTCCTGCGCTCCATCCGCCCGATTCCCAAGACGGCCATCCATGCCCACGCAATTCGCGCCCAGTATGGACCGGGCATCATCGACCATCAGCATGTGCCCGGATATGCCGACGAGCCGGGAGTGGCACCCAATTCCATTACCGAGACCTTCGTGGCCGCGAAATTCTACATCGACAACTGGCGCTGGCGTGGTGTCCCTTTCTATCTACGCACCGGTAAGCGCATGCCTACCAAGAGCTCCAGCGTCGCCATCCGTTTTCGTCATACCCCGCAGCAGCTCTTCCGCGAGACCCCCATCGACCGCATTGAGCCCAACTGGATTCTTCTATCGCTGGAGCCCGAGAGTCTGAAAATTGAGCTCCACGTCAAGGAACCGGGTCTGGAAATGCGCATCCGCCCTACCCAGCTCAATGCCAGTTATCGCCGCGATGGAGAAAAAGAACTGGATGCCTACGAGGCGCTGCTGCTCGACGTGCTGGAGGGAGACAAGGCCCTGTTTATTCGCTTTGATGAGGTCGAATGGGCATGGCGCGCTGTCGACCCCTTCATCAAGCGCTGGTCACGGGAGATGGATTACATCATCACCTACCCCGCGGGCACCTGGGGCCCGGAAGAGGCCACCCGTATCATGGATAAGGAAGATCAATTCTGGCGCAACCAATTGTGATCTGTCGCTGACCCACGACAGGGTCAGCACCTGCCCTCTGGGGGGGAAAGAGCCCCCACGCGCGGAAATGTAGCCGCGGATCGACAGGCGGACCACCAGAGAATTTCGTCTTTTATTATAAATCATATGGTTGCCATGGATTTTGCGGCCGGCACGGGTATTGCTGCAGGCCTTGGTACCCATCTCCACATGAGGCTATCGCCATGACCGAAACCGTTCTCGACGAAACAGAAATCTACCGCCTGGCGGGTGCCCTGCGCGCGCTCGCCCATCCTTTGCGCTACCACATGCTCTGCCTACTCAGCCGCGGCGAGATGAACCTGCAGCACCTTGCGCGAGCAGTGCACACCAGCCACAGCAATGCCGCCCAGCATCTTGCCCTGCTCCAGGCGCAGGGCCTGGTGATGATGCGCAAGGCAGCCACCCGGGTGTATTACCGGATCGCAGATCGCCGGACCCTCGATCTTCTTGCCAGAAGCCGTCAGGTGCTGGCCTGACCATACCATCATCGTAGCTTTGGCTCTGCGCGCAGCTCCCAGGAGAGTTCCGCGCAGAGTCCGCTCCCACCACCGCAGTTATAGAGACGTAACTGTAAGCCCTGCGCCTCGGCAATCTGCCGCGCAATTGCCAGGCCCAAACCGCTGCCTTCGCTGTGCCCCCGCGCGCTGTCCCCACGACTGAACGGCTCCAGTAACGCTTCCAGACGATCCTCTGGTATTCCGGGTCCGTCGTCACAGAACAGCAGCACCCCCCGTCCGTCGCGCTTGCGCAGGGTCACCTCCACCCGGTCGCCGGCATAGCGGCGCACATTATCCAACAGGTTGTCGAAGAGACGGCGCAACGCCTCGTAATCCCCTCGAAATGGATAACGGCGTGGCAAGCTTGCCTGCCATACGCCGCCGGCCCGAGTAAACGCCTCGCCCGTCACCTGCAGGAGTGCAACCAGGTCGAGATCGGCAATACGGGCGGAACTCCCCCGACCAATGGCAAGGGACTGCGCCAGCAGCTCAGTCATGCGCTGGGTATCCTCGGCCAGACCCTCGCGCAGCTCCCGTGGCGTGTCTTCCGGCAAGAATTCCAGCGCCATCTGGATACGGGTCAAGGGTGAGCGTAGATCATGGGAAATGCCGACCAGCAGCAGGGACTGGTGGTCGATCATCGCTTGCAGGCGGGTGCGCATACGCTCAAAGGCATCCAGGAGATCGTAGAATTCTTTGGCACCATTGGCCGGCAGCGACGGTAGGGGGGCATTCCATTTGCGCCGCAGGGCATCCGCCAGAACCGCCAGGGGTCGCAATACACGGCGTACCAGAATGATCGTCAACACCAGCAGAGACAGGGTCGAGATTCCCAGAATCGCCAGCAGACCGAGAGGCAACGTGGCGGTAAGGCGTCGACGTGCGAAATGCATCCAGACCGCTTGTCCGCGAGTGGGGATAGCAACCCAGAGGGTGCCTTTTGGGTCGTGCGCCGAAAATACCGGCACCGTTTTCCCCAAGCGTTTACGCAACACCTCGGACAAAATTTTTCCGTAAAGGTGGCTGCGGCTGCTGCCAATGTCAAAATCGGGCGGTGGCGCACCGATATAGATACCGTTATCGCGCGCGACGCGCTGCAAGAAAACGGTATGCTGCTCTGCCGGCAGTTGTTGATAGGTCTGGGCAGTCATGATCAACAGGCCGGCCAGATCTTCCGCAGAGCGCTGACCTAGGGGCAGCAGGACGGTAACGATGATGGAAAGCACGGAAAAAATCTGCAACGCGACAATACCCAGGGCCAGAGTCCCGGCAGTTTGGCGGAAGAGGCTCTTGCGCTGCATCAACGGTCTCCTCTCATATCCTGGCCCACAACAGGTGCCAAAGAATGACGGGTACCGCGCTGGCGCCGACATAGCGCCCGATGATTTGCCCTTTGGCATTCACCAGCAAGCTCGTGGGTGTCAGCAGCACCCCCCCCACCGCCTCGCTGGCGCCCTGCCCGCTTGCCAGGTAGACCGGGTAATTGATGCCGAACTCCCGCACGCGCGCCCGCACTGCACTGGCGCTACTGCCATCCACAGCAATCCCCACAATGCTGAATTTTTTGCCGCCAAGCCAGCTCTGCAACTGCACCAGAGCCGGGATCTCGGCCAGACAGGGCGGGCAATCCGGGGACCAGAAATTGATGAACAGGATTTGTTGCGGCGGCCTGGGCAGCGCAAGTACCTGTCCGGAGAGGGAGCGGACGCTGATGGGCGGCAGTTGCCGGGGGACTGCCAGCGCGGCGCTGCTGCCGCGCCATTGGGTGAAGTAATAGACTCCCGCGAGCAACACTATCCAGATCGCCAGCTCCAGCCAGAAACGTCTCTTGCGCAAAAATCGGAACACAGTTTCTCCTTGCCAGAAGCCGAGAAAATCGCACGAGTCACGCCGCCGGGCAAGCCTTGGAATGAAAATCTCCGACGGTAGATAATATAAAAATGTTTTTTTATACATATAGAAAACTTGTGGATATACCCCAGGAGATTGGGTGATATCCACCACATCTCCCCCGATGGAGGCAAAGATCAGGGACTTACTGACCGTTTCAGATGGTACAGCATTTGCTTATATAAATACGTACATTACTGTGTACTTTATGTTTACCAAAACTGACATAGGAGTGAGTCATGGTTTTAGAAAACACTTTGCCCGTGCTCCTCAGCCGTATGGACTTCGCCTGGATCACCTCCATGCACATCCTTTGGACACCGATGACCATTGGAATGTCGTGGCTGCTGTTTATTCTGGAAGTCGCTTGGCTGCGCACGGGCGATGAGCGATGGTACAAGCTCAACCGCTTCTTCGAGAAGATTCTCATCATTAACTTTGGCGCAGGTGTAGCGACCGGTGTCACCATGGAAATGGCCTTCGGTATCCTCTACGGGCCCTTCTCCCAGGCCGTTGGCCCCTTCTTCGGCAATATCCTGGGTTTCGAGACCATTACTGCCTTCATGTATGAGGCCGGCTTCATCGGCCTGATGGTCTTTGGCTGGGGCAAGATCAGTAAGGGGATGCATCTCTTTGCCACCTTCAATGTCGGTCTGTCCTCCAGTCTTTCGGCCATGTGGATTTTAGTGGCCAATTCCTGGATGCAGACCCCCAACGGCATCGTACTCAAAGATGGTCTCTTTCAGGTCACCAACTGGTGGCACGCCATCTTCAATGACAACTTTGTCTGGGGCTTCCCGCACATGTGGGTGGCGACGGTCGAGCTGGCCCTCTTCGTTTTTGCCAGCGTCAGCGCCTGGTTTATCCTCAAGAATCGCAACGCTGATCTCTTTACCAAGCTGCTCAAGCCAACTTTGCTGGCGCTACTGATCGTCACCCCCGTGCAGATCTGGTTGGGCGATTCCGTCGGCCGGGACGTGGCCATGACGCAACCGACCTCCCTGGCTGCCATGGAAGGGCACTACCACACCTACTTGCCGGACGGCAAAGTCAATACTGGCTGGCATCTGATTGCCTTTCCCAATGCCCAGAATGACGGCAACGTCTTTGCCATCACCATTCCGAATGTCTTGAGTCTGTTGGAAACCCACACCCTGAACGGTAAGGTCACGGGTATGGACCAGTTCCCGGCCAAAGATCGTCCGGATGTCTGGGTGCCTTTCTACTCCTTCCGCGTGATGGTGGCGATCGGCTTCTTCCTATTTTTTGTGGCGCTCTGGGGTAACTGGCTACGCCTGCGCGGCAAGCTCAATGCCGAATCGCTACGCAAGAATCCCTGGTTCCTGCGCGCGGTGGTCTTCTCGGGCTTTCTTCCCTACCTCGCCATCTGGTGTGGCTGGTGGACTCGGGAAATCGGCCGTCAGCCATGGGTGGTTTTCAACCTGATGCGGACCTATCAGGGCGTTAGCCACATGTCGCTCGGTCAGGAGGTCTTCTGGTTCGTTGGCTACATCATCTTCGAACTGACCGTGTGGTCGGGGGCCTGGTACTTCTTCAGTCGCGTCATTGCCAAGGGTGTGGACAACATTCCGCACTCCGACACCCTCTTCACCCATCACAATGAAGAAGGTAGCCACGAGGAGGAGAAGGCGGGCGGGGGTTTTGCCAAGCCGACCTTTGCCAGCAAGCCGATGCTCGATAAGAGCCGGTAAATCCATGAGCCGGGGTGCAACCCCGGCCTTGCCACGGAGACATTCCACATGTTTTTTCAAGACGTATCCAGGATCGTCGGCGCACTATCCACCTGGTGGTGGCTGATTCTGTGTCTGATGTTTCTTTTGTATATCGCCCTTGACGGGGCAGATTTGGGTGCCGGCATCTTTGCACTGTTTTCGCCGGATGAAGAGGAACGTGGTGCCATCATGGCTTCCATGGCAGGTTTTTGGGATGGTAACGAAACCTGGCTGGTCGTCGCTGGCGGTATCTTGTTCGGCGCCTTTCCATCCGTTTACGGGAGCGCCTTCAACTACCTACTGATTCCTCTCGCCTTTGCCCTGTGGGGTATCATTTCGCGCGCCATTGCGTTTGAGTTTCATGTGCATGCCATCGGTTCCAAGCGCTTCTGGGGTTGGATGTTTGCATTTGGAAGTGTGCTCGCTCCTTTTGGTGCTGGTGTGGCATTGGGCGGCGCCCTGCAAGGATTCCCTATGGCGCACCACATCGCTGCCGAAGGGGTGGCAGGTGCCCACGCCAATGCCTTCGACGCCGTTCCCCACTACGCCGGCGGGCCGTTTACCTTTCTGAGTCCCTTCAGCATCTGGACCGGCTTTGGTGCGGTCATTGCTGCGAGTCTCGCCGGGGGTTTGTATCTCTGTGCCCGATTCGTTCCTGGCGATGTCATTCACGAGCGCGCCAAGAAATGGACCAATGCCTTCTCGATGATCGCTCTGGCAGCGATCGTCATCACCTTGGTCTGGTCCTATGCCATCTTCCCGTGGGCAGCCGCCAAATGGACCGGCGCCAATTGGTGGGTATGGCTGATCTGGATTCTGGTGATCCTGGGCTTTGCCTATATGTCGATGACAGCGCACGCTGCCTCGCGTGACTTTGTCGCGCTGCTTTGGGGCGAGGGCGTGGTTGCCCTGATGTGGTTTGCCATGTGGGCAACCATGTTCCCGTACATCGTCCCGCATACCTGGGGCATTCAAGAGGCATCGAATCCGGCAGACTCCCTGGCAGTGTTCACCCTCTTCATGACTGGCTTTGTGCCCATCATGATTCTGTACAACTGGTACCAGATCTGGGTATTCCGCGGTCGCTACACCAAAAAAGCGATGTACGCAGGTCACTGATGACTAGAGGCCCCGTTTTTCGGGGCCCCTTTTACTCTGGAGTAACGAGATGAATATCAAACAACATCCGGCTGCCCTAAGCCCGGCTGCCACGCCGCCCACGGATTTACAGCAGGCCCTCGAGGCGCTAGAGGAAAAACAGGATCTGGTACAGGAAAAATTGCGGGAACTACTCGGTAGTATCAATCACGCCCATCCCGACGAGATCATGGACCAGGTACTCATCCTCGACCGCGAGCTGCGCAAATACCAACGCTTTTTTCATATTCTCAAAAGTCACTTCATCGATCAGCGACCTTCTGCAAGCTGAAGGGGGAGCACCTGTACCCCCTCCAAAAACCCATGGAGCGCCAGTAGAGGGATCGTCTGGGCATCTATGGGAGAGGCCCATGCAACGTCTCACTCTTTCAGCGGAAGATCCTGAGCGTCTTCGCTCGCCCGTTGAAAAGCCCTGGCAGGCGCCGATTCCAGCTCCAGCAGCTGCGCATCGACATCCGCAAGCAACTCCTCGGCACCAGCTTCATTCAGTAACCCCTCTTGCCGCGCATCCAGAATTTTCTGCTTGCGTTGCAGCAGCAGGCGTCGATACAGGCGAACATAGTCGCGCTGACGAATCCAGTCATTGTCGACCTCCTCCTGCGCTAGCGTCTCTTGTATCTGCACACGCTCCTGAGAAAATTGCCGTTGCAATAGCTGTAGTACCTTTGGGTCGCGCAAAGCCTGCTGTTCCAAGGCCTTCAGCTCGTTGAGGTCGTGCTCGGCGAGGGCCAGACGCAAGCGGTTCCTCTCAAAGTTTTCATTGTCGTTCTTGCCCGCGAGGACGCCAAAGAGGCGTCCCAACGGCGAGATGCTCAGCCCCTGCACGAGAATCGTCAGCAACACCACGCCAAAAACCAGGTTGATGAGTAGATCGCGGGAAGGGAACTCCATCGGCAGACTGAGTGCCAGGACCATCGATAGCGCCCCGCGAATTCCGCCCCAGAGCAGGATGAAGTTCCAGTTGAGAGGGATCCGCGCGCGGGTGGGTCGCAGAATGGCGCCCATACCATAGACCACCACGGCGCGTGCCACCGTGACTGCTAGGTAGGCGGCGAGAACCAGCGCCCAGATCTTCAACAAATCCTGAAGATGAATGGTCAGGCCCACCAACAAAAAGATCAGGGAATTGAGGACAAAGCCGAGATATTCCCAAAAGGTATTTACCGCCATGCGCACCGAGGCGCTCATACCTCGCTGGGCGGCATAATTGCCACAGAGTAAACCCGCCACCACGGTGGCGATGACACCAGAAAAATCCAGTTGGGTGGCCAACAGAAAACTGCCGTAAGCCGCCAGGATGGTGATGGTAATCTCTACCATACCGTCGTTTACCCGCTTGATGACTTCCGAGCTCAGCCAACCGATGATCAGGCCCAGCAAGGCTCCACCACCGACCATGGTGACAAATTCCAGTCCCAGAGCAGGAAGGCTAACGCCTTTACCCAATGCAATGCCCAGAAAAAGCGTAAAAAAGACGATGGCGGTGCCGTCATTGAGCAGACTTTCACTTTCAATCAAAAAGGTCAGCCGCGCCGGCGCCCCGAGCTGGCGAAAAATGGAAACCACCGAAATCGGATCGGTGGCAGCGACCGCGGCACCGAAAACCAACGCCACGCCCAGGCTCAGATTCATGCCGGCCAAATGGGGAAGATAGGGATATACCGCCAAAAAAACATAGGCAGTTACAATCATCGACAGAAAAACGCCCGGGACGGCCAAACCGAAAATCGCGAGGCGATCTCGCCAAAGGGTACTTGCAGACAGGTGATAGGCAGATTCGAAAATCAGACCGGGCAGGAAGATGCTGAACACCAGATCATGGGTCAGCACCGGGGTCTGGAACAGACGCAGACTTCCCAGCAGCAGCCCACCCAATACCAAGGCAACGGTATAGGGCAGGCGCAGGCGATTGGCGATCACTGCCAGCAAAGAGGCGGCCACAAAGAGCAGAAGTACTGCACTCTCGGGTATCACGAAAGTCCCCGGGTCAAAGAGAAGTGAGACTAGGCCGCCCCCTCCAGGGCCTTGCGCAGGTACGGATCCATATCGGTGAGGTTATTCAATGCCCAACGCCGATAATCATCCGGCAGATCACAAATTTTGACGCCCTTGTGCTTGCCAAAGGGCATGGTATCAGGAATGCGGGCGCGCTCGCTGAACTCCCACAACGCCTCCCAACTGGCGGGCCGCACCGCCAAGATGATCCGGTTGAGGATGACCCGACAAAACTTCACGTCGGCAAGCGCAGAATGGGCATTTTTGAGGTTTTCCCGGGTTTTGTTGCGGTCCTTGCTGAAGTGATACAGCAAGGCAGACTGGGAGAAGCTGTCGATATCCGGCCACAGCCGGCGGCTCATGGCGTAGGTGCAGATGCGCTTTACCTCGGGCCGACCTGCCACCTCCCAGTCGAAATCGATACTGTGCCCCACCAGATACTCGGTATCGGCGGGCAACTGGAAGCTGCTTGCCGGTGGGCAATCAGCCAGATCTTCATCGAGGATGTGATGCACCGCAATGGCACCCAGCTCGATTTTCTTTTCCGGACGGTAGCGTTGCACGAATTGCTCTTCCACCTCCAGGGTACGCAGGTCATTTACCCGCAACCACGCTGCCTCAATCAGTTGCGGCGCGTTGCGCCCGGTGGTTTCCGTATCAAAAATCAACGCTGCCATACTCTCACCCTATCCGAAATCAACGAGCAGGGTATCGACTCCCCGTCCCCCTCGCAAGAGGAGTTTATCGAGACGTGGCGACAAATCCCTCAGTCGCCCACTTCCGCGCCAGGACGTCGAGCCCATCCAGTACCACTCCCAATTCCCGGCCACGTTCGGTCAGGCCATAGCTGACCTCCGGTGGAACGGTGGGACGATAATCGCGGTAGATAATTCCTGCTTCTTCCAGCAAGCGGAGACGCTCAGTCAGCATACGCGCCGAAATCTTTCCTACAGCACGTTGTAGGGCGCCAAAACGCAGCGGTCCCTGATTGCGCAGGGTCCAAAGGATATAAGTGGTCCACGGCCCCATGAGAAGCCGCAACAAGCTGTCCATAGGGCAGGAACTTTCCTGAATGGTCTTTCTCATAGTTACTAATCAGTACCTACTTTACAAAAATATGTATTACCATAATATGCAAAGTCGGTACTACGCGCAAAACTGTGCAAGGAGTCCGACACCATGAGCATTTCCCAGCCTTCTGCCCAGAGCCGAGGCGTCGAGAGCGTCATCGCCGGGCGCGTCACCAGTGACGGCGCCGGGGTCAAACTCACCCGTCTCTTCGAGCGTTCGCTGCAAAAGCGGCTCGACCCTTTCCTCATGCTCGACGCCTTTGGCAGCGATGAGCCCGACGATTATATCGCGGGTTTTCCCGACCACCCGCATCGCGGCTTCGAGACCATCACCTATATGCTGGCTGGCCGCATGCTGCATCGCGACAGCGCCGGACACGAGGGCCTGCTGGAGAGTGGCGGGGTGCAGTGGATGACAGCGGGCAGAGGGGTGATTCACTCCGAAATTCCGCAGCAGGCCGAGGGACGGATGGCCGGCTTTCAGCTTTGGCTGAATCTGCCCGCCGCGGACAAACTCTGCGCGCCATGGTATCGGGACTTTCAGGCCGCAGATCTGCCGCGCGGTGTAGATGCCCAGGGCAACCACTGGACAGTCATTGCCGGCAGTAGTCATGGCGTGCAGGGTGCCGTACAACGGGCGCAGACAGAACCCTTGATCATCGACCTCGAATTAGCCGCGGGGGCAAGCTTCTGGCAGGAGTTGTCCCCCAGTCACCACGCCTTTGTCGTGCCCTATGAGGGGGAGGTGCAGATCGGCGCGCACAAAGTCCCGGTGCAGCATTTGGCTATTCTGGACGATGCCGGCTCTGGCGTTGCGCTGTCCGCGTCGAGCGCCAGCCGAGTCTTGCTGGTCGCAGGGCGACCGTTGGGGGAACCCATTGCCCAATATGGGCCTTTCGTGATGAATACCGAGGAGCAAATTCAGCAAGCGGTAACGGACTATCGGGCCGGACAACTGGCGTAATGGAAAAAGGAGTCGGAGATGAGCAAAATTTTGGTGCTGTATCATAGCCTGTGGGGACACGTAGAGCAGTTGGCCGAAGCAGAAGCAGAGGGTGCGCGCTCGGTGCCTGGCGTGGAGGTGATAATCAAGCGCGTGCCGGAGACCCTGGATGCGGAAAAGCAGACGGTCATGCACGTCAAGGCGCAAAGCGCGCCAGAAGCGCACCCCCATGAATTGGGGGACTACGATGCCATCCTCTTTGGCACCCCCACCCGCTTTGGCAACATGAGTGGCCAAATGCGGAATTTTCTGGATCGCACCGGCGGTCTCTGGCAACAAGGCGCCCTGGTGGGCAAAGTCGGCAGCGTGTTTGTCAGTACCGCTACGCAGCATGGCGGTCAGGAAAGCACCATCCTCAGTTTTCATCCTTTCCTCTTCCATCAGGGGATGATCGTCGTGGGCGTGCCCTATACCTGCCCTGAGCTGACCAACATGGAGGAGATCAGCGGCGGCACTCCCTATGGGGCCAGCACCCTCGCCAAAAGCGATGGTAGCCGCCAACCCTCGGCCAACGAGCTGGCCATTGCCCGCTTCCAGGGAAAACACGTGGCAGAGATCACCCAGAAACTCTTTCCGTCCTGAGCTGCACGCCCAGGAGCAACCCGGGGGCAGCCGACCTGCCTCCGGCAACCTCCTCGTACACCGCAAAGAGGACATTACGCCTTTGGGCTAGCAGACGCATACAGCTGGTTGACGCAAACGCCATCCATCGCTATCCTACGCGAACTTTTCCCCGGTAGCTCAGTCGGTAGAGCGGGTGACTGTTAATCACTAGGTCGGCAGTTCGAGCCTGTCCCGGGGAGCCAAGTAATCAAGCAGTTAGCAACGTCAAGGCACAATCCTGAGTGGGGGCTGTGCCTTTTTTGTGCCACGCAGCGTCACATTGCCCGCGTACTTCGCGAGGTGTTCCGCGCCCAGATGCGCGTACCGCTGCACCATGTCCAGCGATGCCCAACCTCCCATCTCCTTGAGCACCGACAGCGGCGTCCCGTTCTGGACGTGCCAACTTGACCAGGTGTGCCTCAGACCGTGCCAGGTGAATTCCTCGATGCCTGCCCGATTCAGGGCTTTGTACCACGCCTTCGTGGTGACCTGCGTGATAGGATCCCCCTGGTAAGTGAACACCCGCGAGTGGTGCTTGCCGATCTGGCGTCGCAACACGGTTATGGCCTCCTCGCTGAGGCTCACCGCAATCGGCTTGCGGGCCTTGGCCTGGTCCGGGTGAATCCACGCGCATCGCCGTTGCATATCCACCTGCGACCATTCCAGACCGGTGACATTGGCTTGGCGCAGACCGGTCAACAAGGAAAACTCCGCCATGTCCGCCAGGTGCTCTGGCAACTCCGCCAGCAGCCGGGCTGCTTCCTCCGGGGTGAGCCAGCGTAGGCGTCCTTTGGGCTCCTTGTACGACTCCGTGGGCGGCACGGCATCCAACCACCCCCATTGATGCGCCCGCCGTAAGATGCCCCGGATGAGCGCCAGATACCGATTGGCCGTAGACGGCGAGGATTCCTGCTTCTTGACGGTGAGGATCTGCCGGATACGCTCGGCGTCAATGTCCTGCAAATATGACCCCCGTAGATACGGCTGAAGCCACTCCATCTGCTGCATATCCTTCTCCAGCGTGGCCTTGTGCGACTTTTCCTCGATCCACCTCAGACAGGCTTCGTCCCAAGTGTGCCGGGGCGCTTCCTTTAGCCGCGACTGACGCCACGCTTCGGCTTTGAGTCGGTCATGCAGCTCCTGCGCCTGCTGCTTGTCCGTTGTGCCAGCAGAGCGTCTAACGCGCTGGCCGTTTGGTGCGGTGAAGTCCATCCACCAGGTGTTACCACGTTTTCTGAGCATAGCTTTGTCTCCTGTGCTTTGCTCGCCTGCCCGGGGAAAGTTTGGCACCCGCGCACGAGAGCGACAAGGTCTTCTTCCATCATGACCCAGGATCTACCTACCTTCTCTCCAGGTATCTGTCGGCTTTTCAGGAGCCGCCGCAGGGTCTCTTTGTGCACCTTCAGAAACAACGCGCCCTCCTTCAGGTTTAGAGACCTCTGTGGAGGCGGGGGCACATTCGGGATCTGCGCGGGCTCCTGAGCAGGCGGGAAGCGAATCACTGCCATCAAATCCTCCTTAATGTCGTCAGACTTTGCCATGACCATCTCCTTTCTTCTGGTCGCAGTGCTCCGCCAGTAACCGCACAGAGGATGGTTGGCATCCGGCCCACTTTGGGATAACGGATTCAACACTGCGCGCGTTCGCTCTCATGATCACAGCGAAAGCGTCTTCTTTGAACGCATCGATACAGGGACCACCCTTGCGGCATCGCATGGACGTCCTGGCGTCCCCGGTCAGCAGCAGACGGGCCGCTCGCAGCTTTTCAAGCACGGTCAAATCGAATTGCGGCATCACGTCCTCGCTGTCCGAGCCCACTGCCAGAAGCTTCCGCCAGTGCCGCAGATGCTCTGGAAAGACATTGGGGGCACTGTGATCGCGTATCGTTACCCATCCCCGCTGAAGGCGGACCCGGCAGACCCCTCGATCCAGTGGCCGAGGCCGAAACCGCAGGAGATCTGCAGGCACGAAGAAGGGCGAGAAAGGATTCGATACTTGCGCTTTCCGGTGTACCACCAGGAGATTCCGGTTGGCCGCCAGAAGAATGACGTGCCCGGAATCCAGCCACTCGACAGCTACACCGGAGTGCACCGGATCGGATTTGTCGGGAACTACCAGGAGGCCAGCCAAAATAGCGTTGGGGACCTCGATGGACACAGTCCCGACGGATCCGAGGGATGGATCGGCTTCGTGCGCCATACCGCCCTGAGCTTCCGGGACGGTGCTCGTAGCGAAATTCGCATCAAACATTCAGACTCCTTGCAATTTCTTCCAATATTTCGTCCAGCCGATCGCGCACGTCGGTCAGGGAGTGGCGCAGGACACGCCAGCCGGACATGACCAAAGCGTTCTGACGGGCCAGGCCACGACGAAAGCCATCCAGGGAGAATCCGTGGTACCGATAGCCATCAAACTCGATGGCAACGCGCTCTCCAGGAAAAGCAAAGTCTATGCAGTATCGCCGGCCGGCCAGCGGGTGATACTCTCGATGCACCTTCCCCGGAAAGGGCGGTACCTGGCGCTCTGCCGCCAGTAGCACTCAACCCGCACGCATCGCCACCGCCACCGGTCGCACCCAGATGGGCATGGCGCTCAACAGGAACGTCTCCCCGGCCCAAGCCAGCAGCAGGGTCTGTCCCATCACGCTGGCAATGGCCTCAGCCGCCGGGGGCGGAACCGCGTTGCCAATGCGCTCCCGCCAGGCCGAATCGCTCAGGCCCTCCAACTCCAGATGATCTTCCGGGTCCACCAGCCCTTGCAGGGCCGCCAGCTCCAGCGTCGTGAATGGCCGATGCCAGGTGCCGTCCAGAGCGCGGATGACGGCGATCAGATTGTCGTTCGCCTCCGGAATCCTGCGAGGTGTCCCAACATCGTCCTCCACGTCGAAGCAGCACGTTTGTTCCCGTGGGTCAGCTACGCTCCACTTGCCATTGTCGTGTCCGGCCGCCGCCGACACCGCCCCGCTCGTGGCATCCCATGGAGTGACGCCATAGTGCCCTGCGGTGAGGTAGTGATCGCCTTGCTCGCGCACCATGCCGGGCCGTGGATCGGCGACGCACTGGCCGCTGCCGTGGGCGCTTGTGACCGCCTGCGCGGGCGCAACCCATGGCACGATCCGGAACTCGTTACTGTGTTTCGCCGGGCCGGTATGCCGAGGATCGGCTACCGCGTATCGACCGCCGCCCGGCGCGGACTGAGCGCTGACGGCGCCCATGGTTTCGTTCCAACGACGCACACCGTACTGGCCATACTCGGCGGATCCGTGGAAACGCGGGTCGCCGACCGCATGGCGCCCATTGGGGGCGACGCCTTTCCCGGATACCGGCCCGCTGGGAGCGTGCTCCGGCACGATCCGGTAATCCCGCAGGATGCCGTTCTCGACGGCCAGCCGATCCAAAGACCGCCAGTCGCCGCCGGCCTCCACGAAGGCCAGGCGCACCCAGGTCTTCCATTGGAGCGACGGCACCCGGTGCATGGCGCCCCCGGCGGGATCGCCGGGCACGGGCATCCGACCCAGAACGTCGCCCACGGCCAGCAAGGGACGCTTTTCCGGCTCGTACAGGAAGGGCGGCACCTTCTCCATGTGCCGGGCCACCAGCAGGAACCGCTTGCGCGACTGGGCCAATCCGCCCATTTCGCCGCAATCGTGGGTGGTCTCCGCCACGGCGTACCCGTACCGTCGCAACAGCCCGCCGATCTGATCCAGCAGGTGCCGGCCCCGGTTCTGGATCCGGGGAACGTTCTCCAGGATCACGAACTCCGGCAAATCGTCCTTCCAGGCTTCCAGGGTCAGCCAGATGCCGCGCACGGTCAGCCGGTTGAGCGCCTGGTATTTCTCGGTCTTGCTCTTGCCTTCGGAAAGCAGCCCGGAAAAGGCTTTGCACGGCGGGCTGGTGAAGACAATATGCGGCCGCTCATTGCCTGCCGCCTTGCGGATGTCTTCGGGGCAGGCCTCGCGCCATTCGGCATCCGGTTCCCGTCCGTGGAATGCCCGATACTGGTCCCTATCGAAAAGATCGAGCACGGTCCCCGGCACTCCGGCCAGACGGGAGAAGTCGGCGATGGCCTTGGGATCGGAATCCACCCCACCCAGGCAGCGGAAGCGGGCCCGCATACTGCCCACGCGAGCTTGTCCGCGATTGAATCCTGCCGCACCGCCGCCCAGGCCGCAGAACAGGTGGAAATGACGAATCTCCCGGATTTCAGTAGACACGGTTCCGTTTCCCTTTGTTTATCAATGATCGCTACCCAGCAAAACTGTCAGCGCCTCTCTTTGTTGTTTGGTAACCTCCGCCTGTTGGCCAGCCAGGCACTTTGGCAGACCATCGATCGCGCAATTCCTGGCCACAGAAGCCGACGACTGCAAGTACGGCTGGGCCACACCCAGAAGCGTCACGGCTTCCGTGCAGGCATGGGCTTGGGCCAGGTTCAAAAGACGATTCACCCCCGTTTGCTGGCTGTCCATCTGCTCAGCCAACTGGTTCCAGCACTGCCCATGCCTGCCATCAGAGGCGCATTGGCTCGCAAGAGAGCGGTTGGCGGTCAGCATGTTTTTGAGGTAGGCCTGGGATTGCCCGGCCAAGGCGCTGCAAAGCCCAGAGTCCGCTGGCTCAACGCTGTTACCAGGTGCTCCCGTGTCCGGCTGCGGCATGGCCGTCTGAGTGGGTACAGGCTTCGCCACCGGTTGCGGTTTCTGTGCATCCGGCATCTGGGCACAACCAGCCAAACCTGCAGCAATCAGCGCGGTGATCAACAAAGTTTTCCTCAACATGCGATTCTTTCCTCCAGGCATAATTGCATATCACAACGCTCCCATTTCCTCTCCAACCGCTCCAAGGCATCTTGCGGACGGATATCCAGCATCAACAGATACAGGCCGGCTGTGGGGCCTTTCAACCACTTACGCGCTCGCGTGATCTTGTCGATATCCGGTTTCGCCACGCGAACGTCGTGTTCGGTAAGTCCTTGCGATTCGTAAACGGCGTGCAATAGC